>Ga0315556_1000221_pt1 | contig 33742 bp, 32 predicted proteins | sample SalMarSW160310MG_FD_202112 | JGI IMG/M metagenome (GOLD analysis project Ga0315556, IMG submission 202112) | Salt marsh sediment microbial communities from the Plum Island Ecosystem LTER, Massachusetts, United States - Salt Marsh Sediment SW1603-10 ...
AAGGCGATCGAAATCCAGAGCCATGGCGTTCCGAACACGGTCCTGAGGCCTTCGTTCAGATCAGTCCAGATCGGTGCCTGGAGATTCTCGCCGCGCTCGGGTCTCAGCGCCGGGAGGCCAACCAAGAGTCCAGCCGAGACCAGAAAGGAAAAGCCATCCAGCGCAAATGCCCAACCGGTGCCTCCCCAAGCCACAATCGCCGCCCCAACGGCCGGCCCGGCCACTTCGGCCAATTGCTGGCTGAGGCTGGTGAGGGAGTTGGCGCTGGTGAGAGACTCACGCGGCGTGATCTCGGGAACCACAGCTGCGAAGGCGGGCTGAAAGAAGGCGTCCACCATCCCGAATGTGGCCGCCGCGACGTAGACCATCCACATCGTCAAGCTATCCGTCAGCGCCAAGGCGGCCATCAACCCCACCAGCACGCCGCGCAGCAGATCGGAGGCCAGCATCACACGCGCCCGCGGCAGACGGTCGGCCAGCGTGCCGCCCACCAACACGGTGATGACGAGTGGGAGCACCGAGACGATCATCACCGAGCCCATGGCCACCGGCGAGCCGGTCTTCTCCAGCACCCACCAGGCCAAGGCGATCCGATACAGGCTGTCCCCCAGGCGCGAGACCGTTTGTCCGGCCCACAGCAGGGTGAATGATCGCGTCGACAGGGAACGAAAGAGGGACACTTGGGGTGGTCTCCTAGTCAGGCCACTGAATGGCGCCTTGGGCGGCCCGCTCTGCGGCCGCCGCATTATAGCCTCGAGGTTCCAAGGTGATCTCTCGGGCCCTCGGCCCGCGAGAAAACGCCTGTTATGAGTCCAATGGAATGCATTGTTCTAGAGCGGTGGGAATCAATCTGTCATCGCCGGACGCCAAAGGCGCCGCTTGCTCACATCTCCTGCCGCCCCTCCAGCGCTTGCGACAGAGTGCCGGAGTCAGCGTATTCGAGGTCTCCGCCGGACGGAAGTCCGCGCGCCAGCCTAGTAATCTTCAGCCCGCGCCCCTCCAACCGACGCTTCAGGTACATCGCCGTCGCCTCGCCTTCCATCGTCGGATTGGTGGCCAGTATCAACTCCTGGATCGGCTGGCCGTCTAGCCGTTGGACCAATTCCTCGATGCGCAAATCTTCGGGTCCGATCCCCTCGACCGGCGAGATAGCCCCGTGAAGCACATGATAGCGGCCACGGAACATCCCCGTCCGATCGATGGCCACGACGTCCAATGGCTCTTCAACGACACAAACGACGCCGTCCTCGCGGGAAGCATCCTGACACACCGCGCATGGATCCTGGTCGATCCCGGAGATGTTGTAGCAGATCGAGCACAGGTGGGTGCCCACGGCCATCGCCTTTAGGGCCTCAGCCAGTTCCTCGGCTTCAGCGTCTGAGCCCCTTAAGAGATGAAAGGTGAGCCGAGAAGCCGTCTTGGGGCCGATTCCCGGCAGGCGGGCAAACGCCTCAATCAGCCGCTCAACGACCGGCGGCACGCTGGCGCTCAAGCGCCCTAGCCTCCAGAACCCAGAGCGCCAGCCAGGGGGCCAAGCCGTTCAACCGCCAGAGCCTGGGACTTTTCGAGCGCTTGGTTGATGGCCGTCAGGACGGCATCCTCAATCAAAGCCACATCGCCAGCCTCGAGTATCGCCGGGTCAATCTTGATTTCCTTCAGGATCTGGGTGCCCGACATCACAACCTTGACCCCGCCACCTCCCGCGGTGACTTCGACCGTGTCCTCCGCCAGGGCTGCCTGAGCTTTCTCAATCTGAGCCTGCATTGACTGCAGTTGGTTCAACATGTCTTCCATACCCGGCACACCCATCCCGTCGTCCATGCCTCCCGCCTTTCCATACTCGTCTCCGCTCCCGGAGACCGACTCAACCTTCGTCCTTTTCCGCCGAAGCGCCGGCGCCCGAATCCAGCTCTGAGACCTCGGCGCCCAGCTCTCGCACCGCCGTGTCCACCATGCCGCCATCTTCCATCACCGGATCACCCGGCGCTGGCTCCGCCTGGTCCCAATTGTCCGAAAGCACGCACTGCACACCCATCGGCCGACCAAGCACGTGCTCCAACGCAGTCGACACTTCCTTCAGCGTCTCACCCTTATCCATCTTCTCGCGCAGCAAATCGCTGGCAAACCCGATCACCAAAGTGTCATTTTTGAGACCCAGCGGCTGCCCCGAATTGAGCAGCGCCTGCGCCCTGGGATCGCGTTCGAACGTGGCTGCCAGGATGTCCCGCCACCGATCCAGCACAACCTGAAAGGTGAGCGGCCCAGATAAGGCCGCCGGAGGCTGAGCATCACTGCCGCCCTTGGAAGGCGCTTCTGTGTTCACCTGTTTCGGCAGGGTTGACGACAGCGGGGTTGATGGCGCCTGGCTCTCGGGCTCAGGTGCCGGCGGAGCAGATCCCGCCTTCGCGTCACCAGACGACGATTTCGTACCCGCCGCCTTCGGCTCTGCGGCGGCCGTCGACGAACTCGCCAGTGACTCCAGGAAAGCCAGCTCCAGGGGCAGCGCCGGCTGCCAATTGGATCGACTTTCGCTAGCAGCCGAGCTGAAGGCTTCCAGCCCCGCGAGCAAGCGAGCCAGGCTCACCTGCTCGGCCGCCGCATCCAAACGCTGGCGCGTTTCCGCCGAAATCTCCAGCAGTTCGTGATTCCCCATCTTCACCATCAGCAGGTTGCGCAGATAGTCGACCGTTTGCCGGGCCAATTGCCGCGCGTCGGCCCCACCATCGAGGGCATCGTTTATCAAGGTGAGGCCCTCTCCCGCCTTTGACTCGATCCAGTTGCCGACCAATGTCTGCACGGCCTGGCTGGCGGCTGTGCCCAGCACGGCCTGCACGGTCTGGAGCGTCACCGTCTCACCCGTTGAGGCCAACTGATCCAGGAGCGAGATGGCGTCCCGGAAGCTGCCCGTTGCCTGACGCGCGATCACCTCCAAGGCCGCTGGCTCGGCATCGATAGACTCGTTGGCCGCCTGCTCCGCCAGATAGTCAGAGATCACCTTGACCGGCAGCCTGCGGAACTCGTGGCGCTGGCATCGTGACAGAACTGTTGCCGGGATCTTGTGCACCTCAGTCGTGGCCAATACGAATATGGCATGCTGGGGCGGTTCCTCCAGCGTCTTCAATAGAGCGTTGAAGGCGGCAGTGGAAAGCATGTGGACCTCATCCACAATGTAGACTTTGGCCCGCCCCTCATTGGGGGCGAAATTGATCTTGTCTCGAAGATCACGTACATCTTCAACGCTTGTGTTGGATGCGGCGTCGATTTCGATCAAATCCAGGAAACGCCCCTCATTCACCGCCACGCACGCGGAGCACTTGTTGCATGGCCGGTCCGCCGGATCTTCAGCTAGGCAGTTAACCGCCTTGGCCAGCAAGCGCGCCGTGCTCGTTTTTCCGGTCCCCCGAGGTCCGGCGAACAGATACGCATGCGCCACGCGCTCGCCTTTTACGGCGTTCCTCAGGGTCTGGATCACGTGGGGTTGGCCCACGACTTCGTCCCAGGTTTGGGGCCGCCACTTTCGATACAGGGCTTGGGCCATCTATCGCTCGCTCTAGTTTAGGAGGGGTTGTCCTTCGGCTCGCTGGGTTAGGCCGCCGTCAGATGTAATCGGGGTCAGGGTCGGCCACAGAGCCGAGTTTATCAGACGCCCATGCCGCATGCAAGTTGGAGCGCTCTCGCAACCTTGGAGGTGCTATAATCACCTCGACTTGAGAAAGGAAAGGTCCGAATGCCCTCCAATTTCGGCGCCCCAGAACTGATCATAATTCTCGTGGTCGTCTTGCTCGTGTTCGGTGTCGGCCGGCTAAGCCGCATCGGCGGTGAGATGGGCAGTGCCATCCGCGAGTTTCGCCAGGGCTTGCAGGGTGATGAACCGGCCAAGAAAGCTGACGACAAGCCCGCCGAGAGTGGCAGCGACGACAAGGCCTGATCGGCCCCATCCGTCCGCTCTCCAATCATCCCCAAAAAGAGCAAACCGGCCCATGGGGCCGGTTTTGATTCTCTGAATGAGCCACGCCGAAGTCTAGTTGGCAGGGATCTCGAATGTCGACTGCACCTTGCCGGTGTTGTCTCTCAATGTGATGACCTTGCCCGGAAGCCAAACTGCCTCGCTTAACCCCCAGTACAGGTCAATGACCGTGTCCGTGCCGGCGCGAGTGTGGATGCTGACCGCGCCGTCGTGGAGCGTGAAAGCGGGGAACGTGTAGGCATGACCCTGGCCATCGTCCAGAGTCCAGCCGGCCAAATCAGCCACCCCACCGGAGTTGAGCAGGCGCACAGCCTCAGTGTCCAGATCCCCAGCGCCGGTCACCCCCCGGATGTCAACCGCCGGGGCGTCTCGGCTTTCCGTGGCGGTCGGCGTCGGGCCGCTTTCCCCCTGGTTGGAATCACCCGAGCTGGCGGCGCCCGGCGTCACGGGGACGATCAGGATCTGGCCTGCGCTCAGGGTATCCGGATTGGTAAGCTTGTTGGCTTTCAAGAGCGCATCGACAGGAATCCCCAGTTCGATGGCGATGTCGCCCATCGTGTCCCCCGAACGGACGACATAGGTCACCGGCGTCGGCGTCGGCACGGGTGTCAGCGTCTTGGTCGGGACCAGGCTGGCCGCGACAGACATAGCGTCCAGGGTGGGTGTGGGCGGAATCTCGGGTGTGGGCTGGCCACGCCCCCATATCAACAGGACGCCCAACATAGTGAGCGCCGATATGGTGACGTTCAGAATCAGATAGGGGAGATATTGCCGCCAGCCGGATCGACGAACGCTGCCCATGGTCGCGGATGATAGCACAGCTGGTGCCAAAACGGAATTGACCGCCGCCTGGCTGGCATCTAGAATCACAGTGTCATGCCATATATCATCGACGGCCACAACCTAATCGGCAAGCTTCCCGGGATTCAGCTCTCAGACCCCGAAGACGAGCGCCAATTGGCGGAAGAGTTGCAGGTATTCGCACACCGGACCCGCCGCAGGCTGACAGTCTACTTCGACCGAGGCACACCCGGCGGGCGGGACATTCGGGCCGGGCTTGTCTCCCTGAAGTTCGTTTCCGGCCGCACCGCCGATCAAGCTATCGCCGCCCATCTCCGCAGCCTTGGAGGCGATGCAAGTAACTGGACAGTGGTCACTTCCGACCACGAGGTCCAGGCCGAGGCGCGCGCCGCCGGCGCCAGGGTTCTTTCAAGTGAGACATTTGTTGGGATGCTCGGCGATGAAGACGACAAGAGCCCGACAGGTCGTCAGACCCCCACGCTCTCGGAAGGAGAGATCGCCGAATGGGAGGCGCTCTTCAGCCGCCGCAAGGGTGACGATCACTCATCGAAATCTTAGAAAGCTTTAATCAACATTCGGGGTGTCGAGTGCTATCCTGTTTTCGGATGGCCCGGCTCTCCCCCCAGTGCTGGTAATCCGGGACCATCTTACTTAGGGAGCAGTCCTGCCGATATCATACTCCCCTGTGAATTGGCAGGCCCCTAACAGCCAGGACCGCCGGATGCGACCCCTCAGTCCGGCGGTTCCTTTTTAATCTGTACTTCGATTTGTCCGACGGCCTTGGGCTTGGACGAACTCGTCCTACTCCAATTCGGCCAGTTCCAGCTCCAATTCCACGATTTCACGACGAAGATCAGCGGCCATTTCCGCCAACAAATCTCGACCCTCTCGCCGGGCGATGCTGGCGTCCAACATGAGCTTGACCTCGGCCGAGCGAGTCAATCGCCCGACATCGGCCTGCAACTGAGCGATCACCGCATCCAGACGCTTGACCTCTTTCCGCAGTTCGACCAGGATCTGCTCACGACTCTTCTCCGGGCCCCGCTCGGGGCGATCCGCCCGGTTGGCCAGCTTGCGCAGCTCCGCCAAGTTACCGTCGGCATATGCCTGGTTCACCTCAGCCATGACCTTCTCGCGCCACTTCTTTTCGTCCGGATCGCCAGTGAGATCGGGATGGAAGCGCTTGGCCAAGGCCCTGTACTCGGCCTTGATTTGACTCTTGGTTGCTGCATCGGGGGCCGTCTTGGGCTCCCGCGGCAGCCCCCCAGGCGTCTTCCGCCAAGTACGTTCGTACTGCGCGAACACGTCTGGTGGTGCGTCATCTTCGGATTCGGCACGCTCCCCCCACTGAGCTCGGCGTGCCGCACGATGCCGCGCCTGGGTCACCTGTGTTCGAAGATCGTTCAAACGGGTTTGGAGCGGCCCAATGCGGCGCCCCATCTCGGCCTGGAAGGTGGCCAACTCGGCGCGCATTTCAAACAAATCGAGCTCAAGCTCAGCCACCTGCTCCTGCCGGTGGCTGACCTGCGCGTCGAGCTCTGCCAGCTCCGGATCTCTCGATCGGCGGAGGGCTTCGCTCAGGCTTCCGGAGCTGCGTCGTCGGAACATGGAACTCCCCAGGAATTCATCCGAGGGTCAGGGTTGGCGTACGGTCAGGTTGTCGAAGTGGATCTCGGTGCCGTCCGTCTCATACGAAGTGGCGGTTAGGGCAAGGTCTCCGGAGGAGAAGGTGTCGTCCTGTGCCGATGCCAGATGCTGTCCGTTCACGTACAGGTCGAAACTGCTTCCATTGCACACAGCACGCAGATGGTTGGCAGCATTGCCAGTGTGGATGGCGCTCGACTCCTGCCAGTCCACCAGCGGGTCGTAGGAATCTCCATTCCCCAACAGAATGCTGTAGTTACCGTCGCCTGAGATTAGAAGATAGTAGCCGTCCCCATTGTCTTGGGCACGACACATCACGCCATAGTCGTTGTTATCGTTGCTAGGCGCGGTGACCTGGGCGGTGTCCACCTCGATGTCCACATCCGCCCAAGATTGGTTGGCGACCCCCCACATCGTGGCCCCGTCGCCATCCGATGTGACGATGTACCTGCCATCCTGATAGCCGACCTGCCCGTGATCATAGCTCCCGATTTCCCATCCCGAACCCTGATCATCGAAGTTGTCCTGATAGATGATCTGACCACTGGATGAGGAGCCGCTACCCAAGCTGGACGACTGGATGACGTTGTTGAACAGACTGCAGGAAAGCGAGCCGACGACTAGGAACCCTAGCGGGACGATCCACGTTTTGTGCATAGCTCCTCGAGGCGGGGACAACTTGACGCAGCGCCTTTCAGCGCGTCCCCGTAATGTAGTTCTCCAACTGCTCGATGACGAACTCCTGCTCGGCGATTACCTCTTTGACCACGTCGCCGATCGAGATTACCCCCACAACCTTGCTTTCCTCCAGCACCGGCAGGTGACGAATGTGCTTCTCCGTCATCAGCGCCATGCAATTCTCGATTCGGTGATCCGGGCCGATGCAGACCACCTTCGACGTCATCACATCGCTCACCGGAGTATCGGCCGAGCTCTTGCCATGCAGGACGATCTTGCGAGCGTAGTCTCGCTCCGAGAAGATCCCTTCCAGGCTGTCCCCCTCCATCACGAGCAGGGCACCGATGTCCCTTTCGGCCATCCGTTCAAGGGCTTCATACACACTCGCACCTGGCTGGATAGACCACACCTGCATCCCCTTATCTTGCAGCAAATGCCTCACAGTCTCCATCACAACCCCTTTGCTTGTCGGACGGTCCGGGCCGGTGATTTGTGAAATCTCTCACAAATTGAGTCTTGGCGCGAGCCCCAGGCGACGACGGAAGGGGATTGCGCTGTGCGGCCAAGCCAGGGCCGGAGTCGCACGCCGGCCTGGCGTCGTATGACGGCGCTTTGGCGGCCGGTGGTGCTCTATTCTACCTAGCCCCCAACGCCGGGGCAACTCCCACGGAAACCACGCGCCGAAAGACCAGTACCTGCCATACGGTCTCCTGACGTCGAAAGATAGCTTCCAGACCATTGCGTTCGGCAATCCGCTCGACCGCCTCTGGCGGATGGACGAAGACTCGAAAGGCATTCCGACTCAGCCACATGACGGCGTTGATCCCCCACGCACCCAATCTGGTCCACCAGGTTCGGCGCGGAAAGACCAGCCCGTAGAGCTGCCCCGCTCGCGCCGACGAAAGACCCACCAACCCCGGCATATCCGGGTAGCAACAAATCACCCGATCAAGGCAAACGACATCTGCGGCCTTCACCTCCGGCGCCAACTCGACGAAGTCGCCATGCAGCCAAGCCACTCGGTCCGAAAGGCCACGTTCGTCCGCTTCACGGCGCGCGGCCTTCAAGAAGGCTGAGGAGGCCTCCACCAGCGTGGCAGAACTGGCACCGGCTTCCAGCAGATGAAGCGTGATGCCGCCCAGACCTCCCCCGATGTCCATCACGGTCGCCCCGTGGACACCCTGTGCTTCGAGGCTTTGGATGAGCCACCTCGTGGTCCGATCCAATCCGTGCTTGTGCATTTCCTCGCGCCGTCTCTCGGCCGAGCGATCCCCAAATGTGGTTTCAACTGCCTGGCAGTGAGCACAGGGCATAGGAACGTTCCCCTCCGGATCCATCGATGCTAGGCGAAAATCAGGCTGAGGTCAACGCCCGATGATTGACGCCGGCCTCAGGTCAAGGGCCGCTGGCGATTTGACGGTTGGGATCGCCGCCTTCGTTCGGTGTGGGATGCGTTTCACCTGTGATCAGGCGCAGCTTGCGCCCGAAGAAAAGGTAGTCGTTGATCCAATTGATCAGCACCACAACCCGGTTGCGAAAGCCGATCAGCGAAATCAGGTGAAAGCCCAACCAGACCAACCACGCTAGAAACCCCTTGAAGTTGAGTCCAAACAGGGTGGCCACCGCTTTTCCCCGTCCAACCACTGCCATCATGCCCTTGTCCCGGAATCGAAATGGCGAGGGAGGCTCCCCCTTTTCTCGACCCAGGATCACTCTGGCCGCGTGCTCCCCCTGCTGGATGGCAACCGGCGCCATTTGAGGCAGGGGCTGGCCGTTGTGTTCGACGTACGCCGAGTCGCCAATCAGAAAGACCTCCGGATGGCCGGCCAAACTCAGATCAGGTTCAACGGGGATGCGGTCGGCGCGAACCGGCTCGACTGGCAGTTGATGCACCAGGGGCTCGCCCTTTACTCCAGTCGACCAGAACAGTGTCGAACAGGGGATGGAGTCGCCCCCCTCAAGTTCGACCGAATTCTGGCTGGCTCCAACCACTCGCGTGTTGAGGCGGACCTCCACTCCCATCCTTTCCAGACGGGCGGCGGCGTAGGCGCCCAAGGGTTTGGGAAAAGGCGCCAGGAGGGAGTCGAGCGCTTCGATCTGAATGATGCGCACGTCATCACGGCTCAACTCGTCGTAGTCTCGCCTCAGTTCAAGCTTGACCAGCTCCGCCAGCGCACCGGCGAACTCGACGCCTGTAGGACCTCCTCCTACGATGACAAACGTCAGCAGGGCGCGCCGCTGCTCAGGATCTCGCGTCTCCAAGGCCTGCTCGAAAGCTTTGAGAATATGGTTGCGCAGGGCTACCCCGTCATTCAGATACTTCAGGGCAAAAGCCTGCTCCTTAACCGAGTCCAGGCCCAGGAAGTTGGGAACGCTTCCCGGCGACAGGATGAGCTCGTCATAGCGGATGGTCCCTTGATCCGTGAGCAGCTTTCGCTCGTCAACGTTGATCCCCCGGACCTCGGCCAGTCGAAAGCGCGTGTGCGGCCAATCGCGAATGATGTCCCGCAGCGGGTAGACGATCGACTCCTGCTCCTGGCTTCCGGTCGCCACCTGATACAACAGCGGCGTGAAGAGATGGAAATTCTGCCGGTCGACGAGGACCAGCTCGACGCCTCGACCGGCCAGAGCCCTTGCCGCACTGAGTCCACCAAAACCCATACCCACGATCACAACCCGTTTCACCGGGCTTTCCTCCCCCGCCCACCGTTTCACAGGGTCACGGCCGGGCGAATGGTTGCCTGTCGTCCCACCCAGCATAGGCGGGAAGCATTAGTTTCCTCTAAGCGGAACACGCTCATGAAGGCGTTAACCCAGTTGAGATGGCCAGGTGATACGGTTAACAGACACGAGTGTTCAGTCCGCCAAGCCGACGCCGAGCGGGGCGCGTATGAGGAGGTAGTCATGCCAACCAAACTCCACGAAGTCCACGATCTGGGACAATCGATCTGGATCGATTTTATGAGCCGGCAGCTTCTGGCCGAGTCATTCCAAGATTGGATCGACCGAGGTTTGCGCGGCGCAACATCCAATCCTTCCATTTTTGACAAGGCCATCTCAAAGGGCGAAGAATACGACACGCAGATCAGGGAGCTCGCTCAAGCTGGCCGTTCGGCTGAGGAAATCTACCGCCAGATGGCGGTTGAGGATATTCAGATCGCCTGCGACTTGATGCGGCCGGTTTTCGACGAATCGCATGGCGCTGACGGATTCGTGAGCCTTGAACCCAAGGCGCAGCTGGCTCATCAGACCGACGCCACCATCCAACGCGTCCAGCTTCTTCATGATGCGGTCGACCGGCCCAACCTGATGGTCAAGATACCCGCCACGAAGGAAGGCCTGCCCGCCATTCACCACTCATTGGCCAAGGGCATCAATGTCAACATCACCCTGATCTTCTCGCTCCAGCAGCATGAAGCCGTGGTAGAGGCATTCATGTCCGGCCTAGAGGATCTAGCGCACACCGGCGGAGACTTGAGCAAGATCGCATCCGTGGCTTCGGTGTTTGTGAGCCGGCTGGATACCAAGATGGATCAGCGGCTCGACGATGCAGGGAACAGCGATCTGAAAGGCCAGATCGGCATCGCCAACGCCAAACTCATCTATCAGCGGTTCAAGGAACTGTTCTCGAGCAATCGCTGGCAGGCTCTGGCCGACCAAGGGGCGCGTGTTCAGCGTGTGCTGTACGCCAGCACAAGCACGAAGAATCCCGCCTACTCGGATACGATGTACGTCGACGGTTTAATCGGCGCGGACACCGTCAACACGCTCCCGCCCAAGACGATCGAAGCTTTCCTCGATCACGGAACCGTCGAAGCCACACTGGCGGCGGACGTCGATGCCGCACGGGAACGGATCGCTCGCCTCGACGAGCTGGGGATCGACTTGGACCAAGTGATGGATGAGCTTCTCGTCGAAGGCGTCGACAAGTTCAATGCCGCCTTCAACGACCTGATCAAGAGTATCGAGTCGAAGCGACAGGCCGTGTTGGAGACGGCCTAGCCCGATCCGACGGGTTGACTATCTCCCCAAACCAAAACCAAAGCGAGCGGCCAAATTGGCCGCTCGTCTTGCATGCTACATGTTGGCCTCGCACCTCAAGCCAAGAAGAGGAGGGCGACACCGACCATCGCCACCACGGTTCCAGCGATGGCGCCCGGACCGACCTTCTCTTTGAACACGATGGCCCCGATGGGAAGCAAGAAGACGGGAGGCAGAGCGATCAAGGTGCTGGCCACGCCCACTTGTGTAAGTTGGACAGCGATCAGGGACAGCCAGACTCCGATGAAAGGGCCGGTGATAGCCCCACCCAGAATGGGGAGTAGGGCCCGACTATCGTCTGCCAGCTTGCGCACGGTTGGCCCGGCACGTCCGCTCAGCAGCGTCACCCCCCACAGAGCTACAACCGCTGACGCCATCCGAATCCAGTTTCCCGACAGAGCCGAGAAGTCCCCTTGAAGACCCTGCTTCGCCAGCACGAGCCCGATCGCTTGCCCGCTGGCGGCACCGATCCCGAACAGAATCCCCCTGCGGTAGTCACGTTTCTCGGGAGCCGGCCGTGCTCCCCGGTTACCCTCCAGCACAACCAGCGCGATACCCACCAGGGTCACGCTCACGCCCAACCACTGCACGAATGAAAGCTGCTCTCCGAGAAAGGCAAACGCCAGCAGGGCCGCGATCACCGGCGCCAAGCTCATCATCAACATCCCCAGCCTGGGTCCAACCCAAAGGTAGGCTTGAAAGAGGAAGGCATCACCAAGCGCCAGCCCGATCACACCCGACAATCCCAGCCACAACCAGCGCTCCGGCTCGGCCGAGCCCGGAAAGGGTGAGCCCATCAAGATCCAGTGGGTGAGGCTGATCAGGATCAGCGCCATCACCAGTCGGGTGCGATTGACCACTACTGAGCCCACACGCCGCCCAGCAAAGGTGAAGAAGATGGCCGTGGCAGACCAACAGACAGCGGTCGATAATGCCGCCACCTCTCCCCAGGTGGATGTCATATCCGCATCCTTGGATGCAGCTCAACTTGGCGAAGGTTGATCACTCTCGATTTTCCTCTTGAATACGGGAATGGAGCATCTGTCCAGATGACCCGTCCGATCGCCGTCTGTGAAATGCGGTGCGAATGGCCCTGTCGCCGTTTCGCTCGTGTGAAATCATCCAGAAGATGATGGACCAATGCTTGGCAAGCGCCAGGGTCTGCCACGGGCCTAGCCTGGGCCGTGGCCATGTGCCGGGCAATTGCCGACCTACTCGAAGCCAACGTGACGGAAGGTGGACGTGTTGCGAGCCGTGGCGAACCCCAGCCCAAGGCCGAGGAAGGCACCTATCAGGGCGAAGTTCTTGTAGAAGGCAAAGACGCGAACTTCCGCCGCCAACCAGCGGATGAAGATCAACTCCAAGAAGAGTCCCAGCGCACTGGCGAGGAACAATTCGAAGACCGCCCGGCGTCGTCCCATGCCCCATCCCTTGTCCCCTGCGGCATAATCAACCAGCAGCCATTCTAGCTTTCGAAGGAAGATGCCGCCAGCCTCTAGCTCGCCGGCCGCAAGTGCCCGCAGCGCCCGACTGAGCCAAGTCTATTTGTGAAGACTTTCACATATTGTGTGGGGACTTGTCGCCCCGAATTTTGGGGCGATCATAGGGCGGAAAAAGTGGGCCCGGCAGGGATCGAACCTGCGACCAACCGGTTATGAGCCGGCCGCTCTGACCGCTGAGCTACGGGCCCTTGAGCACCAAGGCGGGATCTGAGCGCTGAACCCACCGGCTTGGGTTGGCTCAGCGCTCAATGCACAATGCTCCTAGGAGCGGGCGACCGGACTCGAACCGGCGAATGTCAGCTTGGAAGGCTGATGCCTTACCACTTGGCGACGCCCGCGCGCGGCTGAATTCTAATGGGGGGTTGGGACCGGGTCAAGCTGGAGTCATCGATCGGGCTAGAACAGCGGCAACCCCAAGTCGTCGCGGGAAGCCGTGTTCCCATTGACAACCAGCCACATGTGCCCGTCCACCTCTTTCAGGTGCACTCTGGAGATGAGCGAGAAGTCGGTGGCCAGGTCCTTTGACTTTGCCGTGGCAACTCGTCGGTCAAAACCGAGCATGTCAACCAGCGTCTCGCGGTCGAAGAGCTTCACGTCGCTCCATATCTGGTCGTGCCGAACGCAGCCTTTGGCCATCTTGAGCTGGCCATCGTCTTCGTAGCGTGCCGCCACGAGAACAATATCCGCTTTGGATTTGCGCGCTGGCAAGCTCGCCCGAGCACCTCTCATCGCTACTTCTCCGGACCTTGGGGTCTCAAACATACCCTACGTGTCGGGGTGGGCGGACTTGAACCGCCGACCCCCGCGTCCCAAACGCGGTGCGCTTCCATCTGCGCTACACCCCGATGAAGTCTCAGTATAAGTCCCGCCTATGGGCCGGTCAAGGAGGCCGCCAGTTGTGAACACCGTTCATCATGAGACGCGGCCGGACCACACGGCCACCCTGTGCCTCAATCGTCCCCAGGCTTTCAACGCCCTCACCTGGGAAGCGATGGATGAATTCTCCGCCCACCATTGAGCGGGTCGCCGCCGACTCCAGTGTGCGCACCCTGGTCATCCTCGGGCCCAGCAGGACAAAGGGGCCCGACAAGCAGAAAAAGCCCCATGGGGCTTCTTCTGTCTCGCCATGAGAATAGAACGGAGCCTGACGGCCAGCCTCACGCCATCTGGCGAACCACCAGCATGACCTTGCCCTGAACCCGGAGCCCCGCCGGGTTGTCAATGTAGATCGGACCCATGGTGGGGTTGGCGGGCTGAAGGCGGATTCGGCTGCCTTCCTGGTAGATATGCTTCAAAGTGGTCTCTTCCGAGTCGCTCAACCAAACGGCGACCATGTCGCCGTTGTGCCACTCGGGCTCGTTCTTCATCACGACGATGTCCCCATCGCCCACCATCGCATCCACCATCGAATCACCCTTGACCTGCAGGGCAAACAGACCATCGTCACCCTTTAGCAAATCGCGCGTGATCTCAATGGCTTCGTCGGCGCCGAACATGGGGGCGCTCGAGCTGGGGACAGGGACCGGCTCACTGGCAAAGATCCTGCCGACCAGGGGGATGCGGATCACGTCACCTATCTGCTGTGTAGCCCGCACCAGCTTGTCGGTGAGACGGATGCCGCGCGACACGTTTTGATCCCGGTCCAGAAATCCCTCTTCCACCAAGCGGTTGAGATTGTAGTTGACAACCGAAGTTGATGAGATATCGACAGCCTGGCCGATCTCCCGGATGGATGGGGGATATCCGTTTTCGTCGCTAAAATCCACAATGAAGTCCAACATCCGCCGCTGGCGATCTGAAAGCTTACCCTTTACCACTTGCCACCTCCTGTCGGCCGGGCTCCAGTTTCACGTTGAGGATCCCGCCACAATGGCGCACGCTTGTTCGGATTTTAGCGGAACATGCGTTCTATGTCAAGCGTCAGTCTGCCCAGATGGCGGAGTCCCGGCCGGTTCCGTTTTCCTTCCTAGCCTGCCGGATGTAGAATAGATTCCCTCGCAAGGAGGCCCCCATGCAGGACCTGAAGATGCGCATTCTCACCGACGGAAAGAACCTTGGCGATGGCATTCTCAAAGTGGACGGCTTCATCAATCACCAGGTGGATCCGGTGTTGATGGACAGTTGTGGGCGCGAGCTGGCGGAACGCTTCGCTCACCTCGGCGCCACCAAGGTTCTCACCGCAGAGATTTCCGGCATCGCCCCAGCCCTGACTACGGCCGGGCATCTTGGGATCCCGGTGGTCTATGCCCGCAAGTCCAAGCCCATCACGATGCCCGACCAGATCTTCCTCACCCTGGCGCCCTCCCATACCAAAGGCCGCACTGTCGAATTGATGGTTTCTCCAGAGTACCTGGGCCAAGCGGAAAAGGTGCTGATCATCGACGACTTCCTGGCAAGCGGTCAGACGATTATGGGGTTGGTTCGTCTGGCCCGGGCGGCCGGCGCAACTTTGGTGGGAATCGGCACGCTGGTGGAAAAGTACTTTGAAGGCGGACGCCAGATGCTCGCGCCCTTGGGTGTCCCCATCGAATCCCTGGCGGTCATCACGGACATGTCTGACGGCAAGATCGTCTTCGCAGATTGAGCCCGATGGACAGCATCGTCGTCCTTGACTTCGGCTCCCAGACGACCCAGTTGATCGTGCGCCGCGTTCGCGAAGCGCAAGTCTATTGCGAGCTGTTCGCCTTCGATGCGCCCCCGGCTGACGTGATGGCTCTGGATCCCAAAGGTTTCATCCTCTCCGGTGGCCCCCCGTCGGTGTACGAAGAGGATGCACCTCAAGTCCCCCAATACGTGCTTGACTCGGGCGTGCCTATCTTGGGCATTTGCTACGGTATGCAGGCGTTGACACACGCGTTGGGCGGCAAAGTTGCCGCCTCTGCCCACCGCGAATTTGGCATGGCCGAAGTCGAACGGCTCAGAGACTCACCTCTGCTGCGCTCCCCCAGCCAGCCCGTGTGGATGTCTCATGGCGACCGCATCGAAGCGCCGCCGCGCGGGTTCGAGGTGATCGCCCGCACCGCCAACGCCCCGATCGCAGCCATGGCCAACAGCGCCGAGCGCCGTTTTGGACTTCAGTTTCATCCCGAGGTACGGCACACGCCCGGCGGTTCCGATATCCTGAGAGCCTTCGTGCTGGACGTGTGCCAGGCCCAGCCGAATTGGACCACAGGGTCGATGATCGACCGGGCCATCCAACTCGTCCGGGATCAGGTGGCGGATAAACCCGTGTTGGCCGCTGTCAGCGGGGGCGTGGATTCGGCTGTTGCCGCAGCCCTGGTGGCCCGCGCCGTCGGGGACCAACTGGTGTGCCTGTTCGTCGACACCGGCCTGCTGCGCGCAGGCGAGGCCGAGAAGGTGGAAGGGGCTTTCCGGCGCGCCGTAAACGCTCGGCTGGAAATCGTCGACGCCAGCCAGACCTTCCTCGAAGCTTTGCGCGGAGTCACCGAGCCGGAAGCCAAGCGCCGCATTGTCGGCGAGAAGTTCATCCGCACCTTCGAATCCGAGGCCGCCCGCCTTGGCAGGCCTCCCTATCTGGTGCAGGGCACCATCTACCCCGATGTGGTCGAATCGAGTGGGCCCGAACGCAAGGTAGCCGCTCGCATCAAGACCCACCACAATGTGGGCGGCCTGCCGCCCGATCTCGGTTTTGAACTTGTCGAGCCGCTCCGCTTCTTGTTCAAGGATGAGGTACGCCAAGCCGGGCTCGAACTCGGGCTCCCCGAGAGCCTCGTCCTGCGCCAGCCCTTTCCCGGCCCGGGCCTGGCCGTCCGATGTCTGGGAGACGTCAGCCCCGATCGCCTGGAGCGGTTGCGGGCTGCCGATAAGATAGTCACTGATGAACTCGAGGCCGAAGGGTTGCTGACACTGGATGCCGATGGTCTGGGCACCTCCCAGGCGTTTGCCGTGCTGCTTCCTATCCGCTCGGTGGGCGTGATGGGAGACCACCGGACATACCAGGAGGCGGTTGCCATTCGGGCTGTGACCAGCGAGGATTTCATGACCGCCGACTGGGCCAGGCTGCCCGACGACGTACTCGCTCGCATCAGCAGCCGCATCGTCAACGAGGTCCAGGGCGTCAACCGGGTGGTGTACGACATCACCAGCAAACCGCCGGCGACGATCGAGTGGGAGTAGCCGTCGTCGACTCGGCCGAAGCCTGAGCCTCGCGGCACATGAGGGGTCCGCCGGACCCAAAGGAGACAAATCGATGGACTACGGAGCTGTACTGAGTCGCGCCTGGCACATCACCTGGCGCTACAAGGCGCTCTGGATCTTGGGCATCCTGGCAGGCTGCAGCGGGAGCGGCGGCGGAGGTGGCGGAGGTCGCGGGTCCACCAGCTTCAGCAACTTCGGCGGCAACGGCCAAGGAAACGGTCCGGAGTTCTTCAACAACATCCCGGAGGAAACCTGGATCATCATCGCTCTGGGCCTATTGTGCTTGGTGCTGCTCCTGATCGTGCTTTTCGTCGTGCTGGGAGCTATCGGCAAGGGCGGGTTGATCGCCGGCTTCAATTTGGTCGATGAAGGCGAGACCGTCGGCCTGCGTCAGGCGTTCAACCTCAGCTTGACCTACTTCTGGCGGGTGTTGGCGATCCAGATCCTGGTGGGCGCGGCCTGGTTCCTGACCATCTTGGTGTTCGCCATCTTGGCACTTGGCGCCGTGCTGGTCACGCTGGGGCTGGCCCTGATCTGCATCTTGCCCATCATCTGCTTGCTGATACCCCTGGCCGCGGCCGTGAATGTTTTCGCCACCCTGGCGCAAAACGCGGTGATCGTGGAGGACCAGGGCGTCGTTGAAGCGCTGGGCAGCGCTTGGGAGACGGTGAAGGCCCACGTCGGCCCGGTGGTCGTGATGACCTTGATCCTGCTTGTGGGCGGCTTCATCGTCGGCCTCTTGATCGGCTTGCCAGTGCTGGCCTTGCTGGCACCGGTGATCGCCGGCCTCCTCATCGGAAGCCAGACTTCGATCACATCCGGACTGGCGATCTTCGGCCTGTGCCTGGTCGTCTACATCCCAGTGGCTATCCTGCTGAACGGAGTCCTGCAGACCTACATAAACGGGTCCTGGACCCTGACCTACCGGCGGCTGACTGACCGCTCGGGCGTGGAGACCTTGCCGGAACCGGCCGCCTGAACGCCCGCTGAAATTCGTTCCTCCTGAGCGGGCCGATATCGGCCCGCTCTCCCCTTAACGAGCCCGTCTCCCGCCTTGTCAGCGGGAGACGGTGCCGGAGGACGCAGCCCTATTGGTCGCCGCAACCAATGAGAGCCGGTGGGAAAGAGCAAGTAGGCTCAGGCGGGGGCCCCATCCAATACCCGAGCTCGCTCTCAAATCTACGTCAGTAGCGCACCCGCCAGAAGCCAGCCCTCGAGAAGCAAGACGACGAAGAAGCCCATCAGAAGGGCCCTCCGCACCCAGCATTCAAGAGCAGACTGCGCCGGCTGAAAATGCTCTTGCGGGAGCTCAAGTTCTTTGAACAGCTGTTCCTTGTCTGTGGTAATCATGCTGCCCAACTTTCATAATGAGTGCTTGTTCAGATGAATCCATCTTAGCTTTCCTGACGGACACGGGAGGGATTTGTAAGGCGCCTGTAACGTTGCCGGAGGAGGCAGGTCGCATGCTAAAATGGCGCCATGCACCGGCATGTTCCCCCCCTGCTCGCCGGCCTGACCCTATTGGGCCTGCTTGCGAACGCCGGGCCGGCTTTTGTCGCCTCGGCTCAGATCCGCGCCGCCGCTCGCCTTACCCAGGCTCTCAGCGGGAATTTCCCGCAGATGAGCCTGTTCGTGGCCGTCGACGATGAATCAGGGACGCGAGCCCGCGGCCTGACATCCAATCAGTTTCAAGTCATTGAAGACAATCAGCCGCGCGCGCCGGACTCGGTGGTTGAGCAGCAGGTGCCCACGCGCCAAGTGTTCGTCGTCAACACCAGCCCCGGCCTCGCCGTCCGCGACAGCCGAGGCCGCACTCGATTCGACTTCGTCCGCAACGCCATGCTCGCTTGGTGGGCCAGCCCTCGGGCAGCCAGCTTCGGTCGGGATGACCTTTCTCTGCTTACCGGGGACGCGACCCTGGTCCGCCACAGCCCGGCAGCCGCCGAGCTGGCGACGGCCATCGATCACCATTCGCCCACCTTCGATCCAGCCAAAGCGGGCTATGATCTACTGCTTGACGGACTCAACCTTTTCGGCGAGGGCCCGAGCCAGCCGGGAACGGTTCAGATTGTGATTTTCTTCACAAGTCTTCCGGCCCAGACAAATGACACTGCCCGCACCAACGCCATCGATCGCGCGCAGCAATTAGGGGTCAGCATCTACCCGGTGCTGATTGATACGCCGCAGGCTTTGGAGAGCCCAGAGGCGGATGCCCTACGACAAGTGGCAGAACAAACCGGCGGCCAGCTCATCACCTTCGACCCGGAACTGCCCCTCGGCGGGTTGGGCGAACGCCTGCTCCAGCAGCGGATTCAATACCGGGTGGACTACACTTCCCAGGCCAACATCTCCGGAGCGCACGAGGTCCGTGTTCAGGTCGCGTACAACGGCCAATCTCTGGCAACCAACACCGACGTCTTTTCTGTCGAACTCGAGACACCGCAGGTCACATTTGTCCAACCCCCAACCCAGATCACGCGCAGATCCGACGACAAGTCGGTGCCGCTCGACAGCCTACCTCCCACCAGCACGGATTTGACTGTGCTGGTCACCTTCCCTGATGGCCACCAGCGATCCATAAGCCAAAGTGAACTCCTAGTCGACGGGCAGGTGGTCGCCCAGAACACCACCCCGCCGTTCGACAGCTTCCAGTTGGACCTGACGCCGTTTCGCCAGAGTGCAGATCACACGCTGCAGGCACGGGTGACGGACGGCCTCGGTCTGCAGGCCAAGTCTGTCATCCAGCCGCTGACCATCGATGTGATCCCTCCACCCTCCGGACTGCAGGCGATTGGCCCGGCCATGTGGTCGCTGCTGTTGGTGCTGGTTGTTCTGGTGGGCGGGGTTGTGGGTGCCTATCTTTTCTTGTCCTACGGGCAGCGCCGAAACCGGGCGCCGGCCTCGGCCGCAGCGTCCGCCCCCACTCCTGGCGTACGCCGCTTGCAGCGTGCCAGCCTGCACGGCATGGATAGTGCCGCAGCACCTGAGGCCTTCCTGGTGCCCGAAAATGGCACGGGCCAGGAGTCGCCCATCCCGCTGGTGGGCGCCGACATCAGCCTGGGGCGCGATCCTTCTCTCTCTGCATTTCCGCTAGACGACCCCTCAGTCTCCGGTCTTCACGCCCGCCTCATCCGCCAGGCTGGGGGGGAGTACCTGCTGCGCGACCAGGGATCAGTGGCCGGAACCTGGATCAACTATGAACAACTGAACGATGATGGACAGAACCTGCACCATGGCGATCTGGTCCATTTGGGCCGCGTGGCGTTCCGTTTTCAGCGAACCGGCGCGCCGGACTGGCCCGATATTCGGATTGAACCCTCTGAAGATGACGCTTCCCCCGCCCCTCCCATCAAGGAGCCTGAGGCATGATCCCCTCCGACCAGCCCCACCTTCGCGCCTCCGCTGTATCCAACCCAGGCAGAGTGCGCGATCACAATGAAGACAGCTACGGTGTGACAGCCTACCGGCTCCAGCCGGAGGGCACGCCGGCCCTCCTGGCGGTTCTGGCGGATGGCATCGGAGGGCACCAGGCGGGCGAGGTGGCGTCCGCCCTCACGGTAGATACCGTCGTAGACACCGTCGAGAGCCAGCCAGGCGGCGATCCGTTGGCCGTGCTGGCCACCGCCGTTCGCGAAGCCGCTCACCAGGTCCGCCAGGCATCGACCAGCGACAAAGCGCGCGAAGGGATGGGCTCGACCCTGGTGATAGCATGGATCATCGGCGCCAAACTGTACACGGTCAACGTCGGCGACAGCCGCATCTACTTTCGGCGTGAAGGCGACCTCCACCGTATCAGTGTGGACCATACATGGATCCAGGAAGCTCTTGACCACGGAATCATCCAACCGGATGAGGTAGAGGGGCACCCCAACGCTCATGTCCTACGGCGGCACATCGGAGGCGCCAAAGCTCCCGAACCAGACTTTCGCTTGCGGCTTCAACTTGACGAAACCGATGAGGCCTCCGTTGCCAATCAGGGACTGATTCTTAAGCCGGGCGACCAGTTGTTGCTTTGCAGCGATGGGCTGACCGATCTCGTATCGGGTCCGGACATCGACGCCGCCCTCGCTCAGAAGGGCCCCAGGGCCACGGAAGATCTGCTCCAACTCGCCCTCGATCGAGGCGGCCACGACAATATCACCATCATCGTGCTCGAGGTCCCGAAGCCGATCGCGCCTTCCGGCGATAGCCTTCCAACCCGAACCTAATAGAGCACCAAGTCTGGCGGCCCACCGGGCCTGAATCTTGCAGCGTCGATTGCGAGGGACTCGGCGCGTGCGTACAATGGTGCCTATGACAACCGATCTTCAGACGGATGTGGGATTGTTGCATGTCGCCGGCGGGGCACCTCGATCGACGCCTCCGCCGGGCACGATGGCACGCGCCGCGCCCCGGCGACCAGCCCGCGGCCGAGCCGATGACCTGCTGTTCATCACCGTGCAGGTGCAGGCTTCGGACCGGGTTCCGCCCGGCATGCTCGACCATCTGGCCCAGGCTGGCGCCGACGTCTTCTACCGCACGCCCGGCTCCGTGACATCCGCCCTTCGGGAAGTGATATTGGAGGTCGGCGACGAACTGGCCAATGCCGGCCGCGCCCAGGAATCCTCCGGCCGCTACCTGGGACGGGTCGTCGCCGCCGTGCTACGCGATGACAACGTGTATATGGCGCAGTGCGGCCCTGGTCAGATGACACTCATCCGAAACAGCCAGGTGAGCAATTACAGTTCGCCCGAAGCTGCCAACCGGCCGCTCGGCAGCGCTCCCAACCCCTTCGTGCGCTATCATCACCTTCAAGTCCGGCCCGGCGACACCCTGATAGTGACCCCCTTCGATGACACGCTGTGGACGGAAGGCACGCTCTCGGCTCTAAGCGGCCTGCCCCCGGCCCTGGCCATCGAACGCCTACAGGCCTCGGCATCCAAAGACCTGTCGGGCCTGTTGTTGAGGATCATGCCCCAGGGCCAGGTGGCCGCCCCCCTCCCGGCTGCCACCGCTCCGCCTTCAAGAGTAGAAACCTCCCGGGTACGATCCCAACGCGCCCGGCCATCAGCTTCACTGGACCTGCCGGTATCGCGTACCTCGGAGCTGTTCTCCAAGGCAGCCGCCTGGATCTCGCCGGCGGGGCCTGCCTTGCGTCGGGGGCTGACCAAACTTGGCGGGGGCATGGTGGCATTGGTTGTCCGGATGGCACCCGGCCTGGCTGAATCACCTCGCCCGGGACAGTTTCCGCCGGGCGTGCTGGCCGGCACGGCTGTCGTTGTGCCGATCATCGTTCTGGTTGTCGTTAGCGTCGTGTATGCAAAACGCGGCCGGACCCAGCAGTTTCAGACCCATCTCGCGCAAGCCGCCCAATCCATCGATCTGGCCAAACGCAGCCAGGATCCGGTCGAAGTGCGAGCCGGCTGGATCCAGGCTCAACGCGCTCTCGATCAGGCTGCCGAATACGGCAGCGATAGCCAGTTTACGACCCTTCAATCAGAGGTGTCGACGGCGATTGACAACCTCGACCTTGTGGTGCGTCTCAACTACCGCCCGCTGATCAATGGGGGCTTTGGGGGAGATGCCCACATTAGCGCCCTGGCAGCCACTGCCAGCGACCTCTACGTTTTGGACGCCGCCCATCAGACGATCTACCGCACCTGGGCAACCGGACGCGGCTTTGAGATCGACAGCAATTTTGAATGCCTGCACGGCGCATCGAGCTTCCCCGGCATGGGGACACCCGTCGATCTCGCAGTCCAGCCTGCACCAGGCGCATTGGGCATCGAGGGGGTCGTCGCTCTCGACGCTGACGGCACCTTGCTCTACTGCGCACCCGATCGGCGGCCGCTCACCGGCCAACTCACAGCCCCTGACACCGGCTTCGGCCGCATCCAGGCTATTGATGTCTTCAACGATACGCTCTACGTGCTCGATCCCAAGTCGAACGCCGTTTGGATGTACGATGCGACCGGCGGGGTCTTCAGCGGCAATCCTTCGCTGTACTTCGCTGAGCAGGCTCCGGAGCTGCAGGACGCGATCGACCTGGCCGAGGCGCAGGAGGAACTGTTCATTCTGCACCAAGACGGAACGCTAGACCGCTGCCAGCGCACCACCGAGGCGCAAACAGGGGGCGGCGTCAGGATTCGGGTGGATTGCCAGAAGGACGAGAGTTTCAAGAACGCGACCGCCGCCGGGCAGACCGGGGGCCTCCTGCCGGGGGCGTTGCTGACGCAAATGGACTATTCCCCCCCGCCTGAGCCCTCCTTATACTTCTTGGACGCGGCCGGAAGGGCCGTCTACCACTACAGCATGAGGATGGTGTATCAGGGCCGGTTGGAGTCGAACTCTAACATCCCGGACCACGTTTCGGCAATGACCCTGGGGCCACCCAACGACCTCTATTTGGCGGCCGCCGGGCAGGTCTACTACGTACGGCTGAAGTGATTTCAGGCCTTTGACATCGGCCGCACCACCATCTAGAATTCAACTGCCATTGTTACGGAGGAATGTGTGAGCCGCTGGGCGGGCAAATACGTCATCGGACTGACTGGAAACATCGCCACGGGCAAGAGCGTCGTACGCAAGATGCTCGAGCACCTCGGCGCATATGGCATCGACGCCGATGCCCTGGCTCACCGGGCGATCGCCGAGGATGCTCCCGGCTACGATCTGGTCGTGAGGAGTTTCGGCCGCTGGGTGTTGGATGATGAAGGCCACATCGATCGCGGCCGACTTTCAAAGATCGTCTTCTCCGACCCCAAGGCTCTCGGCCAACTGGAAGGGATCGTCCACCCGCTCGTTTCCCACGCCGTCGATCTTTTGATTCGGCGAGCCAAGCAGACCGTGGTGGTGGTAGAAGCCATCAAACTGCTCGAGACCGATCTGGCAACCGGATGCGACACCATCTGGGTGGTTAATGCCCCTCAGCAGCAGCAGATCGAGCGCATGATGCACAAGCGCAAGATGGCCGAAGCGGTTGCCCGACAGAGGATCGCTGCCCAGTCTCCGCAAGAGAACAAGCTTCGGGCTGCCAAGGTCGTGATCCACAATGACGGAAGTTTTGAGAAGACGTGGGACCAGGTCCAAGCCGCATGGACCAAGCTTCCGAAGCCGAAGGAGCCCTTGCTCGCCGAGCCGCCCACCACCCACGCCGGCGAGATTAGCGTCCGTCGAGGACGCCCCCAGGATGCCGACGAGATTGCCCGCTTCATCACCCACGCCACCCGTGGTCGCCGCCGGATGTCGCGCGCCGATGTGATGGCCTCCTTCGGCGAGAAGGCCTACTTCATGATCGAAAAGTCGTCCGATCTGGTTGGCGTGGCTGGATGGCAGGTTGAAAACCTGGTCACCCGCATCGACGAGCTTTACTTCGAGAACAACCTATCGCTAGATCAAGCCATCCCGGCCCTGATGGACGCCGTGGAGCAGGCCTCCAGCGAGCTGCAAAGCGAGGCGGCGCTGCTGTTCCTGCCTCCCTACTTGGCGCAACATGTCGGCACGTGGCGGGGGGCTGGCTACAAACCTCAGACCATTCAGGGGTTGGGTGTACGCGCGTGGCAGGAAGCGGCGGTCGAGTCCATGCCCCGCGGCGCTTCGCTGTGGTTCAAGCAGCTTCGCACCGATCGGGTAATGCGCCCGCTGTAGTCAGCAAGACCCGCTGTTCTCCCCAAGCGCCCGGCCTGGATCCCGCACCGGGCGCTGTCGATTCCAGATACTGTGATAGATAATGGCAGTCGGTTGAGGGGATATGACAGGACCCCGCGGCTAGGATGGGCTCACTGCGGCTGGCACACCTGCCTGCCTGAAGGGTTATCCCAAGCGTGCCACGGACTTCGATGAAGAGGATACGATCCCAAAAGGCCACCGCCTACCGGAGGCTGACCTACATTCAGGCCGCGTATCTTGGACTGGTACCGATCATAGCCGGCCTGGGCTACGTGATTCGCACCTGCGGAGCCCATGGGGCAGTTTGCCCGCCGATGATGGTCACACTTGGTGGCCTGGCAGCACCGGCATCGATCCTTTCTCTCGGGCTCAGTTCTCCCTATCTAATTCCGCTGGGGGCAATCACGGTGTTCACGGGGCTGAAATTGGCAAGCACGGCGGAAGCTGTCGGTGACCGCCCTTCGGCCCGCCGGCTGCGCTGGCACTTGTTGATTCCGCTCACGACAATCGCCGTCTCGGTTTCATCTCTGGTGGTGCTCTTCGTTTCGGGGCTGGCACTACTTCTGTTGGCACCGGGCCTTCTCACTTGGGCCTAGTCTTCCCCCGCCCGTATCCGGAGATATGACTCATATCGCTCAGCGTCGATTTCCCCGTTCTCCAGTGCAGCCAGCACGGCGCAGCCAGGTTCATGCAGATGGCTGCAATCGCTGAAGGCACAACCAGCCACACGATCGCGGATCTCTGGGAAGTAGGCGTCCAATTCCTCAGGTTCGATATCCCAGAGGGCGAACGCCTTCACACCGGGCGTATCGGCAATGTAGCCGCCCGACTCCAGACGGACCAGCCTCAGGGACACCGTGGTGTGCGATCCCTTGCGGGTGCCCTCTCGGATGGCACCCGTGCGCAGCGCTAGACCCGGTTGGATAGCGTTTAGCAGGCTGGTCTTGCCCACGCCGGACGGTCCAGCGAATACGCTGATGCGATCCTTGAGACGCACTCGAATTTCCTCGATACCTTCGCCTCCCTTGGCGGAGGTGTACAGCACCGGATAGCCAACCGGCTCGTAGCGATCGAACACGGCGCGACAGGCACCCTCATCGACCAAATCAATTTTGTTGGCACAGATGACGGCTGGAATTTGCTCTCGCTCGGCTGCTACCAACAACCGGTCAAGCATCCGCGGGTTGGGAGGAGGATCGGCGCAGGCCATGACGAAGAAGACTTGGTCCGGATTGGCGACCATGATCTGCTCGCGGTCTTGCGACGGCGCCTGGCGAGAAAGCACCCGGGTCCTGGGGGCCACTTCCTCGATCACCGCTTTACCATGGTCGAGCAGCCGGACCTTGACTCGATCACCGAGGGCAACCAAATCAGTGGGCGCATTGGATTCCTTGAGGCGGCCACGAAGTTGGGCCGTCACCAAGCCCTGCAGTGTTTCGACGTCAAAAAGCCCCGACTGGGCGGTCACGATCAGGCCATCAATCAGGGGCTGGTCACTCATTGGTCAGGGGGATGGGGTGGAGTTTCCACCCGAGTTGCCACCGTCCGGGGTCGGTGTGGCGATCCTTATGACGCCGATTTGTGATTCCCACGGGTACAGTGAAAGCGGACGGCCGAAGAAATAGGACTCAATGATTCGGCGCACTACCGGCGCCGCCCAGTCAGAACCCTCACCCTGGTTCTCAACGATTACCGCCACGGCGATGTCGGTCTTGTCTTCTCGACCTTCGAACGTATAGGCGCCGAACCACGCGTTGGGCTCTTCTTGCGACGTCTGGGCGGTGCCCGTCTTTCCAGCGATATTGAGATTGAGCCCAAGAAACCGGTTGCGGGCCGTCCCCTTCGGGGCGCGCACAACCTGGATCATGGCCGCTTCGATAGCCTTCAGATCGGCATCGCTGAGAGGTAGCTTGCCCTGGACTTCTGGGGCGAACTGGCTCTTGACATCACCAACGGCATTTTCTACTTTCTGGACCAACTGCGGCCGGAAGAGAGTCCCACCGTTGCCGACCGCCGCAACGTAGCGGGCAACTTGTAGGGGAGTGGCTTGCAGGAAGCCCTGGCCGATTGCCAGGTTGACCACGTCTCCAATGCCCCAGGGCAAATCGTTGCGCTGGGCCTTGGTCTCAGGGCTGGGAACGAGGCCGGCCTCGTCACCAATTTCGATCCCGGTGGCCGACCCCAGGCCGAATGCCTTGGCCATGTCAGGCAGCGCCTCGGGAAGTCCCTTGTTGAACAGGTCGTAGCCGATGTGGAAGAACCAGGGATTGCAGGATCGCTCCAGCCCCTGCATGAGTGTAATCTCGCCTTGAGCAGGCAGGCCCCGCTCGTAGGTCCAGTCGTTGAGGGGACCAATGCTGGGGTCTTCGTTCCACTGGTTGCCGCAGTTGTATATGGTCTGCGGCGTGAAGTAGCCCGACTTGAGGGCAGCCGCCATGGTGATGATCTTGAACAGGGAACCCACCGGGTAGGTGCCGTGGGTGGCCCGGTTGACGAAGGGTTGATTGGGATTCTGGTACAGATCGGTCAGGCCAGTGCTGCTGTTGGGGTTCTGGGCGTTGAAAAGGTTGGGGTCGAAACCGGGTGAGGAGGCGATCGCAAGCACGGCCCCCGAGTCTCTGTCCAACACGACCGCCGCCGCCCGCACCTGCTCAGGCATCGAAGCCAGCGCCTGCTGCGCGTTGAGCTGAAGGTCACGGTCCAAATTGGTGTAGACGGCATAGGGAGGTTCGGGATCGCGCGAGGCAAGCTCTTTGAGCACATTGTTCCCGGCATCAAGCACGTAGAGCGTGCCTCCGGGCGTGCCGCGCAGATCGCTCTCGTACACCGCTTCCAGCCCATCTTGGCCGACAAAGGCGTCCTTGCGATACCCGAGGCGCTGATACTGCTCAACTTGCTCGGCCTGAATCTGGGCCACGTAGCCCACCGAATGCGGTGCCAAGCCGTCGTTGGGATAGTAGCGGCCCTGGTACACAGCCCACTGCACGCCACCGGTGGCTGCCAACGTCCCCTGGTAGCGTTGGAATTCGTCCAACGACACCTCGCCCAGGTTGACGCGCCAATCGGTCGAGCGGATGTCGTCGTAGAGAGCCTTGATGTTATCGGCAGGCCGGTCGAGCAGACGGCTCAGTGCCGACAACATGTTCGACTCAGCGTCCCCGTCCCCGATCTGGTTGGGCACGATCCACAGGGCGACGATGTCCCCCTGGGTGGCCAACGCCAGGCCGTTATGATCGTAGATGTTGGCCCGAACCGGCGTATTGACCTGCATCGAGAGCTGGTTGCCGTTGGCCAAATCGGGCATGATCGCGCTGTCCGACCAGGCCACTTTCCACTGGTTGTCTTCTCGGGTCAGATCCATGTAGGTCTCAACCACGAAGTCGCCGACCACCGTGCTGTGGAAGGTGACCCGGTAGCGGACCTGGGCTGAATCCGGGTGGACCAACGACGAGACGATTTCGGTGTCAATCCCACTCAACGCGGCTTGAGTGACAACCGAATCATAGCGATCGACAAACGCCTGCTTGCTGATCCCCGCCTGGGTCAGCGAGCTGAGCATGGCATACATGCTGTCGTAGTCACTCTGCTTCCAGGCGTCCAGGAACTGGGTTGCCGCCGCCTCCGCGTCCGGAGCGGGCGTGTTACGCACCGACGGGCCGGGGAGCGTTCCCGTCGGTTCGGGCGTGCGCGGCCCCGAGCTCAAGAGCCCACAACTGCTTGTGAAACTTGTCACAATCAGAATGGCCGGCAGCAGACGCTTCATGCGGCTCCCTGGACCTCCCCCTGCCAGGGGGCAATCACGTGACGACCATAGGACTGGCAGATCTGCCCCAGGTCACGCGGCGGGCGATAGCCAAGCGCGCTCAACGCCTGGCCCAATTGACATAGCGGCATTCCCATCACGTTCGTGTAGCAGTCGGCAAACGCCGCCAAATCGACCGGGTTGATGTCCTCATCTTGTATGCCGTAGGCGCCAGCCTTGTCCATCGGACTTCCGGTCGCCACATAGTCTCTAATCTCCTCCTGGGAGTAGCCTCGCATGGGAACCCGTGAAAGGGTGACGCAGGCAGCCCGTCGGCCCGAGGCGGGCTCGATCAGCGTCAGCCCGGTCAAGACATCGTGCGTTCGCCCGGCAAGGCTCATGAGCATCGCTTCGGCATCTTCCGCCGAGGTCGGTTTGCCGAGTATCCGTCCGTCCTTCACGACAATTGTGTCGGCGCCTAGGACAAGCTGGGCGTCGTGGGCGGCCGTCAATGCAGCCTCGGCTTTGGCGTCGGCCAGCCGCTGCACCAACGACTCGGGGGTCTCTCCCGGCCGTGTCTGTTCTGCAACCCCCACCGGGTGAACGTGCACATCAGCCCCAGACAGGGCCAGTAGCTGGCTTCGCCTGGGCGAGGCCGAGGCCAGCACAATTGTGAAAGCTGAATGCACCGAGTTCAAGGCCCATCCTTCATCTTTCAGCGATACCCACCGACTGCCTATTCTGGGGCGAGATTCTAACACAGTGACCCGATTCGCCTGCGGCAAGCAGGCCCGCAGGAGGCCTGTCGTCCCGATGGTAGAATGGCCGCATATCCATGCCCGACCTCTTCGATCACGCCATGGCCACCCGGCTCGCCCAGGAGGCGCCCCTCGCCGCCAGGATGCGGCCGCGCCAGTTCGACGAATTCATCGGGCAGGAGCACATTGTCGGTGAGGGCAAGCTGCTCCGCCGGGCGATCGAAGCCGATCGCCTCTTTTCATCAATCATCTTGTGGGGGCCCCCTGGCACCGGAAAAACCACGCTGGCGATGATTGTCGCCAACTCCACCAAGTCTCACTTTGAGACCATTTCGGCCGTCCTGGCCGGCAAGGCCGAACTGCGCCAGGTAATCGCCGCCGCCCGCGAACGGCGCAAGCTCTACCAGACGCGCACGATCCTGTTTGTTGACGAGGTGCACCGGTGGAACAAGGCTCAGCAAGATGCCTTGCTGCCCCTTGTCGAGCAGGGTCTGATCACCCTCATCGGGGCCACGACAGAAAACCCATACTTCGAGGTCATCGGGGCGCTGGTGTCCCGATCGCGCATTTTTCAGCTGCGCGCCCTGACCGACGAAGACGTGACGGCCATCATCCATCAGGCCCTGGAAGACCGAGAACGCGGCTATGGCAAGCGGCACGTCGATCTGGATCCCGACGCCTTGGCGCACCTCGTCCAGGTCGCTGGTGGGGATGCGCGCAACGCGTTAAACGCCCTCGAATTGGCGGTGGAGACCACCCCGCCTGACCCGGCCGGTCGGGTCCACATCAGCCTCGATGTCGCCCAGGAATCGATCCAACGGCGCGCCATTCTGTACGACAAAGACGGCGACGCTCACTACGACACGATCTCCGCCTTCATCAAATCCGTCCGGGGATCGGACCCCGACGCTGCGCTGTACTGGCTGGCCAAGATGCTCTACGCAGGGGAATCGCCGCGCTTCATTATGCGCCGGCTCCTGATCTTGGCATCGGAGGACATCGGCCTGGCCGACCCGATGGGTTTGGTGGTGGCGGCCGCCGCATCTCAGTCATTTGAGTTCATCGGGATGCCGGAGGGCGTCTATCCGCTGGTCGAGGCCACGCTCTACCTGGCCACGGCGCCCAAATCCAACACGGCCGCTGCCTACTTCAAGGCCTATCGCATGGTCGAGGACAAGGGCATCATCGACGTGCCGGACCATCTCCGGGATTCCAATCGAGATGCGGCCGCCCTCGGCCACGGTGAAGGCTATGTCTACCCACACGAACGCCCCGGGCACCATGTTGGGCAGCAGTATCTTCCCAAGGACCTCCTCGGCACTTACTTCTACAGCCCATCTGACGAGGGCTACGAAGAGCAGGTGAAAGCCCGCCTTGAGCGTTGGCGCGACGCCCAACGCAAGGCGCTCGGCGTGACACGCGAGGAGCATCTCCCCGAACTCACCGAAGACGAGATCCAGAGTCTCAAACGCCAACAGCCCAGCCGATCAGGAGGTGAGGCATAGCGCCGGGACCATGACCACTGTGCTACTCATTCGCCATGGACAGAACGACTTTGTCGGCAAGCACAAGCTGGCCGGCTGGCTGCCGGGCGTGCATCTCAACGACGTTGGCCGCGCCCAGGCCAAAGCCGTGGCAGCTTCGCTCAAAGGGGTCAAGCTGCAGGCAGTCTATGCCAGCCCTCTCGAACGCACCACGGAGACGGCTGCCCCGATCGCCGAGGCCCAGGGCCTCGAAGTCCAACTCCTTCCGGGCCTGGGCGAACTCAAGTTGGGAAAATGGGAGGGTCGCAGCCTCAGATCGCTCCGGCGGCTGAAGATGTGGGAGCGGGTTCAGAACGCTCCCTCGTTGGCTCGCTTCCCCGACGGGGAGTCCTTTGCCGAAGCTCAGGCTCGAATCGTCGCAGAATTGGATACCTTGATCAACCGCCACGCATCCAAGAAGGCTGTGATCGCGGTTGTCTCCCATTCGGACATGATCAAACTCGCCGTCGCACACTACGTCGGCCTGCCTCTGGACCTGTTCCAGCGGCTGGTGGTCGAGCCGGCCTCGATCAGCGTGCTCGCATTCCACGGCTCTCACACCCGCCTGGTCAAACTGAATGACGCCTCTGCTGCGCATCAGGCCGAGGCGCGATGATATACTTCCTCAAGCACCGGGCCGACCAGGCTCATCGCCTCTTTCGACAACCAGTTCCTGAGTTACGCTCATGCCTTCGTTGGAATTCAACCTCAGACCAGTAGACCGCATCACCTCCGGCGCCATCGGCCCTCCGGGCAAGCGCGTCTTCTACATCCAAGCAAGCAAAGAAGATGAACTGGTCACCCTGATCGTGGAAAAGACCCAGATCCAGTCGCTGGCTGTGGGCGTGGAGCAGTTCCTGGACGAGCTGATCGCTCGCGTCCCCGAACTATCTGAGGCGGAGGCCGAGTTCCAGGAATCGGACATGGCACTGCAGCGCCCCATCGATCCTGCGTTCCGCGTCGGGCAGCTTGGGCTTGGCTATGACGATTCCAATGACCTAATGGTTTTGGTGGCGCGGGAAATCCAGCCGGAGGAGGGCCAGGTTGACGAACCCGGCGTGGCCCGCTTCTGGTGCACGCGGGACCAAATGCGCCGGATGTGCCAATGGGGTCTCGAGGTGGCTAGCCAGGGCCGTGCCATTTGCGGCAACTGCGGTCAACCGATTGACCCAGAAGGCCATTTCTGCCCCAAACGCAACGGCCACAAGCACTAGGTACCCCCAACGCCGGGTAGGCTTTCTCAACTTCCAGGCCCTTTCCCTATGTCATTGCCCGACAACCCATCCGACTCGGAGATCCTCAACATCCTGGCCGAAGGCGATCTGGCCCTCGAAGGCCAGTTTATGTATGGGTCCAATTTCACCTTTCTGGTACGTGTCCAAAGCGAAGACAAGGAGCGCCGGGCGGTCTACAAACCTTCGCAGGGCGAGCAGCCATTGTGGGATTTCCCGGAAGGCACCCTGGCCGGCCGCGAGGCGGCAGCCTACGTCGTGAGCGCTCAACTGGGTTGGGATCTGGTGCCACCCACGGTGATGCGCAGTACGGGCCCTTCAGGCCCCGGCTCCGTACAGTTGTTTGTTGACGCCGATCCCGAGCGACACTACTTCACCATGGCCGAAGAAGACAAGCCTCGGCTTCTGCCTGCTGCCTTGTTAGATGCCCTCATCAACAACGCCGACCGCAAGGGTGGTCATGTCCTGTTTGACTCTCGCGATCACCTGTGGCTTATCGACCACGGGGTTTGTTTCCACATTCATCCCAAACTCAAAACGGTGATCTGGGACTTCGCCGGTCAGGCCATCCCTGAGGATCTTCTGAACGATCTGGTCCAATTCAGGGAGGCACTTGGACGCGGGTCTGCACGACCGGCGCTCGTGCCCCTGCTGTCGGACAGTGAGCTGGACGCCCTTGATCATCGTGCGAGGCAGCTCATCGAATCTGGCTGCATGCCTTTGCCCGGACCCGGCCGGCACTACCCTTGGCCACTCATCTAGTTGCACCATACGCTTGCTGATGGGCGCCGGGCGCGCTCATCCCGGAATGGAGTTGGCGTGACATGCGAGAAATGCGTCTTGTCCTGATCGGATTTGGGAACGTCGGCCGCGCCCTGGCACGCCTTCTGCTCGAAAAGCGAGAGGATCTCGAGCGTCGCTACGCGCTCACCTGGCGAGCGGTCGGCATCGCTACCGGGAGCCACGGCACGGTATTCGCCGCGGATGGACTCGACCTGGAGGCCGCTTATCTCGAGGTTGAAGGCGGCGGCGACCTCACCGAGATGCCCGGAGTGGACGCGATGAATGGGCCGATACCTCTACTCCACACCTCTGGCGCCGATCTGCTCTTCGAAAACACACCTGTCGACTACACAACGGGGCAGCCGGCGATCGAGCACATCCGAACCGGACTGGAACTGGGCATGCATGCTGTGACAGCCAACAAGGGGCCCGTCGTCCATGCCCATCGCCAACTCGCGGACCTGGCACAGACAAAAGGTACGCGCTTTCTGTTCGAGTCAACCGTCATGGACGGGGCTCCGATCTTCTCTCTCTGGCGCGAGACCCTGCCTGCCGCCAGATTGCAGGGTTTTCGCGGCGTGCTCAACTCCACCACCAACTTGATACTGGGTTTGATGGAGGACGGCAAATCCTTCGATGAGGCGGTGGCCCACGCCCAGGCCATTGGGATCGCCGAGACCGATCCTTCCGGCGATATCGATGGCTGGGATGCGAGCGTCAAGGTCGCGGCGCTGGTCAGCGTCCTGATGGATCATCCCATGACACCCGATCAGGTTGAGCGCACCGGCATCCGCCGGATCAGCCAGGACGAGATCCGGCAGGCAGCCAAGGATGGCAAGCGCTGGAAGCTGGTCTGCCAGGCGGAACGGCGCGATGGAAAACTCAACTCATCGGTTCAGCCATTGCAGCTCGCAAGGGATGACCCGCTCTATCAGGTAAGCGGCACGTCCTCGGCAGTCACATTCTGGTCCGACGTCCTCGGTCCATTAACTGTGCTCGAGACGGATCCCGGGCCCGAGACAACAGCCTACGGACTGCTGGCTGATTTCATTCGGGCGGCGACCGGAGATCTCGGAAGTATCCTTCCGCATGAATGGACGATCGGGGGTGAATAAGTTCAGATACATGTGAGACGGTAGCGGGGGAAGCAATTTGGGGTCATCCTTAGGTTTGTCGACCGAAAGGAGAGACCCCAAATGCGGCAGTTTGCACTACCACGTCCATTCTACTACCTATCCCAGAATGCTCCCATTGAGCTGAGCGAAC
>Ga0315556_1000222_pt1 | contig 33701 bp, 33 predicted proteins | sample SalMarSW160310MG_FD_202112 | JGI IMG/M metagenome (GOLD analysis project Ga0315556, IMG submission 202112) | Salt marsh sediment microbial communities from the Plum Island Ecosystem LTER, Massachusetts, United States - Salt Marsh Sediment SW1603-10 ...
AATCTCTGCGTTGCGCTTCATCTTCAGTCACTGCGACGTACCTAACTGTACGTCTCATTCCTAAAGATTCGCACGCCTTAATCTTGGCTCCTTTTACTGTGCCATCCAGCTTATGGACGGGTGAATAAAAAGTCCTGAGGACCGGACTTTTTACGGTTCCATCACAGAGTGATAAAGAATTATTAAATTCTAAAAGAGCCTCCCGCTCTCCAGGGACTTTAAGCCCCCAGCCCCGCAACAACTCCAGTAAAACTGGATCTACGACCCGCAAGCTATAATACCAATTCATCATTTGGAGGAACTTCTATGAAAGGACTTGCCCAAGTCGAAAAGAGCATAGGGATATCATATGATGACGACCCCCGGAAAGCCATAGAGGTCATCCAGGAAGCCCTGAAGAATATTTCTGAAATTGTGGATAAGCCGGCACCTCAGATCGGCATTGAGGAATTTGCCGAATACAGCGTAAAAATCGGCATGCGTTATTGGGATTCCATTAAACAGTATTTCCAAATCCTTTATCAAGCCAATCTGGCAGTTCATGAAGCATTAAATAAGGCCGAAATTACTATCCCGCTTCCGCGGCGGGACATTCATTTGCTATCCGGGACAGAAATGTTTCCGGGTCGGACCGAGGCAACTAATTCGAAGGAATAGACCACTGGCATGGCCATCCATAAGTGGCTATTTTTCCCGATATCTTTGCTACGCTCAAATCTTAATCCTCGAAAGACTTCAATGTATTCCTGTGGTTAAGATTTTCGCATGCCGCCGCTCGAAGTCCGGGTTCGTTGACTTGATCTCAAAAAGACTATCTCATTTATGAACGAACACTAACTGCCGCTGACAAGTAGGGTCATTATGAGATCGTGGATCAGCTGAGCAGCGCTTTGCTGCATTTTTCTCTTCTCCTGCGTCCCGATGCAACAGAGTATTCGTTCGTCGTCAGATGGGTTCGTCATCTGGGGATATGTGGGGAAAGGGATAAAAGGATAAACTATACAACATGCTGTATCCACGAGAATATTGACACACAAATGCCCATCTGCTATACCCACTCACGGAAAAAGCAAGCTTTTATCCTTTTGACTGAGAGGCCTTTCCATGACGAATTTCTCAATTCATATCGCAACGGATCAGCCCGATCCAATCAGAAAAAAATACATGATTGCTATCCTTAAATGGCACTGGGAACGCGCCGGGCACCGAGTCACGACCGGGCTTGCAAACGATATCGATGCTGATGTCGGCATTCTTCATATGGATCGAACAAAAATCGACCAAAACCTGTTGCCTGAAAATTCCTCTCATCGCCCTTTCCTGAATGAACGTGTACTCGATATTTCAAAAAGTCAATTCTCAACATTGAGGGTCATGGCAGGCGATAGTTGGGACGGACCGGTTATTATAAAAAGCAACCTGAACTGCTACGGCGGCCCGGAATGGAAAAGGAATCACCATAGCTTTTTCGAACGGATACGCCGCCAACTTGCGCAAAAATCCTGGCGTCTAGCGCGGATGTTGTCTTCTAAAAGGTATCCGGTTCTTCCTAAGCTGTCAAATGTTCCGGGATGGGTCTGGGAACGCCCGGAACTCATTGTGGAGCGTTTCATGCCGGAGCGTGAGCGTGGCCTTTACTGCCTGCGAGGCTGGGTATTCTTTGGAAAACGAGGCTACACCTACAGACTGTTTTCCAGGGATAGCGTTGTCAAGGCCGGAAACATGACGGAATACGAAATCCTCGGAGATCCACCGCCGGAACTTGAGGCATTCCGCGAAGCGAATGGTTTTGATTTCGGTAAATTCGATTATGTCGAAGTCGCTGGTCGTCCCATACTGCTGGATATTAACAAGACCCCAACGATCGTTTTCTCTAACTCTGCACCGGATACACCGCGCATGCGACATTTGGCGGACGGGTTATATGATTTTACAGGAGCATCATGATGCCAAACAATCTTGCCCCAGTGATACCAACCGATGGGTTATACCCTGCCGACGCGGCATTCATGGCTCGTACCGACCTTTTCGAGACGAGAATGCTCGGATACAAAGCCCTGAGTCTCGACACGGTTACCGCGCACCTCGCGGGGCTTCTGAATGGTCGTACGGCGATTCGCCATGAGTGTGGTGCAGGGGAGGAGGTCTTTGCCGTTTACCATAGCGCAGGTATTGAAGTTGAGGAAGAAACACTGATCTATCGTACTTCGGAAGAGGCGCATGCCTTCGCAGATACGCTGATTGCAAAAGGGAAACGTCTTTTTAGCCCGTATCCTCTCCCTGCGGGCCGTTTCCCCGACAATGACCTTCTTGTGCCACCAGCGCTTTGGCACTTCCTCAACGCGAAAATCAACCTGGATGCCATTGTCCCGCCGGAATTTCTGCCGGAACGGGAAACGATGCCCTGTAAGGAACTGGCCTCATTTGAGCCGCCAAGACCGCTTTTCCTCAAGGCTGGGGGGGATGCTGCCACAGGATGGGGTTACGCAGTACATCCGTGTCATGACAGGGTCTCATTCGATAATGCCTTGCGATGGTTTGCCGAGCATCACGACAGTGTTCCTGATGTCCTTGTGGAGGAATGGGCGGAGGTTTCGATTTGTTGGTGCACAGGCATCGCCATTAGTGACAACGAAACGCTCTGTTTTGGAGGTGCTGAGCAGATTTTCTCCGCGCCGGCCAAACAATCGGGCAGCATGATCGATCCTGAACGCATGTTCCCTGAGGAGGGGAGGTCTCTTGCCATTCAAGTAGGTGAAGCTGCCCGTCGTCTGGGTTACCGCGGAATTGCAGGCCTTGATATCGGCCTCCGGAAGGATGGCAGATTGATCGTCTTCGATCCCAACTTCCGTTTCAATTCGTCCACGGCCCAACTTCTTTTCCATGACTCGGCCGTAGCCAGAACCGGCCACTCGGTCACATGCTCTTTCCATTCAGAACCTAGTTGCGCATACAGCAAGCTTTCTGTACGCCTTGAAGCGCCAATCGGGGACGGATGGTTTGTCCCGACCCGCCTATTCAACGGCGAGAAGCATCCGTTGTCCATGGGCAAACATATTGTAACCGGCTTTGTTCTTGGACACAACAGAATTGAAGCTGAAGATGCGGCAAAATCATTAAAAGGTTGCCTTGAGGCATAGGCAAAAACTTTTCATTTTTCCGGATCTCTTCCGGCTTGTTGAAGGACTCAACAACGAAATCACAACCCTGAACGCCAGGCCTACGGGTTTTGAGATATGGCCTATCTCAAACTGAGATTGTACCATTTGCATTCTCAAGCGTACTCATTAACCGGATGAACCCGAAAATCGGTGTTAAATATTCATACGGAAAACTGAGTCAAAACAGATGGTGGCGAAAGCATGACCATTCCATTGAGCAACAATATTGATGGACCCAATTCCAGGTACTTGGTTTTCACTTCAGCGGGAGATAATGCCAATTTATATTATTGGCTAAAAGGCTATCGAAACTTCGACTTATGGGTGAGCTACTATGGGGAAGAAAAGAATCGCTATAAAGATTTTAGTGATTTCTTCATCGCTAAAAAGGGCGGAAAATTCCCTGCGTTACATTACGTTTATCAACACTGGAAAAATATCTTGAATCATTATCAAGCAATTCTTGTAATGGATGATGATATTATAATTGATGGTTCTGCCATTAGTCGTTTATTTGAGATTCGTGATCAATATGACTTATGGTTACTTCAGCCTGCCTTTGACCCAAGGGGAAAAATAAACCATCGAATTACCCGGGTAAATCCATTTACTTTTATGAGATATACAAATTTTGTGGAAGTTACATGTCCATTATTTCGCAAGGACAAGCTGGATGTTTTCATGAAAGGATATGATCCTGTACTAGTAGGATTTGGAGTTGATTGGTGGTATATGGATTCATTGACACCGGAGAGTATCGGAAAGGTGGCAATAGTTGATGAAATATCATGTATTAATCCAAAGGACTGTACGAAAGGTGGACAAAGGGAAATCGATCGTCTCCAAGATAAGCCTACAAGAATCGAAAATTGGAAAAGGATAAAAGAACAACGCAATGTTAGTGAATTGCCAGAGTTTATTGAGTTTGATTCTATAACGAGTCCTTTGAGTTTTTCTAAAGTTATTCATGCCATAACTATCTACTCATTTATAGTTGTCAATAGATGTGTAAGAATAACCAAAAAATTAATAAATCGCTTCACCTGACTGCTATTGCGTTGTGCTTCATAGCGGCAGGTGAGCTTTAGCTTAGACGTTTATATTCTCACCAAATGGTATAGCCACTATGAAAAGATGGTATCCCGTGCAATACTTGCGACATCTACTTGGCTTTGAGGACAAATGCGAACTGGATAGATAGGAGTGCAAGTGTAAGAAACAAAATCAATGCTGTATTGTCTAGGCTTGTTCCTCGGCGGGTTAGAATTCGGCAAACTCGCCGAGGCCTGGCACATGAAAGAGGTGAATATATCATTTGAAGGCCACAATGCCGAGCGCACCCAGGGCGTCCGGGTACTGAGCCCGGAAAAGCTGCAAAAGGGCGACGTGAGCATGGAAATTGTGTCCAAGCGGATGAAACGCACTTACTCCTCAGCCTTTATTTTTCATCCCACCTCTGCGGTCTGTCATCCCCTTTCTGTTGCCTGTCATTAGACTTCTGCATGCGGTCCTCCGACAGTCCTCCTCTGTTCCCTGATTTCTTGACCTTGTCCTTTGAATCATGTCCCCTGACCACGGCCTTCTGCCTTCTATCTTCCGACTTCCGGGATTTGTCCCTCGAGCGGGACAAATTAGGTTCTCTTTGCAGGGGCTCAACATTCGGATTCGGTTTCGGCGCCTTGTACCGAGCGGGCGGAGCTTTTTTTCGACCCGCTTTCGTGTTTGACCTGTCCATAATCGGGGATCTGGAAAATTTTTCTTTGTTCCGCGCCGGTTTTCTTGAAGCCTTTCCCTCCAGCACATTCCGCCGTTGGGTCTCTCGACTCTGACGTTCCTTTTGATATGTGCGAACCTCCTTCTCCCGTTGAGAGAATCCCCTTCGCTCTTTTTCGCTCAGTGGCTGGAAGCGGTAGGCACGGGCCTTGCTTTTCCCGGCACGGTTGAGCGGCATGATAAAATCGAGCCGTGCGGGTCCTGACGATCTGCCTACCTTGGCAGGCCCTGTGCGCTGATTAAAGCTCCGGGGCGGTCGTAACCCTTTGTTTTCTCGACGTTCACGAAATCTTGTCTGCAAACGGTTCTCCCACTTGTGATCGTTCCTATGATTCCAGCGTTGATGGGCATAGATGGGATCATAGACAACCCTTCTTGCATGCAGCGAAAACAAGGGATAGATCCCTCTTCTGTAATACTTGGCGGCGTAATAATCCCCATAATAATAATGGCCATACCGTGGTCGCAGAAACAGGGCGTCATCAAAGATGTCCAGATCGATCATAAAACCGGGTGAGAACGAAAAGGTCAACCCAAGGTGCGCCCGCGGGAAAAAAACCGGCGCGAACAAGAATCCCCGATGGATGACGGTGTAGTCCCAGTACCCACTCACAAATATATATCCACGCGGCGTCCAGTTATAGTGGGAAGGCACCCAGGTCCAGTCCGGGTGAACGGCGGCCCAATAGCCGGGCCGCCAGGCATAGCGTCCATATTGCCATAGCCAGCAACCGGGCATCCAGATGTAATCGGGCGAAGGGGCATTACTGCTGGGTCCGACTTCTACCGATTCAGGCGGCTCGGGCAGGTATTCCGTAGCTGCCTGCCTTACACTGGCCCAATAGCCGGAAGTCCACTGATATCCCTGTGTTACGTGGTTCCAATAACCGGGTACCCATTGCCGATCCGGCGGTGGTACTCGCCAGATCCCGCTCACCCAGATATATCCGTTCCTTTCATCATCCCAGGCCCAGTAACCGGGAATCCACTGAACGTCTCCTTCAGGCTTCTGCTCGGGCGGGATCTCCTCGATGAGGGCCGGCGGAGCCTTGGGCGCCACGATTCCCGGCTCAGGATCCAATTCCACAGCCTCAGCAAATGCCTCATGTATGGGACCCGAGGTAAGCACTTGAACATCTTCCGCCGGCACCGGAGCTGCTTCCACGGTATCGCCAATCAATCCTGGGTCGAATTCCAGTCCAAATGCCGTCAATGCCACAACCATGCAAAAATATTTGATAAATCGGAATGTTAACATGTGTCCCTCCTTTATCCTTTTGGTAGCATCAATGCAATCACGTCAGTCTGGTTTCCGGCAGTGATGGCCCTAACCGACTACTCGCTCACTTTCAATGAGTTAAGGATACTGATTTTTTCTTAATTTGTCACTATAATTGAATTTGTGCGGCATGCTGCACGTATGCTTGCGAAAAACTCGAGGCATTCTTTCAACTGACGGAAGAAGTGCGCAGGATTTCAGAAAACCTCAAGAGTTACGGCATTCGGCAGATGGGATTTTTTTTGCTGGGCGGTCCAGGAGAAAATAGAAAGACGGTTGAAGAAAGCCTCGCCTTTTCGGATTTACTGGACCTGGAGGCTATGAAAATTACCATGGGCATACGAATCTATCCTTCTACCGATCTTGCGTGCACGGCGATTAAGGAAGAAGTTATCGCACCGGATGATGACCTTCTCTTTCCAGGAGGTATAAGCCGAGCTGGAAATCTTCTATGAGCAGATTTCCAGCTCGGACTTCTCCCGGTGCCGAATCAATGCTGTATGTAGGATGAAACCTGAAAATCGGGATAGGCATTCCCGCCGTGTTCCCCATAATCCAGACCTTCAGCTTCCTCTTCAGCGGACACCCGGATACCGCCGAATATTGCCTTTGCAATGCGGAAGGTAATCCACCCCATTATGAAGGCCCACGCGATACACACACCTGCTGAAATTAATTGTGCAATCAACTGGTCCACACCACCCCCATAGAAGAGTCCCTTAACATAGGGGGCCTTGGTGGTATAGTTGCCATAGGTTCCGTCAGCAAACAACCCGACGCTGACCAGGCCCCATATTCCGTTTATGCCATGAACCGAAACGGCCCCAACGGGGTCGTCAATATGGAGTTTGTCCAATGATTGGACGCCCAAACAGACCAGGACGCCTGCAACAAGGCCGATGACCACGGCAGCCCAGGCCTCCACCCATGCACAGGGGGCCGTAATGGCCACAAGCCCGGCCAAGGCGCCATTCAAGGTCATTCCAAGGTCCCAGTTGCCCACCTTCAGTTTCATGAAGATCAAGGCAGCCAATGCTCCTGCTGCTGCAGCAAGGTTCGTATTGACCGCAATTACAGATATTCGCAGTTCATGGGCCGACAGGGTTGATCCGGGATTGAATCCGAACCACCCGAACCAGAGGATGAACACACCCAGTGCGGCCATGGGCATATTGTGCCCCAGGATTGGCTTTACCCTGCCCTGATCGTCATACTTGCCAATCCTCGGGCCAAGGGCCATGGCCCCGGCCAATCCAATAAATCCTCCCATGGCATGAACAATGCCGCTTCCGGCAAAATCAATGGCCCCTACGCCGAATGGAAGCTTGGACAGCCAGCCGCCACCCCATACCCAATGACCGTAGATCGGGTAAACGATCGCGGACACAATGGCGCTGTAGAACAGGTAGACGGAAAATTTGATCCTTTCGGCTACCGCCCCGGAAACAATGGTGGCGGCGGTGGCGGCGAATACCACCTGGAACATCCAGATCAAATAGGTGTGCACGTCATAGGCATCTCCGTGTAAAAACCATCCACTGATGCCTATGAGGGTATGCCAATCCTTACCCATCATGAGGGCATAACCAAAGGCAAAAAACACCAGACTGCCCACGACAAAATCCATCAGATTTTTCATCATCAGGTTAATGGCGTTTTTTGCTCTACAAAACCCTGCCTCAACCAAGGCAAATCCCGGTTGCATGAAAAACACCAGGAATGCACATATCAGAAGCCAGACATAGTCCACAGGCGAACCGGGATCAGCTTTCAGGGTGGCCGCACCTGTCGGATCTCCGGCATATGCGTTTAAGACAAAGCCGAGCATGATAAAAGTGGTCGGAAAAAACAACCATCTCCTTTTCTTAATCAAATTAAGCATAGCGAATTACCTCCTCCTTATAGGGCATCCTTGCCGCTCTCTCCGGTCCTGATGCGAATGGCCTGTTCAACGGATGATACAAATATTTTACCATCGCCTATACTGCCGGTCTTGGCATTTCCCTCAATCGATTTCAGGGCCTCGTTCAAGACGGAAGAATCAATGACTATTTCAATTTTTACCTTTGGGACGAAATCTATCTGGTATTCCGCTCCGCGGTAGACCTCCTTGTGACCTCGCTGGCGTCCAAACCCTTTCACCTCGCTGACCGTCATACCCTGGATACCAAGGCCCATGAGGGCCTCCTTCACTTCATCGAGCTTAAAAGGCTTGATAATGGCTTCGATCTTCTTCATGAGTTTTCTCTAACCTCCCTTTTCAAATTTAAAGAGTGCATTCTTGCCCGGGACTTGTTTCGATAACAAAGCAAATATCAGTCCAAAAGAAACAACATGGGAAACATGCGTGTTACTATCTGATATTATTTATTATTTCAAAACAAAGTGTTAGTATGCAAATTGTCATCTCTACAGTTTTGTCATTGATAGGCTTTATAACAACAAAATTGTCATTAAAAATCATCCGAAATGGAATATTGAACCAACCAGCATCTGGTTCAATTAGGTGTGAACAAAACCATCTTGAACAAATTCGAGATGACAATCAGTGCGTTTGAACCGTGAATCGCTCGTTTTGCTTGTTGCTTGAATGGCAAAAATGGTATATTTATCAAAGGATGTAAGACCGATTGCCAAGAGGGTCGCCGAACATCTGCCGGGAACACCCTTCACCATCCTGTGCGTAGGCTGCACGATGACTGCCCCAAGGCTTGTCTTTTGCATCCCGTTGATCTGCCTTTTGAACTGATGGGTTCCACAGCTGGTGGGTAAACGGAAGCTGAAAAGGCCGCTTGTTCAGAAACCTGCTCTGAAATGAGCCCGGATGATTAGCCGCTCAAACACGTCGTCACAAGCGATTAGCAAGCGGCCAAGAATATGATGGCCGCTGGCCCAAAAAATTCAGGATAGGTTTGTTTAGAGAAAATATGACGGCGAGGGTTGTAATGCCGAAAAGCTGAGTTACTTTAACCGGTCACTCTGCCGAACCGCGGCGGGGTGTTTTTTTTGCATAACCGCACAACACCTTAAGAAAGTCAGGAGGAAAAAATGAAAGACATTTCAAAAATCACACTTTACAGCGGTGGCCACAAGGGTGCTGAGGCGGAATTCGGCAAACTTGCCGAGGCCTGGCACATGAAAGAGGTGAATATATCATTTGAAGGCCACAATGCCGAGCGCACCCAGGGCGTCCGGGTACTGAGCCCGGAAGAGCTTCGTAAAGGCGATGTGAGCATGGAAATTGTGTCCAAGCGGATGAAACGCACTTACTCCCGGACGGACAAGATCCGAAAGGTCATCCAGTCCATTTTTCACATGGTGAATAACGGTTACCATGTCATTGCGGTCGGCTGGATACAGGCGGACAATACCGTCAAGGGGGGGACCGGCTGGGGGGTCGAGTTGGCAAAACTATTTAACCGTCCGCTCTGCGTCTATGATCAGGAGCGAAAGGGGTGGTTTTCCTGGGAGAACAACCAATGGGTTGAGGACACACCGGTGATTACTTCAGATACGTTCGCTGGCACCGGAACCCGCAACCTCTCCGATGACGGCCGGCAGGCCCTCCGCGATCTTTTCACCCGCTCCTTTGGTCCTGCAGAGCAAAAATAGTGAATGGGGTCGCACCAAGACAACATATTGAAGAGATATGGGGCCTTGCCGGACAAAATGCCCCAGCTGGTATATTACCGAAAAGATACTGAAAGGAGGGTTGTTTGATACAGTTCTGAGATGGCTTCTAGTAATAGTACCAGATCGTTTTATAATGTGACGGATTCTCGCCGCTCTGCTTTAATCGCTTAAGATAATCATAAATTGATACATCTGTATAGATGTAAGTATCCACCAACGACAATTTCTTTTCCCAGGGATGGAATTCATAAACCCGGCGGCCGTCCGGTAATATGGCGATGATATCGTGGTGCTGGGAGGCGCGCAGGTAGTTCTTGCCCAGTTTTGGGACGTTAAATACGATTTCGTCGGTACGGACGGTCCCGGGCAGCAGGCGGGCTTCTTCTTGCTGTTCCTGCAGCAGTCGGGCGATGGGGACCCGGTAATCGTCTGTTTCCTCTTTTCCCTTGGTGTTGAAGGTATAGTAAGGTGTTACCCCGATCAAACGCAGTTTTAGCCGGAGTGCGGCCGCCTCGAATTTTCTGGAATTGTAAAAAGTATATACCAGCTGATTGTTGACCTCCATGCCGAAGCGCCGGAATTTCTGGATCGCTTCCATGGCTTGGGGGGTTACCTCATAGGGGTGTTCAAAATGGGTCACGATGATAATTTCGCGTTTGCCGGGATTTTGGAAATGATTGATATCCCGGACCAGTGAATCCGTCACCCTCTGAGGGAGGGTCACCGGCATGCGGGTTCCGATCCGGATCCTTTCCACATGCTTGATGCGGGACAGTTTGAAAAGTAAATTCTCAAGCCGGGCGTTGGATAAAAGCAAGGGATCGCCGCCGGTTATCAGAACCTCGTTGATTTCAGGGGTGTCGGCGATCCAGCGGATGGCTCTGTCCAGCTTGTCCTTGGGCAGCATTGCGCTGGCGGAATACACGTCTTCGATTTCCCAGTTCCGTTGACAGTATACGCAGATCTGGGGACAGGTCATGATCGGTTTTAGAATCACGATCATGGGGTAGCGCCGGGTAATTCCCTCAATGGGTGAGGTGTCCCGTTCGAGCATGAAGTCGATGGAAGGCTCCGAACTTTTTCGCATCGCGTTCAGTTTATTAACATAATTGAGAGAGGGAATCACCTGGGCACGCACGGCGGCATCGGAGCCCCCCGCGGGCCGGTAATCCATCAGCGACAAATAATAGGGGGTGATCCCAAAGGGAATTTTATAGCGGCGGGCCAGTTTGACGGCCTGGTATTCCTCGGGGGTCAGTTTGATGAGCGCTTTTAATGTGTCGGCGTCCCGGATGATATTTCCGGTATGCCATTTCCATCGTTCCCATTCCAGTTCGGTTGCGCCAAAGAATTTCAGAATCCGGGCTTTATTGAGACTTCTCTTGCGTATCACATCGCGATCCATTCCGCTGGGATAACGATCGAGAAACCGGTAGGTCGATCTGGCCATGCGGGAGAGGTCGTCAGAGCGGACCCGGGCGGCTTTCTGGCCCTGATACTTCACAAACACCGGTGATTTGATGGTGTAAATGCCGGTTTGGCCGCTGATCCCCTTGATTAAATGTTCGAACTCGGCGAAAAAACCCGGACTCGGTTTTGGCAAGTGTTCGGGTTGAGTGCCCCCATTCAATAACGTGTCGACATATTTCAACAGGCTGAAGCCGGCCAGACGCTCGCTTCGTTTGGACAGAATTCTGCGACAGACATTACTGGCATCCCGGGTCAGCACCCATTCCAACGGAGGGATCTTCGGGTTGTCGTCAAAGGTCGCCACTAACATTCGCGACAAATAGTTTCTGATTTTTATACGCTTGGTATGCAGTGATTCGGCCGATAGAAAAATGGGTTTTAGCTCAGGGGCATGATCTATAATTTTGATCAATTTCTTCTTGATAGTCTCTTTTGACACAAAAAAACTCCTTGGCCTAAAATGATTCCAAATCGTGGTTAACCGGAAATGATATTTTAGGGGAACCGCACGGGTTTTGATTTCTTGCCGAGGTGTTTTACCATCGCATAACTATTAGTGTTTTGCAAGACAGCGATTCGAAAAAAACCTACTGTTGAAGGTCAGCGGGAAGCAGGAAATAATATTTTTCGGAGACCTGGACGCCCTTGAATAATAAAATTATAAGCTTGACTTATATTTATTATTAAATTAAAATAATCTATAGTTATGATATATAGACTAAGATAATATCATTGAATGATAAGAATAGACACTTGACGATAATATTGTAGGAAACTATCCCATTTAATCAGTCTATCAAGTTTCAGCAGAAAGTTAGGGATTTCTAACCCCAGGAAAGGGTCTTCCTATGAAGAAACCGTTCAAAATGCCTTAACCATGGTCCCGATGGGACATGGCGGCTATATGGGAGTTTGAAATATCATTGCCAAAAGAGTGGTTTTATTATAGTTTGAGGCTACAAATGGCGGTTTTCTCCCGCGGTATTCTTTTTCCTCTCTTATAGACTCTTTACCCTTTCGTTATGCTCTTATCTTGGAGCCTCATCTTCATATCCTGGGAAAGAAGGTCCTGACCAATGGCTTCTTTGAGGTGTTTAGTTTTGCATATTGGGGTACGAACAATTTGATAATATAATTCAGACAGGAGGTCCCATGGAGCAGTTGCCAGAAATTGAATTTAACGTTGATGAAAAATACGAAAATGAGAAAGGTGTCTTCAAGGTTATTTCCATCCATAAGGACGAGATGGTTATCCGTTGGGGAAACGGCGAAGAGATCCTGACAACCATTGAACTGCAGCATCGCATTGCGGCGCGGAGGGAACGGGAAAAAAATGAACAATCGACTGCAGGGAAATCTTCCTGTAAGCCTGCATCGACCCGGAAAAAAACCGTGTTTTCCGGTTTTGTCCCGACGGACTTCAAGAGGAGTGCCTCCGGAACGACGTGGCGCTCTCGCAACCAGTTGGGTGCGGCAATAGCTCAAAAAATCGAGACCACCCGGTTTAAGTTCAATTCCTGGGCTTTCGGCGCCAAACCTGAAATGCATGTTCAGGACATCAAACACCATGGTGATGCGGCAACCGACTGTCGGGCCAGGTTTTTTGTCAGAGTTGACCCACAGGCCCTTTATTATGGTTTCCACGTGGCACGCCCCGAAAACGGAGGGGAAGGGTCGAGGGACTGGAAGGCTTTTACCGGATGGCTGAGCCAGGAAGAAAACGCGCAGATGCTCCACACGATAGCCGTCAAGGACAATTTGACCATCTGCAACGTCAGAAGCCCCTCTTCAGGCACCCTACTGGCTTCGGATGACGGCTGGCACACTGATGAGAGCGCGCGACAACCGGATAAAGAAGCACTGACAACCTACATCAATGAGACGTCGGAAACAGTGCCCTTCGATTTGCAAGTTGCCGCCACCATCGATAAACGCGACGCCGTGGCATGCGGAGTTGATATCGTCTCGGATATCGCCCAATTGTTTACACGGCTATTGCCATTGTACCAAGCGGCTGTGACTTATTGATCAAGTTATCAGTAACAAACCAGCATGAAAAGTTGGGGCGGCCGGCTCCATGTGATGTTTTTTTGGGAATACTGGCTCGCCCTATCTGATTTTTTTCATTACGGGACGGATTCCACACGAAACCATTGCACAAATAGAGCCTCGTTGATCTTCCAACGACTGGATTTGACCAAGATACCTCGCATCGCCCTCTATTTTGCTTGACTTGAAGATCTTTTTACACTTTCATTATCTCAGTAGTTGCGCTTTCTTTAATGTTGACCTGCGTATCTCACGGGCCTTCGTAGCGGGATTGTTTACGTAAGGGCGCAATTGGATTGCACTGCAGGAACTAAAAAAAAATCCAATCAAGCCAGGAAAGGAGAAATATGGCCGATTATCAGACCATAGTCATAGGCAGTGGTGCAGGCGGGCTTTCAGCAGCCCTCACTCTTGCCAAGCAGGGCATCTCTGTTCTCCTTCTTGAGGCGATGCCTGCCTTTGGTGGGTATCTGAACCCTTTCCGTCGGGGAGCGTATACGTTCGACACAGGGCTGCACTACCTGGGCCAGCTTGGCAAGGGAGAGTACTTCTGGCGTCTGCTGGACAAGCTGGGTATTGCTGACAGCCTGAATTTTGTGGAACTTGACCCGGACGGCTTTGACCGTTATATCTTCCCCGACTTCGAATTCGCCCTGTGCAAAGGTAAGGAACGTTACAAGGAGAGGCTCGTAAAAGAGTTCCCCAGGGAGGAGGCCGGAGTAAACAAGTATTTCGATGTGCTTGACAAGATGCTCAAGGCCATGAGTGCTTCCACCTCCGGAAAGGGAGGAACTCTCGGGATGCTCGGTTTTCTGATGAGACACCCTGTGATGCTGAAGTATGGCCGGGCCACCTACCAGGACCTACTGGATAATGTAACAAAAGACAAACGTCTGCAAGCCGTTCTGGCCGCCCATTCCGGCACTTACGGCCTGCCTCCGGCAAGGGCCTCAGCTATCATTGCTCTGGCCGTGCTAGACAGTTACCTCAAAGGTGCTTACTATCCGAAGGGGGGAAGTGGTGCGTTTCGGGATGCTTTCCTGAATCCCTTGAAAAAGCATGGCGCTCAGACCAGGAAAAGGGCACGTGTGGTCAGAATTGACAAAAAAGGGCAGGAGTTCCTTGTAGAGACGGAACCTGGAGAGCAATATACCGCGCAAGTCGTCATAAGCAATGTTGATCCGGTCCTTACCCTAGGACAATTGGTGAATCCTGAAGTGATGCCTCCCAAGACCATGGAAAAGGTCACTCACTTGCGGCCGTCTCTTGGTGCTTTCTACGCGTTCATTGGCACCGACTTGGATCTTCCTTCTCTCGGAATAACGGACGCCAATATTCATCACTACAATGACATTGATATGAACAGGTTGTACGAAACGGGAAAGGGTTTACACCTTCAGGAAAATGTGCCCGGGTTCCTCATAACAAGCCCATCAGTAAAGGATCCCGAAGGCGGCCATGCCCCTCAAGGTCGCCACACTGTCGAGCTCATCACGATGGTCGACTATGAGAGTTTTGAAAAATGGGCCCACAGGCCTTCCATGAAACGGGGCGAAGATTACGACAATTTCAAGAACAAGATCGGCGAGCGCCTCATAGAGGCCGCGGAAAGGCACATCCCAGGGCTCTCGGAACATCTGGACCATGTTGAGTTTGCCACGCCTCTTTCCAATGAATTCTGGGTCAGCGCGGTCCGGGGAGGATGTTACGGACCGGAGCAGACGCCTGACCAGATGGGGCCCGGTCGATTCAGCAGCTTTACGTCAGGCCTCGAAGGGCTCTTCCTTGTGGGGGCCGGCACAACAGCCGGTGGAATCAGCCCCTGTATCGCTTCGGGTATTCAGGCGGGGGGCAAGGCTGCAGCCTATCTCAGTCCCTGATCCATAAAAGTGGATGATTTCGTTGGAAGCTGGTTTATGCCGCAGGCGGCAGCCTATGAGCTACGAAGAGGAGCCGCACCTGACAATCTTTTTCAAATGCTTTCTAAGCACTCCGGAGGAGATGAACGCCGATTTGGGGTTCAGAGTTACTCCATAGAAGCGCGTAGGATTTGATAGGAGTGAACCCCAAATAGCCGTCCATGTCGGAGTTCTGTGCCAGGTGCACCATGAGAAAGCACATGAAAAAGATTCTCAGATCCGTTTCCATTGGTTCGTAGAACAAGGTAACTTCGTTAGAAGCTGGTTTATGCCGCAAACGGCAGACTATGAGGACCGAAGTGGAGGAGAACCTGAAAAAGACTCTCAGGCCCTCCTCCTGGCTGCAGCAGATAAAATGGCCTGCTGAAGCAGGTCGCGACTTTATTGGAAGTCATCAAGAAGAGAGGCGTGGAAATGAAGATTGAGTATCAACCCATAGGCATTGTTCACAGCCCTTTCAAAGAAGGCGACAAAATCCCATTTCAACCCTCACGAGGGAAGGGTGTGTCGGGAACTGTTGAAGTGTTTCCAGATTTTGCCCAAGGGCTGGATGACCTGGAAGGTTTCTCTCACATCATTCTATTGTGTCATTTTCATAGATCTAAAGGGTATCGTCTGAAGATCGTTCCGCCCCTCGATACCCAACTCCGGGGACTCTTCGCCACGCGATCACCGAGGCGCCCGAATCCTATTGGTCTTTCGGTCGTTCGCCTTTTGGACATTCACGAAAACGAGCTGTCGATCATGGACCTGGACATCCTTGATGGAACACCGGTTCTTGACATCAAGCCATACTTTCGAGATCTCGAAGCAGAAACCGAGGTGCGGATTGGATGGCTGGAAGAGGCAAGAAAAACTGGAAAAGAAACGGGCCACTCGGATGAGCAGCCCGTCAAAAGAAAAAATGGCGTCCCCAGCGGGATTTGAACCCACGTTACTGGCGTGAAAGGCCAGTGTCCTGGACCGAACTAGACGATGGGGACACTATCGACAAAAGAATGTAGATAGTTGGTAAATGGTCACCGTCGGGGCTTTTGCCCCAGATGAGGTCCTTGGCTCCAAAATTGGTGGGTCGTGCGAGAATCGAACTCGCGACCAACGGATTAAAAGTCCGCTGCTCTACCAAACTGAGCTAACGGCCCTAGGAAGAAAGTAATATAGCAGCTGAGCTTTCACCTGTCAAAATATTTTTTTGCTGAAACAATGCCTTTATTGTTGTCCGCATTTTTGCTAGAATCACCCCGAACATGAGCGAAATTTCCTGCTGCAAACCCGTAAACTTTTCCGGTGAGGGCATTTCTCTTCCAGTTGTTGCATTAATATGCGCCCGCAGCACGTTTGGAGCACCAACGACATGATGAATTTAGCTGGAGAAAAGAAAGGAATGTCCTTCGCCACTGGTCTCAAAATACTGTTTTTGATTATTCTCATCCTTCCCTCAAATGCTGGGGCGGAACCTGATTACTCACCACTGATCGAAGCTGTTTTTGCCTATAATCTGAAGGTTCATGAATCCAGCCTGGAAGACGGGTCCTACAGGGCAGAAGAGGGGTTCCTTCGGATCCCTCCGGAGGTCGCCCAATCTTTTGGTATGAAGGCCTACGTGGATAAAGACTACCTGAAATCGCGGGATCTCTTTGAACAGGCGGAAGCGTTTCTTGAAGATGCCATCAACGGCATGAGTACCGGAGCCCAGGAAAATGCATCGGGTGAATATGTGGCCATGGTATCACGCTCCGCCTGCCTCTACCAAAAGACGATGCGGTCTGCCGAAGAACTGCTCAAGAACTACCGTGCGACCCTGATGGTCAACAAGGATGAACGCTTCGATAAGTCCAAATGTTCGGTTCTTCTCCAGGATCTTATCAAGAAGGCCTTGAAGAGGTATGGACGGAATTTGAGAGATGCACTGGGCCAGGTCTATAATCAATGCCTTGGAATCGAACCTCTTGACGGGTACCCTCTTACGTCTGAAAATGTGGGTTTTGTCAACTATGTTTTCAATTGCTATGTCCGGAAAGCAAAACCTGAAGATCTGAAAGCCTTCGATCTGGACAAATTTGGAGGAAAGGAATTTGAGAGAAGTCCCGGGACCCTGAAAGATTTCCTCGGTAAAACAGAATCGCGCTATTTTTCTTTGCTTGAGCCATTCTTGAAACGCTATGGCGATGGGAAATACGCGGCTGAACCCCTGCTTTTTCTAGCCCTGATGAGGCAGGAATCGCGTTTCGATCCAAAGGCCGTTTCCTATGTGGGTGCGGCTGGTATTACCCAGATCATGCCAAGTACAGGAAAATTGCTTGGTATGAGCACGATTTTCAGCCCCCCTTATTTCGAAGAGGCCAGGGAATTCATGTTGAAAGAGCGAAGGCTGAAGGCAAAGGCTATGGCACTGATCAGCAAGCCGGAAGAATATTGTGTGGAAGATGATGCCCGGAGAGCCTGCCAGGAGATGCAGCAGGCCATTGCATTCAGGGAAAAATGGGTTGCGTCTTACAGACGCTACAGGCTGGAACTCCTCCAAGAGGCTCGGGATGACCGTCTGAATCCCCAAAAGGCCATAGAGGGTGGGTACAGGTTGTTTGCCGAATTACTGAAGCAGCAGAAAGGAGACATAAGTCTAGCCCTTGCCGCCTACAATGCCGGTTCCCGTGCCGTCAAGAAATACAACGGGCTTCCGCCATACCCGGAGACCGTGTCCTATCGAAACAGGGTGCTGCGTTATTACCGGGAATATCTTAAAAGGGCGGGGTTGCCTGATTCAGGTCTGCGCAAAGGGGGGTGAACGTCACTTTTGTTGATGAAATTCCTCTGCCCATCTCAACCAAACCCTTTTTCGCGCCTGGAATTTGAAAAGGACCCGGTCCAACTGATTTGAAAGTTCCAGGGAATGGGGCCGCCTCCGGGAAAAAAACAGGAGTTGCCTTTCAAAACGCTGCCAATCCGGCAACACATGAATTTCACCGTGGCGGTAATTGTCAAATTGTGCATGCATCTGATCGATCATCCTCTCCAAAAGGAGAATTGCGTCCATGAGTTCGGTCTGTTCGCCCGGTAATTCCATTGCTGCTCCTCTTCCCTGATCTGTATGTCCTATTAATAGCGCACTCGCAGAAAATATCAATCCTGTTTTTATTCAATGCCCAAACGGCCGTGTGAAAGCGTTCAATAAACATCAAAGGTCCTTGACTTTCAGAACCGTTCACTATTAAATTTACAATTTTCTATGTTCGCCCGTTCATCAGGGTGGTTGTAACTACGGAGGGAGGGTGAAGTATGACTTCTACCATTATGAGGGAAAGCCATTTCCCTGAACTGTCTTTATTGAAAAGAGGAAAAGTCCGTGACATCTATGAAGTCGATGAAAAACTGCTGATTGTTGCCAGTGACCGCATCTCCGCTTTTGATGTCATCATGGATGATCCGATCCCGGACAAGGGTAAAGTATTGACCCAAATCTCCCTCTTCTGGTTTGAAAAGCTTGCATCGGTTATCGAAAACCATCTGGTGAGCACGGATCCCGCCCGTTACCCGGAGCCATGCAGCAAGTATTCGAAGGCGCTGGAAGCAAGAAGCATGCTGGTCAGGAAAGCGAGTCCCCTGCCGGTGGAGTGTATTGTGAGAGGCTATCTGTCCGGTTCCGGATGGAATGAGTACCGCTCTCAAGGCAGAATTTGTGGTATATCTCTGCCCGAAGGATTGAAGGAATCCGATCAACTTCCTGAACCCCTATTCACTCCGTCCACAAAGGCCGAAGACGGTATGCATGATGAGAACATATCCTATGCGCAGACGGTTGACCTGCTCGGGAAAGAAATGGCTGAAGCGGTTCGGAGCCTCAGCCTGCGGATCTACGATTTGGGCCGAGCGTTTGCCGCCCAAAAAGGCATCATCATAGCCGACACCAAGTTTGAGTTCGGGGTTCTGGACGACCGTCTGATACTGATTGATGAGGTCATGACGCCCGATTCTTCCCGTTTTTGGCCCATGGATGACTATCAGCCGGGAAGGGCCCAACGGAGCTTTGACAAGCAGTTTCTGAGGGACTACCTGCTGGGGTTGGACTGGCCGAAATCCCCGCCGCCACCGAAACTGCCCGCCGAAATCATTCAAAAAACCCGTGACAAGTATGTGGAGGCTCTCGAGCGGCTTACCGGGTCAACCCTTTAGTATCCTAAGACCAGATTTGAGTTTTGACATTTCTTTATTCCCGGCTTGTCCCCCTCCGGCGGGTTTATTCGGCTTAGACTACCCTTTCCCGCTCCTCCGTCAGTACTGGATTTGTGCCTTTCGAGTGACACCTTTCCAGTGCCGAATATGCCTTAAATAAATCATGGAAAGTCTCTTGAGTCCGTCTTGACAAGCCTGTGGGCGATGCTTAATGTATCGCATAATGCTTTTGGCAAACACCGTCCTGAAATCAGGATAGTGGAGAGATTGAGGTGAGGTTTTAGACGGATGGATCATGCAAACGCCGTAAAGAAAGACGAAAACACCATCAAGGCAAATATTGCGCAAGACCGTAACGACGAGAAATCGAGTGCAGATGAGTGCACCGCGGGCGAAAAGGCTATCGATGACAAGCGTTTTGAAAAAATGACAAAAGCGGAACTGATCCAGACGGCCAATGAGTTGAATGAATCCGCAGAAAAGAACTACGCCCTCTACCTCAGATCGCAAGCGGATATGGAGAACCTCAAGAAACGCACCCAGAGGGAAAAGGAAGATTGGATCAAATTTTCCAATGAATCTCTGATAAAGGATTTGCTCCCAGTCCTTGACGCCATGGAACAGGCCATTTCCCACTGCGCCGCCACCGATGAGAATTGCCTTTCTGCTTTGACGGAAGGCGTGGAACTGACGCTGAAAGGATTAAAGGGTGCCCTGGAGAAGGCGGGCATGGAGGCAGTGAAAGCGCGGGGGGAGGCATTTGACCCCAATTACCATCATGCGGTCAGCGAAATGGAAGAAAAGGGCCGGGAACCCGGGATGGTCCTGCAGGAACTGCAGAAGGGCTATCTGTTGAACCAAAGATTGTTGAGACCCGCCATGGTGGTTGTGAACAAAAAAAGTCCGGCGTGTGGCGAAAACACTGCGGAATAGTTATCTTATAAAATGAAGTTGATTTGCTATATGAAGGAGGCAACAAGAAAATGGGAAGAATCATAGGTATTGATCTTGGAACAACAAACTCTTGTGTGGCTGTCATGGAAGGCGGTGATCCTGTTGTTATCGCCAATGCGGAAGGGAGCCGGACCACACCCTCTATGGTGGCGTTTACGGATAATGGCGAGAAACTCGTCGGCCAGACAGCCAAGAGGCAGGCCGTAACCAACCCGGAAAACACCGTGTTTGCGGTCAAGAGAATGATCGGTCGTAAATACAGTTCAACAGAGGTTCAGAAAGATAAAGAAGTCCTTCCCTACAAGATCAGCCAGGCTGGAAATGGAGACGCCCACGTGTCCATCAGGGGTAAGGATTACAGTCCAGCGGAAATTTCCGCCATGATTTTGCAGAAGATGAGGCAAACGGCGGAAGACTACTTAGGGGAGAAGGTGGAGGAGGCCGTCATCACCGTCCCTGCCTATTTTAATGACAACCAGAGACAAGCCACGAAAGATGCCGGGCGCATTGCGGGGCTCAAGGTGGAGCGGATCATCAACGAACCTACCGCTGCATCTCTGGCCTATGGTGTGGACAAGAAAGGCGACAAGAAGATTGCCGTTTTTGACCTTGGCGGCGGCACGTTTGATATATCGGTTTTGGAGATCGGCGAGGGTGTATTTGAGGTGAAATCCACCAACGGCGACACGCATCTCGGCGGCGAGGACTTCGATCTCAGGGTGCTGGACTACCTTGCAGGCGAATTCAAAAAAGACCAGGGTATCGATCTGCGAAACGACAAAATGGCCCTCCAGAGGTTGAAGGAAGCCGCGGAAAAGGCGAAAATGGAGCTTTCCGGCTCCACGGAAACGGACATCAATCTGCCCTTTATTACGGCGGATGCCTCCGGACCGAAGCATCTGAACATAAAACTCACCCGGGCAAAACTGGAGGCCCTGGTTGATGATCTGGTGGCGAAGGTTGTGGGTCCCTGCAATATGGCCTTGAAAGATGCCGGCCTGAGTGCGACCGACCTCGACGAGATTATTCTGGTGGGCGGCATGACCCGAATGCCCAGAGTACAGCAAAAGGTCAAAGAGATTTTCGGCAAAGAGCCGAACAGAGGGGTCAACCCCGACGAGGTCGTTGCCATTGGAGCAGCCATCCAGGGCGGTGTGTTACGCGGGGACGTGAAAGATGTCCTTCTGCTGGATGTGACGCCCCTGTCCCTCGGAATCGAAACGCTTGGAGGTGTCTTTACCAAGCTCATTGAAAAGAACACCACCATACCCTCCAGGAAGAGTCAGATATTTTCCACTGCCGCGGACAATCAGCCGGCCGTTGAAATTCACGTCCTCCAGGGTGAACGAGAGATGGCGGCCAATAACAAGACCCTCGGCCGCTTCCAGCTGGTGGGGATTCCTGCGGCACCTCGCGGTATTCCTCAGATCGAGGTCGCTTTTGATATCGATGCGAACGGTATTGTTCATGTCTCGGCAAAAGACATGGGAACCGGAAAGGAACAGTCTATCGAGATAACGGCATCAAGCGGTCTGAGCGAGGAAGAGATAAATCAGCTGGTGAAAGATGCCGAGGCAAACCTCGAGGAAGACAAGAAAAAGCGTGGACTTGTGGATGCCCGAAATATGGCGGACTCCCTTATCTATACCACTGAGAAGTCCATCAAGGAAGTGGGGGACAAGGTGGATGATGGCACAAAGGATCAAATCAGTCAGGCTATTGAAAAGTTGAAAAAAGCCATGGAAGGTGATAATATTGATGAGATCAAGCGTTTGAGCGACGAGTTGACACAGGCCGCTCACAAGCTGGCCGAGACTATGTACGCCCAGGCAAGCCAGCAACAGCAGCAGGCCCAGGCAGGGGGCGCAGGTGATGCGGCTGCAGGAGGTAGCGCCTCCCAGGAGGAAGACGTGGTCGATGCCGATTTTGAGGAAGTGAAGAAATAACGATGAAGACCATACCATCGTATCGGGCTATCTCCATCATTTTGGTGGGGGTAGCCTTTTTTTTGCAGGGATGCGCCCAACAGAAACCGGTCAGTGTCGCTGCCCCGAAGCAGGTGAAGACCTTCCAACCTGAGGTCCCGGTGCCGGACGATTATGAACTGGCAGAGGCATTTTTCAAAAAAGGTGCACTTGACAAAGCTCTGGAATCTTATGCGACCTATCTGGAAAAACAACCGCTGGGAACGAATTCCGGGCCCGCTTTGTACCGAATGGGGGAGATCTATTCACAGAGAGGGGAGTTGAAGGAGGCCCTCAAGTACTATGAGAGGTTGGTTGCCCAACACCCTGATGATCCCCGCCTTGCCGAAGTTCGTTACCAGGTCGTCGATATCCTTTACGGCATTGGACAATATGCCGATTCCCGCGATCAGGCCCTCCAGTGGATCAGGGCATACCGTGGGCATACCCTGGAGGCGAAGGTCCTCCATATACTCGGTCTTGATAACCTGCTTCTGGGCAACCGGGACCAGGCCTTTTACTGGTGGGTTCAGGCGAAGAAAATAAGTGGGGGCGATGCGCACCTGCAGTCGGAACTCCTGAAAAAACTGGGGAAAATGATTGATGGCGGGGATGTACAGACCCTTGAGCGTTTTGCGGTTTATGCCGAACAAACAGATCTTGCCCCTCGAATCTACTACAGGATAGCATCACTCTATCTCAGCACGGGCGACCTTCTCAATGCCAGAAAAGCCGCCATGGCCCTGGTCAGGGCCACACCTGAACAGAAGTGGGTCACCCTTGGAAAAGGCATACTGGACCGGATCACCGCAGAACTTTCGGTTAAAAAACGGGTTTTCGGCTGCTTACTGCCCCTGAGTGGCCCCTTTGCCATATACGGGCAGGAGGTCCTCAACGGTATTGAACTGGGGCTGGGATTGTTCAGGAAAACCGGCGAGGAGGGTCCAGGGATCGATCTGGTTATCAAGGACACACAAGGGAAGTCGGAAGTCGCATCAGCCCAGGTGGCTGAACTTGCTCAGAAAGAACACGCCATGGGTATTATCGGACCCCTTTCAAGCAAGGCGTCACTGGCATCGGCCCGGAAAGCGGAAGAATTGGGCATTCCCATTATCACCATGACGCAGAAAGAGGATATTACCCGTGAAGGTGACATGGTTTTCCGAAACTTTCTCGTTCCCTGCCGGGAGATCAAGACCCTCCTCAATGTGGCCGTGAAACAACTGGGCCTGAAGCGTTTCGCTATTCTGTACCCGGAAAACCCTTACGGCCGCTTTCTTATGAACCGGTTTTGGGATGGACTGGAAGAGGCAGGTGGAAGCATTACAGCCGTGGAGTCGTATGAGCCGGATCAGACGGATTTTGCGGATCCCATCAAGAAAATGACGGGCCTCTATTATCCCAGGCCCGCGTCCGTCGTGAAAAAACTCCGGGAGATGAGGACCCCTTTTGAAGAGGAAACCGAAATCGAACCTGAGAAACCCGAGCCCATCATCGATTTTGATGCGGTCTTTATTCCGGATAACTACCAGAAAATTATCATGATTGCGCCGCAATTGATGTATCAGGATGTGTCCGATGTCCGTCTGGTCGGGACATCCCTCTGGCAATCCCCCAAGTTGATAGAAATGGCTGCCAAGTATGTCCAGGGGGCTATCTTTACATCAGGCTTTTTCGGAAAGCGCCAGGACCCTCTCACCAGAGAGTTTGTCAAAGGCTATGAAGAAAGCTTCGAGTCCACGCCGGGCATCCTGGCGGCGACTGGCTATGATACCATTCGGTTCCTCAAGGCCCTCATGAGGAGGCGCGCTGAGATCCAGACCCGAAAGGACCTTCAAAGGGCTATCCCGGAGGTTCAGGCCTTCAAAGGGGTGACAGGAGACATCACATTCGACGCCCAGGGAGAAGTTATGAAGATCCCGCTGGCCCTGACGATTTCAGGCAGGCACATGACGGTCCTCCAACCTATGCGAGGACTGGAATAAGCTGTTATCAGGTTTCAGCCTCATCGTCATTTTCGGATTTTTCCGGTTCTTTTTTCCGGGCTATTTTGGCAACGATAATTCCGATTTCATAAAGGATGAGCAGGGGCACTGCCATCATGAGCTGAGTGGCCACGTCGGGGGGCGTCAGGATGGCAGCCACAATAAAGATAAGCAAAACAGCGTACTTGCGCTGTTTTTTTAGGAACTCCGGTGTGATAAGACCCATCTTGGCCAGAAAAAAAACCACCAGCGGCAACTCGAAAACAACGCCAAATGCAAACAGGAGCTTGATGGAAAAAGAAAAATACTGTTTGACCGATGGGAGAGCCTTGACGTAATCGTTGGAAAAGCCGATAAAAAATTTGAATCCGAACGGGAAGACCACAAAATAGCCGAACAGTGCCCCCCCCACGAACAAAATGGTGGAAAAAATCACAAAGGGAAATACGTATTTCTTTTCGCGCCGGTAAAGACCCGGGGCGATAAACAGCCACAACTGATAAAAGATGAAAGGGGCTGTCAGAAGTACGCCGGCGATGAGGGACACCTTGAGATAGGTAATGAACATCTCGGGAAGGTTCGTAAAAATGAGCTTGTCCCCTTCCGGCAAAACGGCTTTCAGGGGTAGTACCAGCAGCTTGAAAAGCTGGTCGGAGAAGATATAACAAACCACAAAACCGGCACCCACTCCGATGAAGATGGCCACGAGCCGCTTGCGCAATTCCTCAAGATGACTTAAGAAGGGCTGCTTTTCATCATCATTCATGCTTTTCTTTCTCCATGTCAGCGGCGAGTTGGCCTTTACCCTCTCGATCACCTTGTTCGGGCTCTTTGGCCTTTTCGTAGTCTTCGAGCATCTCATCAAAATCCGTGTATTTGGGCCCGTCCTTCTCCGCTGACGGGCCATTGTCGGCCTCACCGGATTCTTCAAGATCGCTCACTGAATCCTCCAACGCTTCCTTCTTTTCCGGCGACGGGTCATTGTCGGCCTCACCCGGTTCTTCAAGGTCGCTCACGGAATCCTCCAACGTTTCCTTCTTCTCCGGCGATGGGTCATCGTCGATCCTAAAGGATGCTTCCAGGCCGCTTACCGAATCCACCAGGTCATCCTTGGCCTGCCTGAGGTCGTCGTCTATGTCAAGGCTTTCCTTGATTTCCTGTGTCGCCTTCTTGAACTCGGCCATTCCCTTTCCAAGGGCCTTTGCCAGGTCCGGGAGTTTGCTCGGCCCGATGACGATGAGGGCGATGACCAGTATGATGATAAGCTCCGGCATGCCGATACCAAACATAGATGCCTCCTATAAATTACAAACAAACCATCCCGGCGTCGGGATGAGATTAAAGTTTCAGAATAAGGGCCACCTCGTCACAATTCGGGAATTTGGTGCACTTGAGGCAGTCTGCCCATATTTTTTGAGGGAGGTGGGATTTACTCACCTCCTGGAATCCAAATCTTATAAAATAATCGGGAACATATGTCAAGACAAAGACTTTCCCAATGCCAAAAAGTCGCGCCTCCTGGAGGCAGGACTCAACGAGTCTTGAGCCCAGGCCCTTTCCCTGATAATCCTCGTGAATCGCAAGAGACTTTATTTCGGCCAGGTCTTCCCAGCAGATTCCAAGTCCACAAACGCCCTGAAGTACAGGGTTCTTGTCGTTTCCCTCAATCACCAGGTAGTCCCTGATTTGAACATAGAGCTCGCTCAAAGGCCTGGGAAGCAGCAATCCCTTATCGGCATAGTGATTGAGGAGTGTCCGAATGTAATTGATATCGGGAATAATTGCCTTTCGCAGTGTCATGGGTCTCTTTCGCACTCACTTTTATTTTTCGATTCTGATCGTGAACCCTTTTATCTTTAATGCCTTGAACAGTTTTTGAGCGTACTGTTCGGCCTCTCCGGTTGTCCTGAAACGGCCGGATCGTACGCGGTAACGGGGTTTGCCTTTTACCTGGGCCTCATAGGAGTAAGCTGGAAAACCCTTGTCAGAGAGTTTCTTGACCAAGGCCTTCGCCTTATCCTGATTTTCTAGAGAGGCCACTTGTACCGTAAGCCTGTACGCGGATGTCGAAGGGGTCTCTTTTGTAGTGGAGGGCTTGTCCACAGTCGATATCTTGTTGGCGGTCTTGGGTTTGTTTCCCTTTGGCGTTTCATCCGTGGAGCGGCCTCTTCTGGCAACCTCCTTTTTCTTGATGGACAGGTTTTCATAGAAGGCGAGTTTCGGGTCTTCGAAGTCCCCTTTCGCAGGTTCGGGGTCAGGGACTTTTTTGAGCAACAGCATTCCCTGAAGCTTTGCGACCTGGGCCTTGAGTTCTGAAATGCCTCTTACGCCATCGGGGATAAAACCACGCCCCACGAATATACCTAAGACGAATATCCATGCCAGCAGAAAGAAAAGACAGAGTCCCCAGAAAAAGGAGGCCCTGGCCGTCAGGGTCAGGGTATGCGGCTTTTTTTGCCTCTGTGATTTCTTCTGTGATTTCGCCATCAAATTTCACATTTTATGTGGGGCGTGAATCCCCAGCAGCTCCAGGCCGGTGGTGATAATCTGTTTGACACCCAAGACCAGAAAAAGCCTCGCTTTACTGAGGACCCTGTTTTCTGTCACAATCCTATGCTCGGAAAACTTTGTTCCCAGGTTGAAATAGCGGTGAAACAGGGCCGCCAAATTCGTCAGGTAGTAAGTCAAACGATGGGGTTCCAGGCTCCTGCAAATATCCTCCATCAGGATAGGAAATTCCGTCATCATTCTGATCAGGGAAATTTCCTCATCCAGAACGAGCCCCGTAAGCAAAGGGTCAGGTTGCCCGGACAAGTCTATGCCTTCCTCTTCGGCCTTTCTGAAAATGCTGCAGATCCTTGCGTGGGCGTACTGCACGTAATAGACAGGGTTGTCGCTGTCCTGTTTTTTTACCTGATCGATGTCGAAATCGAGCGGAGAGTCGTGGTGCTTGGAAAGAAACACAAAGCGCGCCGCATCGACTCCAACTTCTTCTATCAGCTCTTTCAGGGTGACATAAGATCCGGAGCGCTTGGACATCTTGATTTCCTGGCCGCCCTTCCATAGCTTAACCAATTGAATCAGCATGATGGAAAGCCACTCTCGGGAGATGTTATTCGCTTCAAGACCGGCCTTCATCCTTGGAATATATCCATGATGGTCCGCCCCCCAGAGGTTGATGGCCTTGGAAAAGCCTCGTTCTTTCTTGTCAAGATGGTATGAGATATCGGATGCGAAATAGGTAAACTCACCATCGCTTTTCCTGAGTACCCGGTCCTTGTCGTCTCCATAGGGCAGGGTCTTGATCCAGAGTGCTCCTTCTTTCGTGTAGAGGTGCCCGTTTTTCCTGAGTTCATCGAGTGTTTTTTCTATTTTTCCCGATGCAAAAAGGCCTTGTTCACTATACCAGACGTCAAATGGGACTCTGAAAAGCGCCAGGTCCTGTTTAAGTTCTTTGAGCATGATTTCCTTGCCCAGCCGGGCGCATGCGGAAATGGCCTCTTCTTCATCCAGCTTTGAAAGGTCTATCTGGCTCGAAATGGACCGGGCAAGCTCGGCAATATAGTCTCCCTTGTAACCCGAGTCGGGAAAGGGATAGGCGGGGTCCTCCATCTGCTTCCATCGGCTGAAAATGGATTCTCCAAGCAGCCTGATCTGTCGGCCCGCATCGTTAATGTAGAATTCACTGGCAACCTCGTACCCGCAAAAGGAAAAAATGCGGCACAAGGTGTTGCCCAGGGCCGCTCCCCTGCCATGACCAATGTGGAGTGGCCCGGTTGGATTGGCGCTGACAAATTCCACAATGATCCTGCTTCCTTTTCCGAGGTGGCTTCGGCCGTAGGCATCTCCAAGGGTGATGATATCCCTTAGTTCCTGGTACCATTGTTCGGGTTTGAGGACAAAATTCATAAATCCCGGCCCGGCGATATCCACGCTTTCAAAAACATCCCGGACATCCTGCAATTGAGCCTTTAGAACGGATGCAATTTCCCTGGGGTTTTTCCCTTGGCTTGCACGCAGTGTCATGGGCAGATTTGTGGCAAAATGCCCGTGCCCGGCGTTTCTTGGCACTTCGATGATGTAGTCCGGGACGGGGGTCTCTTTCAGCCGGCCTTGTTCAATGGATTTCTGCAATGTCGTTGCAAGTATCTTCTGCAGTTTCTTCTTCATGATTGGTATTTTTCCCTTTTGCCCTTGATGAAAACAATCCCTTTAAGCTATCTGATCTTCGCCCTGATATCAAGACTATTATGAGGAAAATTCCAACCGGTTGACACCACCTGTTCAGGTAAACTATGATGCAGAAAAGACAAAAGGAAAAGGACGCAGCGTTTCAAGGCCGGCCATTCCCCTGGACATGGTCTGGCACTGGGGAGGGATTCTTGACAACGAAATTGCTGTTTTGTGTTCTGGGTCTCCTGCTGATCATAGAGGGCTTACCCTACTTCGGTTTTCCGGATCAAATGAAAAAATGGATGTCGCTGGTTATTGAAATTCCAAGCGGGCGTCTGAGACCTGTAGGCCTTTTGGCCATGGGCCTCGGGCTAATCCTGGTCTATATGTCCAGATAAAATCATTTGACTTTATTTCAGAAGTTGTTTAGCATTCACTGCTTGAGTGATTTTTTCGAATGTTCCGATTAGAAGACTATGACTATGCGTTGCCTGCGGAACGTATTGCCCAGGTGCCGGCGCGGCAACGTGACCATTCCCGCCTGCTCTTGTTGGATCGATCGACAAAGGTCATAAGAGATCATCATTTTTATGATCTCCCGGATCTTTTGCTTCCAGGAGATATACTGGTGGTCAATGATACCCGGGTGGTTCCTGCGAGACTCTTTGGGCACAAGGAAAGTGGTGGGCTCGTAGAGGTTTTGGTCATTCAAGATGGAGGAAAGCAGGAAAGGGGAACAAGAAACAGATTGTGCCTTTTGAAGTCCTCCAAGCGCCCTAAAATAGGGAGCTTTTTGTTTTTTCAAGGGGGGGGTTCAGGGCAGGTCAGGCGGCTTTTCGATAACGGGACCGCTTTGATAACCTTTGGAGGTGAGAAGCCCGTTCAAGAAATTCTCAGGAAGAGTGGCCACATGCCGGTGCCTCCCTATATCAGGAGGGAGGATGATTCCTGTGACAACCTTGACCGGCAGCGATACCAGACCGTCTATTCGAGATCGGACGGTGCCGTTGCAGCCCCCACAGCGGGTCTCCACTTTACCGTGGAATTGCTGGAAAAACTGAGAAAGCAAGGGATCGGGATCTTTCCCGTGACGCTCCACGTCGGTTACGGGACATTTCAGCCGGTACGTACGGGAGATATCAGAGAGCATGAACTGTTGCCCGAGCGCTACAAGATCGATGCAGCCGCATCAAGGGCAATAGGGATATGCAAGGCTTCAGGGGGGCGTGTGATTGCGGTTGGAACGACTGTGGTCAGAACCTTGGAGAGTGCAGCCATGGAGAACGGCCTTGTGAATCCCGGTGAAGGTGTGACGGACCTAATGGTGACTCCTGGTTTTTCCTTCAAAGTGGTGGATGCGCTGATTACAAATTTTCACCTCCCAAAGAGTTCATTGCTCTTTCTGGTGGCCGCTTTCGCCGGCTTGGATTCGATTCGCAAGGCCTATGCACTGGCCATAGAAAGAGAATACCGGTTCTACAGCTATGGGGATGCCATGCTGATCCTTTAAAAAAACTTCCTCCCTATGGGAGTGAGCAAAAAGCTGATTTATGCCGCAAGCGGCAGCCTATGAGCAACGAATGGGAGGTGAACCTGACACTCTTTTTCAGACGCTTTCTAAACACCCCCGAGGGGATGGACGGTTATTTGGGGCTCAGCGGTGCTTACTGGAGGCGCATGGGTTCAGGAGGTGTAAACCCCAAATAGCCGTCCATGTCGGAGTAGGGTGCCAAGTGCACTATGAGAAAGGGGCTGAAAAAGACCCTCACGCCCGGCTCCTTGACTCCGGCGGAAGAGACGGCTTCGTTGGAAGTCCACGGATGGACTTTTTACGATTCCATCAAATTTAGGGAGGGTCTGTTTCTGATCTTTGGAGTTCAAGGTCTTACATAAAAGTCCCGACAACGGGTCACGGCTTGGAGAAATTACGACACCCCGGGGACGGATCAGGACGCCTGTTTTTATGCCGGTGGGGACGCAGGGTTCGGTAAAGGCCCTCTGTCCCGAGGAACTCCGGCAGGTGGGGACGGAGGTCATACTTTCCAATACCTACCACCTCTATCTGAGGCCTGGGACCGGGGTCATTGAGCGGTTCGGTGGATTGCATGAATTCATGGGCTGGGACGGTCCCATCCTTACAGATAGCGGAGGTTTTCAGGTATACAGCCTGGCAAAACTGCGGAAAATATCGGAAGAGGGCGTCGTTTTTCAATCCCACCTTGACGGGTCCCGGCATTTCATAGGACCGGAAGAGTCTATGGATATTCAGAGGGCCTTGGGTTCGGATATTGTCATGGCCTTCGATGAGTGCGTCACCTATCCGGCCGAATATGAGTACGTGCTCAAGTCCGTCCATTTGACCACGCGTTGGGCGAGGAGATGTGTGGACCACTTGGGCTCAAGAGAACAGGCCCTTTTCGGCATCGTACAGGGAGGTGTCTACAAAGATCTCAGAGAGATGAGTGTGAAAGGCCTGGTGCAGATGGATTTTGATGGGTTTGCACTGGGAGGCCTGGCCGTTGGAGAAGACCGGGAAACGAGGCTTGATGTCGTCCGAGAAACGAAAAAAATGCTTCCCCCTGACCGGCCGGTCTATCTGATGGGGGTGGGGGCCCCCGAGGATTTGGTTGAAGCGGTTTCACTAGGTGTGGACATGTTTGATTGTGTCATGCCGACACGAAATGCCAGAAATGGTACCCTGTTCACCACATGCGGGCGCATGACGATCAAGAACGCGCGTTATGTGGATGACAAACGGCCAGTGGATGATCAATGTGACTGTTATGCGTGTACGCATTTTTCGAGGGCCTACCTCAGGCATCTTTTCATGGCCAGGGAGCTCCTGGCATACAGGCTGAATACCATTCACAACCTTCGTTACTACATGTGCCTGATGGAGGGAATGAGGAAGGCCATTGAAGCGGAAAACATGGACGCCTTTAGAAAAATGTTTTATGAAACACAGACAGGGCATATGGTTGATTAATAAGTTGCGCAGGCGGGTTGGCGTCGGGATGAATTCCTGGCGGCTTTCCCGCCTGCCCGACGATTCAGCGAAATAAAGAGGAGGTTTTACTATGAATTTTGTTGCATACGCAATGGGCCAGGGCGCATCAGGGGGAGGCGGACAGGGGGGCAGCTTCGGCGCATTCATCCCCCTGATTCTGATGTTTGTGATATTTTATTTTCTGCTTATCCGCCCCCAGCAGAAAAAGGCAAAGATGCACAAACAGATGCTTTCGGCCATCAAGAAAGGCGACAAGGTGGTCAGTTCAGGCGGCCTCCATGGCGTGGTGACCGGTATTGCTGATGATGTGGTCACCATAGAAATTGCGCCGAAGATCAGAGTGAAGATTTCCCGCGGATCCGTATCGGGAATTCTGAACAGGAGTGCATAAAGGGAAAAAGACGGAATTTGACCCTTCCGTTGTGTGATGGAATCGTAATAAGGTCGTCGATGGGCAGAATGGCGACTTTTTGCGACGCTGTCGTATTTGTAGATCTCGTGATTGAGGGTACGCACATTTATTAATGGGAGTAATGCACCGGTGTCAAAGAATCTGGGATTACGGGCAGGAATAGTAGCGGCAGTGGTAATTGTGGCATTGATGTACCTGACGCCTTCATTGACCAAGAACCTTCCTCCGTGGTGGTCAAATGTCTTACCAAAGGACAAGATCCATCTCGGACTTGACCTCCAGGGGGGGATACACCTGAGCCTGGAAGTGGAGGCGGAAAAGGCCGTCGAAAGCAATCTTGAGCGTGTCATAGAAGAACTCAAGAATGACCTTCGTAAGAACAAGATCAGGTATCTGGAGCTCAAGCGTCTGGGTACGGATGGAATAACCTTGACGCTCATGCGTGATGAAGATGAAACGGCTTTCACGGATATGTTCAAGGCCGATCAACCGGATTTTGATTCCGGGACCCCTACGCATGTGAAAGGGAAATTGGTATTTCGCCTGATGCTCCTTAAAAAGGCCAAAGAGCGGCTTATACGGATGGCCGTGGATCAGGCGCTGGAGACTATTCGAAACAGAATTGACCAGTTCGGCGTAAGCGAACCCGATATCCGGCCCCAGGGAAAGCAAGACATCCTGATCCAGCTCCCTGGCGTAAAAGATCCGAAAAGGGCTGTGGCACTGATTGGAAAAACGGCCCTTCTGGAATTCAAGTTGGTGGACGAGGATCACAGTGTTGATGAGGCCCTCAAAGGGCGGGTGCCTCCGGGCGATGAAATCCTCTATGAAGTATCCATAGATAGACAGACCGGACAGAGGAGGAGGGTTCCCCTGCTCCTCAAGAAGCGGACGCTCCTCACCGGTGAATACATCACCGATGCCAGGGTTCAGATCGACAGCCGATACAACGAACCCTATGTTTCCCTTACGTTCGATTCCCGGGGAGCCAGACTCTTTGAGCACATCACCGGCGAGAATATCAAGAAAAGACTGGCGATTGTATTGGACAACAAGGTCTATTCGGCACCGGTCATTCAAGACAAAATCGCCGGCGGGAGGGCACAGATCACCGGCCGATTTGGCATGGACGAGGCGAGGGATCTGGCCATCGTCCTGAGGGCGGGCGCATTGCCTGCTCCCGTCAAGATCCTGGAAGAAAGGACTGTCGGCCCTTCCCTGGGAAAGGATTCCATCGAGAAGGGTTTCAAGTCCACAATCATAGGGGGGCTGGCCGTGGTCCTTTTCATGGCCGTCTACTATGGACTCAGTGGCCTTATCGCCGACGTGGCCCTTATCCTTAATGTCATTCTGATCGGGTCCGGACTGGCCTTTTTTGGTGCTACCCTCACCCTGCCCGGCATAGCAGGTATCATTCTGACCATAGGTATGTCGGTGGATGCCAATGTTTTGATCTTCGAGCGTATCAGGGAAGAACTGAGGCTCGGCAAGACCCCGAGGGCCTCCATCGAAGGTGGGTACGGCAAAGCCCTTGTGACCATCCTGGACGCCAATGTGACTACCTTGATCGCGGCTTTGGTGCTCTTTCAGTTTGGTACCGGCCCGGTGAGGGGATTTGCCGTAACCTTGAGCATCGGTATTATTGCCAGTCTGTTTACCGCGATTTTTGTGACCAGGGTCATTTTTGATTACTTCTATGTCCAGAAGAGGATAAAAAAGATCAGTATATAGGTTTCATTGATCTCGTAAAAG
>Ga0315556_1000224_pt1 | contig 33669 bp, 34 predicted proteins | sample SalMarSW160310MG_FD_202112 | JGI IMG/M metagenome (GOLD analysis project Ga0315556, IMG submission 202112) | Salt marsh sediment microbial communities from the Plum Island Ecosystem LTER, Massachusetts, United States - Salt Marsh Sediment SW1603-10 ...
AGCAAACCCAGGATTACCTCGGACGGCAGATCCTGATCGAGAATCTTTCCAGCTATGTGCGCTTCAGTCATTCGACGCTGCCCGAATGGGAATTCCTGGCGGCCGTGGCCAGGGACACCGACTGCGGCATTCTGCTGGACATCAACAATATCTACGTCAGCGCGGTCAATCATGATTTTGATCCTTATCTTTATATTCAAGCCATGCCTTCCACGGCCATCCGGGAGATACATCTGGCGGGACATCATGACACCGGCGATTGCCTGATCGATAACCACGGCACGCCGGTCAGCGACAAGGTGTGGCAACTCTATCGTCACGCCCTGCGTTGCCATGGCGCCAAACCGACATTGATCGAATGGGATACCGATATCCCCGCCCTGCCGGTATTGCTGCAGGAAGCGGCCAAGGCGCAGGCTATCATGGAGGCGGCGCACCATGTCGCTGCGTGATCTGCAAACGGCATTCATGTCATCGGTCTTTACCCGGGACGACGGCGTCATCGCCGCGTATCTCGAATCCGCGACGATGCCGGGATCACCACGCATGGCGATCTACAGAAATAACATCTACGCCGCCCTCAGCAAGGCGCTGGAAGCGATCTATCCGGTCATTCTGCGTCTGGTGGGCGATGAATTTTTCAAATTCGCGGCAAGACGCTACATCGATGGTCATCCTTCCCGCAGCGGCGACCTGAACCGTTTTGGCAGCGACTTTGCCGAATTCCTCGGCACATTCAAGCATGCCGCATCTCTCCCCTATCTGCCCGACATGGCGCGCCTGGAATGGTGCTGTCATCAGGCCTACTCGGCCGCCGATGATACGCCGCTGGATTTACTCAAACTCGCGGCGGTGCCGCCCGAGACCTACGGACGACTGCGTTTTCGACTTAACCACGCCAGCCGGCTGCTGCATTCAGCCTGGCCCATCGACGCGATCTGGCGGGTGAATCAGGCCGACTATACGGGCGATCAAAGCGTGGACCTGGCCTCCGGCGGTGTCAGCCTGCTGCTCCAACGCCGCGAAAACCGCATGGCGCTGATGACGCTCAGCGCGGCGGAGTGGCAGTTCCTGTCCGCCCTCAACGACAGGCAAACCCTGGAAGTCGCCTATGAGCGCGCCATGCGCGCCGACCCTGCCGCCGATTTCGGCGCCTTGCTGCACACCCACGTCGGCCAGGCCACGCTGGTGGAATTCTTCCTATAACCCCGAAGAGACTCGTGAAATGAATATCGCAACCCTGCGCAAACTGACCAGCCCGGCGACAACGGCCATCAAAGGCCTGAATTTCCTCAGCCCCGCCGTCGACCTGGCCGCCCGTTTATGGCTGGCCGACGTCTTCTGGAAATCCGGCCTCACCAAGATCGCCAACTGGCAGACCACCCAGATGCTGTTCAATTTTGAATATCACGTGCCCTTGCTGCCGCCCAATGTGGCCGCTGTGCTCGCCACTTCGGTGGAATTAGGCGGTTCGGTACTGTTGGCCTTCGGCCTCGCCTCACGCTTCGGCACCGCCGCGCTGTTCATCCTCAACTTCACCGCGGCCATTTCCTACCCCGACCTGTCGGAGAGCGGCCTCAGGGATCACATCTTCTGGGGGATACTGTTGACGCTGTTCTTCTTTCACGGCCCGGGGAAGTTGTCCGTCGACCACTGGCTGCGGAGGCGGCTGATGTCCTAAGGGCTAAGTTGAAAGTCTCTTTCCCTTAACTCTTTCCCCTAGAGAGAGTTGGGATGATGGAGATTAATAATGTGTCATTTCGAGCGCGGCGAGAAATCTAATTGCCATAGAACTCTCGAGAATAGATTTCTCGCTGCGCTCGAAATGACACGATGAGGTAAATGGAGTCTTCCTGATATTGAAGCAGGGCTAAGCATCACGCGCCTTCTTTATCCCCGCGCTGCGCTGCCAACAGCGTTCTGATCCGCTGCCGTGCATCATCGGCGAGCTGCAGGTCCTTGAATGCCTCTCCCTGCAGGGCAAAGCGCTGCACGGCTTCGGTCAGCAGGCTCATCTGTTTCTTGAAGTTGCGGCAGGCGTCGCAGATGGCAAGATGCATGCGCAAGGACACCTGCTCGCGCCAACGCAAGGGCCGTTGGTACGAGACCGTGATCAAGCGAGCTGCTTCTCTACACATCATCATTGCTGTCTCTCCGCGTGCACCTCATGTCACTCTCACCCTCGCCTAAGCGCGCTGTCCCAGCCAGTTCATCTCCAGACATTCTTTCAAGCGCAGGCGGGCACGATGCAGAATGACCCATATATTAGTCGTGGAAACCCCCAAAACCTTACCGGCCTCGGCGCCTCCCACCCCGTCCATTTCGCATAAACTGAAGGCCTGGGCCTGGCGGGCCGGCAGTTCCTCCAGACAACGGCTCAAGGCCTCCCAAAACACTTTTTGTTCGAAGGCGGCGTCGGGATCGCCCCAGGCTGACGGCGGTTTGCGCCAGTGTCCGTCCGCCTCGAACAACAAGCCCTCCAATTCATCATCACCGAGATCGCCTTGATCCAGACTCTGCTCCCGCACCTGCTTACGCAGGTAATCAACCACTTTATTGTTAAGAATGCCGATCAGCCATGTACGCTCCGAGGAACGGCCGGCGAAGCGTTCGCGCCCCTTCATGGCGGCGAGCAAGGTCTCCTGTACCATATCTTCCGCCGCCATCCGGTCGCGCAATCGAAAATAGGCATGGCGATACAAGGCATCGCCGTGTTCGCTCAACCATTGTTCCGGGGTGGAGGTAGAAGGTGAATCCGGGTTCATTCCGCGTCGCGTCCGCCTAGGCTGGAATCAGACAATAGTATATTCACCTGAGATACGTTCTATACACGAGTAAAAGCTTGGCGGCCTATTGCGTGTGCTCGCTTATCGACAACGCTCAGTCTGGGGCTCACGGCACCGGGGTCATCATCAATTGCTGACCATGAGGATTTTCCGGGGCATCGTGATCCGGGCTGTTGCGTTCCGCCCATTGCTTGCCGCGATCATTGAGGAACTTCGCCTCTTCCGGCGGCAGGGGACCGCGCTTGAGGCGCGTCTCCCATTCCCAGAGCGCGGAGCGGGCGCGGCGTACGTAATCCTGGGCATTGGGGTCGGAGGGTGCGAGATGGATATAGGTGCGCATCGCGCCCACCGCACCTTCGAGATCTTTCATGCCTTCCAGTGACACCGCCAGACCCCAGTAGGCATTGGCCTGATAGGGACGGATATCGATGGCGGCGTTGAAGAAGTCACCCGCCGCCTTATATTTCTTCAGACCCAGGAGGGCGAAGCCCATATTGACGTAGGCCTCGGGCATGCGCGGCGAGAGTTCGATGACACGGTGCAAGGCGGTAATGGCGTAATCGTATTGCTTGGCGTGCAGCATCATCACCGCTTCCTGGAAGCGTTTGGCGATCTCCTTCTCGCGCGCGGCGGTGGCATGGGCGCGGGGGTGTTGCCCGGGATCGATGCTGGCGACCTTGTTCTTCGGTTCCAGGGTTGCCAGGTCCGGACTGCGGCTCATGGTCACCAGCAAGGCGACAATGCCGATCAACAACACCACTGACGTCACCGCCGTGACGCGCTCTGTGGATCGCAGCAGGGATGAATCGAGCACGGCAGCGGTCATATCACACCCTTATGCGCGGCCTGACTGTAGAACGGCGCGCCGAAATAGGTAAGAAAGGCCAGGACGAACACGATGCAGATGAAGATCGCCCCGGCCCGGATCGGAATACGGTAGGTGAGGCGGGCGTGTATGGCGCCGCCCAGCGCCAGCCAGGTGAGAAACGCGGAGGTCTCCAATGCATCCCAGGACCAGTATCTTCCCCAGGCGTCCTGGGCCCACACCGCGCCCGCCACCAGCATCAGGCTGTCGAAGATAAAGGCCAGCAGCATGAAACGCCAGGCGAAATGATCGAGGACGGTGTCACTGGGCATGTGACGGAACGACGCCGCGAGGCGCTGATTGGAGCGCAACAGAATGATGCCGGCCAGGGCGGTGCCCACCATGCTCAGGCCGAGAAAGATCTTGCCCATGCCCACGTGCACCCACAGCCAATTATTGGAATAGGTGGGCGGAAACGGCGCATCCACCGGCTGCAGCAGCAGGATCCATATCCCCAGGATCCACATCATGGGCAGGGCTACCGCGGCGCTGGGACGGATCACCGGGAAACGCCAATAGGAAATGCCGTAAATGATGCCGAGGCTGAACAACTGGCTCATCAACAGCTCGAATAGATTGACGAAGGGGCCGTGACCGATACGCAGCCAGCGATCGGCCAGGGCGGCGCCCAGCAGCACCACGCCGCCGATGATGAACAGGAACACCTGATTTTCATAGGCGCGGTTGAGGGCGGCGCCGGCCGACTGACCGCGCACGAACACGCTGCGTACCGCGATGAACGTCGCCAAGGCATAAGCAGCCAGGCCCGCCCATAGCCACGGTAATTCCGTGGCGGTGCTGATCTCGCTCATATCGCATTCCCCCTTGGAGAAGAAGTCCGTGCCACCGCCTCGCCGCTCACGCGTCCCATGCTCGCCCAGCTCGCGCCGAATTTGCGCCAGAAATGGGCGAACAAACCTAATATGCCGATGATAGCGGTGACGAACAACCAATGGAGGGTGGGATCGTAGAAGATCTTGTACCCCATCCAGGTGGACAAGCGCTCATAGCGCAGGGTGCCGCCCGGGATCTTCACCCTGTCACCCGGTTTCAATTCCTTGCGCTCGGAAGCGGTGTTGACCACCAGCACCCCTTGGGTCTTGCTGCCGTCCAAAACCCAGGACTGCTTATCGGTCATGCCGGTGGTGAGGCGCAACCAGAATTTGATCTGCGGTCCGCCCGGCGGCGCCCAGCTGTTGTCCTGCTTGAACTCGAACAAGGGATAGGACGGCATATGCACCGAGCCGGTCACCGCCTGCCCCTGATCCGGAATCCAGGTCAGGATGGGGGCGAAGCCTTTATTGAAAGAGGTGTAAAAGCGGTAACCGTCGATCACCAGCGGTCGATCGTCGCCGATGACCTTCGTCTCCCAGCCGCCGCGGCCGTCCGGCACCTCGACCTGGCTGCGGGTGTGACCGCGCATCATATGCGCGGCATAATCCACGGTATAGGGGCCCTGCACAAAGTGCACTTTATCCAGTTCGCCGCTATGCCACGGCCCCTTGCGTTGATCAAACAGGCCGTCGGTCGAGAACCCCGTACCTTGCAGCAACTCTACGTGGGCCTCGTAACGAGTGAGAAAGCCGACGGCACTGAGGATCACCACGCCCAATAGGCCGAGATGAAACACCAGCAGACTGGCGCGGCGATGAATGCGCGGATTGACGATGATCGCCGATAGCAGGTTCAAGGCCAGCACGGCCATGGGTACCACCAACACCCACACCGGCATGTTCATGGGATTGCCGTAACTGAGGCCCGCACCTATGGCCAGCAATATCATCCCTGCCAAGGTCAGGCGCAGGGACGACAGGGGACGCAATAACATTCTCATGGGATGTTGTTGCAGGTTTCGCTTGCAAAGCCGTTCATCCAGTTGATGCCAGTCAATCCATTACCCGGCGGACCGGCGGAACCGCAACTCACCGGGGTCCACTCGCCGCTGCGCTGGAAATTCACCACCTTCAAGGTGCTGCCGTTGTAATACGGCCCTTTGTAATAGCGCTGCGGACTGGGCGTGCGCACCTGGGTCCCCGCCGGCAGTCCCGCCTCGGGACCGACATCGTTCAAATTGGCCAGGAAGTTTTTATTCTTCCAACCGTGCGGCACCGCCACATGGCAGTAGGTGCAGCGGAAGTTGCGCACCACACCCTGCATGGCGTGACCGGTATGCAGATTGGTATTGGGGGTGCCCACGCAGGCCGAACCGACGCCGTTGCGCCGAAAACCGCTCCTTACCGTCGCACTGTCGAGGGTCCCGTTGGGGAAGGATTTTCCGTAGTACTCGTAATTGTGGCAACGGAAGCACAGACCATCGGGCTGGTTGGTGCCGGTCTGGTCGTCCCACGGCCCCTTCAACAGGAAGTCGTTGCTCGATCCGTGCGGCCCCCAGGGATTACCCTGCTCGCCGCCGCGTGGCACCGCGCCGTCGTTGACGTTGGTATCGGAACCGTGGCAATCGGTGCAGTACATGGTCTGGTTGCCCATGCCTCCGGAGATATTGAAGGGCGAGCGCCACAGATTGACATTGGCATTGCCGCGCTCCGCCGGCGTGCGCCCGGTCGGTTTCACAACGGGGTGCCAGGCGCGATGGTTGTTGGCCAGATAATTTACCGTATTGCCGCCGCCGTCCACGCCTTTGAAGGCGCCGCTGGGCGTAGACATCTCCTGGGGCGGACTCGGAATGCCGGAGCCTTCTTTTGTAGGATCGCGCCCGGGTGCCTCTCCGCGCTGACTGTCCGGCGACTGATACTCCATGGCCACATTGGTGTACTGATACATGGAATTGGTGCCCGGCGGGGTGGTGCCCTTGGACATGCCCAGAGGCGGCGGCGAGTTGAAGGCGTAATTGGAATGGCACTTCAGACACACCTGATATTCACGGGTGACATAGGGCGCGTTGACGTCGACGCTGCCACCCACGCCGGGGTCGCCGCGCTTGACCTCGAAGAAGGTCGGCTCGCTGCCGAACTCGGTAGACGGCCAGCCGCTGGGCTCAACACCGAAGGCGCCACGCAACACCCCCGAGGCCAGATTGGTATGCAGGCCGGGTGGGGTCCCGGGATAGGCCGAGGGATTTTTGGCAATCTGGTTCAGGGTATGGGGGTGCGTCCCTTCCGTGTCGGGCGTGGTGGTATCGTCGTTGAACAGACGATTCTTGATCAGACGGTGGGGGTTGTGACAATCGGTACATTCCGCATGGCGATTATTCAAATCGCCCTTGCCCATATTGATCTGCGCCTCGATGAAGTCCTTACCACCCTGCTGATTGTGGTAGGGGCCGGTGCCGATATCATGCATCTCCCTGCCGGCGGCCTGATCGGTGTTGGAGATAGGCATATGCCGCGGCAATTTGGTGAAATCGGTCTTGATGTCGGGGACGCCGAAACCGGGACGCATGGACTGATTGCGCAAGGTCCCGCCGTCGGCGGAATGGCAGGCATAACAGGTCTGCTCAATAGCGGGATTGCCGCCCACATGGTATTTGGCGCCCTCGGGCGTGACCGCAATCGGCCCGTCGGTGCCCTCGCGCAGGATGCGCCGCGATCCCTGCACGGTGTGCGGATCGTGACAATTCAAACACGCCGCCTGCCATACCTTGATGCCGCGCGGAAATTCACGCAGGTCCGCCGCCGGATCGGCGTAGTCATAGGTCGCCACCTTGCTGTTGGCGTGGGCCGAACCCACCCAGCCCGCCTTGTTGTGACAGGCGAGGCAGATGATATCGTTCTGCTTGTTGAACTGGCCGGCCACCGGATCCGCATTTTTTTGAAAGCGGTTGACGCGCAGGAATTTGACGTTCTCCCCCGAGGTGTCGCGGATGTGGGGGTCGTGGCAGGAGATACACTCCACGCGGTTTTCTTCCAGGGGCACCAGCGGCGCCTTTTCGCCGCGCACCCGGTTGTGTACCTGGGTCGCCACGGCGGGATCGTACAGTTCGCCGTCGCGCGCCGCCTGCGCACTGTCGAAGGTAAACGAGATGGGGTGATCGTTGGTGAGGTCCACGCCGATCTTACGGGTAAAACCCGTGGTCGCGCCCAGGCCTTGGGGAATGGTATCGCCCGGCCCTATCCCCGGGCCGGTAAAATCGACCTTGGGATTTTCGACGCGATTGAGGACGTTGACCTCGCCCAGGGCCAGGGTGCCGTCATGACAGGACAGACACAGTTTGGATTTGGCGCGTGGTTGACCCAGATCGACGGCATCCAGCGAACCGGATTTATACGTCTTATAGGTGGCCTTGGACAGGTTGCGGTTCCACAAGGGTGCCTTGGGGGCCTTGGTGGCACCGTGGGGCGTATGACAGAAGGCGCAGATCTGCGACTCGCTGGCGGCGGCGGCATTACGCTGGGCGCCGTTGGGCAGGATGGGAATGACCGTGGCCGAGAAATTGTGTTTGGTATTACGGATATCGGCAATGCGGTCCGCCTGCGCCGACCACGCGGCCAACGTCAGGACGGTCGCGACCAAGGCGAGGACTCCGCTGTTTCGCAGACTTCTTTTCATGTCCCCTCTTTCAGATACTGGAGAACTACAACTCGTCCATTGAAAGTATCCGCGACATAGATCCGATCGCGCTGGTCTATCCAAACGCCACCCGGCTGGTAAAATTGACCCACCCCGCTACCAGTCCCCCCGATCGGCAACAATAACTGACCGGCAGCGTTGAATATTAACAAATAATCGAAATAGGATTCTACCACATAGATGTTGCCGTCATTGTCCGCGGCAATGCCCTTGGGGCGCGGCATATCACCGACGAATACGCCGCGTCGGCCGAACACCTTCAAAGGCTTACCATCCAGGCTCAACACCTGAACACGGGCATTCAGGGTGTCGGTGACATACAGCTTATGGTTGGCGATGGACAGAAAGGTCGGGGAGTTGAATTGCCCCGGCCCCACGCCGCGCATGCCGATGGTTTGAATCAGTCTGCCGTCGGCGGCGAAGACCTTGATATCGTGGCCGTGGGTTTCGGCCACATAGATGCGACCCGTGTCGGGATCGCGGGCGATACCGGTCGGCCAGGACAATTCACCCTTGCCGATGGTCCCCAACGGGTGGCCGTCATGATCTAAGCGTACCACGTAACCCCATTGCGCATCCGTCACCAGGATCTCATCGTTGGCACCGGGGCTAATGCCGATGGGCGTCAGAAAGCGATCCTTGGCGGTGGCCATCTCCCATACCGACAATTTCCCCTGTACCTGATCGAATACATAGACCGCCTCACGGCTGACGTCCGTGACCAACACCCGGCCCGTCTTATCCACCATCACGCCTTGCGGGCGCTGCAAGACCACCGGGATATGTTTGCGGGAGGACAGCCCCACCAGCCATTTGAAAAAGCGCGTACCGGTGGAAGCAATGGATTGTTGTTCATCGCGCTGGATGTTCTCTTCGCCGGTCAATGAGCCCACATAGCGATAACGGGGCTTCTCCGGGGCGGGCGGCCATTGCTCCGCCGCCGTGGGATCGACCTGGTAACGCAGGACGCTGTGCGTCGAGGCGCATCCCGTCATCAATACCGCAAGACAGACCACCAACAGGATGCTGGCACGAGTAACGATGGTTAGCACATTACTTACTTGTTTCTGCCGGTGGAGTACCGGCGGTGATCCTGAATACCTGAATACGGCCGTTGAGGCTGTCGGCGACGTATAAAAAGCCGCTTTCCAGCGTCACATCGGCAATACCCTTGAAACGCCCCGGGCTCGCGCCGGTGCCGCCTACCGTGGCCAGTAAATGGCCGTGCTTGAATATCTTGAGGCTGTTATCGAAGAAATCGCTGACGTAGGCACGATCATCCATCTTATCCACGGCGATGCCCTTGGGGAACACCAGGGTGTCGTCGTCGAAGGCATAGCGGAATGCGCCGCTGTTCTGATCCAGGACCTGGCCACGCTTACCGAGACGCGCCGTGACGTATACCCCGTCCGGGCCGCGGGTCATGGCGGTGATATTGAGAAACTCGCCGTCGTCCATGCCGCGATCACCGATCATCCGCCACAAATCGCCCGCGCTGTTGAATACCAGGACATGGTCGAATAGACCGTCCGCCACGTAGACATCCCCGGTCGATTCATCCACCGACACCGCAACCGGCCTGGCGAGGTTCAAGCTGTCCTTGAAGGTTTGCAGCAGCCGTCCGCTGCGATCGAAGTGCAGAACCTGACGGCCGCCGGCATCGGCGAGGTAATAGGAACGGTCGGCGGCCACATAGATATCAGGCACATCCCCTGTCACCACGCCGCGCAGGTCCTTGAGGACACTCATGCGTTTGCTGAAATCGTCGTACAGGTACAGCAATTCCCGACCGGCGTCCACGATATACAGATTATGGTCGCGTACCGCCACAGCCACAGGGCGTTGCAGACGCTGATTGAGATTGCCCACATACTCATTGCCCATCATCCCGCCGGTAATGATCTCCGTGGGATACAACCAGGCATTGGTCGCGGTCAGCTGTTGCGGCTGGGCCGCGGAGCTTGGCGCTTTTTGCGAGCCGCTAAAGGCCGTGCAGCCGCCCAGGACGGACAAGGCCGTCAAGCCGCACAGGATTAACGCAAGCCGGGGGATTCGCGTGGTACTGAGTGGCATCGTCCGCAATTCATAGTGGGGGGAAACGCGACCTTACCATGGCAAACACCGCAGTATTTGCCTTGGATGATGGCTGACATGGTGATGGGATTCCCGCCCTTCTGGGGCAGGAAGATCGCGGGATGGCAGTTGGCGCAGGTCAGCCATTGGGTGTGGGGCAAATGGGGAAAGCGCACATTGGGCATGGAGCCGGTATTCTTGAAGATGATATCGAAATCGATGGGGAACATGGTCTGCTCGCCGGTGAGGCTCTGGCGCGGCTCGATCAAGTCTTCGTTGAGCACCTTCACCCAGTTGATGATGCCGGCATTGTCCCGCGGGAAGTCCTTCATCCCTTGCGAAGGCTCCTGCAACACCTTTACCGCGCTGTCGGTGGGATCATGGATGCCGTCTTGGGCGAGGGGAACCACCTGCCCCATGGTTTGATAATGCATCCCCCTGCTCCAGACCGGCGCATCATCGGCGGCGTAGGCATTCATTGTCGCAAGCACGGACACGGCGCCCATCGCGGCGAAGCACAAGGACAATAGCCCTCTCCGGCCGTTTCTTTTTATGCTTGTTATACTTGCGAGCATTCTCGACCCCTAGCGGCCCCTCGACAATCCCGAGCCCTGGTAATATATCGTCTTTTCTAGCAATTCGAAACACCTGCGGCTTGTCGCGGCCGTTAGCCAAGGGAGCTGGGGCCTTCGCGGGATAATGCATGCCTTGCAGAAGATCCAAGAGGTCTTAGCCTACCGCGGCATCCATCCAATCGACTCCCGATATTTTTATTGCACCCCCGCCATACGCAATGCCCGCTGCAGCCGCCCCGTAGCCGCCTGCAACGCCATGATGGCCTGTTTATGATCGCCCTTTGCCGCCAAGCCCAGGGCTTCAAGTTTGATCTCCTTGGCGCGCTTGGCAAGCACATCCATCATGCCCACCGTTTGCTCGCTGGGCTTGCGCTGCTCGATGGCCAGCGGAATCAGTTCTTCATAGCTGGTGTAACGGGACAGCTCATACTCATACTCTTCCTGAGGCGTGGCAAAGTTTTTGTCGTAAACGACGGTTTGTGATTCGAGCAATGCGCCCAGCGCCGCCGTCAACATGTCATTGGCGCTCTGAAGCGGCTTGACCGCCTCCGCATACCGCTCCTTTGCGGCCAGACCCTTCGCTTCCTGCATCAGACTGTCGAATTGCGCCCTGTCCAGCGCCTTGCCGGATTTCGGAGTCACCCCCCGGGCCACGTTTCTTTTGTAGGACTTATCGAAACCCTGGACTTGATCCAGCAAATCCGAATAGCGTGATTTGAAGTCAATCAGGCTCGCCTCGTCGGGCACCAGGCGGGTCGCCGCGCTCATCAAACGCAAGGCTTCGTTCACCGCCTGCATCGCAGCCGCGGTATCGCCGCTGGCCAATGCGGACTTGGCCTTGCCGAGCTGCTCCTTAGCCCCGGCCGCGAAACGCTTGGCCTGAAAATTATCGCTGGCCTCCACCCGTTTCATCGGCGCGGAAGAATTGATCACCATCTCGGCGAACATCAACTTCTGCTTGACCTCGGCCTCGGTCACCTTGATTTGTTCGACGGGGGCGGCAGGTCGCACTCTCGGCTCAGCCCCGGTCGTCACCTTGTCACCCGCATTGACGACATGGATCTTGCCGCCCATGTAGGAGTGGTTGCGGCACTCGTAGTACATCACCGCCGGCGTCGACGTCCCGGGGGTAAAGGACACCACCCCGCGATAGGTAAACTGCCCCATTATGCCATTCGTCACCGTTCCCACTCCCCGGCCGGCAGGATTGGTGGTGAAATAAAAGTCATGCTGTACGTTGGTATTCACCAGGAAGGTATACGTCACCCCCCGAGTCAGCACCAATTCCTTGCCCTGTACGCCATCCACGATAAATCCGATGTCATGGCCCCGGCCGTAGTTGGGGTGGCTGGGATCTTTTTTTCCGACGGTAACGGTAAATTCACGCGGCACGTTGTCGGCCACCACGGTCGTGGGCTTGGGCGGAGTCGCCGCCTCGGTGACTACGGGCGATGCTTGCGGCGACGCGACGCTGGGCGCGGGCTGAGCCGGCGGCGGCACACTCTCGGGGGGGGCTGTGACCGGGGCGGTCAGCGGCGTTATGACTACGCCACTACTTGTCGCAGCCTTCTCGGGCGGCGCCACTTCGCGGGGACTGGGACTGGCTTTACCCTCCGTTGCGGCCGGGCTTGCCGCTGGAGTGGGCGTGGCGGCAGGAGCAGGAGGCGGTTCTTGCGTCGTCCTCCAAGGAACGGCGCACGCGCTCAGCGCCGCGACTAGGGTGACTACAATAAGCAGTTTAAGCTTGGCGTCCATAATCCTCTATACGTCTCCTGGTATTGAATAGCCGCACTCAGCACGATTGCTTATTCCACACCCTCCCGCGCCAGAACACCAGTGAGCACCTCACAGCGAAAGCTCCCCCAGGAAAGAAATATGACGCCGCTACAGGAGAGTAGCGGCGTCTTACTCAGCGCTTAACGCCAGGGATTCTTAAGCGACGCCTCGCTCAATGGCGGCGTCCAATCCGCGGGCTTGGGCTTGGAATGGCACTTCTTGCAGGTCAAGGTCATGATGGGAAACGATACCTTGCCGTGACAAACGCCGCATTTCTGGCCGAGCAGAATGGCGGACATATTGATTTGGTTGGCGCCCTTTTGCGGAATGAAAATGGCCGGGTGGCAATTGGCGCAGGCCAGCCACATCGTATGCTGACGGTGGGGGAACACCACATCCGGCACCGAGGCCTTGACCGGGCGGACGATGTCCAAATCCATGACGAACGGTTCCGCGGTGGGATCCGATCGGTCCCAGCGAGGAGCGATCTTGCCCTCATCCAGGGCCTTCACCCAATCCACGTGATTCCCGAAATCGGTGGTCGGCAAGCCCACATAGGCTTCTTTAGGCGGCATGAGCACATGTGTGCCTTCATTTTCCGGATCATGGTAACCGTCTTCCGGCGGCGGCGCATTGGGATCCTTTTCCTTATGCAGATTACGATTGAAGGTGTTGGCCGCGGAAACCTCCGCCACCATCATAGGTAAATCCGCCTGGGAAATGACTTCATTTCCTCGCTCCACCACACCCGCATTCGACGCGCTCATGGCCGGCGAAGAGACGAGTAAGGTCGCTATAAAAGCACCGTATAGTTTATTTCTAAGCTGTTGACTCATGATCTCGCTCCTTACATATCGCCGTTATTTATTGGTTTGTGGAGGCTGTTGAACTCTCGCCTTCAGGGGCTTATACGGAGGGGAAACGAGACGCTGCACGGTACTGCCGTGAATATGGGTCGGTGTGCCGGGGATACCGGAGTGGCACATATTGCAGTTTTCCACCGACCAGGAGATCTGACCGTTGTGGCAGGCGCCGCAGAACTGGCCATTGATGATCTTGGCCATGGTGATCTTGTTGCCGCCGGCCTTGAATTTGAAGCCCAGGTCCGCGTGGCATACCTTGCAGCGGAAACGGATACGATGGAACCAATGGGGGAACACCACCGGCCGCATGCCGGCCGCATCGGCGTAATTATTGATAATGACGTCCGCATATTCCGCCTTGGCGGGAACGATCACCAACATCGCCAGCCCGGCCAATAAGCCTAGGACAGCGTACCTCCAATTTATTTTGTCGTCATTATTACGGGACATCATGCGGGCCTCCTCCGTTATTTAGTGCGTATTATAATTTATTAATCGCATTTCGGGTAACACTCACCTTAAAAACGTCGCATTACCCGAAAATATAGAATCTTGGAGTTGTTGACACCATCATCCAAGATCCGATAACTCAAACTGGTATCCACCAAGCCAATGGTGTAATCCAGGCGATTTTCCCATTCGTCGCGATTCGCGCCCTCGCTGGTCGAGGCCTGGGACAACCGTAGATCCGACTGAAACTGCAGGCTGGGTACACCGAAAATGCTCATGTGCTGATAATTGATCTGGCCGGTGGCCGAGGTATCGGTATGGTTATTGGGCCCGCCGCTGAAGTCACGGTGTACGGTCTGGAGGGTCAGGTCACCGGTCAAGGAACTGAGACGATTGATATTTTGCTGCCGGGAGGCCTGGAAATTCACCAATTGCTGCGCATCCCCCTGCCCGCCCAGGTCCCGGGAATCGGCCAAGGTCAGTTGCAATAAGGTGGTGCCGCTCCCGGCCGATTGATTCCACCCCAGTGTGGCGCTGTGATCGAGGCGATTGATGGCATCGCCGCCGCCGGTCTGCAGGTCTTCGTTGATGGACTGATTGATGCTGAAACGGAGAGTGGACCCCTGCCCGGTCCACCAGGTCTTCTCCGCATCGTGCCCCAGGGACAGGGTCAGCGACTGCTGGCTGGTATCCGGATCGTCCTGGTTATCAACAGCACCGTTGGCGAACCACTGATAGGTGAAACCCTTGAGGAGCGCCAAGTCGGACTGATACAAGACACCCAGATGCTCCGAAGAAGACCCCTGGGAGGCCCCGGTCACGTCCGCCTTGGTGAGAGTGGCGCTGCCGTCGAAACGCAGGCGCTGGGTATATTGGTAAAAGGCCCCCGCCGAACCGCTGAAACTGCGTTGGTCGCTGGACTGGGCGGGATCATGACCTTTCATTTCCATGGCCCGCAGACCGCCGCTCACCGTCCAGCGCTGGTCGGTGGGTCGCCAGAATAAATAACTGGAGGCCTGGGCGATATCGGTCACCGTGGTATCCACAAGACCGGTCGCGCCGTCGAAGCTGGTATCAAGATTGTAGAGGCTCGCCGTGGAATCAATGCGCAGGGCATCGGTTGGATAATAATAATGATTCACGTCCACCAGCAGGTTGTCCTGGTGGCGGTCGGTACGGGACTGATCGACATTCTCCACATTGGCCCTGGCCAGCAGACGCGACCCCGCCGGCTTGTAGTCCAATTCCAGCCCCACGGTCTTATCGGTATAGGTGCCGTTCACATCGGAATCCCAGGTGCGGTTGCCATAACGCGCCTGGATGCGATGGCCCTCATCGGTGATATAGGACTGGCTCACATCCAGATTGGTGGTCTTATAGTCCTCCCCTGACAAACGAATCAGAGGATTGTCGATAGTGGTGTTGTCTACGCGGCTGTCGGTCGCCTGGTAAGAAAGCCGGAACGGGGTTTGGCTCTGGGGCAGGACGTTGAGCACCGCATCACCGCTCAAGATCTTGGAATTGCTGGTGGCGCTACGATTCCCGTTCTGGGAATCCGTGAGTTTGGAATTATCGGCCGCGAAGGTGACGCCGCCTTCGGCGGTGGCGAACCACGGCTGCCAGATATATGAACTGGCGCGCAGAATACCCAGCAATTGATTGCTGGTAGAGTCACTCAGTTCGGTGTTCAAGGAGCGGTAGCTGTAACCGACGCTACCTGACATATCCACGGGCAATGCCATGACACCGGCAGACCAGAGGAGCGCGCACAACGGCAACAGCCTGATTATGCATTCCCCGGCGCGGAATGTATCTCCGGCATTCACGAATCTCATTTTTATTGTAAGCGCCTCTTAGATTAATACTTAACCATCCCCGGCGGAGGCGCCGATTCCGCGCCCCTATTGTCACCCCTGCTTAGCGGACCACTTACCCACCACCATTCCCAATCATAGGCAAGCCGCAAACTTCACATCCCCCGATGGATAGTACTGCCTAATGCCCCATTCTCAGCGACATCCCTGCACCTTAAAGCAACAAGCACAAGCCACGCAACCGCGCGAGAATACGCCCCCCCGCTCACCTGAACCAGATCATCAGGAAAGGTATTTCGCGAAGATAAGCAAATAAGCTCGCTCCCATCATGCCACACAGCGGTTTGGACTCTCTTGTCTCTTATCTCCCGGTCATTAATACGATCGAACAAGCCAACATTACAGCGCTATGACACTCATGCTCACTTGTTATGGCAAGTGAGGCACACGGCACTGCCGGCGGGATTAATGCGCAAGAATGTAGGGTTTTTATCCACATGAGGATCATGGCAAGAGGCGCACTCCACATACGGCTGCGGCTCGCCCACATAGGCCCCGCGGGTCGCCGTGCGGGTATAGAGTTTCATATCGGTGCGATCGAAACCCGGTGTTCCCTCCGGGGTATTGACCCACCATACCCGGCTGGTACCTTGAATCTCAGAGTTGGGGTGATGAAAATCCTTGTCCGCGCCGGGGCCGGCGGGATTGATCAATGAATAGCCGCCGCCGGCGAATTGAATGCCGATGGGATGATCGTTGGTCAGGTCCTTGCCCAGGTTGGTTACCGTGTTGGGAAAGGCGATGCGGCCCTCGGTACTGCGGGCCTGGCCGCTCCATTTGCCGTTATGGAAACCGGGGACCACCGTCCCCGAACCGGGCTCATTGATCAGGGAATCCATCGCCTGGGTGCCGTCATGGCAGGAAAGACAGGCGACCGACACAGAACCGACGGGTTCGATCTTACCGTCGAGGGTCGTGGTGCCCAGCTGATCGTAGGTTTCAAATCCGGTGGGAACGATATGGCGATTCCATATCGGCACCGCCGCGCTGGCATCCCCGCCATGGGGGGTATGGCAGAAGACACAGATTTCCTTTGTCCCGCTGTCATTACTCGCCGCATTCAAGCCGGCCGCACTCAGATTATGTTTGGTGTTAAAGACCCCGCCGTAGGCAAGCCCGCTCCCCAAGCCCAGGGCAAGCACCACAGCCAAGCATTGGATCCGGTATCCCCTCATCATCCGTCCGCCCCCATTCAGGGATTCTTCTAAACCAGAGATTTTGTCAAGTTAGCTGCCAGGTTACAAGCGGGAAAGACTAATTCGCTTCAACGATTGAGTATCTCCCAGAAAAAAGAGCACATCTATCGGCCAAGCGCCGCAAAGACGTCTTACGGCCATGCGTGGCGCCAGGACACGGCGTTTCTACTGGAATCGGGGCGCGGCGCCCCGGGAATAGGCATCTATTTCAGGGTCGCAGCCGACCTCCACGCCCCGGGGACCGGCATCCTTCCCCCCATCCCGCGCTTGATCACCAGACATCCAGCTGTCGAGGCGCCACGGCTAACCATCCCGGCATGTCATACCGAGAACCGTCCGACAGCGACGCCGGCGCTTACCTCATTTTTAAAAACCAGGAGCCTTAGCCAACCCAGCATCACTATGCGCAGAGGGCTAGGGCCGCGCCTTTCCTATCAGTTCGCCACGACACCGGGATTAATTACGAATATTGCTATTACCGACAGGGATTTGTTGCACAGAAACGACGCCATACGGCCATGTTGTTCCAAAAAGACGCCATTCATTTATTTGTCATCGAATTGTCATATTTCCCACCTATCCTGTGCGCCAGCTGCAAGACGGACCCCGACCATCACCTGGGATCATCCGCTGGCACTGACGCGGCGGCCGGCCAGAAACGCAAGCTGTCAAGGCCAAAGCACTGAAGGACGATGCTGCATGCTGCGGCGTCAAGATGAAAATAATTTAAATGCATTTAAATGAGAGGAGCTTTACATTATGCGCAAGCAGATTTTGACAGCAGCCGTCATGGCGGCCTGCGCGGGGATGAGTTTCGCCGCCCTGGCCGACGAATCCACCACCGTGGGCGGCAAGGCCTATATCGATTTCACCAACATCGACTCAAAAACCAATGGGACCAAGAACGACGCCAGCGGCCTGGGCTTCGACCTTACCCGTTTCTATCTGAGCATCGGCCACACCTTCGATGACATGTGGTCCGCCAATCTGACCACCGACGTCACCTCTGACGGTATCGCCAACGAAGTCTACGTCAAGAAGGCTTACTTACAGGCGAAGCTGTCCGATGCCGCCGTAGTGCGCATCGGTTCCGCTGACATGCCCTGGATTCCCTACGTGGAAGGCGCCTACGGTTTCCGCTATGTGGAAAAGACCCTCATCGATCGCCTGGGCTTTGGCACCTCCGCTGACTGGGGTCTGCACGCCGGCGGCAAGTTGATGGACGGCATGGTTAATTACGCCGTGTCCGCCGTGAACGGCAACGGCTACAAAAACCAAACCCGCTCCAAAGGCGTGGACTTTGCGGGCCGAGTGGGCATTATGCCGGTTAAGGGCTTGAAGCTGGGCGTCGGTTTCTACAACGGCAAGAAAGGTCAGGACGTGCAGACCGCCACCGGCATTAACACCGCCAGCCGCATAGATGTCTTGGCCGCCTATAGCTACGACATGTTCAATGTCGGCGCCGAATACTTCAGCTCCGAGAACAATAAGCCCGCCACCAAAGATAAGGCGGACGGCTATTCAGTATTCGCCTCAGTCAAGCCTGCGGAGAAAGTTGCCGTGTTCGTGCGTTACGACGACGCCAAGCCCAACAAGACCACCAATTCGAGCCTGAAGGACACCTACTATAATGCGGGTGTGTCTTACGAGGCCCGCAAGAACGTGGACCTGGCCCTGGCATTCAAGAACCACCAGCAGAAGGACAACAGCGCCACCAAGCCGCTCGAGTACACCGAAGTCGGTGTCTGGACCCAGGTGAAATTCTAATACTTCACTGCTCATAGGAACCGGTATCCCCAAGGCCCGCGTGCCGAGGGCATGCCAATGCGCCACGGATGGCGCACCTCATCTCCCTTTCGCAAGATCCGCCTCAACGCGGATCTCTTTTTGCCTGCGAAACGACCCCAATATAAAGACGAAAAAATGGGCGCCCGAGGGCGCCCATATACTGTCGGATATAACGATCTTTTATTTTGATGAGAATTTGTGGTTAACTCCGAATGAGAACACGCTCTCATCCTTGCCGGTGACCGCATTAGCCGGGCCATAGGCCAAACCATAACTGGCACCGTTATCGTTGCTCACTTGGGTGTAGAGGGCATAGAGCTCGGTATTCCTGGTCATGCTCTGCGAAACACCTGCGGAGATCTGCGTAGCGCCGGTTTTAGCGCAGTTAGTTCCTCCGCACTTATCAGCGCTGGCAAAGGCAAGCTTCAAGGTAGTATCGCCGAGCTTATGCGCAAGGTTGACATAAAAGGCATTGCGATCCTTGGTGGTTCCTCCCAAATCGATATTTTCATAGATCAGGGCCAGGGATGTTGCATCCATGATGGTATAGGACGCACCCACTTTCCACGCAATGGCATCCTTACCAGCGACATCACCTAAACCCGCCTTTTGGTCGAGTTGATAAGCTGCGGCCAAGGACAAGGGACCATTGTCATAATTACCACTAAAGCTGTAAGCGGGCCGCTTCGCAGCTGTTTTGGTGATGGGCAAACTGTCGCCAGCACTACTGGGGTTGGTTGCATCGGCCATAACCAAAGCCAGCTGAGCCTTGAATCCGCTCAGGTCCGGGGTCGCATAGACCAAGGTATTGGAAACGCGCTGATCGAATACAGCGCCGGCATCAGTAGTTGCCCCCATAATGGCGTTGTAGTCCGCCTTGGTATCGATGAATATATCGTATTTGTTGGTGGCACTCTTGTAGGGGGTATCGAATCTTCCCGCCATCACGGTACCGAAGCCGCCGCCGATGCCGACAAAGCTGGGACGCTGATCGGTAAACGCATTGCCGGAATCAAAATCCACGCCCTGCTCCAATTGCCACATGGCGGACATACCGTTACCCAAGTCCTCGTCACCCTTGAAACCAATGCGTGAGGCATTGCTGCTCACACTTGCTTTACTCTTCTCGTTGCCGGCGGTGGTATCATTGTTATTGCTGAAATCCACGGACACGCGCGCATCGCCATACACTTCCACGCCGGCCTGAACCACGAGCGGGGCGGCCAGTGCAGCGGCGATCCCGATTGCAATTAACTTCTTGCTCATGACGCATTCTCCCTGATCAGAGACACACATTATTAATAATTAAACCCTCAATCGAGGTGAGGACGCGCGCCACTGTACGAAGCTTTTCGCCGGAATGCAACGCCTTTTTTCCAAAAAAACAACATACGTCACATTGCATTGCGAAAAAGTCACAAGCCTGCACTTGCCATGATTTCAAGGAGAAATATCAGATTCATATGAGGTCGACCGTAAATCCTGCGCTTATATATGAGGCGAGCCCTCTATACACACAGAATCTCGCTTAACAGATCGCAGGTGAGAGGGCTTGCCTTCGACTGTGCGGATAGCCGAACCGGATTTCTTCACCTGCCCCGAATATTGGCACCGATTGCGAATGAATCACTGCTTGGGTAGTTTCCGATTGTCGACCGACTCGGATTGGATAGATATGAACGAATGGCAGAAAACGGTTGTGAGCTTACAGCATGCGTTTCTCGGTTATACTCCGGCATGGATTATCAATATCCATTCCCGCAGCCAGATAGCCGCATCTATCTGGTCCGCACTTTAAAAACCGACTGATACCGAGTCGCGGACCGCCAGCCATTCCTCTTCGGCGGCATTGAGTTCCCTAATGGCGTCCTCGTCAACTTGCAACGCCCCATTAGCGGAGTTCGTAGCATTAACGGTGTACCAGGCGATTTGAAGTCTTTCAAATGCCTGATACACCCGATTCGCGAAGGCATCCTGTGCGATGTGGTGATACTTATTATTCATGGTAGCAATAATTCAACCTTTAAATATCTTTCCAAAAGGAAAAGCCCGCAGCGAATTCGCTTGTGAACAGCTGCATGCATTTCCCTCTATAGTTCATTCTGAAAAACCAAGACAGGGCGCTCCTCGTCAATGAAGTGTTGGCGCAAGCCCCGTCTCTCGCCAGTTACTGACTTAGGCCGCTTGCCTGTAGTCGCCGACAGCAGCTTGATCCTCGCGACGCCGTCTGGGGGTAACCGTCTCCACAGTTTGCTCGGGCACCCGTTGTTGCAAGGCCTTCACCAACACAAACAGAGGATCCCAGCCGGTAGCTGCCGTCAGACCTGCATATATGCTGAGCACGGCAAGGCTAAAGACTGCTGCGGGCGGAATCTCCGTGAACACCACCGCAACCGCTATCAATGTCAACGCCACGATCATGCGAGTCACGCGATCCAGCGGCCCTACATTTTCAAGTTCAGATAAATTCGTGTCTCGATAAGTCATGGTCATTTACTCCTTACGTTTAACCATTCCTGCTCTCCAGGATTGAACACATTTAATCAAAGAAGGGTTAATCCAGACTGAAGCGAAGTTAAATTTATTATTAATAAATGGTGGTTTACGGCATGCTAGGCATGGCTGAGGTCGCGACCCAGTCGGGGTAGTCATGAGTTTCCAGAAGAGACAGAAGGCATAACGGGTCGCAGGCTAGAGGGTAACCTGCGGCTGCACAAAGATCTGATTTAATCTTTAGCTTACACTCAGATGCAATTCACCCCGCATCAAGTACTGCTTGAAGCTTCAGCACGGACAGCGAGCCATTCCGCCTCAGCGGCATCCAGCTCATTCATGGCCGCTGCAGCATCGAATTGCGTTATGCCATTGGCAGCACGCCTTGCCTGTACAGCGCGCCAAGCGATTTGAAGCCTCTCAAACGCCTGATCCACTCGGTCTTCTACAGCATCCTGCCCAGCGTGGTGAGGTTGTGCATTAATAGAAACCATGCGTACTCCTTTCGAACAAATTTTCATATTGAGAAACCAACAGCACAGACACTATTTGACGACAACGTTTGCTCGCGCACCTGCGAATACAAACACTGTGGGAAGATGCAATATCCATGCGGAAGAGAGCCATGAGGAGAAACATCGAAAACACACGATAATATCGCTAAGTTTTACTGAACATTCGCTTCGGGAACGATCGTCATCGTCGTCTTGCGCCTTTTTTGTGCGCGCATCTGCAACAATCACAGTATTCACTGGTAACGTGACAACTATGTTATCGGCCTAAAAAAGGCAGGGCGCGCTCACGGTAAGGGGGGCCGCGCAACACCTGCCTTTCCGGCTTGAAACCCGTTTAGGCCGCCTTCTTATAGCTGTCGAATACGGGCTGCTCCTCATGACCGGCAGAAGTGGTCAGCGGCGTAGGCGACTGTACTTGCTCTCGTTGGCTAAATGCCTTCACGACGACAAACAGAGGATCCCAGCCGGTCGCCGCGGTCAAACCGGCGTAGATGCTCAGCGCGACTATGCTGAAAGCTGCACCGGCCGAAATCGCCGGGAACAGCACCGCAACCGCGATTAAGGTCCCCGCCACGATCATGCGATTGACGCGATCCAGCGGCCCTACATTTTCCACTTTGGACAAGTTCGTATCTTGATAAGTCATGGTCGTGAACTCCTTCGTTTAACCATTCCCGCACTCCAGGATTAGACACATTTAAACAAAGGAGGGTTAATCCAGACTGAAGCGAAGTTAAATTTATTATTAATACAAATGGGAGGTTATGGCTGTTATTACAAGACTGAGAATCGTGGCTCACTCGGGGTAATGGTGAACATCCGGCAGAGGCCGGATATAGAGACGGGACGAGATGGCTGGGGGACCTGGATTCGAACCAGGGTTGGCGGAGTCAGAGTCCGCAGTCCTACCGCTAGACGATCCCCCAAGATCATTGAAGGTCGAAAGCTAAAGACATTTGTATATAAAGCCCGACCAAGGGTTCTGGCAGATAGCCCGAGAGGCTATCTGCCAGGTATAGTTAGCGCTTCGAGTATTGCGGACGCTTGCGCGCCTTGTGCAAACCGATCTTTTTACGTTCCACTTCGCGGGCATCGCGGGTGAGGAAGCCTGCCTTGCGCAAGGGGCTGCGCATGGCTTCATCATAAGCCACGAGGGCGCGGGCTATGCCGTGGCGAATTGCCCCGGCCTGGCCGCTGTTACCGCCGCCGCGCACGGTGATGGTCAAATCCACGGAGCTTGCCATTTGGGTCACGTCCAGAGGCTGGCGAACGATGCGCCTTGCCGTCTCGCGGCCAAAATAGTTTTCCAGTGTGCGCTTGTTGATGGTGATCTTACCGGAGCCGCTGCTGAGGAAGACCTGTGCCGTCGAACTCTTGCGGCGACCTGTGTTGGATAGAACCTGTTGTGCCATAAAATTAAATCCCGCTGAATAGTGTCAGGGTTAGATGTCCAAGGTTTGTGGTTGCTGGGCCTGATGATTATGCGTAGGGCCAGCATAGACCTTCAATTTACCGAGCATGGCGCGTCCCAAAGGATTTTTCGGCAGCATCCCCTTGACCGCTATGGTAATGATGTCCTGGGGTGCTCTCTCCATCATCTTCTCGAAGCTGAAGGAGCGCATATTGCCCATATAGCCGGTATGGTGATGGTACATCTTATCCGCGGCCTTATTACCGGACACCCGTACCTTTTCGGCGTTCACCACCACAATGTAATCACCGGTATCCACGTGAGGCGTATATTCCGCTTTGTGCTTACCCCGCAGGCGGCGCGCGATCTCGCTGGCCATGCGCCCCAGGGTTTTGCCGTTGGCGTCAACCACATACCAGTCACGCTTTACGGTTTCCGATTTTGCGCTGAAGGTCTTCATTCCCATCAATCCTAAAAATAAACGGTTTTTTGCGAACGCGGGATTTTACATGAGGGTCAAGGGGGAAACAAGGGCGATGGTGCGATCCGGAGCGAATGATGCACAAATGCCTCATCACCGGCCGATCGTTAAGCTTAGGTGTCATTGATCAGCGCTTGCCCATACCCCGACTGCTTACCGCATCCGCCTCCGACTGAAAATATATTGATTAACAATGAGATAGTAAGGCAGTCAGGCGACCGCCCCGCCTCCCACAGGGTATCTTCATATATAGTAAGGAGGCGTCGCGCGCCCCCAAATCGCGACCACGAGCCCATATAGTCATTATTAAACAATATGTTACGCAGAGAGAGGGCCATCCCCCGGCCGGCGGCTTGAGCCGCCCCGCTCCTCAGCTTTGGTCGCCGCACTGTCCGCGATGGTCTAAATCAGCAGGCGCTTCACGACCTGTCCGTGCACCAGGTGTTCGTCGATGATCTCATCCACATCTTCCTGGTCCACATAGGTGTACCAAACCCCTTCCGGATAGACCACGATCACCGGACCTTCGCTGCATCTGTCCAGGCAGCCGGCGCTGTTAACACGCACGCCGCCCTTGCCGGCCAGACCCAGGCCCTTGATGCGCTCTTTGGCGTAGGCGCGCATTTCGGTGGCGCCGCACTGCTCGCAGCATTGACTGCCGTCGTCCCGGCGGTTGGTGCAGAAAAAAACGTGGTGGCGGTAATACATAGTGCTTCAGGTTTCAGCTTGCGGAGGAAAAGCATACCATATGAGGATTCGTTCCATGATCGGCAGCCGGCGTTAAACGGCTTTGTTACTCTTTTTACTCACCGGCGCACCTTGCAATCCGACAACCGCAACCCGCAACTGCTCAACGCCACCGACCGCTGCGTGATGTGCGGCATGTGCCTGCCGCATTGTCCCACCTACCAGATCAGTCGCGATGAGGGTGAGTCGCCCCGCGGCCGCATCGCATTGATCCAGGGACTGGCGAACGGCCGTCTGGCGCTCAATACTCGCATGGAACAGCACCTCGATCACTGCCTGGGCTGCCGGGCCTGCGAAGCGGTCTGCCCTTCCGGGGTGACATACGGTGACATCATCGATGGCGGCCGAGCCATGATTCATGAACGGCGCAGGACCGCACCCGCGCCACGCATATTATTTTCGCTGGTCCCGCGCCCCAGACGCCTGCGCCTGTTTGGCCGCATCTTGCGACTTCTGCAACGCAGCGGCCTGCAAGGCCTGGCCCGTGGTTTAGGCCTTACCCGCGTCTTGGGCATCGCCCGGCTCGACGCCCTGTTGCCGCGCCTGGCACCGCTCCCGGCCTGGCAAGACTATTACCCGCCGCCGGGACCCCAACGCGGCACAGTGGCGCTGTTCCTGGGGTGCTTCGCCGATTTTGCCGATCGCCCGACCTTGAATGCCGCCGTACGGGTTCTCACCCGCCTCGGCTACGGCGTGCATATTCCCCGCCGGCAATCCTGTTGCGGGGCCCTGCATTTACACCAGGGCGACCGCGACATCGCCCGGCACCTGGCGGAATGTAATGCCGCCGCCTTCAACGGCCTGCAAGTCGACGCTGTCATCAATACCGCCAGCGCCTGCGGCGCCACCCTGGCGGAATATCCCCGCAACGATTTCCCCCCGCTGCAAGCACCGCTCCGCGACATCAACACCTTTCTCGCCGAACTCCCCTGGCCTGCGGAGCTGACCCCGGCAGCCCTGGCCAAGAAGGTGGCCGTCCATGACCCGTGCAGCCTCAGCAATGTACTGCATCAGGCCAAATCGCCCTATCAATTGCTGGCGCGCATACCCCAGCTTGAAATCGTGGCGCTCCCGGACAACTGCTGCGGCGCGGCGGGGAGTTATATGCTCACCCAGCCTGACATCGCCGACCGTCTGCGCGATGACAAGATCGCGGCCTTACGAGCACTGGAGGTTGACATAGTGGTGACGTCCAACCCGGGATGCGCACTGCATCTGCGGGCCGGGATAAAGGCGACGGGATTGAATCTCCCACTGATGCATCCGATTGAGCTGTTGGCAAAGCAGTTAGACGCCGCGCACGGGGCGTGAAGAGCAATACCGCACTTGCCACTGGCCGCCTGCTCCTTTATCTTGCAAAGCATGGACAGCAGAAACTATAGCCCTTTCGATCAACTCCTCATGCACATGGACAAGGCCGTGCGCACGGTCTTCGGCGCGCCGCCGGTCACCGAGCGTCCCAATCCGGCGCAAGCTCAGCCCGAAGCGGAACTCGCCGCCGACGAACGACGCCTGGTTGCGGGACTGATGCGCGTCAATCATGCCGGCGAAGTATCGGCACAGGCCCTTTATCAGGGCCAGGCCCTCACGGCCAAGCTCGGCGAGGTCCGCAGCAAGATGGAGCGCGCCGCCATGGAGGAAAACGATCATCTCGCCTGGTGCGAACAACGGCTCACCGAGCTGGACAGCCATACCAGCGTGCTCAACCCTCTCTGGTACGCCGGCTCTTTCGCCATCGGCGCAGCGGCGGGACTGGCGGGCGACAAGTGGAGCTTGGGTTTCGTGGTGGAAACGGAAAAACAGGTGGTGCGGCACCTGGAAGAACACCTGGAACGCCTGCCACCCCAGGACCACAAGAGCCGCGCCGTCCTCGAACAAATGCGAGAAGACGAAGCTCATCATGCCACCACCGCGCTGCAGGCCGGCAGCGCCGAGCTGCCGAAACCGGTCAAGCAGCTGATGCGCCTGACATCTAAGCTCATGACAACCACCGCTTATTATATTTAGAGAACCGCTGCTTAATTTTTCATTTCGAGCGCAGGAACTTGCGCCCCGTGGGTAGATATCCTGTTATATAGATTCCCCAAGATTTCTCGCTGGCGCTCGAAATGACACAACCGAATTAATCGGCGCTTTCTTGGCTGTTAGAGAATATTAGGTCAGGCTTATCAGCGCAGATTCTCGCCATAGAAGATCTCCGCCATCTCTTTCTGCAGGCGCTGGCTGATGATCTTATCTTCCCGCGGCGACAGGTCTTCGCTGCTGATGCCGAACAGGTAATTATCCAAATCGAAGCGCTTCAACATCATTTTGGTGTGGAAAATATTTTCCTGATAGACGTTGACGTCGATCAGCTGGCAGCGATCCTTGGTGTCCTTGGAGATGAAATCCTGGATGGAGTTGATGCGATGGTCGATGAAGTACTTCTTGCCCTTGACGTCACGGGTGAAGCCGCGCACGCGGTAATCCATGATGACGATGTCCGACTCGAAACTGTGGATCAGGTAATTCAAGGCCTTCAACGGCGAAATCCGCCCGCAGGTGGAAACATCGATATCCGCGCGAAAGGTACTGATGCCGTTCTCCGGATGACTTTCGGGATAGGTGTGCACGGTGACATGGCTCTTGTCCAGGTGGCCGACGACCGCGTCCGGTAAGGGACCGGGGCCTTCTTCCCCTTCCCGCGCCAATTGCTCAGACTTGATCGGCTCTTCGGAGATCAGCATGGTCACGCTGGCACCCTGGGGATCGTAATCCTGGCGGGCAATATTGAGGATGGTGGCGCCGATAATGTCGGATACGTCGGTGAGGATCTGGGTCAGTCGTTCGGCGTTGTACACCTCGTCGATGTATTCGATGTACTCGCGGCGCTGACTTGCGGTCTTGGCGTAGCAAATATCGTAAATATTAAAACTCAGGGTCTTTGTAAGATTATTGAACCCATGCAGCTTCAATTTCGTCAGCGGTTTTACTGGTGGATTCATCGCCATCGCAACTCACTCAATATCAGTTCAAACACGGCGTGCCAAACACGGCCATCACCCTTCATTTTCCAGCCAGCGGGGGATGAAAAATCATCTGCACCACGGTATCGCAAGGATCCAGACAATAAAAACTCCGCGCCCCGTCGCGGTGGGTGCGCGGCGCGGTCTTCATCTTGACGCTACGGGCGAGCAGGAACTCATACCAGGCGTCCACATCCTCGGGACGCGCCAGCATGAAGCCGATGTGGTCCAGGCGCTGGGGACCGTCGGTCGCCACGCCGGCGGGCAGTCGGTGCAGAGCCAGATTATCCTGCCCGGAGGTGAGATAAACGTTGTCGGGGTCGGGACGCCACTCCACGTCCATTCCCAATAGCTCGACATAAAACCGCTCGCACGCCTCCAAGTCCGGCACGAACAACGCCACGTGACGCATACCGATGGTCGCGGGAGGACGGCTCATGTCTCTAACCCCCAGGCTGAAAGGCCCGACATTATAAGCAAATTGACCGGAGATGCCAGCGCTTAGCCCCCCACACCATCCACAATCTCAAAATCGTGGCTGATGACCACCCCGGCGCTGCCCAGCATGATGGAGGCGGAACAGTACTTTTCCGCCGACAGGTCGACGGCGCGTTTGACCACCGCCGGTGCCAGGCCCTGCCCCGTCACCACCAAATGAACGTGAATCTTGGTAAAGACCTTGGGTTCGCTCTCGGCCCGCTCGGCATTCAGCTCCGCAACGCAGCGCGCCACCGGTTGCCGCGACTTCTTCAGGATATGCACCACATCGTAGGCCATGCATGCCCCGACCCCCATCAATACCAGCTCCATGGGGCGCACGCCCAAATTACGTCCGCCGCCCTCCGGCGGCCCGTCAACCACCACGGCATGACCGCTGCCCGATTCCGCCACGAACTGGGCATTCTCAACCCACTGAATGCGCGCCTTCATAGCTTACCTCCACGTTAAAGCCGGCTAATACTCCCAAATCCCCGGCCGATATGATACCCGAGACGACCAAGGATCGTCGTTTTTGGTATATGAGGACCACACCATGTCAGTATCAGGAAGATTCAAACCAACGGAAACCCCGGTCATTCAGCGTTTCTTGACCCATTGCCACCGGCGACGTTATTCCAACAAGAATGTGATCATTCACGCCGGGGACCCACCCGATGCCTTGTACTACATCACCCAGGGCTCGGTGGCGGTGGTCAACGAAGACGAAGAAGGCCGTGAGATCATACTTGCCTATTTGAACGCCGGGGATTTCTTCGGTGAAATGGGGCTGTTTGACAGCGAACGCCACCGCAGCGCCTGGGTGCGGGCGCGGGCGCAATGTGAAATCGCCGAGATCAGCTACGACCGTTTCCGCCAACTCGCCCAGAACGACCCCGATATCCTGTTCGCGCTGGCCTCGCAAATGGCCCTGCGTCTGCGCCGTACCAGCAATATGTTAAGCCGTCTGGCCTTCATGGATGTGGCGGGACGCGTGGCACGCACCCTGATTGATCTGGCCAAGGAACCCGATGCCATCACCCACCCCGACGGCATGCAGATCCGCATCACCCGCCAGGAACTGGGACGTATCGTCGGCTGCTCACGGGAAATGGTGGGACGGGTCTTGAAGAGCCTGGAACAACAAAACCTCATCTCCGCCAAGGGGAAGACCATCGTCGTACACGGCGCCCGCTAAGCCACCCCTGCTCAGCGCCTTGGATCCCCGCCATTCGCAATCACTGCGGGATCCGGTTGCACGCGGGCTCAGAAAGCTACGCGCTTTGCGACGTCATCGGGCGCATCTGCCTGCCCAGCTCGAAGTCATCGACGATCACGTAATCATTGCTGATGCGGTCAGCCGCGAGGGGGCGGAAAATGGTGTCGGCATAGGCAACGTGGATGGGATGGGTCTTGTAGCTTTCAATGACACTTGCATGCGCAAAGCGGATCAACCAGCAGTAGCGGTAGGTGCCTTGTTCCCTGATCGCCTTGCCAATTTGCACGTCCAAAACGCCGGGAATGTTGCTCAGCTGCTCTTTGCCCTTACGCAGCATTTCTTCGACCACGGCCGGCTCATTGACGCTGGTGTTATACACAATGACATGCTCGATGTTTTGCCAGGCATCGCATTGCATCAGCACTTCGGCCGCTCGCCCTGCACTACCCCACATCTGCATGCAATGTTGCACCTTCACCGCTATTGTTTCGCTTAGCCTGGCAAACACCTCCCGGTAGGTCGCGCCTTCCTGCGACAGATTAGTTTGGATCTGCTGGACCGCCGATTCGGCCAGCGCGGTAAAGCAATTTATCTTTGCCACCCCATGATCAATCAACCGGTGATATTGTTGGTCATTAAGGCCCGTACCGCCATGAATGACGAAAGGAATATCTACGCTTTCCCGAATGCGCGCCAGACGGGTGAAATCAAGCCGCGTTTTACCGTTTACGCGGCCATGAACCGTGCCTATGGAAATCGCCAGAAAATCCACTCCACTGCGCTCGACATAGACCTTTGCCTCCTGCACCGAGGTGTGCACTGAGAGGTCATCGTTGTATTCGCCGTTGTCACCGGCTATCCCGGCAACATGCCCCAGTTCACCCTCCACGGGGACGCCGCAGGCATGGGCGAGTTCGACGACCTGCCGGGTGTTTTTGATATTGACCGGCAGGTCTTCGTTGGATCCATCGTACATGACGCCGTTACACCCGAGGTTGATGGCCGCGCCTACCGTGTCAAGGCTTGAGCAGTGGTCCATATGCACAGCGACCGGCACACTGGAACGTTTCGCGGCTTGCACAACGGCCGCCATCAATAGTCCGACGTCGAACAGGTCAAAGTGCGCTTCGACCACATTAAATATCACCGGCGAACGCGTCTTCTCCGCAGCCTGAATCACCGCATTCAGGAAATCCAAGCTGACGATCTCGAATGCACCCACCGCATAGTGATTGTTATAGGCGTGTTGCAACAAGTCTTTCATACTGACCATCGCCATAAAGAGTCACCTCTGTTTAGACTTTTTTATTACCGTGCTCGAGTCTCACGCATTGAATATTGATATCGCCGTTTCCCTTCCAGGAGAATTACTCATTCCTCCCATGGCCGGAACCACACAACGTCACGGCCGGGATTCGACTCCCCGGTACCTCCCACTAGCATGCAGGCAAGGACCCATAAATAAAAATAAAAATTCTAAATGGGTTATATAGATAAATAATTATATGGACACCCACCCGGCAACGCCGGCCACGGCGCAACCATCACGCCATTCTAAATATAAGCTATTGATTATTTAGTTCAAAGGCAGGGGAACGATGCGAATTCCTGTGCCGCATCCCAGCTTCCTGGCCAGGGCAATCACAGCACGGTCGGTTGATCGAGCAGTTCGTTAGGCTTGTCTCCTGGAGCGGGGAGGTGGTGGATGACCTTTTCGTCCGTGTGGACTGCATGGCGTTGTAATCGCAGCCGCTCAGCAGCCAACTGTCGGTGTAGCCGACCGATGCACAAGCACCCTACTGCATGCATCCCTCTCCAGGAAATCAAATATCCTTGGCGCAGCGGAAACCCACGTCCTCGGCGGTCATGTCCGGGGTGGCATACTGGCGGGCGGCACCGCGGAAAAAATAACTGAGGGCATAATGCCCGACGCCGCCGCCGCCGCCGCGGATGACCTTAAATTTCTTGCCAAAGGCCTCGCTGTGGTAGGCGGAGCCCGGATAGGCGTCATACCAGTCGGCCACCCATTCCCAGGCGTTGCCAGACAGATCATAGACCCCGTAGGGCGACTTATTGCGGGGAAAGCTGCCCACGGCGACGATACCCTGATCGTTATCCGCATTTTCACCGGTATTGGTGATATCGGGGTCCCATTTATCGCCCCAGGGATACTCCAGGCCTGCGGGCCCGCGCGCCGCCTTCTCCCACTCGGCCTCGCTGGGCAGGCGTTTGCCGCGCCACTTACAGTAGGCATCGCCGTCCTGCCAGGTCACCCCGGTCACCGCCAGCTTATCCATGACTTGTTGCTGCTTGAACATCGCCGCGATCAGCGCCGCCTTGTCCATGGTCCGCGTATCCAAGTCGAGCTTGAAATGATTGACGGCGATGTTGCGCAAGGTGGCGACGTCCATGGCATCGGCCTGGCTGCGGGCGAGGCCGTACCCATTGAAGCGCCAGGCATCGGGAACATGGCCCCGCCCCCTGGCCTCAAGCAGGAACTCTTTATATTCGCCGTTGGTAACCTCATAGGTATCGATCTTAAAGCTGTCGAGATGGACCTTGCGCTGAGGGTGCTCGTTCACATACAGCGGAGCCTCGAAACCATACTGTTGCTGCAGGCCTTCCTTGTCGACCTTATCGCTGCCCATGATGAAATCGCCGGCCGGCACCACGATCATGGCACCCTCATCCATCGGCGCCGCATGTTCGGCAACAGCGGATTCCGGCAGCGAGACGCTATTTTTACTGCAGGCGCTCAACGCAACCACGGCAAACATCACCAGCACCCGGAAAACCCATCTACCCATTCCAACTCTCCATCTTAGCGAATAAACAATCGCAGCTTGCATGATAATACCCAACAACTCCGGCCGTCGCGCTATCTGTGCCGCCATAGTCCATAAATATTATAAGCAGGCGCGCACCGGCCGCCGGCATCGGCACATTATAGGGAAGCTGACAACGGTATTAAGCGGAAAATATAGTTGCCAAGGCCTCACCGGGATCGGCGGCGCGCATGAAGGCCTCCCCCACCAGAAAGGCCTGCACGCCTTTGCTGCGCATCAAGGCGACATCGTCGCGGCTGTGAATGCCGCTCTCGGTCACGACAATGCGACCGGCGGGGATCTGCTCAAGCAGTTCGAAGGTGGTCTCCAGGCGGGTCTCAAATGTACGCAGATTGCGATTATTGATGCCGATCAGCGGCGTATCCAGGACCAGGGCGCGCTGCAACTCGTCGGCATCGTGCACCTCGACCAACACATCCATGTGCAATGCGGAGGCAAGCTGCGCCAGATCACGCATGTTGGCATCGTCCAGGGCCGCAACGATCAACAGGATGCAGTCGGCGCCGATCGCCCGCGCCTCGTACACCTGATAGGGATCGATAATGAAATCCTTGCGCAGCACCGGCAAGGCACAGGCGGCACGGGCGAGCTGCAAATTTTCCTCGGAGCCTTGGAAGAAGTCGGCATCGGTCAGTACCGATAGACAGGCCGCGCCGTGCCGCTCATAGCTGGCAGCAATCGCCGCGGGGTCGAAGTGCTCGCGCAACACCCCCCTGCTGGGTGAAGCCTTCTTGATCTCGGCGATCACCGCCGGTTTGTCGGCGGCGAGTTTGCCGCGCAGCGCCGTCGTAAATCCCCGCGGTGGCGGCGCGGCGGCGAGCCGGTCACGCAATGTATCCAGACTCTGCCGCGCGCTGCGTACCGCAATCTCCTCGGCCTTGCGGCGCAGGATTTTTTTGAGAACATCGGGAGGCGTGGACGTCATGTGCGCACGTGTGCCGCTGTCATTTGAATTCATTACTGAGCTTGACCAGGTCTTCCAGCTTCTGCCGCGCCGCGCCACTGGCGATCACCGCGCGCGCCTTGTCCAGCCCCTGCTCTATGGAATCCGCCAAGCCGGCGACATAGATGGCGGCCCCAGCGTTCAGCAGCACGATATCCCGTGCCGCACCCGGCGTATCGGCCAACACCGCCTGTAATATCGCCAGACTCTCCCCGGCGTCTTTGACCACCAGGGCGTCGAGAGCGGTGCGCGGCAAGCCGAAGCGCTCGGGGCTAAGGGCGTAGCGCTGCACCTTGCCATCCTTGAGTTCCGCCACCTGTGTCGCCGCTCCGATGCTGATCTCGTCAAGGCCGTCTTCGCCATGCACCACCAGCACGTGGCGACTGCCCAAGCGCGCCAATACCTGGGCCAGCGGTTCCAGCCAGTGCGCGCTGAAGACGCCGATCAGCTGATTGGGCGCAGCAGCGGGGTTGGTCAGCGGACCCAGTAGATTGAAGATGGTACGCACCCCCATCTCGCGCCGCGGGCCGATGGCATGTTTCATGGCGCCGTGATGCAGCGGCGCGAACATGAAGCCCACGCCGAGGCGGTCCACGCACTGCACGACCTGCGCCGGCGTGAGATTGATATTTACGCCGGCCGCTTCCAGAACGTCGGCGCTGCCGGAACGGCTGGATACGGAACGATTGCCGTGTTTGGCCACCTGGGCACCCGCCGCCGCGACGACGAAGGCACAGCAGGTGGAGACGTTGAAGGTAC
>Ga0315556_1000225_pt1 | contig 33666 bp, 29 predicted proteins | sample SalMarSW160310MG_FD_202112 | JGI IMG/M metagenome (GOLD analysis project Ga0315556, IMG submission 202112) | Salt marsh sediment microbial communities from the Plum Island Ecosystem LTER, Massachusetts, United States - Salt Marsh Sediment SW1603-10 ...
GCCGTCATCCAGGTAGATGACATTGCGGGTAACCGGCAGCAGCGCGGAAACATCGGACGCAAAAAAGTTTTCGCCTTCGCCCACACCGATCAGCAGCGGGCAACCCATGCGCGCGCAACAGATAGTGTCCGGATCCCGCTGCGATACCACGCCGATGGCGTAGGCGCCGGCCAGCTCGGCCGCGGCACTGCGCGTGGCATCGAACAGGTCGCCTGACTGCGCGTAGTAATGGTGGATCAAGTGGGCGATGACTTCGGTGTCGGTCTGCGATTCGAAATCGTAGCCGAGTTGCTTGAGACGCTCGCGCTGTTGTTCGTGGTTCTCGATGATGCCGTTATGCACCACCGCCAGCTCGTCGCTGGAGATGATGGGGTGGGCGTTGTATTCGGTGACGCCGCCGTGGGTGGCCCAGCGGGTGTGGCCGATGCCGACCAGGCCCGACAGGTTCTGCGCTTGCGCGCCGGCCGCCATTTCCGCCACGCGCCCGACGCGACGCACCCGTTCCAGTTTTCCCGCAGCATTCAGCACCGCCGCGCCGGCCGAGTCATAGCCGCGATATTCGAGGCGCTTCAGTCCTTCGACGATGATGGGTACTACATTGCGCTGCGCGATGGCGCCGACGATTCCACACATAACGGGTTCCGTGATTCGATTTCAGGTTCGGATTGTAGCAAGAAGCAGGCTTATTTTTTCTTTGTCGGGCGCTGCCAGCCGGGAACGGTTTGCTGCTTGCTGCGCGACAGGGTCAGTGCATCCTCCGGTGTGTCGCGGGTGATGGTGGAGCCGGCGCCGATGGTCGCGCCGCGGCCGACGGTGACCGGTGCCACCAACTGGGTGTCGGAGCCGATGAAGACGTCGTCGCCGATCACCGTGCGGTGCTTGTTTGCGCCGTCGTAGTTGCAGGTGATGGTGCCGGCGCCGATGTTGACGCGGCTGCCCACGGTGCTGTCGCCGAGGTAGCTGAGGTGGTTGGCTTTGCTGCCGGCGGCGATCTCGCTGTTCTTGACTTCGACGAAATTGCCGATGTGCACCTGGTTCGCCAGCACGGTGCCGGGACGCAGCCGGGCATAGGGACCGATGCGGCAATCGGCTCCCACTGCGCTGCCGTCGATGTGACTGTAGGGGGCGATCTGCGTACCCTGTGCAATGGTGGCATTGCTGAGCACGCTGTAAGCACCCACTCGCACGCCGTCGCCCAGTTGTACCTTGCCTTCGAAAATACAGCCGATGTCGATTTCGACGTCGTGGCCGCATTGCAGGCTGCCACGGATGTCGATGCGCATTGGGTCGGCCAGTGTCACGCCCTGTTCCAGCAGCCGCACTGCCTGCTCTTGTTGCCAGGTGCGCTCGAGCCGGGCCAGTTGCGTTTTACTGTTGATGCCTTCGACTTCCCAGGTATGTGCGGGCTGCACGGTATGGATTGCAATACCCTGCTCCACGGCCATGGCGACAATGTCGGTGAGGTAGTACTCGTGCTGGGCATTGTTGTTCTGCAGTTTTACCAGCCATGACCTGAGCGCCTCGGTCGGCGCAAGCAGGATGCCGGTGTTCACTTCGCCTATCTCGCGCTGTTCCGGCGTGGCATCCTTTTCTTCCACGATGCGCTGCACGTCGCCCTCGGTGTCGCGCACGATGCGTCCGTAGCCCGTTGGATTGACCAGGTTCACAGTCAGCAGTACCAGGCCATCGCTGGCCTGTTGTATCTGCTGCATCTGGTGCAGCGTGGCATGCTGGGTTAGCGGCACATCGCCGTACAGCACCAGTGTGCGACTGCCATCGTCCAGGTGTTCCATTGCCTGCTGCACCGCGTGGCCGGTGCCGAGTTGCGGTTCCTGCAGTACGAATTGCGTGGGATATCCCTGCATTGCCTGCGGCACGGCTTCGCCGCCGTGGCCGTACACTACGCATATCTGTTGCGGTTGCAACTCCGAAGCGCAATCCAGCACATGCTGCAGCAGCGGCTTGCCCGCCAGATGGTGCAGCACCTTGGGCTTGTCGGAATACATGCGCGTGCCTTTGCCGGCAGCGAGAATGACGATGTTGAGCGAGTTCATGGCGTTGTTTTATGTTGCATTTTACGCAGTATAAATAAAAAAAGCGGCCTCGGCCGCTTTCTTCATTGTTGCTATGCAGTTAATGCCTGCCCTGTTTGCGCAATTTCTGGATTGCGTGCAGCTGGGCAATGGCCTGGGCCAGTTCGGCCTGGGCCTGCGCATAATCGATATCCGCAGTTTTATCACGCATGGCTTCTTCCGCCGCCTGCTTGGCTTCCTGCGCGCGCGCTTCGTCCAGGTCGGCGCCGCGTATCGCGGTGTCGGCCAACACGGTCACCACGCTGGGCTGAATTTCCAGCATGCCGCCGGAGACGTAGATCAGCTCTTCCTCGGCCTGGTCCGGTACCTTGATGCGCACCGAGCCGGGCCGGATGCGGGTCAGCAGCGGCGCATGGCGGGGGTAGATACCCAGCTCGCCTTCGGTGCCGGGGACCACCACCATTTCCGCCAGGCCGGAGAAAATGGATTCCTCCGCACTGACTATGTCCACATGTATTGTCATAGCCATGGGGCTTTCTCCTTATTGCAGCGTCTTGGCTTTTTCGATGGCCTCGTCGATTGTACCAACCATGTAGAACGCTTGTTCCGGCAGGTGATCGTAGTCACCTTCGACGATGCCCTTGAAGCCCTTGATGGTTTCCTTCAGCGACACGTACTTGCCAGGGCTGCCGGTAAACACTTCGGCCACGTGGAACGGCTGCGACAGGAAGCGCTGGATCTTACGGGCGCGGGCGACGGCCAGTTTGTCTTCCGGTGCCAGTTCGTCCATGCCCAGAATCGCGATAATGTCGCGCAGTTCCTTGTAGCGCTGCAGTGTGGATTGCACCGCACGTGCCACGTTGTAGTGTTCTTCACCCACCACCAGCGGGTCGAGCTGGCGCGAGGTGGAGTCGAGCGGGTCAACCGCAGGGTAGATACCCAGCGAAGCGATGTCACGCGACAGCACCACGGTGGAATCCAGGTGCAGGAAGGTGGTGGCAGGAGACGGGTCGGTCAAGTCATCCGCCGGCACGTACACGGCCTGGATCGAGGTAATCGAACCCACTTTGGTCGAGGTAATACGCTCTTGCAGGCGGCCCATTTCCTCGGCCAGCGTCGGCTGGTAACCCACTGCGGAGGGCATACGGCCCAGCAGCGCGGACACTTCGGTACCGGCCAGCGTGTAGCGGTAGATGTTGTCGACGAAGAACAGGATGTCGCGGCCTTCGTCACGGAATTTCTCGGCCATGGTCAGGCCGGATAGTGCCACACGCAAACGGTTGCCGGGAGGCTCGTTCATCTGGCCGAACACCATCGCAACCTTGGATTCGGACAGGTTGTCCAGCTTGATAACACCGGCTTCGGACATTTCATGGTAGAAGTCGTTGCCCTCGCGGGTACGCTCACCCACGCCGGCGAACACTGACAGACCGCTGTGTTCCTTGGCGATATTGTTGATGAGTTCCAGCATGTTCACGGTCTTGCCCACGCCAGCACCGCCGAACAGGCCGACCTTGCCGCCCTTGGCGAACGGGCATACCAGGTCGATCACCTTGATGCCGGTTTCCAGCAGGTCAACGGAGGGTGACAATTCGTCAAACTTGGGTGCTTTCTGGTGGATTGAGCGACGCTCATCGCACTGGATATCGCCACGCTCGTCGATCGGGCGGCCCAGCACGTCCATGATGCGGCCCAGCGTGCCGTGGCCAACGGGTACCGAAATCGGATTGCCGGTATTCATCACATCCATGCCGCGGCGCAAGCCATCTGAAGAGCCCATGGCAATGGTACGCACCACACCGTCGCCCAGCTGCTGCTGTACTTCCAGCGTCAACCCCTTTTCGGCAACAGAACTCGCGTCTTCCTGCACCAGCAGAGCGTCATATACCTTGGGCATCGAGTCGCGCGGAAACTCAACGTCCACCACTGCGCCGATACACTGAACAATTTTTCCTTCACTCATCTTGATGTTCCCCAGTTATTTCAATTCTTGAATAATCTTGCCCATGGCACGCACTATACTGCCGCTGCGCCGCCCACGATCTCCGAAATTTCCTTGGTAATCGCTGCCTGGCGCGCCTTGTTGTAAACCAGCTTGAGTTCATCAATGACGTTCCTGGCGTTATCGGAAGCGGCCTTCATCGCGACCATACGCGCGCTCTGTTCGGAAGCCATGTTTTCCGTCACGCCCGAGTAAATCAATGATTCGATATAGCGCACCAGCAGCTGGTCCACCACCGCCTTGGATTCAGGCTCGTATATATAGTCCCATACGCCTTCCGCCTCCTCACCAAGTTGCTCACCGGTGAGCGGCAACAATTGTTCCACGTGAGGCTCCTGCTTCATGGTGTTGACGAAGTGGTTATAGGCAATATAGACGGCATCCACTTCGCCCGCCACATAGGCGTCCAGCATGACCTTGACGGCCCCGACCAGCTTTTCCAGATGCGGCGCATCGCCCAGTCCGATGAAATGCGACTTGATGTCGACGCCAAGGCGGGACATAAAGCCGAAGCCCTTGTTGCCAATGGCACAGGCACGAATTGTTTTGCCTTCTTCTTCCCAGACCTTCATCCGGCTAACCAGCATTCGCAGCAGGTTGGTATTCAGCCCGCCGCACAAGCCTTTATCGGAAGTAATGACCACGATACCAACTGATTTGATATCGTCACGCTTGATCAGAAACGGATGCTTGTATTCCGAGTGTGCGCCAGCCAAATGTGCCGCTACCTGACGAATCTTCTCGGCATAGGGGCGGGCTGCGCGCATGCGTTCCTGCGCCTTGCGCATCTTGGATGCGGCCACCATTTCCATGGCACGGGTGATCTTGCGCGTATTTTCAACGCTTTTGATCTTGACGCGTATTTCCTTGCTGCCTGGCATAGCTCACTCCGCCCTTAATAAACGCCCGTGGACTTGAATTCCTCGATTGCGGCAGTCAGTGCTTTTTCGTTGTCCGCCGACAATGCCTTGCTGTTTTCGATGTCGTCCATGATGGCTGCATGCTTGGACTTGAGGAAGGACAGCAGCGCCGATTCGAATGCCTGCGCCTTCTTTACGTCCACGTCGTCGAAGAAACCCTGGTTAACGGTGAACAGGGTCACCGACATTTCGGCCACCGACATCGGCGAATACTGCAACTGCTTCATCAGTTCGGTCACCATGCGGCCGCGCTCCAGCTGCTTGCGGGTCGACTCGTCGAGGTCGGAAGCAAACTGCGCGAATGCCGCCAGCTCGCGGTATTGCGCCAACGCCAGACGCACGCCGCCGCCCAGCTTCTTGATCACCTTGGTTTGCGCCGCACCACCCACGCGCGACACCGAGATGCCGGCGTTGATCGCAGGACGGATACCGGCGTTGAACAGGTCGGACTCCAGGAATATCTGGCCGTCGGTAATCGAAATCACGTTGGTCGGAACAAATGCGGAAACGTCGCCGGCTGCGGTTTCGATAATCGGCAGAGCGGTCAACGAACCGGTCTTGCCCTTGACTTCGCCATTGGTGAAAGCTTCTACATAGTCGGCGTTCACGCGGGCGGCGCGCTCCAGCAGACGGGAGTGCAGATAGAACACGTCGCCTGGGTAAGCTTCGCGGCCCGGCGGACGGCGCAGCAGCAGCGAGATCTGGCGATAAGCCCAGGCTTGTTTGGTCAGGTCGTCGTATACGATCAGCGCATCTTCACCGCGATCGCGGAAGTATTCGCCCATGGTGCAGCCGGCATAAGGTGCCAGGAACTGCATCGCTGCGGAGTCGGAGGCGGTGGCGGCAACCACGATGGTGTATTCCAGCGCGCCGTGCTCTTCCAGCTTGCGTACCACGTTGGCAATGGTGGACGCCTTTTGTCCGATCGCCACGTAGATACAGGTCATGTTCTGACCTCTCTGGTTGATGATTGCGTCCACCGCAACGGCGGTCTTGCCGGTCTGGCGGTCGCCAATGATCAGCTCACGCTGGCCGCGGCCGATCGGCACCATGGAATCGATCGACTTCAGACCGGTCTGCACCGGCTGGTCGACGGACTGACGCGCGATCACGCCGGGAGCGACCTTTTCGATCTTGTCGGTCATTTTTGCGTTGATCGGTCCCTTGCCATCGATCGGCTGGCCCAGCGCATTGACCACGCGACCTTTAAGTTCCGGCCCAACCGGAACTTCCAGAATCTTGCCGGTACACTTGACGGTGTCGCCTTCGGTGATGTGCTCGTATTCGCCCAGCACCACTGCACCCACGGAATCGCGCTCCAGGTTGAGCGCCAGGCCGAAGGTGTCGCCCGGGAATTCGAGCATTTCGCCCTGCATCACGTCGGACAACCCGTGTACGCGTACGATACCGTCGGTCACGCTTACCACGGTGCCTTCGGTGCGGGCCTGGGTCAGCGCTTCAAAATTCTCGATGCGGCTGCGAATCAAGTTGCTAATTTCGGAAGAATTGAGCTTCATCTGATTTTCCTTATTTCGATAATTCTGTGATCAAGCCAGCGCGCTGGACATTTCGGTCAAGCGGGTACGCACGGAACCGTCTATTACCTGGTCTCCTGCGCGGATTACCGCGCCGCCCACCAATGCCGGATCCACTTTACAATGCAGCCTGATTTCGCGGCCCAGACGCGCCTTGAGCGCGGCCGCTATCTTTTGTTGGTGCGCTTCGTCCAGCGCAAACGCCGAGCTTACCTCGACATCCACAGATTTTTCTTCTTCGGCCCGCAGGCGCTCGAACTGTTCGGCAATCTCTGGCAACACTGTCAGGCGGTGCTCTTCGATCAGCAGGCGGATGAAGTTTTGCCCCGGCTGGCCGGCGGCATCTCCAACCAGCGCCCGCATCAAGTCCTGCAGCTGGCTTGCCGTCACTTGTGGACTGACGATCAGGACGCTGATCTGCTCGTCGCCTACGGCGGCAGCGGCAGCAGACAGCAATTCCGACCAGACTTTCAATTCGCCTTTTTTCTTGGCAAAATCGAAAGCTGCCTGGGCGTAGGGTCGGGCAACGGTAATGGCTTCGGACATGGGTTAGATTTCCGCGACGAGTTTTTCCAGCAGGTCGTTGTGCGCCTTGGCATCAATTTCCCGGCCCAGTATCTTGGCTGCGCCCGCCAGGGCAATAGCAGATACTTCCGTGCGCAATTTCTCTTTTGCCCGGAATACTTCCTGTTCCACTTCAGCACTTGCCGCCGTGACTATGCGGTCGTGTTCCACCTTGGCCTGCGCCTTGGCTTCCTCGACGATTTCGCTGCCGCGCTTTTCGCTTTGCCCAACAATCTCGGCAGCTTTGTCCTTGGCTTCCCGCAGAACTTCCGCTGCACGCTTGGCAGCCAGTTCCATTTCATGCTTGCCGCGTTCAGCTTCGGCCAGGCCATCTGCAATACGCTTCTGGCGAGCAGCCATCATTGCGGACATCGGGCCCCAGAGCACCTTGTTGACAAACCAGATCAACAGGATGAAAGCGGCCATCTGGGCGAATAATGTTACGGTAATGTTCATTATTTCTTCCTCATTCGGCTAACAGCAGGCCGGACATGACGCCGGCCTACACCTTACATCGCGCCAATAGCAGCCTTCAAAGCACCGACGAACGGGTTCGCAAACAGGAACCACATGGCAAATGCCAGAATGATGAACGGAAACGATTCCATCAGGCCGGCAAAAATGAACATGTTGGTCATCAGTGCGGGGCGCATTTCCGGCTGGCGCGAAATACCTTCCAGGGTTTTGGCACAAATCAAACCCCAGCCAATCGCGGAGCCCAGGCCCGCGGCGGCCAGAATCACGCCTACACCAACAGCGGTGTATGCGTAAATCGTCGCGATCATTTCAGCAGTCATCTTTATTTCTCCTTACAGATAAAAGTTATGTTTATGAAAACGGATTTAGTGATCTTCCGTGCTTGCCATACCCAGATAGACGATGGTCAGCACCATGAATATGAAGGCCTGCAGGGTGATCACCAGCAAGTGGAAAATCAGCCATGCAAGATCCAGAACCACCTGCAATGGCAGCCAGATAAGCAGTCCCGCGCCGATGGTGGCCGCGCCGCCCAGCAAGGCGATCAGCATGAATACCAATTCACCGGCGAACATGTTACCGAACAGACGCAGCGCGAGGCTAAGCGGTTTGGCAAGTTCTTCGATCAGGGTCATGACGATATTGACCGGGACCAGGAACTTGCCGAACGGATGGAACAGAAACATCTTGAGATAACCGACCGGGCCCTTGATCTTGAAGTTGTAAAAAATGGTCAGCAGGAATACCGTAAATGACATGGCCAGCGTGGTATTGAGATCGGTCGTCGGCACTACTCTCAGATGCTCCACCCCGACCCACCGACCCATTAGCGGCAGCAAGTCCACCGGGATCAGGTCCATGAAATTCATCAGCCATACCCAGATGAAAATGGTCAGGGCCAGCGGAGCAATCAGCGGGTTGTGGCCGGGGAAGGTGTCACGCACCTGGCCCTGGACAAATTCGAGCAGGGATTCAATGAAATTCTGGAATCCGGAGGGAGTTTCCGTAGTCATGCGGCTGGTCAGGCGTGCTGCGACAAAGACGATCAGCGCGGCCAGCAATAAACTGAAAAAGATTGTATCAAGATGCCAGGCCCAGAAGCCCGCATCCTGATGCGTAACAGGATCGCAATTACCAACACACAGGTTGGTCAGGTGGTGCTGAATATATTCGACGGTACCGCCGCCCTTTTCTTCTGCTGCCAAGACTGTCGCCCCTTTAACTTAATGCTCTCACTTACGTGCGCTAATAAAATTGCCGGCCTGTGCTGCCGCAAACCCCGCGAACATCGCCAACGGGTCCAGCCTGGCCACTCCCAAGCCCAACGCAAACAGGGCAATGACCGCGGCAAACCGTTGTACTGCCCCGAGGTATAAAATCATCATGCTTTTTTTCTGGTCGGCCAGCGCAACTTCGCTTGCCCGTCGCACACCGCGTCTAAGCAACCACACAATGCACAAACTTGTCAGCCCTCCGCATACTGCCGACAGTGCCGACCAGCCACCTCCTCCTGTAAACCCGAAGGCAGCCGCTACCACCACCGTTGCCACCAGCTGGACCGCCATGATGTGGTTCGCCCTGGTGTCTACCTGCTGGGTAATGGAATTCAAAACATCCCCGGGTGTGTCAACAACTTATATATTTTAAGGACACCGCCTATAAATCCAAGGATACCAAACCCCAATAAAAACAAGGGTGCGGTTCCCAGCCACCAATCTGCGGCATAGCCCAGTACAAATCCCGCTACACCCATGGATGTCAGCATGCTGCCAACGCCCATTAATAGCGGTTTGGCTTTCCCGGATTGGTCTTCGTTGCGCATCCTGCCTGCCTTCGCCACCGCGAGGTAAGCCCCGCAAACGAAATCGAATTTATAAGCGGCGCGCAGTATAATCTAAAGCCAATTGCCAGGTCAAACGCAAGTTACCCCCGGATTTTGCCCACTTTTATCACATGGTTTTCTTTGCCGCGCCTTCCTTTAGCTGACCCAAAATGCCGTCAAACTCGTTCAGCGAACCGTAATGGATTTCTATTTTGCCCTTGCCGTTTTTGGCATGCCTGACGACCACTTTTGTTCCAAGGTGATCCGCAAGATCCTGTTGTACGCGCAAAATGTCGCGGTCCGGTTCTGTCGTCCGTTTTTTCCCCTTGCCTTCGTCTTTCATTTTCTGCACTAACTGTTCCGCTTCGCGTACCGATAAGCCGACGGACACGATCCGGTTTGCCGCCATTATCTGCTGTGCCGGGTCCAGTGAAAGAAGCGCCCTGGCATGCCCCATGTCCAGCTTGTTTTCCATCAGCAGTGTCTGCACCTGCTGCGGCAGTTTGAGCAGGCGCAGCAGGTTGCTTGCCGCAGCGCGCGAACGGCCAACCGCATCGGCCGCGATCTGGTGGGTCATCTTGAATTCGTCGATCAGGCGCTGAATACCCACCGCCTCTTCCAGCGGGTTAAGGTTCTCGCGCTGAATATTTTCTATCAGCGCCATGGCCAGCGCCGCATTGTCCGGTACCTTGCGCACCAGTACCGGCACTTGGGTCAGGCCCGCCAATTGGGCAGCACGCCAACGGCGCTCTCCGGCAATGATTTCATAGCTTCCATCGGGCAGTGCGCGTGCCAGTATTGGCTGAATTACCCCCTGTGCCTTGATCGAGGCTGCCAGTTCCTGCAATTGTGCTTCGTCCATATGGCTGCGCGGCTGATATTTCCCCGGCTTGAGCTGACCGACCTTTAATTCGCGTAATACCTCTTCCGTTTCGCCACCGCTTCCGGACAATAATGCGTCCAGCCCCCTGCCCAGTCCCTTGTTTGCTTTCACCATAATTTTAATTTTCCTCTTTGGCTGCTGTGGTCTGCCCCGCGTTACTCAGCAATTCCCCGGCCAGTGCCAGATAAGCTTGCGTACCCTTGGATTGTTTGTCGTGATAAAGCACCGGCATGCCATAACTGGGTGCTTCGGCCAGGCGCACATTGCGGGGAATAACTGTACGATATACCTTGTTGCCAAAATGCTGCTCTAATTGCGCCGATACATGCTGCGCCAGGGTATTGCGGGGATCGAACATGGTGCGCAGCAATCCTTCTATTTCAAGTTCATGATTGAGGTGGGCGCGCACTTTACGAATGGTGTTGACCAGGTCGCTTAATCCCTCAAGAGCGTAATACTCGCACTGCATCGGAATCATTACTGACTGCGCTGCACACAGCCCGTTCAGGGTCAGCAGGTTTAATGCTGGCGGACAATCGATCAGAATATAGTCATATGCTTCCGCAACAGTCTGCAGCGCTTGCTTGAGCCGGGTCTCGCGTCCGTCCATTTCTATCAGCTCGATCTCGGCGCCAGCAAGTTCCCGATTGGAGGGCAATACATCATATTTGCCGGTTTTCGAGTATTCGCGTACTTCGTGCAGACCTTTTTCGCCCAGCAAAACTTGGTAGATGCTTGATTGCAAGCCAGTCTTATCGATTCCACTGCCCATGGTAGCATTGCCCTGCGGATCGAGATCCACCAGCAGCACTTGTTGCTTCATCGCAGCCAGGCTGGCAGCCAGATTGACAGTAGTGGTGGTTTTGCCCACCCCGCCTTTTTGATTGGTAACCGCTAATATTTTGGCCATTTTTAATTCGCCTTTAATACAACCAGACAACGCGCAGCATTTAGTCCCGGCACCCTGAGAGGAATAACCTGCTCGATCTTTGTACCTTCCGGCAGTCGTTGCAGCTCTTCCTGCGTGGGCTCCCCTTTCATTGCCGCCCAACGCCCCTCACTGGCAAGCAAGTGTCGTGTTGCAGAAGTAAAATCCGCGATGCTTGCAAAAGCACGAGAAATGATCCCGTCAAATTTTTCCCGGGCCTGCCAACTCTCGGCACGCGCGCAACAAACAGTTACGTTATCCAGTTTCAGGTCTATCGCTACCTGTTGCACAAAACCGGTTTTCTTGCTGTTGCTGTCCAGCAGGGTAAATTGCCATCGGGGTTGTGCTATTGCCAAAACCAGACCGGGCACACCCGCTCCGCACCCCACATCCAGCCAGCGTCCGCGCCAAAGATGCGGCAATACCGCCAAGCTGTCGAGTAAGTGATGACTTACCATCTGCCCCGGCTGGCGAATAGCGGTCAAGTTATATACCTTGTTCCACTTTTGCAGCAGCTCCAGATATACCAGTAATTTTTCCCGGGTTTCAGGCGGTAAATCCAGTTCAAGTTGCCTGGTGCCGGCCGCCAATGCCTGGGCTGCGTTCACGCGCTTTTTTTCTCTATCTCGTTGCCGGCTGGCAAATCTTCCCGAAAGCCGCGCTTCAGATGCACCAGTAACAGGGAAATTGCCGCAGGCGTTACCCCGGAAATTCTTGAAGCTTGGCCTATTGTTTCCGGTTTATACTGATTCAGCTTCTGTTGTACCTCTATGGATAATCCACGGACCGTGCAATAGTCTATCGACAGCGGCAGTCGCGTGTACTCATAATTTTCGCGGCGCGCTATTTCATCACTCTGGCGCTGGATATAACCTTGATATTTGGCCTGTATTTCAACTTGTTCGGCGACTTTTCCGTCAATTATAGGCGATTCCGTTCCGGACAGGGCAATCAACCCGGCATAACTTACCTCCGGGCGACGCAACAATTCATATAGCGTGTATTCCCGATCTATATTTTTCCCAAGTATCTGCTCAACCCGCTCCCTTGGAAACAGTCCGGGATTAATCCAGGACGAACGCAAGCGCTCCTGCTCGCGTGCAATAGCCTCCCGTTTTTGTTCAAAGTCCCGCCAGCGCATTTCATCGACAATCCCCAGCCGGTGGCCGATTTCTGTCAATCGCAGGTCTGCATTGTCTTCCCGCAGTTGCAGACGGTATTCGGCGCGGCTGGTAAACATGCGGTAAGGCTCGGATACGCCGCGGGTAATCAAATCGTCTACCATGACACCAAGATAAGCTTCGTTACGCGCCGGACACCACGGATTGGCATCTCGAGCCAACAGTGCGGCATTAATGCCAGCCAGCAATCCCTGCGCCGCCGCCTCTTCATACCCTGTCGTTCCGTTTATCTGGCCTGCCAGGAACAAACCGCCGATGGCCTTGCTTTCCAATGAACTCTTCAAGCCTCTTGGATCAAGGTAGTCATATTCAATCGCATAGCCGGGCCGGGTAATATGTGCTTTCTCTAACCCCTTTATCGAGCGCACCAATGCCAATTGGACGTCAAAGGGCAAACTGGTTGAAATTCCATTGGGATAGACTTCGTGGGTGGTCAGGCCTTCGGGTTCCAGAAAAATCTGGTGTGAATTTTTTTCCGAGAACCGCGTAATCTTATCCTCGATCGACGGGCAATAGCGCGGGCCAACCCCTTCAATGACTCCCGTGAACAGCGGCGAACGATCCAGGCCGGCACGAATAATATCGTGCGTTGCCGAATTGGTCTGGGTAATCCAGCATGGTAATTGTCTGGGGTGCTGATCGGCATGACCCATAAAAGAAAAAATCGGCAGGGGTGTATCGCCCGGCTGTTCCTGCATTGCCGAATAATCAATGCTGCGCCCATCTATCCGCGGCGGGGTACCCGTTTTCAGGCGCCCCATTGGCAGCCCCAGATCATGCAAACGATGCGCCAGGCTCACGGCAGGGGGATCACCAGCCCTGCCGGCCTGATAATTTGACTGCCCGATATGTATAAGACCGGCCAGAAAAGTCCCCGTGGTCAACACCACTGTTTTTGCGGAAAATCTTAAGCCAAGCTGGGTTACCACGCCAGCCACCTGCCCGTTTTCGACCACCAAGTCATCTGCGGCCTGCTGGAATAACCACAGATTCTGCTGATTTTCCAGGCGGTGTCGGATAGCCTGCCTGTATAACAGCCGGTCGGCCTGTGCACGGGTAGCGCGTACTGCCGGGCCCTTGGATGAGTTTAATATGCGGAACTGGATACCGGCCTCGTCAGCCGCCATGGCCATGGCGCCGCCCAGTGCATCCACTTCTTTGACCAAATGCCCCTTGCCAATGCCGCCAATCGAGGGATTGCAGGACATTGCCCCCAGGGTTTCAATGTTATGAGTCAGCAGCATGGTTGCGCACCCCGCACGCGCGCTTGCCAGCGCCGCCTCGGTTCCTGCGTGCCCGCCGCCAACCACGATTACATCAAATTTTCCGGGGTAATCCATCTGCCGATTCTTTAATTGTGAGGCCGCGCATAATACCGCAAAGCTGCTGTTTTCAGAAATAGCAAAAGATGTTTCACGTGAAACAATGGGGCAGATTACTTACCAATACAGAAACGGCCAAAAATTTCACCCAACAGATCGTCAGATGTAAATTCGCCAGTAATGCTATTAAGTGCTTCCTGTGCCAAACGCAATTCTTCTGCCAGAAATTCTGCCTGGATAACCTTTTCCATTGCATGCCGCATATGGTCGCGCGCATCAAGTAAAGCGCGAATATGGCGCTCCCGCGCCATGAATACGCCGGCTTCCTGGTGCCAACCAATCAGCTCCAGCAGTTTATTGCACAACAAATCCACGCCAACCCCGGTTTTTGCCGATAGAAAAATACTGCATTCCTCCTCACGCTCTTCTATATGAGCCTCCTGACCGGTCAGATCTATCTTGTTAAACACCTTTAGCCGGGGAATGTTTTGTGGCAATTTGGCAAGTATCTGCTGGTCATCGGGGGCCAAGTGATCGCCCGCCTCCACCAACAATAAAATGGCATCTGCTTTTTGTATGGCGTCGCGCGTCCGCTCCATACCCATTTGTTCTATCCTGTCTTGCGACTCCCTTAGTCCGGCAGTATCAACAATATGCAGCGGGACGCCATTTACCTGGATTGCCTGCCTGATAGCGTCACGTGTAGTTCCGGGGACATCACTGACCAAGGCAACATCTTCTCCGCTGAGCTGGTTAAGCAGGCTGGATTTGCCTACGTTGGGCTGTCCGATCAGCACAACATGCGCCCCTTCGCGCAACAGGCTTCCCTGTTGTGCCAAGGCCAGAATCTTTTCCAGTTTATATCCAATTTCTTCCAGGCTGTTGCGGCGTTTTTCGATGTCGAGGGCATCGATCTCCTCTTCCGGAAAATCCAGCATAGCCTCCACCAGCATGCGCAACTGAATTAGCGCCTCCACCAATTGGTGAACAGTCCGTGAAAAATCCCCTCTGAGAGAACGCATGGCACTTCGTGCGGCCTGGCTGGTAGTGGCATCAATCAGGTCGGCCACGCTTTCCGCCTGCGCCAGGTCTAGTTTGTTGTTGAGAAATGCACGTAGCGTAAATTCACCCGGTTGTGCAAGGCGAGCGCCCAGTTCCAAACAGCGCTGTAATACCATTTGAGGCATCGCAATACCGCCATGCCCTTGCAATTCCAGTACATCTTCCCCTGTATACGAATGGGGAGCGGGGAAAAACAGCGCGATTCCCTGATCAATAATCTGTCCCTGGGCATTCAGGAAAGATGAGTAACTTGCTTGTCGCGGGGCTATCGATTTACCCAGAATAGCCTGGGCCAGCAACAGTAGGCCCGGTCCGGAAAGTCTGACAATCCCGATGCCACCCCGGCCCTGCGGAGTGGCAATTGCCGCGATAATGTCAGGTTTTGTCGGTGTTTTTAGGTTTGGCATTTGTTGCCGAACGCGTGATAACCCATTGTTGTGTAATAGATAGCACGTTATTCACTACGGAATATAACACCAGACCGACGGGGAAAAAGAAGAACACGAAGCCAAATACAAGCGGCATGATTTGCATGACCTTTGCCTGCATGGGATCCGGTGGCGTTGGATTGAGTTTGGTCTGCACAAACATACTGATGCTCATAATCAGCGGCAACACATAATACGGATCGGGAGCAGATAAATCATGAATCCAGCCATAGAATGGGGCATGGCGCAACTCGACGCTGGCGAGAATCGCCCAGTACAGCGAAATAAATATCGGAATTTGGATAATGACGGGTAAGCAGCCCCCCAATGGATTTATTTTTTCCTTTTTATACAGCTCCATCATTGCCTTATGCAGACGTTCGCGATCACCGGCATACTGTTTCTTGATTTTTTCCAGCTTGGGTGCAACGATCCTCATTTTTGCCATGGAGCGATAGCTTGCTGCCGACAGCGGGAAAAATGCCAGCTTGATCAGCGCCGTCAGCAAAATAATCGCCAGCCCCCAGTTCCCAACCCATCCATGCAACAAGGAAAGTAACCAGAATAAAGGGGTTGATATGATGGTCATCCAGCCATAATCGACCGTCAAGCCAAGCCCTGGAGCTATTTTGTTCAGTTTGGTTTGAGCCGGCCCCGCATACAGGGATATATTCAGCGAACCCTCTTTCCCTGGCTCGATTGTCGAAACGGGTAAAATTACTCCAGCCGAAAACAGATCATTATCAAGGTGCTTGGTATAAAACTCGCGTTTTATATTGCCTTTAGGCAGCAAGGCGGCAACAAAATAGTGCTGCACAATGGCTATCCAGCCATTGTCAGCCGTTTTGGGATAGTCTGTTTTACCTTTTTCAATGTCTTTAAAGCTGACCTTTTCAAATTTCTCTTTATTCGTATAAACCGCAGGGCCGGTGTATGTGGATATGAACTTGGTGTCTTCTTTGGGTTTTTTACTGTCGCGCACCAATTGAAAGTAAGCTGAAGTGCTTAGTGCCTTTGTTCCCTTGTTTTTGATCTGATACGCAACATCAATCACATAGCTTCCACGGTGGAAAGTATATGTTTTTACAACGATAATTCCGGTTGGTGTGGTTGCCTGCAAATGGACCTGAATTTCATTTTTTCCGTCTGCCAGCTGTAGATTGTTTTCATCTGGGGCTGAAAACAATGTGTTATGCGTAGGCAGCCCATCCCCCAATAATCCAGATTGTGCAATATAAGTATCTGATTTATTATGCTGAAATAAGACAAATGGTTTGCTTTTGTCTATGGCATCGCGGTGCTTCAACAATTCCAGTCCGCTTAAATCGCCACCAACCGTATTGATTTCAGCTACCAGAAAATCTGTTTTTACCTGTATTTTTCTTCCCGACAAGCCTTTTTGCTGCACTGCAACCTGGTGGCTAGCAGATACGCTTGATTTTGTCTGCGGGGTATTAGGTGTTGCCGGGGTTTGCTCTGCGGGTGAGGTCGCCGTCGTTGCTACCGGCGCAACCGGAGAATGTTGATGGTGTTGCCAGCCATCCCATAGCAACAACACAGAAAAGGAAAAAATAAGAAACAGAAATAAACGTTGAAAATCCATGTGGTTTTACCTAAATGAAAGCTATGGAACGGGATCGTAACCACCTGGATTCCAAGGGTTGCAGCGTATAACTCTTTTAATGCCTAGCCATATGCCCCGTAGCGCCCCGTGTTTAGCTATTGCCTCGCAAGTATAATTAGAACACGTCGGAGTAAATCGACATGTTGGTGGAAACAACGGGCTAATCAATAGCTGATAGGCGCCAATTATCTTAATCAAAAACCGACGCATCTCTCTGAATATCGCCTAGTAATTGAGCCAGCGCCCCCGATCCCTCATCTGAGGCCCTTTGACTCAGGGAACGACGGAGACGAACCACTATATCCACTGCATGCCAAACAGGAAAGTCTTGCCTGAATTTTTCCCTGATTAACCGTTTGGCGTAATTTCTGTTTACCGCATGAGGTACTACCTTCTTACTTACTATTATCCCCAAACGAGAGGCGCCGACTTTATTTTCTCTGGCATAAACAGCAAACCATTTATTGCTGTAAAAATGTGCGGCAAAAGCAAGTCTGAATTCCTCGCCGGATTTTAGTCGGCGAAAATTCGGCAACGTCTCTCTTTTGTTAAACGGCAAGGCGTGCGCGCCCTTTTGCCCTGCGCGCCTTGATTACCAAACGACCACCCTTTGATTTCATGCGTACCAAAAAACCGTGAGTGCGTTTTCTTTTGGTAACCGATGGTTGATATGTGCGCTTCATAACAGTTGTACTCCTGAATATACTAAAAGAACCCGCAATTACAATATTTACGGGCGATGATGTCAAGCTTATTTTATTTTTGTAGTCTCTATCTTGCCTGTGGATAACTTTTCGTTTTACTTGTAAACTAAGAAACGAATTAACTTGCCCCTTATATTTTTGGTTATGTCTGACAATCCTTTGTGGGATTCCTGCCTTCTTTTTTTTGAAAGTAGCCTTCCGCCCCAACAATTCAATTCCTGGATTAAGCCGCTAGAATTTGATTTAAAAGAAAATCAAATAACTCTGACTGCACCTAACAGCTTTACATTGAAGCTTGTTCAGGAGCGCTTTTTGCCCGATATATTGAAACAGGCGGAATCATTTCTTTCATTTTCTCCTCAAATCGACTTGCGCCTGGGATCTAGGCACACACTAGCAAATAAAATTGCCGTCCATGAAAAAATGGCGGTAAAAGAAAAAATTATCGTTCCTGAGCAAAAGAAAATAAAAAACAATAGTAAAATTAATGGATTATTAACTTTCGATAACTTTGTTATTGGCAAGGCTAACCAGTTGGCGCACGCCGCAGCGCTTCAGGTAGCGGAATCTCCAGGTACAAGTTATAACCCCCTGTTCGTCTATGGCGGGGTGGGATTGGGAAAAACACACCTGATTCAAGCTATCGGTAACCATGTTAAAGAGCGAGAACCGCAAGCAAAAATTTTTTACGTCCATGCAACAAATTACATTTCTGATGTTGTTCGGGCTTTTCAAACAAAAAAATTCGATGAATTCAAGCAATTTTACAATTCGCTTGATTTACTACTTATTGATGATATTCAGTTTATTGCAGACAAACCGGGCACCCAGCAAGAGTTTTTCTATACCTTAAATTCATTAATTGATGAACATAAACAGGTTGTAATTACCTGTGATACTTTCCCAAAAGAAATTTCAGGAATAGAGCCAAGGCTTACATCGCGGTTTGGTTGGGGATTAACCGTCGCCATTGAGCCTCCAAACCTGGAAATGAGAGTGGCCATACTATTGCAAAAAGCGGCACGAACAAAAAATCCGATTGACGAATCTGTCGCTTTTTTTATTGCAAAACACGTCAGATCAAACATTCGAGAATTAGAAGGGGCACTCATAAGGGTTGAGGCTTATTCAAGATTTCACAAACAACCCATTTCCATTGAGCTGGCCAAAGAATCATTGAAAGATTTGCTGGCCTCGCAAAACAAACAGGTTTCAATAGAAAACATACAAAAAACGGTTGCAGACTACTATCGAATAAGAGTTGTGGATCTGTTATCCAAAAAAAGAACCCGAGCTATTGCGCGCCCACGACAAATTGCCATGTATTTGGCTAGAGAGTTAACCCAGCTCAGCTTGCCGGAAATTGGCGTCGCCTTTGGCGACAGAGATCATACAACGGTCCTGCATGCCTGTAAGACCATTGAAAATTTAAGAAATATAGATAATGTAATAAACTCCGACTTTAATTTATTAAACCAAACATTGAGAAACTGATTGTGCATACTTAACAAATTCTCCGTTGGTTGAAAAAGTTATCAACAAATAAATAGTTAAGTATATTTAAGTTATTAACAACCATACAATATAAATAATTAATTGATATATAAAGTTTAAATAACGATATCAACAAAAAATAGTCAGGTTATCTATTTTGTTTAAAGGATAAAAAATGTTTATTGATAAAATTGAAAAAGAAACTTTACTCAAACCCCTTCAAACAATCATAGGTATTGTTGAGAGAAAACAACCTCTTCCCATTCTTTCAAATGTATTAATTGAAAAAAATGATACAAATTATCATTTTGTTGCTACAGATCTTGAAATTCAAATTTCAACCAATTTGAATAGTTCAGTTCAATTGCCAGGTAATGAATCGATTACTGTTAGCGCAAAAAAATTACAAGAAGTATTAAGAGTGCTGCCAGATGAAAGTAAAATATCTGTAGATATTCAAGGAGGAAAGCTTCAAATAAAAACAGGGAAAAGCAAGTTCAGCCTACAGACACTTCCAGCCCAGGATTTTCCAAAAGCATCCGATCAGGTAGATAATGTTGAAAAAATCAATATTTCTCAAGGGGTTTTCAAAAAGCTATTGGGCTCGGTTCAATATGCAATGGCCCAACAGGACATTCGTTATTATTTGAATGGGGTTCTTCTGATAATAGAAGGAACATCCCTTAAGTTAGTAGCAACGGATGGACATCGACTTGCTTATGCCAATACACAATTAGAAAATTCATATTCCAAGTATGAAATAATACTTCCAAGAAAAACCATAACTGAACTGTATAAATTACTTGCTGATACGGAAGAAAAAATAATATTTGAATTTTTCGAAAATCAAGCAAGAATCTCGTTTTCAGAGGTTGTTATGACCTCAAAAATTATTGATGGAAAATTTCCGGATTATGGGCGTGTAATTCCTGAATATACAAATCACCTCACACTAAACAGACTAAATATATTGCAAGCACTTCAAAGGGCGGCAATATTGTCTAATGAAAAATTCAGGGGCGTTCGTTTCGTGTTAACTGAAAAAAACCTGCGAATAATTAGTTCCAACAGCGAACAAGAGGAGGCCCAGGAAGATATTGAAACCAATTATCAGGGAGTAGCACTTGATATTGGTTTTAATGTTAATTATTTAATGGATGGTTTGAATAACATTACAACGGAAGAAATTGTATTTTCGTTTGGCGATCCTAATAGCAGCATCTTGATTACGATACCAGCCAACGATGATTTCAAGTATGTAATTATGCCAATGCGTATTTAAGTGTTTCACGTGAAACACCTGAACATGGTTTATTTAAGGATGATAGATGAACGAATATAATTCCAGTAATATCAAGGTGTTGAAGGGGCTTGAGGCAGTAAGAAAGCGCCCGGGTATGTATATTGGAGACACTAATGATGGTACTGGATTGCACCATATGGTGTTTGAGGCGGTCGATAATGCAGTAGATGAAGCTCTTGGCGGCTATTGTAATGAAATAAAGGTAATCATTCACCCCGATAATTCCATTAGTGTCGCTGACAACGGGCGTGGCATTCCAACAGATATACACCCGGAAGAAAACCGATCGGCAGCAGAAGTAATCATGACCGTCCTTCATGCCGGTGGAAAATTTGACAGCAACTCTTATAAGGTTTCTGGCGGGCTGCATGGAGTGGGCGTTTCTGTGGTTAATGCATTGTCAGAGTGGTTACGGCTAACGATAAAGCGGGACGGAAAGGTACACTTCATGGAGTTTAACCATGGAGAACCTGTGGCCCCCCTAAAAATCATCGGGGACACAGATAAATGCGGAACGGAGGTTCATTTTCTTCCAGCGAAAGAAACATTTGAAGTGGTTGAGTTTCACTTCGACATTCTGGCAAAACGCTTGCGCGAGCTGTCATTTTTAAATAATGGCGTAAACATTTCTCTTAAAGATGAGCGAAATGGAAAAGAAGAAATTTTTTCCTTTACTGGAGGAATTGGAGGGTTTGTTGAATACATGAATCGCAACAAGTCCGTTTTACATCCAAATGTATTCCATGCGTGTACAGAAAAAGATGGCATTACTGCAGAGATTGCAATGCAATGGAATGATTCATATCAGGAGTCGGTGCAATGCTTTACAAATAACATTCCACAGCGGGACGGCGGCACTCATCTGACAGCACTTCGCGCGGCCATGACGCGCACACTGAACCAGTATATTGAAACTGAAGAGATCGCGAAAAAAAATAAGGTGGAAACATCGGGGGACGACATGCGGGAAGGCCTGGCGGCCGTATTGTCAGTAAAACTTCCGGATCCGAAATTTTCTTCCCAGACAAAGGATAAATTGGTTTCATCCGAGGTCCGTCCAGTAATTGAAGAAGTAGTCAGTCAACAATTGATGGCATTTTTGCTGGAAAAACCAAATGACGCGAAGATAATTGTTGGGAAAATTATAGAGGCAGCACGCGCACGGGAGGCGGCACGCAAGGCGAGGGAGTTGACCAGAAGAAAGGGTGTTCTGGACGGGATGGGCTTGCCGGGGAAGCTGGCGGATTGCCAGGAAAAAGATCCTGCAAAATCAGAATTATATCTGGTGGAGGGGGATTCTGCGGGAGGATCTGCAAAGCAGGGACGAGACCGGAAGTTTCAGGCCATATTGCCGCTAAAGGGTAAAATTCTAAATGTCGAGAAAGCCAGGTTTGAAAAACTGATTGCGTCGCAAGAGATAGCTACGTTGATTACCGTGCTTGGAACGGGTATAGGTAAAGATGAGTACAACCCGGACAAGTTGCGCTATCACCGAATCATCATCATGACCGATGCGGATGTGGATGGCTCGCATATTCGTACATTGCTGCTAACATTCTTTTATCGGCAGATGCGGGAACTGGTTGAGCGAGGCCATGTATATATTGCCCAGCCGCCTCTTTACAAAGTCAAGCAAGGCAAGGAAGAGCGGTATCTCAAGGATGATCATGAATTGAAAAATTACATGCTGCGCTCGGCACTTAATAATGCCGAACTATATCCCGGCGAGGATGTTCCGCCCATTCAGACCGAAACCCTGGAGCATTTGGCCAAGGAATATTTTTTGGCGGAATCGATCATTGATCGTCTTTCCCGCATGATTGCCCCCGAGGCGTTGCATGCGTTGCTGAAACAGCCGGAAATTGGTCTGGATGATGAAAAACAGGCGACCCAAAGTGCTGTTCGGCTACAGCAAGCTTGCGGAGCAAAAATTGCCGTTGAGGCAGAGAAAAGTCCAGACAGTGGCGACTATCGACTAAAGCTGAAAAAATATTTGCATGGAAATTATTCAATAAGTTACATAGAAAACGAATTTTTGCAGGGCGGGGATTATGCCCAGATCAAGCAGACTTCCCAGACAATAGGAAATTTGATCGGCAAGGGAGCATATATTAAGCGCGGCGAACAACGTAAACCGGTAACCGACTTCAGACAGGCCATAGAATGGTTACTGGAAGAAGCCAAGCGGGGTGTAAATATCCAGCGTTACAAGGGGCTGGGAGAAATGAATCCCGATCAACTTTGGGAGACCACGATGGATTCCAGGAATCGTCGGCTGCTGCGAGTACAAATTGAAGACATGATTGCAGCTGACGAAATATTTACGACGTTAATGGGAGACGTAGTCGAGCCGCGTCGCGCCTTTATAGAACAAAATGCATTGGGAGCCAAAAACCTCGATGTTTGATTTTCCGGGCGGGTTACGCAAAAGTAAATTTGGTCGATAGCTGTTAGCTAATATTTACTTTTTCTTTGCCGCGACTTTCTTCCTGGAGGCTGGCTTTTTCTCAGCAGTCGACTTTTTCCTCGCCGCACCTTTCTTTGCCGCGGGCCCTTTTGCCACGCGCGCGGCAAGCAGTGCCAAGCCCTCTTCCAGCGTGATTTCTTCTGGCGTTACATCTTTGGGTAGTGTGGCATTAACCTTGCCGTGGCGCACGTAGGGGCCATAACGCCCATTGCAAACATCTACCGGCTTCTGGTCGTCTGGATGCACACCCAGTTCGCGTAACACGGTAGTGGAAGACCGGGCTTCGGCCAGCAGGGCAACGGCTCTATCCAGCTGAATGGTGAATACGCTTTCGCTCCGCGGGATGGATTTGAATTTCCCGTCATGACCAATATAAGGGCCGAAGCGTCCAATGTTGGCGATGACCTTTTTGCCGGTCTCTGGATGGTCACCCAGTTCCCTGGGCAACTCCAGCAACTTCAGGGCCGCTGGTAAATCCGCCGTTTCAAGTGGCAATTCTTTTGGCCAGGATATGCGCTTGGGTTTTTTCTTTGCACCCTCTTCCACTTCGCCGAGTTGCACGTAATAGCCGTAAGGACCGCGCAACAGCAGCACGGGCAAACCGCTGGCGGGGTCGTTGCCCAGTTCCTTGCGTGCCTCGCCCGCATCTTCCTCGCCAACAAGGCTGCGCGTGTAGTCGCATTCAGGATAGCCGGTGCAGCCAATGAAGTTTCCACGCTTGCCCAACCGCTTGGATAAAGGTTTGCCGCATTTCGGACAGGCCTCTTCCAGTATCTCGGTGCCGGGGCGGTCTACATCTTTCTTGTCGGTGATGAGCTTGTTGAAACCCTTCCAGAACTCGTCCAGCACCGGTATCCAGTCGCGCTTGCCTTCGGAGATTTCATCCAGCTCATCTTCCATTTGCGCGGTAAAACCGTAGTCCACATAGCGCGTAAAGTGTTCAGTAAGGAACTTGTTTACGACGCGCCCCACGTCGGTCGGCTGAAAGCGCTTTTTGTCCAGCACTGCGTATTCGCGCGCCTGCAACGTGGAAATAATACTGGCATAAGTGGATGGACGCCCGATACCGTGTTCTTCAAGCGTCTTTACCAGACTGGCTTCGGAGTAACGCGGCGGCGGCTGGGTAAAGTGCTGTTCGCCGAACAGCTTGTCGAGCGGGATGGTCTCACCTTCTGCCAATGGCGGTAGCTTGCCGCTGTCTTCTTCTTCGTTGCTGTCGTCGGTGTCCTCCTGATACACGGCGATGAAGCCGGGAAACACCAGCGTCTGGCCGCTGGCGCGGAACAGTGTGTCATCGCCGCCGAGACGGATGTCGAGGCTGACCGTGTCGAAACGCGCGGGAGCCATCTGGCAGGCCAGCGTACGCTTCCAGATCATCTCGTACAGACGGGCCTGGTCTATGGTGAGGCTGTCACGCACGTTATCCGGGGTGCGTGCAATGGAAGTGGGACGCACCGCTTCATGCGCCTCCTGTGCGTTCTTGGATTTGCTCTTGTAGGTAGGCGCTGTTTTGGGCAGATAGTCCGGTGCGAAATTATCAGTAACGTAGCTGCGGATTTCCTGCACCGCTTCGTTGGCTAGCGAGACGGAGTCGGTACGCATATAGGTAATCAGGCCCACAGTCTGGCCGCCGATATCCACCCCCTCATACAGCTGTTGCGCGATACGCATGGTGCGTTCGGAAGTCATGCCCAGTTTGCGCACCGCCTCCTGTTGCAAGGTGGAAGTAGTGAACGGCGCAGCAGCATAGCGCTGCTTGGCGCGCTTTTCCACGCGCACCACCTTGGGCGGCAACTTGGCGGCGCTGAGGTTATCAAAAATCTTTTTGTATTCCGCCTCGCTGGTTATGCTCAGCTGCTCCAGTTTCTTGCCTTGATACTGGAATAATTTCGCGGCAAAAGGCACGCTGTTTTTCTGGCTGTCGAGGTGCACTGTCCAGTATTCCTGGGTCTTGAATGCCTCGATCTCCAGTTCGCGCTCCACGATCAAACGTAGCGCCGGGCTTTGCACGCGGCCTGCGGAAAGGCCAGGGCGTATCTTGCGCCATAGTAGTGGCGAAAGATTAAAGCCCACCAGATAGTCCAGCGCGCGCCGCGCCTGTTGCGCATTGACCAGTGGAATGGAAATTTCCCGCGGATGGGCTACCGCGTCTTTTACCGCACTCTGGGTAATCTCGTAGAACACCACGCGCTGCAATTTCTTGCCCTTCATGCCGCGCTTGTTTTTGAGCAGTTCAGCGATATGCCAGGCGATGGCTTCACCCTCGCGATCCGGGTCAGGCGCCAGGTAGATGTTGTCGGCAACGGCAGCAGCTTTGGCTATGGCATCAACATGCTTGCTGTTGCGGGCGATGGTTTCATACTTCATGGCGAAGCCATTTTCCGTATCGATGGCCCCGGTTTTTGGAACCAGGTCGCGTACGTGACCATAGGAAGCAAGAACTTCGAAGTCCTTGCCGAGATATTTTTTCAGCGTCTTGGCCTTGGCCGGAGATTCAACGATAAGGAGGCTGGATGTCATGCAGTAGTAGAATTAAGGCGTAATTTTAATGTAACAGGTTGGCATCGGCCGGAATCAACAGTTCTTCCACCAGCATCGGATCCAGATCTTCATGCAAATTCCACAGCACTATCAATGCAATCAGTTTAACTCTACCCAAAGACAGGTTTTCCCGATCCAGGGCAACGGCACGATCAATGATCATTTCTCGCTCAACAGGTGTAATCATTTTGCTTTGTTCCAGGAAGGTCAGGAAATGCAGTCCTTCCATACTGATACGCCGGGTTTCCAGTTCTGCATAGCAACGGGTCCCGCCCTGATTAATACTTGCCGGATAGTCCGTGGCATCAAGATGTTTCAGGTCCGCTAGCCAGGTTAAAGCCAAATGAATATCCCCGTCTTCAAATCCTGCAGCGGTTAGTTTAAAGGAAAGTTTATCGGAGTCGGGATAGCTTCCTGCGTCAAAATAGCTCTCAAACAAAAACATTAAAATTTCAAACATGATGCTCCGATAAATATTGTGGTTTAAACCATGCGCTGGTACAGGCCTCCCGGCAGGGAAACAATGCGGCCTTCCAGTTCCAGCTGCAAAAGGATGGCGGATAGTGCCTCAATCGTCAAGCCGCTGCGTAAACTCAGGGTATCAAGACCAACAGGATCAAAGCCCAGGTAAAGGTAAAGCGGGTGTTCTTCTCCTGCGGGGACCTGGTCAGATGAATCAACGGATGTAGTAAGGGCTGGCAGCTCGTCCAGAATATCCTGGACACACTCCACCAGTTTTGCCCCCTGCTTGATCAGATGATGGCATCCCTTGGCTTGGGGTGAATGGATGGAGCCGGGTATGGCGAAGACCTCTCGACCCTGTTCCAGGGCCATACGCGCAGTAATCAGCGAGCCGCTTTGCAGGGAAGCCTCGACAACCAGACAACCCAGGCTAAGCCCGCTGATTATACGATTACGACGCGGGAAGTTTGCCGCCAGAGGCGGTGTTCCCAGCGGAAATTCCGAGACCAGCAATCCCTGCGCAGCCAGCGAATGCGCAAGCTCACGGTTGGCGGCCGGATACACCTTATCCATGCCGGTACCGATGACGGCAATGCTGCTTGCCTGATTGTGTAGCCCCCCGCGATGTGCTGCCGCATCGATGCCATGTGCCATTCCGCTGATTATGCACAGGCCTGCGGCGCCGAGCGATTGTGCAAAAGTTTCGGCGTTGCTCAACCCCTGGGCGGTGGCATTGCGACTGCCGACAATAGCCAGCCCGGGTGAATTAAGCAACGCCCGCCGTCCTTTGAGGTACAGCAATGGCGGCGGGTCGGATATATTAAGCAATAATTGCGGATAATCGGTATCGGCCAGTGTGACAATATCGTTGTCCGGTTGCTCCAGCCAGTCGGCAAGCTGTGCCAGTGTGGCTTCGTCGATACCCTGCGCGATAGCCTCTGCTACTGCAGGCTTGACGTGCTGTCTGAGGGAGGCGACAGAGGCAGAAAATATTGTCGCGGGTGAGCCGAAGGCCTGCAATAACCGCCGCAGTCCTTCGCCGCCCAATCCGGGAACCCGGCTCAAGGCAACCCATGAGGCAAGTTCCGTATCCATTGACATGGCGCGGATTCAGGGAGTTTTGGCTACGTCCAGTAATTCAACAGGCAGATGGGTTTGCATTACCAGAGCGTAAGCGACTTTGTCGAAAGTGCGAAACACGAACAGCAAGCCGTAGCGGACGTCTGGCAAGGCAAGCGGTTTGCCCTGGTCTTCTATCACTTCTCCTTTATGGTATAGCGCCAGAACATAGCCGTTTTCTATACCATCCCGCCGTCCCTTGTTGATGGTTACAATGGCATTCTGACCGGCCTCGGAAACACCGCCATAAATTGAAATGACGCGTGCGGAAATTTTGGTATCCGGCGCGCGTGGAATATAGTTGTTGGCCGGTGCAGCAACGGTCTGAACCAGCCGATCGCCCTTGTTTATTTCTTCGACTGCGTTGGTAATCTTTAACGTGCTGACATTGCCGAATTGCTGGACCTTGGCATCACCGAGATAGGTGGCTTCATAACCCAGCACCTCGTGGGTATCCGGATCGACCAGCTTCTTTCCGGGACGGTAGATTTGCCAGTTTATTCCCTTGTCTTCAGGCAGATTCTTTACATAAGCAATGTCATTGGTGCCAAGAATTACGCGGCCCTCATATGAACCAACTATTCTTGGTGCGCCAGCCAACTCGTTTTTCTCGATCACCAGGGGGCGGCTGAGGAACGGCTCTATATCCGAAGCGGGAATACTGGGAATGGCCTCATGCGAACTGGCTTCCACACGAACCTGCGGAGACAATTTAACTACGGGCTCTTCAGGTGCTCCCCCAATCCTCAAAGTGCCTGTCCGGCGATCCAGCACGATAGTCTGCCCCGGATAAATCCAGTGCGGATCCTTGATCGCGTCCTTGTTCATTCCCCATATCTGTGGCCACTTCCACGGATCCTTGAAGAACATGTTGGAGATGCCCCACAGCGTGTCACCCTTTACCACGACATGACGATCCGGCGCGTTATTGCGAATCTCGGGTGTGGCGGCAATGGCAAAGGCGGGCAACAAACAGCAAATCAGCGATATAATAAATTTGTGCATGGAAAACTCCAGCAGAGTGAATGACGAATGCGCATAATGCTCGCGCGACAGTTTAAATTCTGCATCTAGTTATTTAAATTAGCAAGCTTTTATGGCAATTCTGAAAATATTGCAATATCCGGATGAGCGGTTACACAAAGTCGCAGAGAGTGTACAGGCAGTAACGGATGATGTTCGCCAACTTGTGCGCGACATGGCGGAAACCATGTATGCGGCGCCTGGCGTTGGCTTGGCCGCGACACAGGTGGATGTCCATAAACGGGTTATTGTAGTGGATGTTTCCGAGCTGCATGACCAGCTGACGGTACTGATAAATCCCGAGCTGATAACCAGCAGCGGCGAGTGCGAACGGGAGGAAGGCTGCCTGTCGGTACCGGGTATCTATGAAAACGTCAGGCGGGCCGAGCGTATTACGGTGCGCGCACTGAATGAACAGGGAGAGCAATTTACACTGGAAGCCGAGGATTTGCTCGCAGTATGCATCCAGCATGAAATGGACCATCTGCTGGGCAAAGTATTTGTCGAATACCTCTCACCGCTTAAACAAACGCGGATTCGCGCCAAACTCAAAAAACATCGTCGCGAAATACTGTAGCAGGATGTATTCTTGAAAATCATTTTCGCCGGCACCCCGCAGTTTGCAGCTTCTGCCCTGGAAGCGCTTCTGGTCAGCGGGCAGACCGTGGCTGCCGTACTGACGCAACCGGATCGTCCGGCCGGGCGCGGTATGCAGCTGCTTGCCAGCCCCGTCAAGCAACTGGCATTGCAGCATGACCTTCCGCTGTTGCAGCCGACCACCCTGAAATCCACCGCAATCCAGCAGCAACTGGCCGATTATCAGGCGGACGTGATGGTAGTTGCCGCTTACGGTTTATTATTGCCGCCAGCTGTGCTGCAATTGCCGCACTACGGCTGTTTGAACATTCATGCTTCGTTATTGCCACGCTGGCGCGGCGCGGCACCGATTCAGCGCGCCATACTGGCGGGTGACAGCGAAACCGGGATAACCATCATGCAGATGGATGAAGGGCTGGATACCGGCAACATACTGCTGAAGCACACATGCCCGATAGGCGCAAACGATACGGCACAAACCTTGCATGACAAACTGGCTGAGCTGGGCGCTCGAACTATAGTGGAAGCACTGAGCCAGCTGGAGCGAGGTACACTCGAGCCGACAGCGCAAGACGATACACAAGCGACCTATGCTGCCAAATTGACCCGGAATGAGGCACAAATTGACTGGTCCAGGGATGCTGCCGAGATAGGCTGCATGGTGCGCGCATACAATCCGTTTCCGGTAGCCGTTTCAATGTACAACACCGTTCCGATAAAAATCTGGCAGGCCAGTCTGTGTGACGACGAAACACGGGGCGAGCCGGGAACGGTACAGGCGGTGGAGAAGGACGGCATAGTGGTTTCCTGCGGACGGGGTACTTTGCGTCTGGAAGTATTACAACGCCCTGGCGGCAAGGCATTACCGGCGGCGCAGTTCATTCAGGGATTTGCAGTGCGGCCGGGTGACCGGTTCACATCCGCCTGAAATGCAAACCACGCAACAAGGCGCCAGTCAGGTGGTTTGTCAGGTACTGGGCGGACGCAATCTGAACCAGACACTGGACGCATATCTGCAATCGGATCGCCAGTTGTCACAGCAACAACGCGCCGCCCTGCGCGATTTGAGTTTTGGCACCCTGCGCTTTTACCGCCGTCTTGACTGGCTGCTCGAACAGTTACTGCACAAACCGATCAAGGATGCGCAATTGCGCTGTCTGCTGCTGGTAGCGTTATATCAGTTGCTGTACAGCAAATCCGCGGTACATGCGATTGTCGATCATGCAGTACGGGTCGCGCGTAAGCAGAATGCTGCGGCAAGCGGATTGGTGAATGCGGTACTGCGCAACTTTCTGCGTAACCGCGACGTATTGTTGGCTGCGGTCGAGCAGAATGAAGAGGCGCACTATGCCTATCCGCAATGGTGGATAGATATCATTAAATCCCAGTATGGGGAGTCGGCCGAAGCCGTTTTGCTTGTCGGCAACCAGCATCCGCCAATGACATTGCGTGTAAACCGCCGGCGCACCACGGTGGAAAATTATCTGCAGCTACTGGCACAGCATGAGATATCGGCCAGCATCGTGGCGCCATACGCCATTTTGCTTGAATACCCGCTGTCGGTAGAAAAATTGCCGGGATTTCATGAAGGTCTGGTATCGGTACAGGATGCCGGCGCGCAATATGCTGCGCAATTGCTTGATGTTCATGACAACATGCGGGTGCTGGATGCCTGCTCGGCGCCCGGCGGGAAAAGTATGCACCTGCTGGAGTTGGCGCAGATCGACTTGCTTGCCGTGGACAAGGATGACCGGCGCCTGCAAAAGGTACGGGAGAACCTGGAGCGACTGCATTTGAGCGCTGAGCTGCGCTGCGGCGATGCGGCACAGCCGGAAGATTGGTGGGACGGCAAACCGTTCCAGCGCATTCTGGCCGACGTGCCCTGTTCCGCTTCCGGCGTGGTGCGCCGCCATCCCGACATCAAGTGGTTGCGGCGTCCAGGAGACATCGACAAATTCGCACGGCAACAGTTGCAGATTCTCGACGCCTTGTGGCGATTGCTGGCAAGTGATGGTAAATTGCTCTATGCGACCTGTTCCGTTTTTGTCCGGGAGAATCAGCAAGTCATCGATGAATTCAAGCGGCAGCATGATGACGCCCGGTCTATACCTCTGTCCGTAAACAATATGAATGAAGGGCAGCTTTTACCCGATGACCAGCATGACGGCTTCTACTATGCTCTATTGCACAAATCGGCATAAGCTGCCGGCACAACGCCTGCAAGCGTTGCGACTGGTTGCGGTATTGCTGTTGCTATGCTGGATGGTGTCGGCGGCCTATGCGGACAGCATAGCGACAAGTCGTGCCGAGATGAGACTTTCCGAAGACGGCTACCAGGTAACGGCAGACTTCGACATCAGTCTCGGTTTTGTGGCCGAACAGGCCTTGACGCACGGGATACCGCTTTACTTCACCAGTGAATTCACCCTGACGCGCCCTCGCTGGTACTGGCTGGATGAGGAAGTGGCACACAGCGAGCAGAGCACCAAGCTTTCATACAACATCCTGACCAGACAATATCGAATCACGCGCGGCGGGCTGTTTCAGAATTTCGATAGCCTGGAAGAAGTGCTGCGTGTTTTTGGACATCATGTGTTTCCGCCGATTCCGGTTTCACAGGTCAAACCCGGTGAAAAGTATATTGCAGCAGTACGCATGAGCCTCGACGTAACCCAGTTACCCAAGCCACTACAGGTCAATGCGCTGGCTACCAAGGACTGGGACATAGATTCCGGCTGGCATCGCTGGTCAGTGCGCCCCGATACGGCTGCGGTGGAGTAGGGGGCGGTCCATGAAGTATCTGATTTTCTTCAGCACAATAACCGGCGTCGTCCTGCTGTACCTGTTATCCAGCGCCAGCGCCAATACGGATCTATTCTCGCGTAATTATTACGGCCTGCTGGCAGTTGCCGGTATTTTGGCCTTGTCGCTGACCTTGCTGGTGGGCTATCAGCTCTGGCATTTGCGCAACAAACTCAAGGCCAGGGTTTTCGGTGCGAAATTGACTTTGCGCCTGGCCGTGTTTTTTACCCTGATCGCCATTTTGCCGGGCCTGCTGGTATATGTGGTTTCGGTACAGTTTCTCAGCAAAAGCATCGAATCATGGTTTGACGTGCGCGTCGAAAAGGCGCTGGAGGGCGGCTTGAATCTGGGGCGCAGCACGCTGGAAAACAGTCTTACGGAGCTGTCCAAAAAAGGACGCTTCATCGCCTTGTTGCTGACCGAACAGAAACCGGCACGGCATGCCTCCACCCTGCTGCGACTGGTTAATGAAGGCGCAACCCAGGAGGTGGCGCTATTCAGCAAGCAAGACAAGTTGCTGGCCTTTGCAACCAGCCGGCAGGGTGTGCGGACACCGGATATGCCGAACGCAACCATGCTGCAGGAAGCCATCCAGAATGGGGTATACAGCAACATAGATGCCCTGCCGGATAATAGTTTACTGTTGCGCGTCCTGGTATCTTTTACCTCGTCGCCCCGGATGGGCGGAGAAACGCGCATTCTGCAATTTACCGAGCCGGTGCCCAAGCAAATCTCCCGCGACGAGCAGACCGTGCAGGCGGTATACCGCGATTACCAGGAGCTGACCTTGTCCCGACTGGGATTGAAGCGCTTGTATGGAATTACGCTTACCCTGTCGCTATTGATTGTGTTGTTAAGCGCGGTGTCGGCGGCATTTCTGATCAGCGATCGCCTGAGCGCCCCGCTTGCGGCGCTGGCCGAAGGAACGCGGGCGGTGGCACAGGGTGATTTTACCCAGCGGCATCCGGTGCATAGCACTGACGAACTGGGCGCGCTGACCGGGCTGTTCAACCAGATGACGCTGCAATTATCCGAGGCTAAACATACCAGTGAGCGCCAGCAGCAGCAGGTGGAAAGCGCCAAGGCCTATCTGGAAAGTGTACTGGGGCACTTGTCTTCCGGCGTGCTGGCAATGGATGACCAATTCAGGTTGCGCTCGGTCAATGTCAGCGCAGCACAGATACTGGGCGCACCGCTGCTGGAAATGGAGGGCGTATCGTTGCACGAGCTTGCCAGCCGGTACGCGTTGTTGCGTCCTTTCACAACCACCGTATTCGATGCATTTGCCAAATCAAGAGGCGGCGAATGGCAGCGGCAGATCGAACGGATCAGCAAAAATGGTAATCAAATGTTATTGTTGCGCGGCACCCGGTTGTTGACCGGCGTAGCGGAGGGCTACGTGGTGGTGTTCGACGATATCACCCACCTGTTACTGGCGGAACGGCAGGCCGCATGGGGCGAAGTGGCGCGGCGGTTGGCGCATGAAATCAAGAACCCGCTCACGCCCATTCAGCTTTCTGCGGAACGCCTGCAACATAAATTGAGCGAAAAACTGGCCACAGACGATGCACAGCTGTTGCAACGGGCGACGCAAACCATAGTCAGCCAGGTCGCCGCAATGAAGAACATGGTGATGGAATTCGTCGATTACGCTCGTGCGCCCTCGCCCAAAATGACGGTACTGGACATGCATCAGTTGCTGCGTGAAGTGCTGGGTCTGTATGAAGCCAATCACGTCCCTATTATATTGCACCTCAATGCAACGGAAACCGCGGTAAAAGGAGACGCAACGCGTTTGCGCCAGGTCGTGCATAACTTGCTGCAAAATGCGCAGGATGCACTGCATGGGATTGCCGATCCTGAAATCGTGCTCGGCAGTGCAAGCAAGGACGGGGTGATGCAGCTATGGGTACAGGACAATGGCGGCGGGGTTTCCGAAAATCTGCTGGCGCGCGCCTTTGAGCCTTATGTGACAACCAAGCCCAAAGGTACGGGTCTGGGCCTGGCCATCGTAAAGAAAATAGTCGAAGAGCATGGTGGCAGCATCAGCATTGAAAATGTCGCGACGGGCGGCACACGGGTAAGCTTCAACTTGCCTTTATCAACAGAGGCGATGTAATGACAAACAAGGAAATTCTGGTTGTAGACGACGAAATCGGCATACGCGAGTTGCTGTCGGAAATCCTGTTCGATGAGGGATATCAGGTACATCTGGCGGAAAATGCCATGGAGGCACGCGCCCTGCGCAGTCGGCGTACACCCGATCTGGTGCTACTGGACATATGGATGCCCGATACCGATGGCATCAGCCTGCTCAGGGAATGGGTGGCCGAAGGCACGCTCGACATGCCGGTTATCATGATGTCCGGTCAC
>Ga0315556_1000226_pt1 | contig 33604 bp, 38 predicted proteins | sample SalMarSW160310MG_FD_202112 | JGI IMG/M metagenome (GOLD analysis project Ga0315556, IMG submission 202112) | Salt marsh sediment microbial communities from the Plum Island Ecosystem LTER, Massachusetts, United States - Salt Marsh Sediment SW1603-10 ...
TCGCCTGCCCGACCAGTGCGCGCATCTTCGGCGACATTCACGACCCGGATTCGGAGGCGTCGAAGGCGATCCGAGAGCAGGGCGGCTACGCGCTGATGCCCGAGTGGGGCACGCAGCCGGCGAACCACTACCTGCCGCGCCGCCGCACCGAGATCCGCATCCACCCCGACGAGCTCGAGCGCCACGACAACCCGCTCAAGGTCGACGGCCTGCTGCCCCGGCCCTCGCCCAAGGACCCGGCGCTCGACGACGTCACGAGCTGGTAGCGATGCGCCCGGCCTGGTCCGTCATTCTGCTCACCACGCTCATCGGCGCGGGGCAGGGTCTTTTTCTAGCTTTGGCAACGATCGAAGTCCTTTTCAAGGAAGAAACAACATTCTTTGTTGGTGGCGCGGCCGTATCCCTTGTTCTGCTCGCGGCGGGCCTGATCGCCTCGTTCTTCCACCTCGGCCACCCCGAGCGCGCGTGGCGCTCGGCGGCGATGTGGCGCACCTCGTGGCTCTCGCGCGAGGTGATCGTGCTGCCGGCCTTCATGGCGGCGGTGTTCGCCTGGGGTGCGGCGCACTGGCTCGGCTGGCCGACGCGCGCGCTCGCCGCCGCGGGCGTGCTGCTCGCGCTCGCGCTCTACGTGTGCACCGGAATGATCTACGCCTGCCTGCGGTTCCTGCAGGAATGGCACAGCCCGCTCACGGTGGTGAACTACCTCGTGCTCGGCTGCGCCTCGGGCTTCACGCTCGCCGCCGCGTACGCCGGCTGGATGGCGCCCGGGCTCGCCGCCGCGCTGACAACAGGGGCTCTATGCTGGACCCTGCTTGGCTTCGCGACGCGAGGGGCGTCGCTCGCGCGTAACGCGCGGCTGAAGGCGCGTTCGAGCCCGCAGAGCGCGATCGGCGTCAAGCATCCGCGCATCGCGCAGAAGGCCCAGGGCGCAATTGCCGGCTCGTTCAACACGCGCGAGTTCTTCCACGGGCGCAGCGCCGGTGCGCTGCGCAAGGTGAAGTGGCTGTTTCTCGCCGGCGCCTTCGTCGTGCCCGCGGTGCTGCTCGCCGCGGGCTTCGCGAGCCTAGCCTTTATCGTTCAATTCGCCGGCCTGATGGCCGAGCGCTGGTTCTTCTTCGCTCAGGCCAGCCATCCGCAGAATCTTTACTACCAGGCAGTGTCCTAGATATTGCGCTGCCGCTTGCTCCCCTGCGCCGGGCTGGTAGTATATTAACGAATACTAATATTCACCCTTCTGGCAGGCGGGTTTTTGCGAAGGTCAGCGAAGGGTTCGATCGTGGTGGTATAAGCAGCGCATTGCCACCCACTGAGGAGAATCAGGAATGAACTTCGACAAGGAACTCGACGCGCGCGGCCTCAACTGCCCGCTTCCCATCCTGCGCGCCAAGAAGGCGCTCACCGAGCTGCAGTCCGGGCAGGTGCTGAAGATCGTCGCTACGGACCCCGGCTCGGTGAAGGACTTTCAGGCCTTCTCCAAGCAGACCGGCAACGAGCTCCTGTCGCACGCCGAGGACGGCAAGGAATTCACTTTCTTCATGAAGCGCAAGTAAGGAGCCGACGTGGCGACCTACGCCGAGATGCAGGAAGTGTTCGAGGATATCCGTAGCGATTTTCGTTACGACCACGAGCTCAACGGCTGCCTCAACTGCGGCATCTGCACCGCGACCTGCCCCTCGGCGCACTTCTACGACTACAGCCCGCGCGAGATCGTGCAGCTGCTGTGGACCGAGAACGTGGAGCAGGTCTACGACGCGATGCAGGAGAAGATCTGGGCCTGCGCGCAGTGCATGACCTGCGCCGCGCGCTGCCCGTTCAAGAACTCCCCCGGCGGGCTGGTCGCGATCATGCGCGAGGTCGCGATCAAGCACGGCTTCCAGTCGGCCAAGGACGTGCTGCGGCCATTCGGGCGCGTGATGCTCAAGCTCATCACCACCGGCAACCAGCTCTCGCCCGACATGATCCAGCCGGACCACTTCCCGGACTGGGGCCCCAACATCCAGAAGGTCGAGGGCGACCTGAAGACGTTGCGCAAGGCCATCCCGATGAAGACGCTGCAGACCACCGACACCGCGTGGGAGGTGGCGCTCAAGACTTCGGTCGAGATGTACACCATCTGGGAGATGACCGGCGTGCTGAAGCAGCTCGAGACCATGGACGAGAACCTGTTCGACGTGATCGAGGACTTCATCGACGAGAAGCGCGAGGAATACGACGAACTGCTCGAAGAGCAGGAGGAGGCGGAATGAGCGGAATCGCGGGACACGGAGAATTCTTCCAACCCACCAATCTGTCGGCGGAGGACGCCGAGAAGGCCACCGAGTGGGTCAAAAAGCGCGTCGACCGGCGCGAGATCGACCTCGGCGAGCGCATGGACGACGTGCGCGAGCACATGTGGGAGCTCGAGAAGGAGGGCGAGATCATCGTCCACCGCATCGGCGACGCGCACCAGCCGGCGATGGTGAAGACGCTGTTCGGCTGGGACAAGAAGATCCCGACCCTGCAGCTCTGGCACCACAAGAGCTGCGGCCAGTGCGGCAACATCCCGGGCTACCCCACGTCGCTCCTGTGGACCATGAACCAGCTCGGCATGCAGCCGGGCCGCGACTACCTCGACGAGACCGACCAGACCTCGTGCACGGCGTGGAACTACCACGGCTCGGGCATCGGCAACGTCGAGTCGCTCGCCGCGGTATTCCTGCGCAACTTCCACCAGGCCTACGTCTCGGGCAAGCGCATGGGCCACGAGCCCGGGCATTTCTTCCCGCTGGTGCATTGCGGCACCTCGTTCGGCAACTACAAGGAGATCCGCAAGTACCTGATCGAGAACGCCACCCTGCGCGAGCGGGTGAAGAAGATCCTCGGCAAGCTGGGGCGCCTGGTCGACGGCAAGATCGTGATCCCGGAGGAGATCGTGCACTACTCCGAGTGGGTGCACGTGATGCGCAATCGCATTGCCTCCGAGCTGCAGAAGATCGACGTCTCGCACCTGCGCGCGACCGTGCACATGGCCTGCCACTACTCCAAGATGGTGCACGAGGACGCGATCTACGATCCCGAGGTGCTGGGCGGCAACCGCGCCGCGGTCGGCACCTCGGTGGCCGCCGCGCTCGGCGCGCAGGTGATCGACTACTCGACCTGGTACGACTGCTGCGGCTTCGGCTTCCGCCACATCATCTCCGAGCGCGAGTTCACGCGCTCGTTCACCATCGAGCGCAAGATCAAGGTGGCGCAGGAGGAGGCCAAGGCGGACCTGATGCTCGGCATCGACACCGGCTGCGTCACCACCATGGACAAGAACCAGTGGATCGGGCGCGCCCACGAGCAGCAGTACACCATGCCGATCATGGCCGACATCCAGTTCGCCGCGCTCGCCTGCGGCGCCGACCCGTTCAAGATCGTCCAGTTGCAGTGGCACGCCAGTCCCTGCGAGGACGTGGTCGAGAAGATGGGGCTTTCCTGGGGCGAGTCGAAGAAGAAGTTCGAGGCCTACCTCGAGGAAGTGAAAGCCGGCAAGATCGAGTACCTCTACAACCCTGAACTCGCGCTCAGCGCCTGATCCGAATGAACGACACCATCCTAGTGGTCGGCGCCGGGCCGACGGGACTTTCCGCCGCGCACGGCATCGCATCGGTCGGCCGCAAGGTCGTGCTGGTGGAGAAGACCGACCGCCTCGGCGGCGCGCCGATCCTTTCCGGCTACGCCAAGCTGGTGCCCTCGGGCGAGTGGGCCAAGGACGCCATCGGCCGCATGGTCGACCGAGTGGAAAAGAATTCCCTCGTCACCATCCACAAGCAAACCACCGTATCGAAGCTCGATGGCGAGCACGGCGATTTCACCGCGACGCTCTCGAATGGCGAGACCGTGAAAGCCGCCGCAGTCGTGCTCGGCACCGGGTTCACCCATTTCGACGCGATCAACAAGCCCGAGTGGGGCTTCGGCACCTTCGAGGACGTGGTCACCACGACCCAGGTCGAGCAGATGGTGGGCGCGGGCAAGATCGCCTGCCCCTCCGACGGGCGCACCCCGGAGCGCGTCGCGATCCTTCTTTGCGTGGGCTCGCGCGACCGCCAGATCGGGCGCGAATGGTGCTCCAAGATCTGCTGCACCGTGTCGACCAACCTGGCGATGGAGATCAAGGAGCTCTCGCCCGAGACCGACGTCTACATCTACTACATGGACATCCGCACCTTCGGCCTGTACGAGGACAAGTTCTACTGGAAGTCGCAGGAGGAGTTCGGCACCAAGTTCGTCAAGGCGCGCATCGCCGAGGTCACCATCGCACCGGACGGCAAGAAGCTGCTGGTCAAGGGCGAGGACACGCTGGTCAAGCGCCCGATCGTGATCCCGTTCGACCTGGTGGTGCACGCCATCGGCATGGATCCGAACGAGGACAATCCCGAGATCGCCAAGGTGTTCGGCGTCGGGCTCGAGAAGCACGGCTTCGTCGAGCGCGGCGAGCAGTACACCAGCTCCTTCGCCTCCACCCGGCCCGGCATCTACGTCGGCGGCTCGGCGCTCGGCCCCGAGGACATCGACACCTGCGTCTCGCACGGGCTGGCGATGGCGATGCGCGCGGTCGGCGACCTCGAGACGCGCGCGCGCAAGGCCGCCTGAGCCCCGGGCGCGAGATGCGGCAGCTGGACGCCCAGCGCTTCGCGGTGCACTTCTCGGAGTTCGTGTCGCTCGCCGACGCGGGCGCGGGCCTGCAGGCCTACGTCGAGGCGCTGGAGGTGAAGCACCGCCTGTTCGCCGGGGCGCTGGCCGAGCCTTCGCGGCTCGACCTGGCGCAGCTCGAGGCGCTGCTCGGCAGCGTCTTCACCGCCCGGCGCAAGCTCTATCCGGCGATCGAGACGCTCGGCGCCGAGACCTTCGCCGCGCTCGTCGCGCGCCTGCGCGCGGGCGAAGCGACGATCGGCGGGTTCTGCGACGCCCTGCCGATGCCGGAAGATCGCACGGCGCGGCGCAAGCTGCGCGGCGCGGCGCACGACTTCGCCGCCGAGCTGCTGCATTTCGGCGACCCGCAGGCGCATCCGCTGATGACGCGCTGGGTGTGGGACGGCTCGAGCGCGAGCGGGGCGCTGCGCGAGTTCATGCGCGAGGAGAGCACCGACGCCGTCGATCATGCCGCGGCGCGCGGCTGGCTCTACGAGCGCATCGCCGAGCAGGGCATCTGGCGCGAGCAGCACTGGCTCGCCGACCTGGTGCTGGCGATGGCCTACGTCACGTATTTCCGCGCCATGACCGGCGGTGTGCTCGGATCCGACTTCACCCGCGCCAGCACCCCGGAGGAGCAGCTGCGCAAGCTGCTCGGCCTCGACGCCGCGGGCGGCCGCCCGCGGGTGAGGAAATCCGCCGCAACGATTCACTAGGAAACAGGCATGCCGATTCATGAAAAGTCGCTGATCGACCCTAACCAGGTCCTGTCCGCCGAGAAGCTGGTGATCGAGGGCGTGGACGTGTCCGGGCACTGGAACACGATGATCCTGCCGCGCACGGTGGCCGATTACGACCCGGAGTTCCAGAAGACGATCCAGGCCCTGCCCGGCGGGGAGAACGTGCACCGCTGCTGGCAGTGCGGCTCGTGCACCAACTCCTGCACCATGTACGCGATCAACACCGACTTCAACCCGCGCTACTGGATCTATTGCACCAACCTCGGCCTGCAGTCCGAGATCGTGAGGGACAAGGACATCATCTGGCAGTGCGTCTCCTGCAACAAGTGCACCAACATCTGCCCCAAGGACGTCAAGCCCGAAGGGGTGATGAAGGCGCTCTCGCACTGGCTCGAGATGGAGGGTCATACGCCGCCGTCGAAGTCGACCCAGTTCGATCAGGAGTTCACCCGCCAGTGCCTCGAGCGCGGCCGCATCGAGGACTCCGAGGTGATGTTCAATTTCTTCAAGAAGGCGGGTGTCGACGTCGTCGAGCTGATCAAGAAGGGCTGGCTCGGGGTGTTCATGGCGCGCATGAACAACCTGCCGCTGCTGCGCGAAGGCAGGATCGGCAAGTTCATCGCCCGGCTGCCGATCGCCGGGCCGCTCAAGATGGGCTGGGCGATGGTCTTCAAGCCGCGCACGCGCGGCTGGGGCAAGACCGGCACGGTGCTCAAGGCATACCTCGAGGAACAGAAACATGGCTAAAGTGGCGTACTACCCGGGCTGCGCGCTGGAGGGCTCCGGAGGGCCCTACGACCGCTCAACGCGGGCGCTGGTCGACAAGCTCGGCCTGAAGATGCAGGACCTCTCGGACTGGAACTGCTGCGGCGCGATGGAGGTGAAGAACGTCCATCCGATGCTGCAGACCTACATGTCGGCGCGCAACCTCGCGATCGCCTCCGAGAAGATGGGCTTCGACACCGTGATGGCGCCGTGCAACGGCTGCTACCACAACCTGAAGAAGGCCGAGTACGAGTGCGCCACCTCCGCCGAGACGATGCAGACGGTGCAGGATCTCGCGCACAAGGCCGAGGACCCGGTCTACAAGGGCGACGTGCGCACCGTGCACCTGCTCGAGTGGCTGATGGAGGAGCTCGGCCCCGAGGGCATCGAGTCGAAACTGAAGAACTCGCTGCGCGGCGTGAAGATCGCCAACTACTACGGCTGCATGTACACGCGGCCGCGCCAGATCTTCCCCGAGAAGGACCAGGGCCCGGGCTCGGAATCGAGCAACAAGCCGCACTTCATGGACGACCTGCTGGCGGCGGCCGGCGCGGTCAACGTCGAGTACCCGCTCAAGACCGCCTGCTGCGGCGGCGCCCACACGCTGTCGGATTCCGACACCTCGACCCAGCTGGTGCTGAACCTGCTGCAGGCCGCCGAGGACTGCGGCGCCGAGGTGATCGCCACCGAGTGCCCGACCTGCCATTCGGGCCTGGAGATGCACCAGGTGCGCGCCGAGATGAAGTTCGGCATCAAGACCAAGGTGAAGATCCTGTACTTCACCCAGCTGCTCGGGCTCGCGCTCGGGCTCTCGGCGCGAAAGGTCGCGATCCACGAGAACGTGAGCGACTCGATCGACCTCTTGGCGGAGAAGGGCATAATCTAGCGGATGGCGACTTGCAACGGCTGCGAGGTTCGCCCCGAGCTGCACTACGACGCCGAGTACCAGATCTGGGTGCGGGTCGAGCAGGACGGGGCGGTGAGCATCGGCATGACCGACATCTCGCAGACCCGGGCGGGCAACATCATGCATGTGCGGGTGCGTCGGCCCGGCAGCGTGCGGCCCCGCGGCAAGCCGGTGGCGACCGTCGAAACGGGCAAGTGGGCCGGCCCGGTGCCGAACCCCTTCGACTGCGTGATCGAGGCGGCGAACGAGGCGGTGCTGGACGACCCGGCGCGAATCAACCGCGATCCCTACGCCGAGTGGATCGCGCGCGTCCGGCCGGCCGCGCCGCTCGAGCAGGCGCTCGAGGGCCTGGTCACCGGCGCGCAGGCGGAAGCCGGGTTCTGCGAGCTGTGCCGGGCCGAAAAGATGGAGTGCAAGCGGGCGTGAGCGACAAGTTTCTCGACCACGAGGCGAAAACAGTGGTCATCGTCATGACCAGCGGCCCGGCGACGCGGGGCCGCTGCGCGACCCCGTTCTACCTGGGAGCGCTTCTCGCCTCGATGGACGCCGAGGTGACCATCTTCTTCACCATGGACGGCGTTCGCCTGGTGCAGAACGGCGTCGCCGAGAGCTTGACGGCGATGGACGGGGGGAAAAGAATTATCGAATTCATGCGCGACGCGAAGTCGGCGGGAGTCAGGTTCCACGCCTGCCGGCCGGCGCTGCCGGGCTACGACATCGAGCCGGTCGACCTCATTGCCGAGGTGGACGAGGTTTCGAGCGGCGGCGTGCTCGCCGACATGATACTTTCCTGCGACAAAGTTCTGTTTTTCTAGAGAAGGAGCAAGCGATGGCCTCGGTCAAGAACTGCAACCTGCCCGATGACCTGTACTACAACGTCGAGAACAACGTCTGGGCGCGCAAGGAGGCCGACGGCACGGTAACGATCGGCATGACCGCCTACGCCTGCGCGCTCGCCGGCGAGGTGGTGGCCTACACGCCGAAGAAGGTCGGCCGCTCGGTCGATCTGAACAAGTCCGCCGCAACGATCGAGTCGGGCAAGTGGGTCGGCCCGGTGAAGGCGCCGGTGTCGGGCGAGGTCGCGGCGATCAACGACGCGGTGAGCGCCAACCCGAAGAGCATCAACGCCGACCCCTACGGCAACGGCTGGCTGGTCAAGTTGAAGCCCGCCAACTGGGACGGCGACGCCGCCTCGCTCGTCACCGGCGCGGCGGCGATGTCGGCGTTCGAGGCCAAGATGGCGGCCGACGGCTTCGCGGGCTGCCCCTGAGCGTGGCCGGCTGGGCCGACATCGCGGCGGAGATCGAGGCGCTCGAACCGGCCCGGTTCGACCTCGAGCTCATCGATCGCCTGGGACGGGCGGGCGGGGCTGCCCGCCCCATCAATTTCTACACGCCCACCTTCAAGGCCTACGCCTCGAGCGAGATCTCGGCCTGCGGCAAGAGCGCCTGGCCGGCGGTCTCGATCACCGCCGGCGAGTGCAAGCTGCAGTGCGACCACTGCAAGGCGAAGATCCTCGAGCCGATGATTCCCGCGACTTCGCCCGAGGCGCTGTGGCGCACGGTCAACGAGCAGGTCGCGCAGGGCGCGAAGGGGATGCTGCTCACCGGCGGCTCGAACCACCGCGACGAGGTCGAGTACGGGCCGTTCCTGCCGACCGTGCGGCGGATCAAGGACGCGTTTCCCGAATTCCGCATCGCGATGCACACCGCGCTCGTCGACGGCGCGATGGCGCGCGAAATTTCCGATGCAGGCGTCGACGCGGCGATGCTCGACATCATCGGCGCCCAGGACACGGTGTCGCAGGTCTATCACCTGCGCCGGCCGGTCGAGGATTTCGAGCGCTCGCTCGAGGCGCTCGTCGCCACGCCCATGAAGGTCGTGCCGCACATCGTGATCGGGCTGCACTACGGGCGCATGCTGGGCGAGTGGCGCGCGCTCGAGATGATCGCGCGCCACCGCCCCTCGGCGCTGGTGCTGGTGGTGGTGATGCCGTTCTACGCGCCCGAGGGACGGCCGTTCGCGACGCCGACCTCGCGCGAGGTGGGGCGGTTCTTCCTGGACGCGCGCGCGGCGCTGCCCGAGCTGCCGATCCTGCTCGGCTGCGCGCGGCCCGCAGGCCGCGCCAAGCTCGAGATCGACGCCTACGCGGTCATGGCCGGGCTGGGGGGGATCGCGCATCCGGCCGACGGCTCGGTCGAGCTCGCCCTCAGGCTCGGGCGCGAGGTCAAGGTGACGCCCGCCTGCTGCTCGATCGCGGTAGGCGAGGAGGTGCTCGCGCTCGAGGACCCCGCGGCGACGCGCGTCGATCCGCGCCTCGTGGTCGAGGCGGAAAAGCGCGCCCGCTCGCGCCTCTCGCGCATCCCGGTGGTGGCCGCGTGAGCCGCGTGCGCGCCTGCGACGTGCTGGTGATCGGGCTCGGGCCGGCGGGCTCGAGCGCGGCGACGGCCGCGGCGCGCGCGGGCTGCAGCGTGGTCGCGATCGAGCGCAAGAAGGTGGTCGGGCTGCCGGTGCAGTGCGCCGAGTTCATCCCGCTGCCGCTGTCGAGCTACGCCGGCGCCGAGGTGCGCGAGCAGCCGATCTCGGGCATGGCGACCTTTCTTCCCTCCGGCGCGCGCGCGGAGCGCGCCTTTGGCGGCCTGATGATCCGCCGCGACCGCTTCGACCAGGCGCTCGCGCGCGCGGCCGAAGACGCGGGCGCGGTGCTGTGGACGGACACGGCGCTGCGCTCGATCGACGCCGCTGCGCGCAGCGTGCGCGTCAGCACGGCCGGCGGGCTGCGCGAGCTTCGCTACCGCGCGCTGGTCGCGGCCGACGGGCCGCTGTCGCAGACCGCCGCCTGCCTGGGCCTCGCGCGGCTGCCGGTGGTGACGACGCGCCAGTACACCGTGCCGCTGCTGAAAGCGCAGCGCGACACCGACATCTGGCTCTCGGCGCGCTACCCGGGGGGCTACGCCTGGCTGTTTCCCAAGGGCGGCGTCGCCAACCTCGGCCTCGGGCTCGACCCCGCGCTCGAGGACGACATGAAGGCGCCGCTCGACGAGCTGCACGCGACGCTCGCGGGCGAGGGGCGCGTCGGAGCGGAAGTGCTGCTGCGCACCGGCGGGCCGATCCCGGTGGGGGGGCTGCGCGAGCGCATCGCCTTCGACGGCGGACTGTTCGCCGGCGACGCGGCCGGGCTGACCCACCCGATCACGGGCGCCGGCATCGCCCCCGCGGTCACGTCCGGCGAGCGCGCGGGCGCGGCCGCCGCGAGCGCGGCCGGCGGCGAGTCGGCCGCGCTCGCCGAGTACGAGGACGAGCTGCGCGAGGAGTTCGGCCCGACGCTCGAGCGCGCGCTGGCGGCGCGCCGGCGCATGGCCGCCGTGTGGAAGTCCGAGCACGCGATGGACGACGCCGCGCACCGGCGCGGCTGGATCGCCTTTCCGGAGTATTTTTCATGAGCACGACGCAGACCACGCAGCCGGTGCAGTTCTACCGTCCCAACTATCACGTCAAGACGCCGCAGATGCGCTCGCCCGAGTACGTGCAGATGAGCACCGCGGCGGCGATCACGCTCGGGCTGGTGGCGGGCAGGATGCACCGCACCTCGTGCACGCACTGCCTCAACCTGCTGGTGACCTATCCCGAGGGCTGCCGCGCCAACTGCGCCTACTGCGGCCTGGCGCGCCACCGCGAGGAAGCGCGCGACTACGCCGACCGCAATTTCATCCGCGTCGACTGGCCGACCGCGCGCTACGAGGAGGTGATCGAGCGCGTCAAGGCCGGATCCGACAAGGGCCGCTTCGAGCGCATGTGCATCTCGATGATCACCCACCCGGACTCGAACGACGACACCTTCGTGCTGCTCGAGAAGTGGACGCGCGAAGTGCCGGGCGTTCCGGTATCGATTCTTTCGAATCCCACCACCCTGGAAAAGGACGATTTGATCCGCATGCGGGATCTCGGCGCGGACATCTTCACGGTGGCGCTCGACGCGGTGACCCCGGCGATCTTCGACCGCACGCGCGGGCGCGGAGTCGACAGCCCGCACCGCTACGACAAGTACTGGCAGGCGATCGAGTGGGCGGCCGAGGTCTACGGCCCGGAGAAGTTCGGCGCGCACCTGATCTGCGGCATGGGCGAAACCGAGCGCGAGATCCTCGATGTGGCGCAGAAGATCCGCGACCTCGGCGGGCACAACCACATGTTCGCCTTCTTCCCCGAGCGCGGCTCGCTGATGGAGGACTGGCCGGCGGTCGACCGCGGCCAGTGGCGCCGGGTCCAGCTGGCGCGGTTCCTGATCGACTACCGCGGCAGGCGGGTCGAGGACATGACCTTCGACGAGGCCGGTCGGGTAGTCGATTTCGGCGTATCGAGAGAAATTCTCGAGAGCGAAATCGCGGCCGGCACCCCGTTCCGCACCTCCGGCTGCCCCGGCAAGGACGACGAAGTCTCGGCCTGCAACCGCCCCTATGGCGACTCGAGCCCGACTGATATCCTGTCGTTTCCTTTCGCCCCCGCCAAGCGCGACTTGGCCGCGATCCGGCGCCAGATGGACGGCAAGCCGGTCAAGGTCGGACGCTAGGGAACCCGCATCAGCTTCGTGCTATCGCAGCATAAGTAGAGCCGAATGGAGTTTCACCCCCGCGAAGTACAGTATTTGATTAAACAGTAATTTGCCGGAGGAGAGCGTCATGGAAGCCGCCCCCAACCAAGCCCTGATCGACGACCTGATCAAGCGCCGCATCGACGAGATGCTGCCGCAGAAGCTGGAGGAAGCCCTCGCCAAGCGCGAGTCCGAGCGCACGCCCTCGATGACCATCATTGCCACCAAGGGCACGCTCGACTGGGCCTACCCGCCGTTCATCCTGTCTTCGACCGCGGCCGCGCTCGGCTGGGACGTGTCGATCTTCTTCACCTTCTACGGCCTGCAGCTGCTCAGGAAGGACATCAGCGACCTGAAGATCTCGCCGCTGGGCAACCCGGGCATGCCGATGAAGATGCCGTTCGGGCCGGAGTGGTTCAAGCACATCAACTGGAACATCCCGAACGTGGTGCAGGCGGCGATTCCCGGCTTCGAGAACGTCGCCACCACGCTCATGAAGCAGACCATCAAGAACAACGGCGTGGCCGACATCACCGAGCTGCGCGGCCTGTGCCTGGAGGCCGGCGTCAACATGATCGGCTGCCAGATGACGGTCGACCTGTTCGGCTTCAAGCACGAGGATTTCATTCCGGAAGTGAAGGAGTACTGCGGCGCGGCGACCTTCCTGCCGATGGCGAAAGACGCCGACGTCAGCCTGTTCATGTAGCACCGCTCGTTCGATCAATCGAATCCACGTCAGAGGGAGAGGAAAGTGAGGAAACAGCTTATCGCGGCCGGGATTGCGGCCGCACTGGCGCCGGGCATGGCGCTCGCGACCGACGGCTACTTCGCCCATGGTTACGGCATGAAATCGATCGGCATGGGCGGCGTCGGCATCGCCCTGCCGCAGGATGCGCTCGCGCCGGCGACCAATCCCGCCGGGCTGACGATGGTGGGCAACCGCATCGACTTCGGCGCGACGATCTTCCGGCCGGTGCGCGGCTCGAACATCCAGGGCAACCTGTTCGGCGCCGATGCCAGCTACGACGGCAACGATGCGTCGAGCTTCGTCATCCCCGAGTTCGGCTACAGCAGGACGCTCAACCCGAAGCTCACGGTCGGCGTCGCGGTGTACGGCAACGGCGGCATGAACACCGACTACAAGCAGTCTCCGTTCGCGAGGTTCGGCGGCGCCAACCCGGCGGGCGTCGACCTGATGCAGCTGTTCATCGCGCCGACGGCGGCCTACAAGCTGAGCGACACGAACTCGGTCGGCGTGTCGGTTAATTTCGCCTATCAGCGCTTCAAGGCCGAGGGCCTGCAGCCGTTCCAGGCCGCCTCCTCGAGCCCGAGCAACGTCACCAACAACGGCTACGACTCGTCGACCGGCTGGGGCGTGCGCATCGGCTGGACCGGGCAGATCTCGCCCACCGTCACGCTCGGCGCGACCTACCAGTCGAAGACCAAGATGGGCAAGCTCGACAAGTACAAGGGACTGTTCGCCAACGAGGGCGAGTTCGACATCCCGGAGAACTACGGCATCGGCATCGCGGTCAAGACCACGCCGAAGCTCACGCTCGCCGCGGACGTCGAGCAGATCAATTACTCGAAGATCGCCTCGGTCGGTAACCCGGTCGACTGCCTGTTCCAGGGCATGTGCATGCTGGGCGGCCCCAACGCCGCGGGCTTCGGCTGGCGCGACGTGACCGTCCTCAAGCTCGGCGCGAGCTACCAGTACCGCGACGACCTCGTGCTGCGCGCGGGCTTCAATACTCTGCGCCAGCCGATTCCGGAGAGCCAGACGTTCTTCAACATCCTCGCCCCGGGCGTGGTCGAGCAGCACCTGACTTTGGGCGCGACCTGGACGCTCACCAACGGCAACGAGCTGACGCTCGGCTACATGCACGCGTTCAAGAAGGAAGTGAACGGCTCCGGCTCGATCCCGCCGGGCATGCCCCCGGGCTACGGCGGCGGCGAGGCGAACCTGCACATGTACCAGGACCAGATCGGGATCGCCTACGGCATCAAGATGTAGCGCGCGCCGATCCGTCGACGCACGAGAGGGGCCGGAGCGATCCGGCCCTTTTCTTTTCTGCTAACCTAGCCCGATGAAGTCGATCGACATCGCCGACATCGGCGCGCTGAAGAACGAGCTGCGCAAGTACAAGCTCGGCAAGAAGCTCGACATCAGCCAGTTCAACCAGGCCGCGCGCCTGGCGTGGCTGGGCAGGATCGCGCTCTCGCCGCTCGACCCCGAGGACCCGGAGTGCCGCGCCTGGCTGCTTCACCTCGAGCACCCCGAGGGGCTGGCCGGGGAGATCCTCGAGCTCGACGTCGAGCTGATCGGACGAATCCACATTCTCGACGCCGAGCAGGGCGAGCGCCTGGCCGAGATCCTGCGCGAAGGCTTCGAGGCGCGCGCGAAGGAGCTGCAGGCGCTTTCGCAGCGCGACTTCTACCTCGGCAAGTTCTTCCGCCCGAAGGATTCGGGCTGATGGCGGCGCCGCTCGCGCGCTGGATCCGCCTCGGGCTGGTCGAGCCGCTCGAGCTTCATGCAGCCTACAGCGGGCTTGCCGCAGCGCAGGGCGCGGATGCGGCGCCGATCGTGGTCTGGGCGCAGGCCAGGACCCATCTCTGCCTCGGCCAGAGCCAGGGGCGGGCCGAGCTCGACCCGGGCGTGAGCGTGCCGGTGGTGCGCAGGCCGCTCGGCGGCGGCCTGGTGTGGGTGGACGAGTCCCAATACGTGTTCGTCGTCATCGCGCCCAAGCGGCTCGCGCCGGGACGGCCGGCGCGCTGGTTCGCCTGGGCGCTCGCGCCCGCGGTGGCGACCTACCGTCAGTTCGGCCTGCCGGCCTACCTTAACGAGCAGGACATCTGGCTGCACGGGCGCAAGATCGCGGGCAGCGGCGCGGCGACCATCGGCGAGTGCGCGGTGGTCGCCTCAAGCTTCCTGCTGCGCTTCCCCGCGGCGGACTTCGCCGACAGCGTGGCGAGCCCGTCGCCGGATTTCCGCAGCTGGCTGCGCGACGGCCTCGCGCTGGCGATGACCGAATGGGCCGACCATGGCGCGCTGCCCGCCGAGCGCGATCTCGAGGAGACCTTCCGCGCGCGCATCGCCGCCCAGCACGGCTGGAGCTTCGAGAACGCCTGGCCGTCGACGTCCGAGCTGGAGAGCATCGCCGAGGCGCGCAGCGAGCTGTCGGAGCCGATCGAGGAGGGCCGTGCCCGGGGCGAAGTCAGGCTCAACGCCCGCCGCGCCGTGTCGCGGGTCGAGCCGTGACCACGATCGAGGCGAGGCTCGCGCGCAGGCTGATCGTCTTTTCGGCCGACGAAGCGCTGCGCGAGGCGCTCGCCGCGGCGCTGCCCGCGGACTGGCAGGCGAGCTTCGCGCGCGGCGCGGACGAGGTGGGCGAGTTCCAGGACGTGCTGCTGCACCGCTTCGCGCTGCTCGACCTGGATCGGAACGAGGACGCGGACCCGGTCGAGACCGTGCGCGAGATCCGCGGCGAGATGCTGCTCAACATTCCGATCTTCTGCTTCGGCGGCGACGCCGCAACCCGCGACGCGGCGCGCCTCGCGCGCGCGGACCGCTTCTTCGAGCGCGCCGAGATCGTCGCCAGGCTGCCGGCATTGTGCGAGAGCTTCGCATGGTGACGCGGCGCGACTGGCTGAAGGGCACGGCGGGTCTCCTGCTCGTGCGAGAGGCGCTCGCCGCGGGACGGCTCGAGAAAGGCGTCTACCGCGTCAAGGGCGACGTACGCATCAACGGCGCGCCGGCGGTGGTCGGCATGGACGTGAAGGCCGGCGACGTGGTGACGACCGGCAGGGCCGCGGAGCTGGTGTTCGTGATTAACCGCGACGCGATGATGGTGCGCGCCGGCGCGCGCGTCGAGGTCGCGGGCAGGGCGGGCGCGCTCGTCGACGCGGGCCTGCGCATCGTCACCGGGGCCGTGCTCTCGGTGTTCCAGCCCGGCAAGCCCAAGATGATCAACACGCCTACGGCGACCATCGGCATCCGCGGCACCGGGATCTACGTCGAGGCGCTGCCCGGCGAAACCTACGTCTGCACCTGCTACGGCGTGGCCGACCTGGCCGCGGTGGACGATCCGGCCGCGCACGAGACCGTGCGCACCGAGCACCACGACCAGCCGCGCTTCGTCATGGCGCACGGCGCGCCGCAGATGATCATGAAGGCGCCGGTGATCAACCACACCGATGCCGAGCTGATCCTGCTCGAGAGCCTGGTCGGGCGCGTGCCGGCCTTCTACCACGCGAGCTACAAGCCCTACGAGTACTAGCCGGGCTCCGGCGGGGGAATGATGCCGAGGCGCTGGTACAGCGGCCGGATCTCCCTACGGATCGCCGGCAGCTTGGAGGCGTACCAAGCCGCCGCGCCGGCCGCGCACAGGCCGCCGAGCGCGAGCGTGAGCGGCGGGCCCGCGTAGCGCGACAGCGTTCCCGCCAGCAGCGCGCCGACGGGGCTCATGCCGAGGAAGGCCATGATGTAGAGCGCGGCGACGCGCGCGCGCAGCCGGTCCTCGACGATGGTCTGCAGCACCGTGTTGGTCGACGCCGCGGTGAGCATGATTCCCATGCCGGTCAGGTAGACGAGCGGCAGCGCGAGCCACAGCTGGTGCGTGAACGAGAATCCCGTGAGGGCCACGCCGGCGATCGCGGCAGAGATCGGAAGGCGCCGCAGCAGGCCGCGGATCGAGCTGAGCGTCGCCAGGTAGATCATGCCCGAGACCGCGCCGAAGCCCCCGGCGCCGATCAGCATGCCGAGCGTGGCCGAGTTGCCGTGGAACGCCTCCTTGGCGAACCACGGCATGAGCGACTGGTAGGGCTGGGCGAAGAAGCTCACCGCGGCGAGCAAGAGCAGGGCGCTGCGCGTGGGCAGGAAGCCGTAGACGTAGCGGAATCCCGCCAGCAGCTCGCCGGTGAGGCCGCCGCGGCGGGGCTCGGGCGCGCGCGCCGTGGTGTGCATCGCCGCCAGCGCGCCCAGCACCGCGAGGTAGGACAGGCTGTTGAGACCGAAGCCCCAGGCGACTCCGAGCGAGGCGATCACCGCGCCGCCGATCATCGGGCCGACGAAGCGCGCCCCGTTCATCAGCCCGGAGCTGAGCGCGATCGCGTTCGGCAGGTCCTCCCTTCCGCCGACGAGCTCCACGAGGAAGGACTGCCGCGCCGGGCTGTCGAAGGCGTTCACCAGGCCGAGCACGAAGTTGCCCAGCACCAGGTGCCAGGGCTCGACGCGGCCGGTGGCGACCAGGGCGAACATCACCAGCGACTGCGCGAGCGCCGTGCCCTGCGTCGCGTACAGCACCTTGCGCTTGACCAGGCGGTCGACGATCACCCCGCCGAACGGCGCCAGCACCAGGAAGGGGATCTGCAGCGCGAAAGCCGCCAGGCCGAGCAGGAAGGCCGAGCCCGAGAGGCGGTAGATCAGCCAGCTGGTGGCGATCAGCTGCATCCAGGTGCCGATCTGCGAGGTGCCCTGGCCGAAGAAGTACAGCCGGTAGTTCCGGTGCCGGAACGCGCGCAGGCTCTGCGAGAGGGGCACGGGAGCCGCGCGCCTAGGCGCGCGCGGAGAGCTTGTCGAGCTGCTCGCGCAGCTTGCCGAGCGTCGCTTCGAAGCCGGCCAGGCGCTCGCGCTCCTGCGCCACGACCTTTGCCGGCGCGCGCTCGACGAACTGGGCATTGCCGAGCTTGCCGCGCGCCTTGGCGATCTCGCCCTCGAGGCGCGCGACCTCCTTGCCCAGGCGCTCGCGCTCGGCGGCGACGTCGATCTCGACATGAATCATCAATCGATCGTTTCCGACGACTGCAACCGGAGAGTCGCTTTCCGGGAGTACGTCGACGTGATTGAAACCGCTCAACTTAGCAAGGGACACGGTCGCCGTAGCCGTAGACCGAGCAAGTACTCCATCAGAACGCGCCGTAGTAAAGAGCGGCACGCGGTCTGATGGTTTTACATTCGCTTCGCTGCGCAGGGTGCGGGCCGCTTCGACGAACTGCTTTACATACAGCACGTCACGCTCGGCTGTTTCGTCGATCTTTTCGGGCTGCGATTTCGGATACGGCGCGAGCATCACCGACTCGCCCTTCTTTCCGGCTAGCGGCGCAACCTTCTGCCATAGCTCTTCGGTGATGAAAGGAATTATCGGGTGTGCGAGGCGCAACGTCGCCTCCAGCACTCGAACAAGCGTGCGCCTGGTTCCGCGCTGAACCGTTTCATCATCTGACCTCAGTTGCTCCTTCGTGAGTTCGACATACCAGTCACAGTATTCGTCCCACACGAAGCGGTAGATAGCATTGGCGACGTTGTCCAGCCGATACTCTGCGAAGCCCGTTTCGACTTCCGCTTCCGTGCGCTGAAGCTGACTGACAATCCATCGGTCGAAGACGGATAACGATACTGGAGCCGACTCATCCTGGCCGCAGTCCTTGCCCTCGGTGTTCATCAGGACGAAGCGGGTCGCGTTCCAGAGCTTGTTGCAGAAGTTGCGGTAGCCCTCGCAGCGCTTGAAGTCGAAGTTGACGTTGCGCCCCAGGGTCGCGTAGGCGGCCATGGTGAAGCGCAGCGCGTCGGCGCCGAAGGCGGGGATGCCGTCGGGGAACTCCTTCTTGGTGCGCTCGCGGATCTTGGGCGCGTCCTCGGGCTTGCGCAGCCCCGTGGTGCGCTTCTCCAGCAGCGCGTCGATGCCGATGCCGTCAATCAGGTCGACCGGGTCGATCGTGTTGCCCTCGGACTTCGACATCTTCTTGCCTTCGTGGTCGCGCACGATGCCGTGGATGTAGACGTCGCGGAACGGCACGCGGCCGGTGAACCAGGTCGTCATCATGATCATGCGCGCGACCCAGAAGAAGATGATCTCGTAGCCCGTCACCAGCACCGTCGAGGGCAGGTAGAGGTCGTAGGCGAGCTTGTCGGCGCCCTGCGGCTCGGGCCAGCCGAGGGTCGAGTGGCACACCAGCGCCGACGAGAACCAGGTATCGAGGACGTCGGGATCGCGCTTGAGCGGCTTTCCTCCGGCCTTTTTCGAGGCCTCTTCCTCTGTGTGAGCAACGTAGATGTTCCCCGCGTCGTCGTACCAGGCAGGGATCTGGTGTCCCCACCAGAGCTGGCGCGAGATGCACCAGTCCTGGATGTTGTTCATCCACTGGTAGTAGGTGCTGAGCCAGTTCTCCGGGTAGAACTTCACCTCGCCCTGCTGCACCACCTCGATCGCGCGCTGGGCGATCGACTTGCCTTCGGCGCCGGGCTTCGACATGGCGACGAACCACTGGTCGGTCAGCATCGGCTCGACCGCGGCGCCGGTGCGGCCGCAGCGCGGCACCACCATGCGGTGCGGCTTGACCGACTCGAGCAGGCCGGCGGCCTTGAGGTCGTGCACCATGCGGTCGCGCGCCTCGTAGCGGTCGAGGCCGCGGTACTTCTCCGGGCCGTTGTCGTTGATGCGCGCGTCGAGCGTCAGCACCGGGATCAGCGGCAGGCCGTGGCGCAGGCCAACCTGATAGTCGTTGAAATCGTGCGCCGGCGTGACCTTGACGCAGCCGGTGCCGAACTCGCGCTCGACGTACTCGTCGGCGATCACCGGGATGCGCCGGCCCGTCAGCGGGAGCTCCACTTCCTTGCCGACGTAGGCGCGGTAGCGCTCGTCCTCCGGGTGGACCATCACCGCGACGTCGCCGAGCAGCGTCTCGGGCCGGGTGGTGGCGACCGTCAGGCTGAAGCCCTCGCCCGGGTAGCGGATGTGCCACAGGTGGCCGTCCTCCTCCTCGCTCTCGACCTCGAGGTCCGAGACCGCGGTGAGCAGCACCGGATCCCAGTTCACCAGCCGCTTGCCGCGGTAGATCAGCCCCTGCTCGTGCAGCCGCACGAAAGTCTCGACCACCACGCGCGAGAGCTTCTCGTCCATGGTGAAGTACTAGCGGCTCCAGTCGCAGGAGTCGCCCATGCGCCGCATCTGCTGCGTGATCGTTGAGCCCGACTGGGCCTTCCATTCCCACACCTTGGCGATGAAGCCCTCGCGCCCGAGGTCGTGGCGGCTCGCGCCCTGCTGCTCGAGCTGGCGCTCGACCACGATCTGGGTCGCGATCCCGGCATGGTCGGTGCCGGGAAGCCAGAGCGTGTTGTTGCCGCGCATGCGGTGATAGCGCGTCAGCGCGTCCATGATGGTCTGGTTGAACGCGTGCCCCATGTGCAGCACGCCGGTGACGTTCGGCGGCGGCAGCTGGATGCAGAAAGCCGGCTTGCCGGGCTCGGCGCCCGCGGCGAACCAGCCGGCGTCCTCCCAGCGCCGGTACCAGCGCTGCTCGACGGCGCGCGGATCGAAGCTCTTGTCTAGCGACATCGGTTTACTTCGGGTTGGAATCCTGTGGCGGCTCGCCGAGCGCCTGAGAGACCGAGACGGCGATCGCCTCGCGCACCATCCGGTGCACGCTCGCGGCGAGGTCGGCGCGCATGCCGTTCAGCGCCTGCTCGAGCATCTCGCTCAGGGTGCCGGCGAGCCGCTCCTCGAACACCCGATCGAGCTCCGGCGCCAGGCGCAGCAGCACCGCGTTCTCCAGCTCCTCGGCGAGCGCCTCGACCACCGCGCGGTCGACGCCGCGCGCCGGCCGCACCGCGTTGGGATCGACGATCTCGGTCAGGACCGGAACGTCGTCCTGCGGCTTGCGCGTTTCCTGGTGCCGCCGCAGCAGCGCGTCGACGCGCTGCACCAGCGGGTTGAACTCCTTGGGCGCCTGATCGCTCACTGTGCGCCGCTTCCCCGGGCCAGGTCGTGGTTTCCGATCGGGTAGCCGCGGTCGCGGTACCAGCGGTAGCGCTCGCGCCCCGCCTTGCGCTCCTCTTCGTTATCGGCGACGATCTCGAGCAGGCGCTCGAAGCGCTCGAAGTGCGGCGGCGTCTCGGGCGAGAGGTTGAGCAGCACCTCGCAGGCCTGCGGCCCTTCGGCGTCGGTCGCGATCAGCACCGGGGTCTCCGCCGCCAGCGGGTCGTGCGCCAGGCAGTGCGGCACGAACCCGGTCGCGGGCCAGGTCCACAGCAGGCGATCGACGCGCTGCGCGGTCTCGGGCTCGGGAGCGTAGATCAGCAGGCGCTTCTTCTGCGCCAGCGCCTTGCCCGCCAGGCGGCAGGCGACGGTCAGCTTGTCCTGCGCATTGAAGTAGAAATCGATGCTGGTCACTTTGCGCCCGCGTGCCGCAGCACGAAACGCACCAGCAAGGGCACCGGCCGCGCGGTGGATCCTTTTTCGCGGCCGCCCTTCCAGGCCGTGCCCGCGATGTCGAGGTGCGCCCAGCGCAGCTTCTTGGTGAAGCGCGACAGGAAGCAGGCCGCGGTCACGCTGCCGGCGGGCCGGCCGCCGATGTTCGCCATGTCGGCGAAGTTCGAGCGCAGCTGCTCCTGGTAATCCTCCCACAACGGCATCTGCCAGACGCGATCCCAGGCGTCGTCGCCGGCGGCGCGGACCTCGTCGGCCAGCTTCTCGTCGTTGGCGAACATCCCCGTGGCCACGTGCCCGAGCGCGATCACGCAGGCGCCGGTGAGCGTGGCGACGTCGATCACGACGTCCGGCTGCATGCGCTCGGTGTAGGTGAGCGCGTCGCACAGGATGAGGCGGCCCTCGGCGTCGGTGTTGAGGATCTCGACCGTCTGTCCCGAGAGCGTCTTCACCACGTCGCCGGGGCGGGAGGCGCCGCCGCCCGGCATGTTCTCGCAGGTCGGCACCACGGCGATTGCGTTCACCGGCGCCTTCATCCCGGCCAGCGCGCGCAGCGCGCCGAGCACGCTCGCCGCGCCCGCCATGTCGTACTTCATCTCGTCCATCTCGGCCGCGGGCTTGAGCGATATGCCGCCGGTGTCGAAGGTGATGCCCTTGCCGACCAGCACCACCGGCTTCTTCGACTTGGCCGCGCCCTGGTAGCGCAGCACGATCAGCTTCGGCGGCTGATGCGAGCCGCGGGTCACCGACAGCAGCGCTCCCATGCCGAGCTTCTCCATGTCGCGCCGCTCGAGCACCTGCAGGCCGAGCTTGAACTGGCGCGCCAGCTTCTTCGCCTGATCCGCGAGGTAGGACGGCGTGCAGAGGTTGGGCGGCAAGTTGCCCAGGGTGCGCGCGAGCGCCGCGCCGTCGGCAGTGGCGATCGCTTCCTTGAGCGCGGCCTGCGCCTGCATCGTCACCGGCCCGCGTGTTTGCGCCAGCGTCGCCGCGGCGAGCGCGGGCACCGGCGGCTTCTTCTGCGTCTTCAGTTCGTCGAAGCGGTAGAAGGCCTCGCGCATGCCGAGCACGAGCTGGCGCACGCTCCAGGCGTGGGGGCGCCGCCCGACTTCGATCTCGCCGAGAAAGACCGCCGCGTCCTTGGATCCGAGCTCGCGCAACGCGTTCGCCGCACCGCGCACCGCGTCGCGGAACGCCGGCTCGCTCAGCTCCTTGCGCTCGCCCAGCCCCACCAGCAGCACGCGCTGCGCGGCGAGCCCCGTCACCGCGCGCAGCAGCAGCGTCGAGCCCGGCTTGCCGCTGAGGTCGCCCTGCGCCAGCGCCGCTCGCAGCGCGCCGTGCGCGGCGCGGTCGGCGAGCTGGGCTGCGCGCGACAGGGAGCCTCCCGCATACACGCCGAGCACGAGACAGCCCGCCTTCGCGCGGTCGGGGGCGAGGGTTTTTATGCTAAATTCCACCGCGTTCTCCTGCGTATTCGGCCGGCGCAGATGATCGCATGTTTTGCCGCCGCCTGTGAATCGGAGGGAGACCTCGAGCGAAGATGATCTTTCACCGCGCGCTGATCAGGGAATTCGCGAGCTTCGCAAGCGCGGTGTTCCTCACGCTGTTCTCGATCGCGCTGACCACGCGCCTGATCCGTCTGCTCGGACAGGCGGCGGGCGGCAAGATTCCGTCGGACGCGGTGTTCGCCTACCTGGGATTCTTCTCCGTCAGCACGCTGCCGGTGCTGCTTTCGCTGACGCTCTTCGTTTCCGTGCTGCTCACGCTGTCGCGAAACTACCGCGACTCGGAGATGGTGATCTGGTTCAATTCCGGGCTTTCCCTGACGGCGTGGCTCGGGCCGGTGCTCAAGTTCGCGCTGCCGCTGGTCGCGCTGATCGCCGCGACGTCGCTGGTCCTGTCGCCGTGGGCGGCGCATATGAGCCTGCAGTTCCGGGCTCACATCAGCGCACGCGACGACGTCTCGCGGGTGGATCCGGGCACGTTCGGCGAATCGGGCGACCACGACCGCGTGTTTTTCGTCGATTCCATCGGCAGCGACAAGACGACCGTGCACAACGTGTTCGTCAACTCGGTTCAGCACCAGCGCGACGGCGTCATGATGAGCCGCACCGGCAGCACCGAGACCGCGGCGAACGGCGACCGCTTTCTGGTGCTCGACGACGGCCAGCGTTACGAGGGGCGCCCGGGCGAGGCCGACTACCGCGTGATGAAATTCGCGCGCTACGCGGCGCGCATCCAGTCGAAGGAGCAGGTGCGGCCGTCCGCCTCGCCCCAGGATCTCTCCACGCTGGCGCTGGCGCGCAATCCCACCGACGCCAATCTCGGCGAGCTGGTGTGGCGCCTCGGCGTTCCGATTTCCGCGCTCATCCTGGTCCTGCTCGCGATTCCTATGAGCTTCGTCAACCCGCGCGCGGGCCGCTCGGTGAACCTCGCGTTCGCGCTTCTGACCTACGTCGTCTATTCCAATCTGCTTTCGGTCAGTCAGGCGAGGGTCACCCTCGGCAAGCTCGATTTCTCGCTCGGGTGGTGGGTGGTCCACGGCCTGATGCTCGCGCTGCTGCTGATCCTGTTCGCGCGCCGCATGCAGCTGTTCCGGCTGCGGCTGGCGCGCTGAGGGCGGGGCGGGCCGAATGCGCGCGCGCACCATCGAGCGCTATCTCGCGCGGCAGATCTTCGCCGCGGTGGGGTTCGTGCTGCTCGGCTTCCTGGCGCTGTTCGCGTTCTTCGACCTGATCCACGAGCTCGGCGATCTCGGCCGCGGCAACTACCACCTGCGGCAGGTGTTCCTCTACGTCCTGCTGTCGCTGCCCGCGCACGCTTACGAGCTGTTTCCCGTGGTGGTGCTGATCGGCACCCTCTACGTGCTGGCGCACCTGGCGAGCAATTCGGAATTCACGGTGATGCGCGGCTCGGGGCTGTCGCCGCGCGGCGCCGGCCTTGCGCTGGCGAAGGTGGGCATGATCTTCGTGCTGGCGACTTTCGTCGTGGGGGAATGGGTGGCGCCCGCGGCGGACGAAGCGGCGCAGAAGCTGCGCATGCACGCCATGAGCACCCTGATCGGGCAGGAGATGCGCTCCGGCCTGTGGTTCAAGGACGAGCGCGCCTTCATCAACGTGCGCGAGGCGCGCACGGCGAGCAAGCTGAACGATTTGCGCATCTACCAGTTCGACGACGACGACCGGCTTCGCCTGGCGCGCTCGGCGGCGCAGGCGGATTACCTCGGCGACGGGCGCTGGAAGCTGATCGATGTCGCGCAGACCGAGTTCACGCCCGAGGGCCCGCGCGTCGAGCACTTCACCAGCACGGAATGGCACTCCTCGGTCAATCCGGAGATGATCGACGTGCTGATCGTGGATCCGGAGCGCATGTCGGCCTGGAAGCTGTACAAGTACACCGAGCATCTCGCCGGCAACAGGCAAAAGACCGAGCGCTACGAGATCGCGATGTGGAAGAAGCTCTTCTATCCGCTCGCCACCCTGGTGATGATGGCGCTCGCGCTGCCTTTCGCCTACATCCAGGCACGTGCCGGAATGGTGGGCATCAAGGTGTTCTCCGGGATCATGCTCGGCACGTTCTTTCACATGCTCAACAGCCTGTTCTCTCACATCGGCCTGCTGCGGGACTGGCCGCCGGTCGCCGCCGCCGCCCTGCCCAGCGCGACGTTCTTCCTCGCCGCGATGGTGATGATGTGGTGGGTCGAGCGGCGCTGACCCGGCGCGCGAGTCAACGCGGAACCGACACCAGCCGCGTGCCGACGATGCGGTCGTGCAGGAACTGCCGTTCGGGGTCGAACAGGGCCCACAGGACGCCGATCCCGCTCGGCACGAGAACCGCGGCGAGGACGAAGCGCAGCAGCGCCCTGCCTGGCGGCACGCTGGCGCGCCCGGGCATCACCAGGCGGATGTGCCAGGCCTTCATCGGCAGCGTCTGTCCGCCGCGCAGCCAGGACCACAGGAAATACGCGGCGAGGACCGTGGCGAGGAAGGCTTGCAGTGCGTGGTGGCGCCAGCCCTCGATGCTTGACGTGCCGCCGCTTGCGGTCAGGAACAGCGCCGTCGAAACGAACACCACGCCGAACAGCAGGATGGCCTCGTAACCCATGGCGGCCAGGCGCCGCAGGATTCCAGGCGTGCTCACTTGCGCGGCGTCTGCTGCTGCTGCGCTTCGCGCTCTTTCCAGCGCTTGCGCAGGGCCTCGCGCTCGGCCGGGGGGAGGCTGCGCAGGAGCTGATACCTCCTGCGCGCTTCCTCGCGCTGGGCGGGGGTCAGCTCGGCCCACTTGCGCATCCGGGTCTTGACCCGCTTTTTGCCGATGGGGGTGAACTTGGGAAAGCGCTTGGCCACGCCGAGCCATTTCTTCTTGCGCTCCGCGTCGAGCTTGTCCCATTCGCCGGCGAGCGGCGAGAGGATTTCGCGCTGCTGCGGCGTGAGTTGAGCCCAGGAAGGATTCTTGGCGTGGGGCGGCGCGGCCTGCGCAAGCGAGGCGTGCGCGATCGCCAGCGCGCCGCACAAGGCGGCGAGGCCGCGCGCCGCGGCGCTCAGCGCGCGCCGTGTTGCTTCAGCCAAGCGTCGAAGTCCTTGTCGAGGTAGGCGTCGATCGGCAGGTCGCCCGCCAGCAGGCGGCTGTCGATGTCGGCGAATTCGGCCGCCTTCTGGTTCTCCTGCCAACCGTAGATCGCCGTCAGCGCGACGCCGAGCAGCGCCGCCGGCAGCAGCACCCGCAGCGAGAGGCCGCCCAGTCCGCCGAAGCGCCCGACCAGCGCCTCGGCCCAGGCCAGGGCCGAGACCGGCGCGGCCTCGTGCCGCGCCAGAGCGAGCCTGCGCGCCGCTCGCAGGCGCGCCTCGACGCGCGGGGGCAGGTGCGTGCCCTGGTTGAGGACGTGGCGGACCTTGTTGCCGAATTCGGGTTCGTTCATCGTCGGTGTCGGAACGCTGCTGCGCTACAGCACGATGCCGCGCGCCCTGAGCGCGGATCCCAGGGCACGCGCGGCCCGGGAGCAATGCGTCTTCACGCTGCCCTCCGAGCACCCCATGGCCATCGCGGTTTCAGCCACGTCCAATTCCTCCCAGTAACGCATCAAGAAAGCCTCCCGTTGACGAGCCGGCAGCCTTGACAGCTCTTGCTCAATTATTTCAAGCACTTGAGATCCCTCAAGCTGGTCGGCAGGTGTCTGCCGCGGCGTGCCCGGGTCCGCCGCCAGGGAGTCGAGCGGATCCGATTCGTCGTCTTCGCCGCGCCCAGGGTACAGCGACGAAAGCAGCGTGGTCCATAGCGAACGTACCTTCTGGCGCCGGTACCAGTCGCGGATCGCGTTCTGCACGATCCGATGAAACAGCTGCGGCAGCTCCTCCGCGGGCCGGTCGCCGTACTTTTCCGTTAGCCTCAGCATCGCATCCTGCACGATGTCGAGAGCGGCCTCGTCGTCGCGGACCGCGAACACGGCCTGCTTGAAGGCTCGCCGCTCGATACTCTCGAGAAAGGCCGAAAGCTCGCTGCGGGTGGCCAGGGTGAGCCCTTTTCTCGTGCGCTGGCGCGCGATGTTGATCCGGAGCGGGATGTTACCAAAAGTCTCGGCGCAAGCTCGCCCCGATCTCTTGACCGCATCGCAACAAGTCTTTAATGTTCAAAGTTTTCCGCCACTTTCGGGCAATTCAAGTCATGGACCGAGTGAAGGGGGTCGCGCTGACCGGCGCCGAGATCGTCGTGCGCTGCCTGCAGGAGGAAGGCGTCGAATACGTCTTCGGCTATCCCGGCGGGGCGGTGCTGTTCATCTACGACGAGCTGTTCAAGCAGGACAAGGTCAAGCACGTCCTGGTGCGCCACGAGCAGGGGGCGGCGCACGCCGCCGACGGCTACTCGCGGTCTTCGAACAAGGTCGGCGTTTGCCTGGTCACCTCGGGCCCGGGTGTCACCAACGCGGTCACCGGCATCGCGACCGCCTACATGGACTCGATTCCGATGGTGATCATCTCGGGCCAGGTGCCGACTCCCGCGATCGGGCTCGACGCCTTCCAGGAGGTCGACACGGTCGGCATCACGCGCCCGTGCGTGAAGCACAACTTCCTGGTCAAGAACGTCAAGGATCTGGCGGGCACGATGAAGAAGGCTTTCTACCTGGCGCAGACCGGGCGCCCGGGCCCCGTGCTGGTCGACATCCCGAAGGATGTCACCATGCAAAGCTGCGAGTTCGCCTATCCCGAAGCGGTCTCGATGCGTTCCTACAACCCGGTGCGCAAGGGCCACGCCGGCCAGCTGCGCAAGGCCGCGCAGCTTCTGCTCGGCGCGAAGCGGCCGATGATCTACACCGGCGGCGGCGTGATCCTGTCGGACGCCGCCAAGCAGCTGAACGAGATCGTCAAGCTGCTCGGCTTTCCGTGCACCAGCACGCTGATGGGCCTGGGCGGGTTTCCCGCAAGCGATCCGCAGTTCCTCGGCATGCTCGGCATGCACGGCACCTACGAAGCCAACATGGCGATGCAGAACTGCGACGTTCTGCTCGCGATCGGCGCCCGCTTCGACGATCGCGTCATCGGCAACCCGGCGCACTTCGCGCAGAACCCGCGCAAGATCATCCACATCGACATCGACCCGTCGTCCATTTCCAAGAGGGTCAGGGTCGACGTCCCGATCGTCGGCCACGTGCCGGACGTGCTGCAGGACCTGACCAGACTCCTTTCGGCGGAGGGCGCCAAGCCCGACATCGCGTCCTGGTGGAAGCAGATCGGAGACTGGCGCGCCAGGGACTGCCTCAAGTACGACCGCAACTCGAAGATCATCAAGCCGCAATTCGTGATCGAGAAGCTGTACGAGGTGACGCAGGGCGACGCGTTCATCACCTCCGACGTCGGCCAGCATCAGATGTGGGCGGCGCAGTTCTACAAGTTCGAGAAGCCGCGCCGCTGGATCAACTCGGGCGGCCTCGGAACGATGGGCTTCGGCCTGCCCGCCGCGATGGGCGTGCAGCTGGTCAACCCCGGCGCGACGGTAGCCTGCGTCACCGGCGAGTCGAGCATCCAGATGTGCCTGCAGGAGCTCTCCACCTGCAAGCAGTACCGCCTGCCGATCAAGATCGTGAACCTCAACAATAGGTACATGGGAATGGTGCGCCAGTGGCAGGAGTTCTTCCACGGCAATCGCTATTCCCAGTCCTACATGGACGCGCTGCCGGATTTCGTCAAGCTCGCGGAGGGTTACGGCCACCGCGGCGTGCTGATCGACAAGCCGGCGGACGTCGAGCCCGCGCTGCGCGACGCGTTCAAGCGCAAGGACGAGCTGGTGTTCCTGGATTTCATCACCGACCAGACCGAGAACGTCTACCCGATGGTGCCCGGCGGCAAGGGCATCTCGGAAATGATCCTCGCCGAAGACCTGTGAGCCGCCACATCATCTCCGTTCTGCTGGAGAACGAGGCGGGTGCGCTTTCGCGCGTCTCCGGCCTGTTCTCCGCGCGGGCCTACAACATCGAGTCGCTCACGGTGGCGCCCACCGAGGACCCGTCGATGTCGCGCATGACCATCGTCACCGCCGGCTCGGAGGACGTGGTCGAGCAGATCACCAAGCAGCTCAACAAGCTGGTCGAGGTGGTGAAAGTCGTGGATCTGTCGGAGGCCGAGCACATCGAGCGCGAGATGATGCTGATCAAGGTGCGCGCGGGGGTCAAGGAGCGCGAGGACATGAAGCGCATGGCCGACATCTTCCGCGCGCACGTGATCGACGTCTCCGACAATACCTACACGATCGAGCTCACCGGCGACGGCAGGAAGCTCGACGCGTTCATCCAGGCGCTCGATCAGGGCGCGATCCTGGAAACGGTGCGCACCGGGGCCTGCGGCATCGGCCGCGGCAACCGCATTCTCAGGGTTTAGGAACAAATGGGGTCAGACCCCATTTTCTAGGGAGCAAATCAATGAAGGTGTACTACGACAAGGACGCCGACCTTTCGCTCGTCAAGGGCAAGAAGGTCACCATTCTCGGCTACGGCTCGCAGGGCCATGCGCACGCGCTCAACCTGCACGACTCGGGCGTCAAAGTGACCGTCGGACTGCGCAAGAGCGGGGCTTCGTGGGACAAGGCGAAGAAGGCGGGGCTCAAGGTCGCGGAGATCGGCGAGTCCGTGAAAGGGGCGGACATCGTCATGATGCTGATGCCCGACGAGCACATCGCCGCGGTCTACAAGGACGAGGTCGAGCCGAACATCAAGAAGGGCGGTGCGCTCGCCTTCGCGCACGGCTTCAACGTGCATTACGGGCAGGTCCAGCCGCGGGCGGACCTGGACGTCTGGATGGTCGCGCCTAAGGCGCCCGGCCACACCGTGCGCTCGACCTACGCCGGCGGCGGCGGCGTGCCGATGCTGATCGCGGTGCACCGCAACGCCTCCAAGAAGGCGCGCGACATGGCCTTGTCCTACGCCGCGGCGATCGGCGGCGGCAAGGCGGGCGTGATCGAGACCTCGTTCAAGGAAGAGACCGAAACCGATCTTTTCGGCGAGCAGGCGGTGCTGTGCGGCGGCTGCGTCGAGCTGGTGAAGAAGGGCTTCGAGGTGCTCACCGAGGCGGGCTACGCGCCCGAAATGGCGTACTTCGAGTGCCTGCACGAGCTCAAGCTGATCGTCGACCTGATGTACGAGGGCGGCATCGGCACCATGAACTACTCGATCTCGAACAACGCCGAGTACGGCGAGTACGTCACCGGGCCGAAAGTCATCGACGAGCGCGTCAAGGACGTCATGCGCGAGGCGCTGGCGCGCATCCAGTCGGGCGAATACGCCAAGGACTTCGTGCTCGAGAACCGCGCCGGAGCGCCGACGCTGCTCAGCCGCAGGCGCATGACCGCGGAGCACCCGATCGAGACCGTCGGCGGCAAGCTGCGCGACATGATGCCGTGGATCCGCAAGAACCGCCTGGTCGACCAGTCGAAGAACTGACCGCCGGGGCGGCAGGAAGAAGCGAGGCATGACGGCGCGCTATCCGCATCCGCTGATCGCGCGCGAAGGCTGGCCGTTCCTCACCGCGGCAGTGCTCGCCGCGGTGCTGGTCGGCTGGCTGGCTGGCGGCTGGTGGGCGGCGCCGCTCTGGCTCGCGGCGCTGTTCGTGCTGCAGTTCTTCCGCGATCCGCCGCGCGAGATTCCCGACGATCCGCGCGCCGTGCTGTCGGCCGCCGACGGACGGGTGGTCGCGGTCGAGAAGGCGCGCGATCCCTGGCTGGAGCGCGACGCGCTGAAGATCTCGGTCTTCATGAACGTGTTCAACGTGCACTCGAACCGTTCGCCGCTCGACGCCAGCGTGAAGCAGCGCTGGTACCACGCCGGCAGCTTCCTCAACGCCGCGCTCGACAAGGCCTCGCTCGAGAACGAGCGCTGCGCGCTGTGGCTGCGCACGGCCGACGGGCAGGACATCACCTGCGTGCAGATCGCGGGCCTGGTCGCGCGGCGGATCCTGTGCTACGCCGACGCCGGGCGCGAGCTCGCGCGCGGCGAGCGCTACGGCTTCATCCGCTTCGGCTCGCGCGTCGACCTCTATCTGCCGCTCGACGCCGAGGTGACTGCGGCGCTCGGCGACAAGGTGTACGCTGCGGAAAGCGTGCTCGCGAGGCTGGCGCAAAATGGCTGAATACCCGCACGAAAACCAGGCAGGCAGGCCCCAGATCGGCGCGCTGCGCCGGCGCGGCATCTACCTGCTTCCCAACCTGTTCACCACCGCGGCGCTGTTCGCCGGCTTCTACGCCATCGTGCAGGCGATGAACCAGCGCTACGAGATCGCGGCGGTGGCGATCTACATCGCGATGGTGCTCGACGGCCTCGACGGCCGCATCGCGCGCCTGACCCGCACCCAGAGCGAGTTCGGCGCCGAATACGACAGCCTGTCCGACATGGTGTCCTTCGGCGCCGCGCCCGCGCTGGTGATCTACGAGTGGTCGCTCAAGGGCCTCGGCAAGATGGGCTGGGTCGCGGCGTTCGTGTACTGCGCCGGCGCCGCGCTGCGCCTGGCGCGCTTCAACACCAACATCGACGTGGTCGACAAGCGCTGGTTCCAGGGGCTGCCGAGCCCGATGGGTGCGGCGCTGGTCGCCGGGCTGGTCTGGATCATGAACGACCTCGGCTTCGGCGGCGAAACCTGGCTCGCCTGGCTGTCGTGGGCGGTGACCATGTTCGCCGGCATCACGATGGTCACCAACGTTCCGTTCTACAGCTTCAAGGACATCAACCTGAAGAAGAGCGTGCCGTTCTGGGCCGTGCTCGCGATCGTCGCCGCGCTGACCGTGATCGCCACCAAGCCGGCGGTGGTGCTGTTCCTCCTGGTGGTGGCGTACTCGATCTCCGGCTACGTGCAGTGGATCCTGCGCGGACGCCCGGGGCGGATCGTCTGAGCGTGCCTTCGGCGCTGCTCAACCTCGGCTTTCGCCCCTTCTATCTCCTCGCCGCGCTGTTCGCCGCGCTCGCGGTGCCGGCCTGGATCGGCGATCTCGCCGGCCACCCCTGGGCGTCGGGCTACCTCGGAGGGCTCGCCTGGCACCAGCACGAGATGGTGTTCGGCTTCGCGCTCGCGGTGATCGTCGGCTTCCTGCTCACCGCCGGCCGGGTCTGGACCGGCCGCGCGACGCCCTCGGGGCTGCCGCTCGCGCTGCTGGCGGCGCACTGGCTCGTGGCGAGGGTGCTGATGGTCACCGGGCCGGGCTGGCTCGGGGCGATCGTCGACAGCGCGTTTCCGTTCGTCGCGGCGGCGGTGCTCGTGCGCGTGATCGTCGGCGCGCGCAACCGGCGCAACTATTTCGTGCCGGTGCTGCTGGCGGCGCTGGGCGCAGCCGACGTCTGTTTCCACCTCTCGACCCTCGGGCTGATCGGGGCCTCCGCGTCGCTCGCGGCGCAGGCCGCGCTGTACCTGATCGTGGTGCTGCTGATCGTGATGGCGGGGCGGGTGGTGCCCGCGTTCACCGCCAGCGCGCTGCCGCAGGCGAAGCTGCGCCGCTCCGCCGCCCTCGACCGCGTCGCGCTCGCGCTCTCGGTCATCGCCCTGGTCTGCGCGCTGGCCCGGCTCGACGGCTGGCTCACCGCCGCGCCGGCGTTCGCCGCCGCGGCGCTGCACGCCGTGCGCCAGGCCGGCTGGGCGCCGCTCGCCACGCGCGGTCGGCCGATCCTGTGGATCCTGCACCTGTCGCATGCCTGGATCCCGCTCGGCTTCGCGCTGCTCGGGCTGGCGGCTCTCGGCATCGTGATCGGCGACGCGGCCGTGCACGCTTTCGCGGTCGGCGCGGTCTCGGGGACCATCGTCGGCATGATCACGCGTACCGCGCTTGGCCACACCGCGAGGCCGCTCGTTGCCGGCCGCGCGGAGACGCTCGCCTACGTGCTGGTGCTCCTCGCGGCGCTGCTGCGGCTGGCCGCGGCGCTCGTGCTCGAGGCCTACATGCCGCTCGTGATCGCCTCGGCAGCGCTCTGGAGCGCAGCCTTCCTGGTCTACCTCGTCGTCTATGCGCCGCGCCTGGCGCGTCCCCGGCTGGACGGCAAGCCGGGCTGAAGGCTTGCGCGCGCCCCGGGGGCGCGTTATATTGCCCGTCATGGCTTCGACCCTCAGGCTCGAGCTTCTCCTTTCCGGCGCGGCGCTTCTGCTGGCCGGCCTGCTGCTGCGCCTCGCGCGCACAAACTAAAACCCCCAATTCGGCAGTACCTCCTCCCGCCCTTCGCGGCGGAAAGGCATTCGTACATTCGCACCCAAGGAGCGCACCATGAGCGGCAATAAAAACCTGATCATCTTCGACACCACTATGCGCGACGGCGAGCAAAGCCCGGGCGCCTCGATGACCAAGGACGAGAAGCTGCGCATCGCCCGGGCGCTGGAGCGCATGAAGGTCGACGTGATCGAGGCCGGCTTCCCGGCCTCGTCCAACGGCGACTTCGAGGCGGTGCAGGCGATCGCCAACGCGGTCAAGGACTCGACCGTGGCCGGGCTGTGCCGCGCCAACGACCGCGACATCCAGCGCGGCATCGACGCCCTCAAGGGCGCCAAGTCCTGGCGCGTGCACACCTTCATCGCCACCAGCCCGATCCACATGGAGAAGAAGCTGCGCATGAGCCCGGATCAGGTGTTCGAGCAGGCGCGGCTGTCGGTGCGCTACGCCAGGAACGCTTGCTCCGACGTCGAGTTCTCGCCCGAGGACGCCAGCCGCTCCGAGCCCGACTTCCTGTGCCGCGTGCTCGAGGCGGTGATCAAGGAGGGCGCGACCACGATCAACATTCCCGACACGGTCGGCTACGCGGTGCCGCAGCAGTTCGGCGAGTTCATCAAGTCGCTGAGAGAGCGAATCCCGAATTCCGACAAGGCGGTGTGGAGCGTGCATTGCCACAACGACCTCGGCATGGCGGTGGCGAACTCGCTCGCCGCGGTGATGATCGGTGGCGCGCGCCAGATCGAGTGCACCATCAACGGCCTGGGCGAGCGCGCCGGCAACACCTCGCTCGAGGAGGTGGTGATGGCGGTGCGCACCCGCAGCGACTTCTTCCACCTCGCGACCCGCCTCGACGCGACGCAGATCGTGCCGACCTCGCGCCTGGTGAGCCAGATCACCGGCTTCGTGGTGCAGCCGAACAAGGCGGTGGTGGGGGCGAACGCCTTCGCGCACGCCTCGGGCATCCATCAGGACGGGGTGATCAAGGCGCGCCAGACCTACGAGATCATGACCGCCGAGGACGTCGGCTGGAGCACCAACAAAATCGTGCTCGGCAAGCTCTCGGGCCGCAGCGCGTTCAAGCAGC
>Ga0315556_1000227_pt1 | contig 33468 bp, 33 predicted proteins | sample SalMarSW160310MG_FD_202112 | JGI IMG/M metagenome (GOLD analysis project Ga0315556, IMG submission 202112) | Salt marsh sediment microbial communities from the Plum Island Ecosystem LTER, Massachusetts, United States - Salt Marsh Sediment SW1603-10 ...
GACCAACATCTCGCACCGCCCGGGACTGCCGACCGGCATCTTCGGAAAGGTCGGCCTCGCGGTGGCGCCGAGCCGTCCCTACGTGGTGTACGCGCTGATCCAGGCGAGCTACAAGGGCCAGGCGGGCGGCCTGTTCCGGTCCGACGATGCCGGCCGGACCTGGAAGCTGGTCAACAACAGCATGGATATCACGCAGCGTGCCTTCTATTACAACACCGTGTTCGTGGATCCCCAGGACCCCGACACGATCTACCTGCCCAACGCCGGCCTGTACGTGTCGCACGACGGAGGCCGGACGCTGAGCCCCCTGCGTCCGCCGCATGGCGACAACCACGTGCTGTGGATCAACCCGAACGACCCCCGGACCTTCGTCGAGGGAAACGACGGCGGCGCGACCGTGACCCAGAACGGCGGGAAGGCGTGGAGCCCGGAGGACAACCAGCCCACCGGACAGTTCTACCACGCCAACCTGGACGACCAGTTCCCGTTCCACATCTACGGCGCGCAACAGGATCGCGGCTCCGTAGAGGCGTCGAGCGCCGCGCCTTCGCGGGTGTGGACGAACGTCACGGGCGGGGAGATGAGCTGGGTGGTGCCGACGCCCGGCAAGCCCTGGATCACCTACGGCAGCGGGTACGACAGCAAGGAGTGGAGGGAGAACCGCAGGACGGGGCTCGTCACCAACGTGAGCCCCTGGCCTTCCTACAAGTTCGGCCTCGCGGGAGCCAGGGAGAAGTACCGCTACGGCTGGATCCACCATCCGGTGGTGTTCGCCCCCGGCAACCCCGACGAGCTGTTGATGGGCGCGAACGTCCTGTTCGAGACGCACGACGAGGGCGTCCACTGGAAGGTCATCAGCCCGGACCTGACGCGACACGACACGACCAAGATGGGTCGGCCGGGCGGCCCGATCAGCGCGGACGTGACGGGCGAGGAGATGTTCGGCACGATCTCCTCGATCGCCTTCTCACCCCTCGCGGACAGCGTGATCTGGGCGGGCTCGGATGACGGCCTGGTGCACGTGACCACCGATGCGGGCGGGCACTGGAGCGAGGTCCGGCCTCCGTCGCTGCCCACGTGGTCCACGATCACCTGCATCGAGCCCTCGCACACCGACCGGGGCACCGCCTACCTGTCGGCGAGCCGGTACGACTGGGATGACTTCCACCCGTACGTGTACAAGACCACCGACTACGGGAAGCACTGGACGCAGATCACGGCCGGGCTGCCGGACGGCCAGTACGTCGAGAGCGTGCGGGAGGACCCGGACCAGTCCAGCCTGCTGTTCGCGGGCACCAGCCGGACGGCGTACTTCAGCCTGGACGGGGGTCAGCACTGGCAGCCGCTGACCCTCGATCTGCCGCCGGTGCGGGTGAGTGACGTGGAGATCCAGCCCCAGCAGCACGCCGTGGTGCTGGCCACCTTCGGGCGCGGCTTCTACGTGCTCGATCAGCTGCAGCTCCTCGAGCAGGTCGGGGCCGCCAGGGTCGCGACCCAGTCGGCCTACCTGTTCAAGCCGCAGCAGGGCTGGCTGACCTCGGGCGGCGGCCGCGGCTTCGGCGGGGGAGGTGGACGGCTGGCTTCCGGCATCGCGGTGTACTTCCACGTGCCCGCCGACTACGACGGCACGACGCCGGTCAAGCTCACCTTCACCACCACGAGCGGCGACACGATCCGCAGCTTCGACCTGCACCCCAAGGCGAAGGGGAAGCCGGCACCACGTTCGGACAACCCGGCCGAGGCGCGGAAGCAGCGCGAGAAGCGAGCGACCGCCATCGAGCCCGGCATGAACCACTTCCAGTGGAACCTGCGCTACCCGGACGCGGTGGACGTGAAGGGCATCTACAACTCGTTCTTCTCGGCCGCCACGCCCGTCGGTCCGGAAGTGGTGCCGGGCACCTACCGGGTGACGCTGACCTACGGCGACAGCACGCAGACGCAGTCTTTCGAGGTCAAGCTGGATCCGAACCTGAACACCACGCAGGCGGAGCTGAAGCAGCGCTTCGACCTGCTCATGCGGATCCACGACGCGGTCAACGAGCTCGACACGACCCTGAACCAGGCCATCGCCGCGCGCGATTCGCTCCAGCAGGCGATCGACGAGAAGAGCCTGTCCGCCGACCAGGCGAAGCCGGCGCTGGACCGCCTGAGCCACGACATCGACGGCCTGGTGGACCTCAAGATCCAGTCGGGCGAGGGCGCCCTGGTCTATCCCGGCCGGCTGCGCTCCTGGCTGACCTCGATCGCGAGCCAGGTGAGCCTGGCCCTGGTGCCTCCCACGCCCGCCATGGTGAAGGTGGCCGACGGCTACATCCAGGACGCGAACGCGGGCGTCTCGCGGCTGAAGTCGGACGTCACGGCCGCCCACGGAGTGCTGAAGAAGGGCTGAGCGGGCCTTCGACAGCGGACCCCGCGCGCCCGGGGGCGTCGTAAGCCCCCGGGGCGACATGCGCGCCGCGCGGATCCTCCTCGTCCTCGGCGTGTGGCACGTCGCCACGGCGGCTCCGATCTCGTGAGCTCGGCGTGGCGTCCGGGGCTTCCTCGTCTTCGCCCTGGGGCAGGTCCTGGTGGTGTCGGGCGCCGCCATGAACCTGGCCTCCAGCACGCCGTCCTTCGGCGCGGGAGCCGGCCTGTGGGCGGCCGGATTGGCGACCGTGAGCGCCAGCCGGATCCTGCCCCCGTGGATCCGGGGCACCGGACTGATCGCGGCGGTCCTGTTCGCGGTGGTGGCGCTGCGGATCTTCTCGGGAAGCCCGACTACGCCGCTCTCCCGACCCCTGCCCTTCTTCGCGTATCCCTTCCTGGTGGCGACCCTCTTCGGGTGGGCGTGGGTGCACTACCGGAATCCAGCCTGAACCATGGCCGGCGCTAGCCGCGCTGCTTGAGCCCGGTGGCCTCCAGGGTGGTCTTCCAGTGCCGGCGATCGGGTGAGACCTCGACCTTCACCTTCACGCGCGTCGGCGACGCGTATACGTACGTGATGCGGTCGTAGCTCTTCTCGCCGTGCTCGTCATTCTCGCCCAGCTCGGTCCACGTGTCGCCCTGGATGGTCATCTTCGAGGCGAAGGGCTTCGCGCCGCCGGCGCCCACCGCGTACATCTCGTAGTGCCAGTACGTGCTGTCCTGGCTGTTCCAGGTGTCCACCACCAGCGAGCGGACCGTGCGGCCGGCGTAGTCGTTGTCGAAGCTGCAGGTGAGGAACAGCCGGTTGGCGGACCAGCCGCAGTGCTCGTCCCAGGTGAAGCTGGAGGGCTTGCCGCCCGCCCGGGCCGGCGTGATGGTGCCGTGGTAGACCCAGTGGCCCGACTGCGCGTCCAGCGCCTCGAGCTGGGGCGGACGGGCCGGCGGGCCGGAAGCGAGGACGGGACCGGCGACGAGAAGGGAGCTCAGGATGGCGGCGAGCATGGGCACGCTCCTGCGGGTGCGGAGGGACGGGAGCTGAGAGCGCCACGGCGGCGCTAGCCGCACGGTAGGCCGCGCGCAGAGGAGGAGCAAGCGATGGTCGGACCGGGAGAGCGCGGGACGGCGAAGGGGGTCGCGGCGGAGCTCGCCGTGGTCTTCGTGGGCGTGTTCATCGCGCTCGGCGTCAACTCGTGGTGGGCAGCGCACCAGGATCACGAGCGCCTGCGCGCCGACCTCCAGACGCTGGCCCAGGACATGAACCAGGCCGCCCTCGTGCTCGACACCGCCATTCGGTACGACAGCGCGAACGTGGCGCTGTTCACCGAGGTCCACGATGGGCTCCTGGCTCACGATTCCGCGCGGTACGACCGCCTCGCATCGCTACCTGACGTCGGGATACGGATCGCCCCGGTCCCGCTCGGCACCCTGCGGTATCTGGTGGATGGGGGAGGGGTTCGGCTCATCCCGAATCCCGAGGTGCGCGCGAGGCTCATAGAAGACCTGTCGAACATCGAGCTCTACCAGGGCTGGATGGACGACCTCGCCACCGAGGGCCGGCGCGCCTTCGAAACGGTCAACAGGGCGGTCGATGAGAGCGCGGTCAGAGGTACCCGGTGGCCCGAGGCCGCGGTCGGGAACCTGGACGTGATCAGCGCGATGACGTTGGGGGCCTCGAGGATCTCGAACATCGTCATGCTGCAGCGGCGCATTCTCGGCCTCGTCCAGGAGATCGGTTCGGCGGCCGGCGGTGAGGTGAAGAGACCGTAGGTCGGTACCAAACCCAGTCTCGGCTCTGCCCGGGGAGGTGGACGCCCGCACATGCAGCCTCTACCCCTTCCCACCCGGATCGAGACGGCGCGGCTCGTCCTCAGGCCGTGGACGGCCGCGGACGCCGAGCCGCTCCAGGCAGCTCTGGACGAGAGCGTCGAGCACCTCCTGCCCTGGATTCCGTGGGCCACCCCCCGGGCCCCGGGCGCGGAGGAGACGCGGGCGCTGCTGGAAGGCTGGATCGCGCAGCGCGAGTCGGGCGACAACTTCATGTACGCAATCTTCCATAGCGACACCGGGCGGCTCGCCGGCGGCATCGGACTGTACGCGCGGGTAGGCCCCGGCCGCCTGGAGATCGGGTACTGGCTGCGGCGCACGGCCGCCGGCTTCGGCTACGCGACGGAGGCGACGGCCGCGATCACCGCCGCCGGGGACGGGAGCGTCAGGGCGCGAGCGACCGTGGTCTTCGTGCTGGACCGGAAGCCCGGGTGAGCCGCCCACCCTGCGAAGAGCGCGTACGGCTCCGGCCCCGAAGCGGGGATGGCTGCGCGTTCTGCTCGAAGCACGACCGACCATGCCCGTCGGCCCTGAAGGCGGGTGACCGGCGGGACGGCTGAACCACCGATGGGGAGGCGATCATGATCCGAGAGCCCCGCAGACCTCCGTCGAAGTACTCGCTCCTCCGTGCCGCGTGGATGGCCGCCGTCGCGCTTGCCGCGAGCGCCCTCGCCACCCTGATCCCCGACGTGATGGCCGCACAGACGGCTGAAGACTCGGCCGCGGTCGCCGCGCGAATCGACGCGTACAGGACGGCGTGGGACACGCACGACGCCTCCGCCGTGGCCGCGTTCTTCACCGCGGATGCGGACTTCGTGATGGGCAACCAGCCGGCGGCCGACGGGCGGCCGGCCATCCGAGAGTGGTGGAGCGGCTACTTCTCGCACCAGGAGCCCGAGCGGCACCTGGCGCTGGACGTGGGTTCGATCCGGTTCGTCACGCCCGACGTGGCCGTCGTCGACGTCGCGACGACCACCGGGGGGCGCGACCGCCAGGGTGGGGACCTGCTCGCGCGCAGGTTTCGGGGCACATGGGTCGTCCATCGCCAGGGAGGCGAGTGGATGATCTCCGCGATGCGCGGGCTGCCGACCGAGGAGGACCCGGTCGTCCTGAACGCCTCCGCCGCCGCCACGGAGGAACTCCAACCCGAGATCCGCGCGTTCGTCGATGCGTACGAGGATGCCTTCAACCGCCACGATCCCGCGGCCGTCACCGCCTTCTACGAGGAGCGCGCGGACCTCGTCGTCCGCAACGGCCCCGTAACGCGCGGGCAGCGGGCCATCGAGGCGTGGTGGGCGAGTTATTTCAGCCAGCCCAGGCCTTACCGGGCGATCCTCGTGCTGCGGGACGCCCGCATGGTCGCTCCCAACGTGGCCCTGATCAATGTCATCGGGACGGGACTGCCCGATGAGCCGGCGCTCCGGCGAGCGCCCACCCGGTACGCGCGCGCTACGTGGCTCCTGGCACGCCAGGAGGACGGTGGGTGGCTCATCACCGCGCTCCGGGTCCTGCCGAGCGAGGACGATCAGATCATCCGGGGAGGTGGTCGTCGGGATCCGATCCGGGAGGTCGAATGAATGCCAAGCCCGAAGCGAGGTCCTCGTCCTCCCGGTGGCCCGAGGCCGTCGCCATCGTCCTCTCGCTGGTCGCCGTGGGGGTGTCCGGTTTTTCGCTGGTCGAGGCTCAGCGGCAGCACCAGGACGAGCGCGCCACCCAGCTGCTGGACCAGATCTACGACGACTGGGACCAGATGGCCGCGCCGGAACGGTGGGAGGTGAGCCACCTGGATGAGGTGCCCGCGACCTACGACCATGTGCGCGACGTGCTCAGGGCCTACTCGACGAGGCTGCCCGTGCAGGAGCAGCGCCGCGTCTACCTCCTGGAGCGGACGACCGCCATCCGGATCCTCAACGCCTTCGAGCTGACGCTCAACCAGCGGCGGCGCGCGATCGAGATCGGCGACTCGGGTCGGAAGGCCATGCTGGACCAGGAGATCGACTTCTACGTGGAGGACTTGCTCCGGAACCCCCGTCTCCCGTGGTTCTGGTCCGCCGAGGGCGGAGGGCTCGAGCTGCTGTTGGATCCGCCGACCGTCGCCTTCTACCGCCGTCGCGTGCTCCACGACCCCGCCCACCCGCTGATCATCGAGCCGGACCCCGACGGGATCCTGCCGGGCTTCGACGGCATCGACTGAGAGACTCCAGAGAGGTCGATCGATGAGCGACCGAGATGACAGCCCGCGCCACGCCCGCAGCTGGAAGGTGTGGGTGTTCGAGTTCTTCCTGATCTTCCTCTCGGTGAGCCTGAGCTACGCGGCCAACGACTACCGGCAGCACCTCGCGGACCGGAGCCTCGCGAGGACATACGCCGCCAACATGATCGCCGACCTCGAGAGCGACACGGCCTACCTCCGGTCCCGCGTCGAAGGTACGCGGACGGCACGCGACAACGTCGACACGTTCCTGTCGCTCATCTCCAAGCAGGGCAGCCGCGACGCCTCGACCGGGAAGCTCTACTGGTACGGACTGTGGTGCGGCTACATCGCCGAATTCGCGCCCGACGATGCCACGTTCCGGGCCATGACCTCGTCGGGTGACCTGCGGCTGTTCGACTATCCCCGCGTGGGCCGGTACGTGGTGCGCTACTACGCGGCGGCCGGCGTGGTCACCCGACAGGCCGTGGCGGACGAGTCGATCTACGCCCGGACCCGCGAGCTGCACGCCAGGATCTTCGGCTTCCAGTACAACAGCCGGGCCAACCAGATCGTCCAGGCCAACAGGAAGTCGTTCTCCCAGGCGCGCATCGACGCCTTCATCCGCACGAATCCCCCGCTCCTCTCCCGCGATCCCGCGCTTATGAGCGAGTACGGGGAGATGTGCCGCTCGCGCTTTTTCCAGGGCCAGGTGGCCAACCTGGGGCGAGCGCTCGTGGCGGCCGACACGGCGATCGCCAGGCTGCGGCTCGTGGCCCGCTGACCCCGACGTGGACGAGGCCCCATGAGCGAGTCACGCATCAGCTGGCCGAAGACCCTGGCCGAGCTCCTCACGATCATCGTGGGTGTCCTGCTCGCCCTGTTCGCCAACAACTGGCGGGACACGGTGAGGGACCATGCCCAGGCGAAAGCGTACGAGGCGCGCCTTGACCAGGACGTGGCGTCCGACATCCAGCAGTACGCACGGGCCGCCGGGGAGGCGGCCGCCATCGACGCGGCGCGGGGCGGGACGGCGGATGGCGACGCCGTGGTCGTGACGGCAAGCCAGCTCGCCGGGATCCTCACGCGGCTGCGTCGCATCCCGGATCTAGAGGCGCAGATCGCAGACGTGCGGAACGTGATGGCTCAGCGGGAAGCGTGGTACGCGACGTACATGACGGCGGCGGCGAGGAAGCTGCGGAAGGTCCTGGCGGGCGGAACGTGAGACCGGGGACCGCCGCCGCCGGGATCGCCCCGCTCGTGGCGATGGCCGCCCTCGCGCTGCTGCCGGCGGCGTGCGGGCCCGAGGGACACCCGGCGAAGAGGGAGGGCCACGCCGCCCCGCCCGTGGCCCTCGATCCGGTGGCGGTCATCGGCCGCGCGGAAGGCGATTCGGACTACCTGTTCGGGGACATCCGCTCGGTGGCGGTGGACGAGGCGGGGAACGTGTACGTGGGGGACCGGATCGGGGCCACGGTCCGGGCCTACTCCCCGCGGGGGCAGTTTCTGGAGCGGATCGCGCGGGAGGGACGGGGCCCCGGAGAGATCACGGGCTGGCCGGCCGACCTGGCGTTCGGCCCGGGCGGCGCCCTGTACGTGCGCGACGACAGGGGGGTGACGGCGTTCGCGCGCTCCGGACGCACCGGACTGGCAGACTCCCTGGCGCGCTCCTGGAGAGCCCCGGGATACGGCGACCTGACGTACGACCGGAGCCACGTTGCGGACGACGGTACCTACTACTACCCGGGCGGCTCCACTCCTCCCGGGAAGCCGCCCCGCTTCTTCTACCTGGCCATGCGCGGCGGCCATCCGACCGGGGACACGCTCGAGGTCCCCCCGCTCGTGGGGATGCGGACGCGGAACGTGGCCTACTACCGGGTGGGGGCCCACTCCGGCCGGATGCTGAAGGGGCTGAGCCACGTCCCGTTCGCGGCCACCCCCAGCTGGGACGTCACCGATCGCGGGACGGTGCTGAGTAGCGATGGAACGAGCGACACGCTGCTGGAGACCGGCCCCCGGGGCGACACGCTGCGGATCCTGGCGCTCGGAGGCGGGAAGCCGCGCCCGATCCCGCCGGACGAGCGCGGCGACAGCCTCGAGGCGCTCAACGCACGCATCGACTCGCTGCCCGTTCCCCTGAAGGACGTGATGAACCTGGGAGCCGACGTCGCCGACCGTCGCCTTCCCGACGTCCTCCCATCCGTCCTCTCCGTGCGCGTGGCTACCAGCGGCCTGATCTGGGTGGAGCGCTGGCCGGCCGAGGGCGCCGGAGAGTCCAGGTCCTACGACGTGTTCGACTCGGCGGGCGCGCGCCTCGCCTCCGTCCGGCTCCGGGCGCCCCTGGCCTCGGATCCGCCCCCCTTCTTCAGTCGCCGCGCAGTGGTCGGCGTGACCCGGGACCCCGAGACGGGGGTGGGCCGGGTCGTCACCTTCTCCCTGGACTCGGTGCCTGCTCTGCGGGCGCGTCCCGCGATGCGCAGACGGAGTTCGGCCGCGCAGCGTCAGAGACGCTGAAGCACCACCAACAGCGTCAGCGTGGTCAGGCAAGCGAGCCCGGTCCGGATCCGGTTCCAACGGTTCCAGCGCGCCTCGAACGCGGCGCGAGCGGCGCGCAGGTCAGCCTCGTCGAGCGTGTCGACCTCCAGCGCCTTCAGCCCGTTGTTCAGCGGCACGTTGACCAGGAACGTCGGCGCCTGCACGCCCGCCAGGTAGACGGCCGCCGCGAGGATGACCAGGAGACGATCGCCTCCCTCCAGCGTTCCCAGGGCGACCACCACCGAGGCCGCGATCGCCACGACCGATCCGACCCACACAAGCACGAACAGGGGCTCGTTCTCCTGGATGACGCGATCCATGACCTGGAACGATCGCAGGAAGTCGGCGTCCGGCAGCGCGCGAATGCCCGGCATGACGACCACCGCGAAAGCGAACAGGAAGCCGGCAGTCAGGGCACAGAGAAGCGTCGCCACGACGAGGGTGAGCTGGGCCATGTCCATGACTCGTCACTCCGGGATAGGGACGTGGGGCGCACGGTCCGACGGCAGGCTGCCGGACCAGCCTTCAGCCGCATGTACCAAGATACGCCGCACGCCCGGGATTCGGTGCCGGGGCTGCGGGCGTTGACGGACCCGGCGGCGAGCCGGAGGTTGGGGGTGGAGAGGCCGCCTGATCCGTCGCGGGTGCGCGGGGATCGAGGACGGCGCGCGACACGCCCGGCGGCCCGAGACCGTGGAGTCCGAGACGCGGGCATGACATGAATGGCGCGGACCGTTTCGCCCTGATCCGGCTCGACCGCGAGTCGCGCGACCCGATGGCGCTCGCCCGGGCCCTTGCGGAGGCCCGCTCTACGCCAGTCCAGGACCAGGTGCTCGCCGCGAAGAGGGCCTGGGGGATCGTGGCCGAAGACCTGGCGGAGAGCGAGGCCCGGTCGCTGGCGGAGGCCCTGACGGCGTCGGGCGTGAAGTGCGCCTTCGGCCCCGCCGCCGCCCTGGCCGACCTCCCCGCCGCCGAACCGGCCACGACAATCGGCGCGCTCCCGGCGGATCCTCCGGTCCTCATCGCGGCGGCCGGGCTCACGGTCACCACGACGACCAGAAGGACCGAACAGACGGGTCCCACGGGGGCCCAGAAGGCCGCCAGCGCGGCCATCATGATGACCACCGGCCTGCCCATCAAGATCGGCGGGCGGAAGCGGAAGGTGCGGAAGACGCGCGAGGAGAAGCGGCTCGCCTTCTACCTGGACCTGCACTACGAGGGCCCCGCCCGGCGCCTGCGCATCGACGCCTCCCACTTCGACTTCTCGTGCCTGGAGGAGCGCATGCTCTACCAGGCCATGGGCAACCTGAAGCTGGTGCTCGAAGACCGGGTCGAGGCGGCCCCGGAGGCCTGGCTGAACCACGGCACGCGGGTGCTCCTGGAGGGGAAGCCCATCCGCACGATGGGCTACGAGTCCGTGGAGGACCTGGATCGCGAAGCCCGCTGGCTCCTGACGCTGCGAGGACGCGGGACCTGAGCCGGGAGCCCACCCCGAGCGGAATCGGAATCCACCCGCTATCATGGCGGTTCGAACTCTGGCGAATGGCGTCTCACCCGGACAGCGGACCTTGCCATGGCTCCTGGCCACCCCAACGCGCGCCTCGAGGCGTTCTGCGATGGCGTGTTCGCCATTGCGGCGACCCTCCTGGTCGTCGACCTCCGGGTACCCGCGACACAGCGCGTCGACAGCGCGGCCACCCTGTGGCTCGAGCTCCTGCGCCTCGGACCCGCCCTCCTCGCCTTCATCCTGAGCTTCACGGTCATCTTCATCACGTGGATGAACCATCACGCCACGCTGAAGCTGATCGACGAATCCTCTCCGTGGTTCGTCTACGCCAACGGATTCCTGCTGCTCACGGTGGCGTTCGTTCCCTTCCCCACCACGCTCCTGGGCGAATACGTCTCCTCCAGCAACGCCACGCCCGCGGTCGCCGTGTACAACGCGGTGCTGGCGGCCCAGGGCGCAGCCTGGGTCCTGGTGTGCAGAACGGCGGTGGCGAAGGGCCTGGCCACGAACGATCGGACCGCGGCGACCCTGCGCATGAACGGTCGGTACGGATTCGGGGCCCTCGTCCTCTACTCGCTCCTGGCGGTCATGGCGCTGTGGCTGCCCCACGTCGCGGTCGGCATCACGGCCGCCACCTGGGTGTTCTGGCTGATCCACGGTGCCAGGTTGAAGGCGGCCTGAAACCGCGTCCATGCGCCCGCGTCGGTGACGGCGCGACGCGTCTGCTACTCGAGGAAGGTCCATGCGAGACGAAGTGAGCCCGTCGAACGAGCCCGAGCTGCCACCGCTGATGTCCCAGGACTATTCGGAGGCGGAGGACTGGCCCGGCTACTTCGCGTCGGTCCTGGGGAAGGACGCCAGGGAGACACTGATCGCGGCGCTGGATGCGTTCGACTGCGAGGGATTCACGGGGGGCCTCGGAATCGACATCGCCGCCGGCGAGGGGCGGGACACGCTGGAGATGCTCGGGCGTGGCTGGCGGGTGGTGGCCACCGATGCGGAGCCGCAGGCCTTCGGGCTCCTGTGGCCCCGGGTGCCCGAGGAGCAGAGGCCGCGGCTCACCACGGAGGAGGTCGACTTCGCGGACATGCGGGTGCCCGACTGCGACCTGGTGAACGCGAGCTTCGCGCTCCCGTTCTGCTGCCCGGCGGACTTCCCCGCCCTGTGGAGCCGGATCGTGGCGGCCCTTCGGCCGGGCGGGCGCTTCGCGGGCCAGTTCTTCGGAGATCGCGACACGTGGGCCTCTCTCCCGGGCCGATCACACCACTCCCGCCAGGAAGTCATGGCCCTGCTGGAGGGCTTCGAGATCGAGATGCTCAGGGTGGAGGAGAAGGACGACCCGCCGGATCGGCGAAATCCCAAGCACTGGCAAATCTTTCACGTGGTGGCGAGAAGACGGTGACGTTCGGGGCACGAGGTTTCCCGGACCGCAAGGCACTCCCGACGGAGGATCCACGGATGAAGACGCTCGCCCACGCCGTCACCATCGCGCTCCCCCTCCTGCTGGCCGTCCGCGCCGCGCCGGCCGCCGCGCAGGTCTCCCCGAACGGGTTCGTCGTCCGCCACGAGACGCGGATCGATGCTGCGCCCGCGCGCGTATACGACGCCCTGGTGGCGGAGATCGGCGAGTGGTGGAACCCCGAGCACACCTTCTCCGGCGACGCCCGGAACCTCTCCCTGGACGACCGGCCGGGGGGCTGCCTGTGCGAGGAGCTCGCGGGCGGCGGCGGGGTCGAGCATCTGCGCGTCGTGTACGTCGACCCGCCCCGGGTGCTCCGCCTCTCGGGGGCCCTGGGGCCGCTGCAGGGCTCGGCCCTGGTGGGGACGCTGACCTGGACCCTGGCCGTGGCGGACGGCGGCACCCGCCTCGAGCTCACGTACGCCGTCGGCGGCTTCCTGGAGGGCGGCTTCGAGGGCGTGGCGCCGGCCGTGAAGTCCGTGCTCGCGGGTCAGATGAGCCGCCTCAAGCGGTACGTGGAGACCGGGAAGCCGGAGGCTCCGCCCTCCTCGGGCTCGCCGGACCGCACTCGGTCGGGGCGGTGAGATGAGCGAGAAGCTCTCGGTCGGCCGCGTGGCCGGCGAGTTCGCGCTCATCGTGGTGGGCGTCCTGGTCGCCCTCGCGGCCAACAACTGGCGCGACGCCCGGCACGACCGGGAGACGGCCAGGGGCTACGAGACCCGCCTGGCCGCCGAGGTCCGGGACGGGCTGGCGCACCAGGCGAGACAGCGCGGCCGGCTCGAGAAGGCTCAGGACGCGTCCGCCCAGCTGGTCGGCTACCTGGAGGACGGCCGTTCCCCCGCCCCGACCGATTCCCTGGCGCGCCTCTTCCTCCTGAGCTCGGTGGTCGGATTCGGGCCCGGTCAGCTCGGCTCGGATGCGACCTACCGCGAGCTCATCGCTTCCGGCCAGCTCGGCCTCCTGGGGGATCCGGTCCTTCGCCGGCGCCTGCTCACCTACTACGGCGCCCTGGACGAGGTGCGGGCCTTCATCGACCGGATGCCCCCGATGTACGACCAGATCGCCCGGCTCACGGGGACCCTGCCCTACCGGCTGCTGAGGGACGATCCGCCGCTCTCGACCGGCGACCGGACCCGGCTCGCACGGGAGCTGGAGGTGAACCGGGGCATGGTCCCGGAGCTCCGCCAGCTGCACGCGGACATCACCATGGTGCTCGAGACCATGGACTACCTGAAGGCGGACGGAGACTCGCTGCTGGCGTCGCTACACGGAGGGACATGAGGGGCAGCCCGGTCAGCGCCGACTACGACCCGTCCCCGCGGCGCGCGATCCTCGTCGATGTCCGTTCGCTCATCCCGAGGTCGGGCGCGGCCCGGCGACCCGGCGGACCGTGGCGCCGGCGTAGCAGCCCACCGATGCGAACGCCCAGGCGACCAGGACGATGAGCGGATCCACGCGGATCGGCTCGGGAGTCGGCAGATGGAAGAGATGGCCGACGATCGCCATGGCGGGCAGGCCCAGCGCGAGGGGCACGGCCCAGCGCCAGGCCGCCCTCGGCCGCAGGTAGCCGAGAGCCAGGCCGGCCAGCAGCAACGCCGACGCCGTCACGACGACCTCGGTGGTATGGAGGTCGAGCCATCCGATGCCTAGACCCAGCGCGACGGCCAGTGCCATCGGTCCGGTGTCACTACGCCAGCCACTGGAACCAGCGATCATGGGTCCGTCCTTTCGCATGGAGATCCGCGCAAGAGCGCGTCGCCCCCAGGGGCCTCACGCCTGGCCGGCAGCGGAGCCGCGGCAAGGGAGCCGTGACGCGCGAGTCTCACCAGTGCAGGAGGTACACCGGCGCCATGGCCGCCAGGGCGGCGCCCACCTGGAGGGCCAGCACGAGCAGCGCTCCTCTCGGAGCTCGCGGCAGCCAGCGGATGGCAAAGACGGCGATGACCGGGAGCTGGAGCGCCATGAGGAGCTGCCACAGGTGGGCGGCCGTGCCCTCATCGGGCGCGGGAGCGGCGCCGACGACGGCGATGCGGACCAGACAGACCACCAGCGCGGCCACGGACATGGCCACGGGGACGTAGGCTGTCGGCTGGCGGGTGATCGTCCGCGGGCTCATTCAAGACCCTCCTTCGGATCCGAGTCGTGGGTCAAGTCCCAGGGGGCCTCGAAGGAACACATAGGCCGTTAGCAGCCCGACCGTGGCGGCGCCCACGAAGAGAGAGGCGATCAGCACTCTGAGGCCGGGCGCCGGGAGGCCTTCGCCGCTCCACTCGCCGACCAGGAGCGCGATCCCGGTCGCCACGCCGACCAGCGCGGCCGCCGCCCACCTCCTCCGCCCTCGGCGGCGCGCGTCCAGCGAGTCGTCCGGCTCGGGAAGCCGGGCCTCGTCGAACGGCAGGAACGCCCCGGGCAGCGTTGACAGCGGTACGAACAGCGCGAGCATGCCCGTCGCCACCGCGGCGACCGTGCCGGCCACGCTTCGGGTCAGGGACTCGGGGAAGAGCGCCAGGGCGGCCGCCCCCGCCGCCGAGACGGCTGCCGCCTTCCGCCACGACCGGACGCCGAGCGGCAGATCGCGGACGGCGCAACGGACGGCCAGCCACAACAGGCTCGCAAGCCCGAACAGGCCGCTCACGAGCCCGACGAGCTCGAGGTCTCCCGGGCGGCCCAGCCACCGGGAGAGGTAGCGGAGCATGGCGACGCCGTCGGATCCCAGGGTCACGAAGACGGCGCCGGCCACGGCCACCTCCGTGCGGGCCAGCAGCACGCTCTGTCGGTACGTGTAGGTCGTCCGCCGCGCCCGCACCACCGACAGCAGGGAGAGAAGCCCAGCGGCGATGACGCCGAACGTGGTAACAGCGTCGAAGGGATCCTGGTAGAAGGGCAGGATGGGGGCGAGCACCGGGTCGTGGACCGTGAACTGGAAGAAGAGCAGGAACGCGAGGGCCGCGACGGCGGTGAGCAGCGCGGTGCCCCTGAGCAGGTGCCGCCTCATCACACGTACCCGAACAGCGGCGGGAACACGATCACCACGACCGCCGCCCACACCGCGTACACGGGCAGGTAGTCCGTCTGCCACTTCTCGAGCCTCGCGAACACCCCACTCCCGCGCAGGAAGCCCAGGTAGAGCACGAGCGACCAGCCCAGGTTGACCAGCAGGACCACGTTCTCTCCCAGGGCGGCCACGCGGTTCGGGGTGAACCCGAAGGCGGAGATCCGCGCGGCGATGGCCCACAACGCGACCGCGTCGGCCAGGAGGGCGCTCACCAGCAGCACCACCTGCATCCAGTCGAACAGGCCGGGCGGCGAGCGGGGGTCCCGGGCGGAGACGGAGTAGAGGAGCAGGCCCAGAACCACGACCAGGAGCAGGTCGAAGGCGATGAGGACGTTCCGCTCGATCTGGACCCCGCGGCCGGTGAACACGAGTGTGCCCAGGAAGACCACCAGCACCGCGGCGAACAGGGGCGTGAACAGGCGCGTGAGGACCGGCGCCATGTTCTCGATCACGCTCTGCTTGGCCTCCACGAGCCACGAGCCGACCAGGACGGCCCCGACGGCGCCGCACGGCATCAGCCACTGCTGAAAGAACCGCTCGATGTGCACGCCGATCGACTGGAACAGCATCCCCATGAGTCCGGCCAGGACGCCGCCGCCCAGGGCGATGAGCGCGTAGTAGATGAACAGCTCGCCCGAGAAGCGGATGAAGTCCATGCGCCCCGCCCCCTGGCCCCAGCGGCCGCCCGCGTAGGCGATCCCGACGACGAGCCACAGCGCGATCGGGAGGTGCAGCGCCGTGAGCATCTCCGTGTAGCCCGGGTCGTGCGTGGGCGAGCCCGGCACGTGGACCTGGAACGGGTACACGTTGGCGAATACGGCCGCCGCCGCGAACGCCACGGCCAGCCACGCGGTCGTGCGCGTGTCGAGCCTCCGCTTCCAGGCGAAGTAGCCCGTGAGGAGCGGCAGCACGAACAGGCTCGCGTTCCGGACGTAGAAGCCCGCGTCCCGCCCGAGGTCCAGCCCGAACAGCGCCGGAACCTTGATGGCCGCGGCCGCCGCCACGGCCAGGCAGAGGGCGACGACCGCGTCCCTCATCGTCCCCGGGCCCGTCTCCCCGTCCTCGGACGGGACGACCACGAGTTGCTTCCACAGGCGGTCGGAGTGCTCGCGCGCGAATTCCCGGGAGAGGTCGTCCAGGGCGCCCATGCGCTTCACGGCCACCAGGAACGCCTCGTCCTCGGCCAGCCCCGCCTCGACCAGGCCGGCGACCTGCTCCCTCAGGTGGTCCTCCAGCTCCGCCACGTCCACGGCGTGAATGGCCTGCCGGCGGCGGAGAAAGCTCCGCCACTGGTCGATCTGCTCCTCCAGCGCCGCAGCGCGCTCGGGCGTAGGGTGACCCGGATCCGGCATGGCTCAGGCTCCTTGAGGCAGGGGTCCGGCGGAGGCCGGGCCGGACGGAACGGAGTCACGGAGCGCCGACCACAGGCCGCGGAGCGTCTCGTCCACCGCCTCCCACTGCCGGTGCTCCTCGGCGAGCTGCTCGCGGCCGACCGGCGTGATCCGGTAGTACTTCCGGCGGCGGCCGTTGTCCGCCTTCTCCCACCTCGACCTCACGAAGCCGAGCCGCTCGAGCCGGTGCAGGACCGGGTAGAGCATGCCGTCCGTCCACTCCAGGCGCCCTCCCGACAGCTCCTGCACCCGCTGGAGGATGGCGTAGCCGTAGCTATCCCCGTCGGCCAGGATGGCCAGGACGATCGGAGTCGAGGAGGCGGCGACCAGGTCCTTGTTGATCTCCATGATGTCTCGCGTCGCGTGGCTTCGATGCGTCCGAGCCCTGGGTCGGCTCGAGCCGGAACTATACCTAACAGCACTATGCCTTGTAGCACTATGCATAACGGCACGAGGTATGTCAAGGGACGGGAGGCACCGAGTGTGACGGTGGGCTCTCTCCCTCGACGAGCCGCTTCCGGGGGGATCCGTCCGCGCGCGGTCTGGCGGAGGCCGCCACCTGTCGAGACGTTGTTCGTCGGCGCCCTGGGCGCTGGTGTGCCGGACCGGGACCATCGATCCGGCCCTGTTCCAGTCCGTCACCCAGGAGATCTCCGCCTACGCGAAGCCCTCCTCGGCCCTCGGTGACTCCGCGGACCTGGCGCGTCGCGGGGCGCTTCTGCGGTGGACGTGGTCCAGGGAGCGATTCCTGTTCAACCCGGAGTTCCAGGCGTTCGTCGACAGCATGCTGGCGACGGGCCGCCCATGACGGATTCCGCCGGCTCGGAAGCGGCCGCGGAGCATGGCGGAGTGGTCGAAGACGACGCCAAGGACTGGACGTTCCACGGATGGCGGGTGTGGGACGGCCTCGATCCGGAGGGCAACATCATCCAGTTCCGGGCCCCGGCCGCGTGAGCGGCCCGGGGCCCAAGACCCCGGGGAGGAAGCGCGACGTCATGACGACGATCAAGATCCGTCACTGACCCTTCCGGAAGCCCATAGCCGCCCGGGCGGCGGCACGGCTGCGCGACCTGTACCCCGATGCCGGATGACATCGTCGAGATGGTGAGGGAGGCGGACGAGTGAGGCGGTAGCTCGCGCGCACGGATACGGTCGATCCATTGCGCGAACCGGGTCCTCCGGGCTAAAGCGAAATCTCGCGATACGATTTCGTAACCGACACCTGGAACCCTCAACACGCGACGCAGCGATAGAAGGAGAGCCCGATGGCCAACCTCGACGTGGTGAAGCAAGCCTACGCGGCCTTCGGCCGGGGTGACATTCCCGCCGTGCTCGGGGCCATGGCCCCGGAGATGGCCTGGCACGAGGCCGAGGGGAACCCTTACATGCCGAGCGGGGAGGCCTGGATCGGACCGGACGCCATCCTCGAAAAGCTGTTCATGCGGCTCGGCACCGAGTGGGACGGCTTCACCGTGCACACCGGCACTTTCCACGACACCGGTGACGTGGTGGTCATGGAAGGCCGTTACACCGGCACGTACCTGGCGACGGGGCGCGCCCTGGACGCGCAGGTGTGCCACGTGTGGACGCTGAGAGATGGGAAGCTGGTCAAGTTCCAGCAGTACGTCGACACGGGGCAGCTCCAGGAGGTGGTGGGCGCGGGCTCCTGAGCAGGCCCCCGACCCGGCCTCTGACAACGCCATGACACCCCCGGAACGGATCCGCCGCCTGCGCCCGCCGGGCCGCCGCGTGCGGCGCTTCCTGCGCTACACGCTCGGCGAAGTGGTCATCGTCACGATCGGCATCCTCATCGCGCTCCAGATCAACGGCTGGAACGCGGCGCGGGTGGACCACGGCCGCGAGCACGGCTACGTCGCGTCGATGCTGGGGGATCTCCGGGCGGACATCGGCACCATCGACCGGACCGTCGCGGGAAATCGCATCGTGATGGACGGGCTCGACTCCCTCCTCCACCAGCTCGCCGACACCCGGGACGACCCGGCGTACCGGCGCCACCTCTACCTGACGTCGCTGGTCCGCACGTACTGGTACCTGGTCGCCGATTTCCCCGAGCTCACGCTCACCCAACTCGAGAACAGCGGGAACCTGCAGCTCATCCGGGACGACAGCGTGAAGGTGGCTCTCCTCGGCTACCGGCAGACCATCAACGCCAGCCGGTACCAGTACGACGAGCTCACCCGGTACTTCCACGTGGTCGAGGCCACGCAGAAGCGGATCTTCGACTACCGGCTCGGCCGACAGGCCCTCGGATACATCGACGCCGACACGAGGCACATGCTGGGGCCCCTGGACGCGTTCGAGCCCCTGCTGCCGGAGGGCCGGTATATCCTGGATGATGATCCGGCTCTGCGGGCCCAGTACTACGGCGACATCCTCTTCTACCGGTCGACGCTCACCCTCACGGTCCATTTCCTCCTCGAGCAGCGTCAGACGGCCGAGGCACTGATCACGCTCATCGGCGCGCGGTACCCGTCCGTCGAGCGCGCCCGGCGGCGGGCGGACCACGGCACGTGAGTCGGCCAGCAAGGTTCGCGCGCGGGCTGCGCTGGTTCGCGGCCGAGTTCGCCGTGGTCGTCTCCGGCGTGCTGGTGGCCCTCGCCCTGCAGGCATGGTATCAGTCGCGCCAGGACGCGCGAGCTTCGCCGCCGACTCGAGAGGTCATGATGGCCGCCGTCCTGTTCGTGCGCGTCAAGTCGGACCTGGATCCGGAGGAGGGACCGTTCGAGGGGCTGGAGGGGCGGCTGGCGACGTAGGTCGGAAACAGGCACCCGTGGAGGAGTGACAAACGTGAAGGACATCCAGATCCGCCACTGACCCTTCCGGAAGTCGATAGCCGCCCGTGCGGCGGCCCGGCTCCGGGAATCCTACCCCGACGCGCACGTCGAGACCGTGAGCGGCAAGCTCATGGAGATGACCGTGCGGGTGGATGGCGAGGCCGTGTACTCCACGCGACACCTGGTGCCCTCCAGTCCCGAGACGATCGCCGAGAAGGTGCGAGCGGCGATCGAGTCGAAGGGGGACGCCCGCAACGACCTGTAGGGAGGCGGCCCATCTCCGAGCAGAGATCGATCGCCGCCGCGACGGTGAGACGAGGCCTGCTGGCGATCGCGGTGGTCCTGGCCATAATCCGGGCGCCGAGTGGGACCGGAGCGGCGGCGCTCGCGGGCTCACGCCCGCCGCACCTGCACGTCAACCGCGTGTTCACGATGGTCGTCCACCAGGGGGATCGAGGGGGTGGCCTGGTCGACTCCGTCCACCGTCACCCGGGGCTCTCCGCAGGGGCTCTGGCCATCTCCATCTCCGGGGAGCTGGGTCACCGTGATGTGGTACACCGTCTCTCGGTGACGGTAGTGGACCTTGAACCCGGTCCAGTGCGCGGGCAGGCAGGGGGCGACGTGCAGCTTGTCCACGTCGAGACGTAGCCCCAGCAGGGACTCCAGGATCAACCGGTACATCCACCCGGCCGACCCCGTGTACCAGGTCCAGCCGCCGCGTCCGATGTGGGGCTCCACCGCGTAGACGTCCGCCACGACCACGTACGGCTCCACCTTGTAGGTGTCGATGGCTTCCGGCGTGATCGCGTGGTTGGCCGGGTTGATCATGGTCGTCAGCTCCCAGGCGCGCGGACCGTCGCCCAGGGCGGCGAACGCCATCGCCACCCAGACGGCGGCGTGGGTGTACTGCCCTCCGTTCTCACGCACCCCCGGCACATAGCCCTTGATGTAGCCCGGGTCCACATCCGACCGGTCGAAGGGGGGATCGAGGAGCTGGATGAGCGAGTGTTCGCGGCGCACGAGCCGCTGGTCCACCGCCTGCATGGCCAGGCGCGCTCGCTCGGGATCGCCAGCTCCGGACAGCACGGACCAGCTCTGCGCGATGGCGTCGATCTGGCAGTCGGCGTTCTGCGCCGAGCCGAGGGGCGTGCCGTCGTCGAAGTAGGCGCGGCGATACCAGGCGCCGTCCCAGCCGTGCAGCTCGATGGCCTCGCGCAGGCGAGCACGCTCGGCGGCGCACACGTCGGCGAAGGCGGGATCGTTCTTGCGCCGCGCCAGTTCGCCAAACTGGCGGAGGACCTCGGCCTGGAAGAAGGCCAGCCACACACTCTCGCCCTTGCCGCCAGCGCCCACCCGGTTCATGCCGTCGTTCCAGTCACCCGTGCCCATGAGGGGCAGGCCGTGCGAGCCGGATCCGAGCCCGTGGCGGATGGCCCGCACGCAGTGCTGGTAGAGGGTCTCCGTGACCGCGGACCGGCCGGGCAGGTCGTAGTAGGAGTCGTCGTCGGGTGCGACAGCCCGGCCCTCGAGGTACCGGACCTGCTCGTCCAGAACGCCGATGTCGCCTGTGGTGAGGGCATACCGGCAGGTGGCCAGTGCCAGCCACAGATAGTCGTCGGAGCAGTGGGTGCGCACGCCCCTGCCGGACGGCGGATGCCACCAGTGCTGCACATCCCCGTCCAGGAACTGGCGCCCCGCGCACACGAGGAGGTGGTCGCGCACGAGCTGGGGCTCGGCGTGCACCAGCGCCATGGTGTCCTGCAGCTGGTCGCGGAAGCCGAAGGCGCCACCGGACTGGTAGTAACCGCTGCGCGCCCACAGCCGGCACGCCATGGTCTGATAGACGAGCCAGCCGTTGGTGAGCACGTTCAGCGACTGGTCGGGCGTATCCACCTGGATGGCGCCCAGCGTGTGGTTCCACTGCTGCCACACGGCCTCCAGGGCTCGCCGCCCGGCCGGGGCGCCCCGGTAGCGCTGCACCAGGCGGTGGACCTCTTCGCCTCCCGGATTGCCCCCCACGCCCAGGCGGAAGGTGATCTCGCGTTCCTCTCCGTCGGCGAGGTCGAAGGCGACCCGGATGGCGGCGCAGGGATCCAGGCCGGCGCCCAGCTTCCCGGACAGGTGCGTGCGCGCCATCGCGGCAGGCCGCTCCAGGGTGCCGTTGCGGCCGATGAACTCCCTGCGGTCACCGGTGACGGTCCGGCTCGCGTCGTCCACGTCGAAGAAGGCGACCCGGTCGGTGAACTCGGTGTTGTACGGGTTCCGCGCGTACAGCGCACCGCTGATGGGATCGACTTCCGTAGTCACGTACATGGCCGACTTGGGGCGCAGGTCGCCCAGGACCCATTCCACGTAGCCGGTAGCGGAAAGCCTGCGTCGTCTGCCGGACAGGTTGCGGACCTTGAGCAGGGAGAACTTCACCGCGGCATCGTGTGCCACGTAGACCCACAGCTCCGAGCGGAGTCCTGCCTCGGTATGCTCGAACACGCTGTAGCCGAAGCCGTGGCGCGTGACGTACGGTGTCGCGCCACGCCTGGGGAGCGGTGTCGGTGACCAGAAGGCGCCGCTCTCCTCGTCGCGCAGGTAGAAGGCCTCCCCGGCGGCGTCGGTCACCGGGTCGTCGTGCCACGGCGTGAGGCGAAACTCGTGGGCGTTCTCACACCAGGTGTAGGCCTGGCCGCTCTCCGAGATGACGCTGCCGAAGCTCGGATTGGCCAGCACGTTGGACCAGGGCGCCGGGGTGAATTGTCCGGGCGCGGTCGTGATGACGTACTCCCGCCCGTCCGGGGTGAATCCACCGATGCCGTTGGACAGGATCAGATCCCGGAGCGGCAGATCGAAGGCGGCCGGCGGCTCCGGGGTAGCGGCCTCTGTCGGAACCAGCGGCGGCACGCGCGCTTGCAGCGGTCCCGGTCGGGCGAGCTGTTCTTCCAGGGTCCCCCGTCCGTCGCTGAGGATGACGCGGGCGACCGTCTGGAACAGCGTGCGGTCCTCTTCCGAGATCTGGTCCACCGAGCGGATGAAGATGCCACCCGGGCGATCGATCGCGTGGGCCTCGACGCCCGGCGTCACCAGGCTCAGGATCTGCTCCTGAAGCGCCTGGCGGTACCCGGCACGTTCCTCGTTCCAGATCACGAGATCCACGGGGAGGCCCTTCAGTCGCCAGTAGGCGTGGGCCTGGATGAGCCGGTGCGCCAACTCGATGTTGGCGCCGTCGCCGATGCGCAGCAGCACGATGGGCAGGTCCCCGGAGATGGCATAGCCCCAGAGGCCGGATTGCCCGCGCCGGTTCTTCAGGAGGACGCTGGCGTCGGCGCGCAGCGCGGCGTGGGCGTAGATGACCGAGCCGGCCAACCGCCCGAAGAGCTGCGCGTCCGCGTCGCTGGCGTCGATCTGGCGTAGCACCACCTGGGCGTGGGTCCAGGTCAGCTCGAAGACGCGGTCGGCGAGGCGCCGGTCCCGGTACTTGTCGACCAGTCCCAGGACCGCATCACGGCTCGCGCCGATGCCGTAGACCAGATCGATGATGGCCGATTGGTCCGGCTCGAGGGTGACGAGACCGCGGATGGCAACCACCGGGTCCAGCACGGAGCCCTGGCTTCCGGACAGCGCCACGCCGTCATCCATGGCGCGGGGGGCGGCGACCGTGCGGGTCCGGCCGATGAAGCGCGCGCGGTCGGTCTCGTAGGAGAGCTCACCGACGTCCGCATCGTGCACGGCCATGACATGGAACATCCACGGCACCTCCTCGTCGCTGGAGCGCGGTCGGCGGGTACACAGGATGGCGCGGCTCGCCGGGACGATCTCGGTCTGCACGAAGAGATTGCTGAACGCAGGATGCAGCGCGTCGGCGGCCGCCGCGGCCAGCACCACCTCCGTGTAGCTCGTGACCTCGATGGTCCGGCGCTCACGGGAGCCGTTGGTGACATGCACCCGGCGGAGCTCGATATCATCCTCCGGCGACACGGCGATCTCCGTGTGGGTATCGAAGTCGCCGTCACGGCGCCTGAATTCCGCGCGCCCTTCCGAGAAGATCGCTTCGTAGCTGCTGCCGCGTCGCGCGGTGGGCTGGTGCGCGGTGGTCCACATCGTGCCCCCGTCCACGTCCCGCAGGTAGCAGAACGTGCCCCATGGGTCCCGGGTGCCGTCCTCCCGCCAGCGCGTCACGGCGAGGTCGTTCCATCGCGTGTAGCCGCCGCCGGCGTTGGTGACCATGACGTGATATCGGCCGTTCGACAGCAACTGCACTTCCGGATTCGGCGTGTCGGGGCTGTCCAGCACGCGTATCGGTGTGCGCGGGGTGTCCGTGCCGGTCACGACGCCGGTGGGCTCGGGGATGTAGGCGTAGAATGCCGAGGCCCTGGGGATCCGCTCCTGCAACAGGGGCACGGTGGCCCGGAACAGCGGTTCCGACTCGAAGCGCTTCTGCATGCGGCGATCGAGCAGCAGTGAGGCCAGGGCGACCAGGCTCATGCCCTGGTGATGCGCCATCCAGGAGCGGACCAGCGCATGGGACTCGCCGGGCCGCTGCCGCGCCGGCGTGTAGTCGACGGCCTCGCGGAAGCCGAAGCAGCCTTCCGCCCCGACGGCGGCGAGCCGTCGCAGATTCAGGTAGGCGGCCTCGGGCGCCACCATCAGCGCCAGCACCGAAGCGTACGGCGCGACCACCAGGTCCTCGGCGAGCCCGCGCTTCAGCCCCAGATCCGGCACGCCGAAGGCGCGGTACTGGTAGTTGAGATGGGCGTCGAGTGCGTTGTAGCCCGATTCGGACATGCCCCACGGCACGTTGCGCTGCCGGCCGTACTCGATCTGCCGCGCCACCGCCGCGTGGACAGTCTGGTCGAGGAGCGTGTGCTCGTAGGTCGGCATCACCAGCTGCGGCATCAGGTACTCGAACATCGAGCCGCTCCACGACAGCAGCACCGGCCTACCGGCGGCGGTGGTGAGCAGGCGTCCGAGGGCGAACCAGCTCTCCTGGGGAAGGCGCCCCTGGGCGATGGCGACGAACACGCAGAGGCGCGCCTCGGAAGCCAGCAGGTCGTAGAAGCTCCCGTCCCGCCGTCGCGCCTCCACGTCGTAGCCAATGCTCAGCAGGCGTGACGCCTTGTCGTAGAGGAAGTCGTACTCCATGTCCGCCATCTCGCCGGCCTGCAGCGCCAGGCCCTGGATGGTCGCGATGCGGGCCCGGGCGCGCTCGCTGCCCAGCCGGACGTCACGGTGCAGCTCGGCCAGCCACGCGTTCAGCTCGGGGGTCGCGTCCGTCTCCGGCGCGTCCGCGAGGCGGTTTGACAACGCCACGTCGAGTCCCGCCAGAACGCGCAGGCTCGGAATCCCGCGCACTTCGGAGAGGTGGTCCAGTCCGTCCGGCGGCTGCGCCAGCTCGGTCCACGGCGCAAGGAGCTCCAACTCGTCGCGGAACGCCCGACATTGCCCGGCCAGCGCCCGGGCCCACCAGCCGGTCCCGATCCCGGGTTCCTGCGGCAAGCTCTCCGCCACCGCTTCGGCGCTGCGCACGAGCTCCTCGAGCACGAGCCGCGCCGCCGGGAGGGTGGACGGAGGAGCGCCGCATGCGGCTTCGAGATCCTCACGGAAGCGGACCAGGGCAGCCGGGGCAGGCTGTGCGTCCTCCTCCATGATCCCCAGGGTGTCGCGCAGGCCGTCCAGCCAGCGGGGCTCCAGGATCGGGCGGTCGAGGAGCGCGACGAGGCCCGGGCGCAGGGTCAGCAGGTGGCCCGCCAGGTTGCCGCTGTCCACCGTGGAGACATAGGCCGGGTGCAGCGGCTGCATCGAATCGGTGTCGTACCAGTTATAGAAGTGGCCGTGATAGCGTGCCAACTCCGCCATCGTCTCGAAGGCATGGGCGGTGCGCTCGACCAATTGGCCGGCGGGGATGTACGCGAAGTCGAAGGCCGACAGATTCGCCAGCAGCGCCAGGCCCATGTTGGTCGGGGAGGTGCGGTGGGCGAGCTGGGGATCACGGCTCTCCTGGTAGTTGTCGGGTGGCAGCCAGTGGTCGTCCTCGACGACGAAGGCCTCGAAGAACGCCCATGTCCGGCGGGCGACCCTGCCGAGGAAGCGGGCCTGTTCGGCCGTCAGCCGGGTCGGACGGCGGATGAGGGGAAGGCTGAGCCACCAGGCGATGGCGGGAGACGCGAGCCACAGGAAGAGCACGGGTCCCGCCACGGCCAACGCGGCCGCATCGAACGCCGCCATCCAGGCGGCCGCGCCCACGGCGAGCGCGGGGGCGAGCCACATGGAGCGGAACGACGAGAGGAGGCCGGTGCGGTTCGAACGTTCCTGGTCGACGGAAAGGTCCCACTCCAGCAGGTGCCTGTGCGTGATCAGCAGACGCCCCAGCGTGCGCAGGACCGCATCCAGGCTGTAGAACGCCTCGTGGGGCAGAGACACGAGGGCGAAGCCCGCCTGCAGGAAGCGCGGCCCCGCGGCGTGCGCCACGGTGGCGACATGCTGGCCCGGGCGCATGTCGTCCGGCTTTCGCACCAGGTCCCGCAACACGGCGAGCACGGGTGGGGTCACGAAGACCGCGACCACGGCGAGCGTCCAGAACCAGGTCGCCGAGAACGCCGTCCACCCCGCCAGCAGGAGGAGCGTCAACGTCGCCGGCACCAGACTCCGGCGCAGGTTGTCGAACAGCTTCCAGCGCGACAGCGCGGAAAGCCCCGTGTTCCGGACCCAGCCACCGGGGCCGGGCGCCCACGGCAGCAGCCACGGCGCAAGCTGCCAGTCGCCACGGATCCAGCGGCGGCGGCGTTTGACGTCGGCGCCGTAGCGGGTCGGGTACTTCTCGTAGAGCTGGAGGTCGCTCAAGAGCCCGGCGCGGGCGTAACAGCCTTCCAGGAGATCGTGGCTGAGGATGCGGTTCTCGGGGAAGCGCCCCTGGAGCGCCTCCTCGAAGGCATCGACGTCGTAGATCCCCTTTCCGATGAACGACCCCTCGTGGAACGCATCCTGGTAGACGTCGGAGACGGCACGGGTATACGGATCGATGCCCTGCACCCCGGCGTGCAGGCGCCCGTAGCGGGACGGGTGGGCGCCGAGGGGGCTCGCGCTCACCCGGGGTTGAAGGATGCCGTACCCGGCGCGGACTCGCCCCACAGCGCCGTCGAAGACGGGACGATTCAGCGGGTGCGCCATGGTGCCGACGAACTGGCGGGCGGCGTCGCGCGGCAGCTGAGTGTCCGCGTCCAGCGTGATCACGTACTTCGTGCCGGCAAGCGCGGAGGCGTCGCCCACCACCAGGGAGAATCCGCCGCCGTCGCCCTCCCGAAGGAGCCGGTTCAGGTCCGCCAGCTTGCCGCGCTTGCGCTCGTAGCCCATCCAGATCCGATCATGGAGATTCCAGCGTCGCGGCCGGTGAAGCAGGAAGAAGGCGTCGTTCCTGCCGTCGCTATACTGCGCATTCAGGGCCTCGATCCCCTCGCGGGCCACGTCGAGCAACGGCGCGTCCTCCGCCAGCGTCTCCTCCGCCGCGTCCCGCAGGTCTGTCAACAGGCCGAAGCGCACGTTGGCATCGCGGTTGGCCAGGAAGGCGACCTGCAGCGACTCGAGGAGACCCGCGATGTCGTCTCGGCTGGTGAGCATGCTCGGGACCACCACCATGGTGCGCGACTGCGGCGGGACACCCTCGGAGAAATCCATGCGCGGCAGCGCATGGGGCGACGCCAGCATGGTGGCCAGCCAGTTCGCCAGCGCGACCGCGAGCTGGCTGCCGGCGATGAGCGCGAGGAGCGCCAGAGGTACGAGCGTCCATGCGGCCGCACCGTTCACCCATGCTTTCGCCACCATGGCCCCGCCCAGGGACACGGTGATCAGCCCGATCACGCCCAGATACAGGAGCAGGGGAGCCCGGCCCGCCGCGCGCCGGAGCAGCGCGGCCGGAGAAAGGCGTGTCCTCGTGACCCTCTCCAGGTCGGGCAGGCCCCGGTCGATCAGGTAGAACCCCACGTGCGCCGTCCGGTCGGCGGTCCCCAGGCGAGCCGCCGCCGCCTTCGCCATCTCGATGGCGTGGCCGGCCACCGCGTCCTCGGAGAGCGCGCTGGCCCCGGCGATTCTCTCCACCACGTGGCGGTACCGGTCACGCGTGGCGAAGTCCATGGCCACGTATGTCTGGGTCGGGTCCGTGCGCAGGGTCTGTTCGACCACGCTCATGGCCTCGACGAAGTCGCGCCAGTCCATGGTCCCGAGGAAGCGCATGCTGCCGATGCTGTTGCTGATGGAGACCTGGTCAGCAGCCTGTCGCTGGTTCCCCGACCGCACCAGCTGCTCGATGCTCAGGCCCGACACGGCGAGCTGCTGCTCGATCCAGGTCAGGGGCATGGCCAGGGCGGTGCCCTGTCCCTGCAGCCGGCGCGTCAGCTCCGACACGAACGGCGTGGTCATGGGCGGGGCCGAGCGCGCCATGTCCGCGAGCACCAGAATCAGGTTCTTCGGATCCTCGTGGACCGTCCTCGTCAGCTCTTGCGCCCACACGACGGCCAGATCACGGTCCCTCCTGCCGGCGGCGATGCGCACCGCCACGCGGCGCAGGTTCTCGATGAGCGCCAGACGCAGCATGATGGGGATGGCCCACAACTCTCCCAGCAGAAGGGGCGTGACCGTCTGGTACGCCGCAACGAACCGACTGAGGCCCTCCGGGTCCAACCGCCCATCGGCGTGGGCGATGGCCTCGAGGGCGATGTCGTACACGCGCGGCAGCCCGGCGGAGGGGCCTTCGGCCAGGCGCGGCAGATCCCGGCTGTACCCCTTGGGCAGATGGCGCCTGGCCGTGCGGATGTGCTCTTCCACGAGGTAGAAGTTGTCGAGGAGCCATTCCCCGGCGGGCGTCATGCGGTGACCGGCCGCCAGCGCCTCCGTAAGCTGCTTGCGGGTTTCCACCAGGACGGTCTCGTTGGCGGCGAGCCGCGACAGAAGTCGGTCCGGCGCGGGTTCGGAGGCGAGGCGGTGCCTGGACGCGAGGCGGACGCCGTGCTGCTCCATCTGAGCAGCACTGAACAACTCAGCCCGCAGGGGGGGCTCGTCGACGGTCGACTGGCGCACCTTCCACGCGGGTCGCACCCATCTCTCCCGGCCGTTCGCGTCAACGGCCACGGTTGCACCACGTGGCAAGCAGCGCCATGACGATGACGAAGGATAACGGGGGCGACAGACCAACCGCAGCGCGCTTCACAGCCACACGAAGATGGTGGAGGGCGCGCGGCGCCGGCATGCGCGCGGGCCACGTGTTTCGGCTCCCGCCAGAAGACCCGCGTCCAGACACCGGTCCGGCGGCACCCCCCAGCGCGCGTGGCCGCCGAGCTCGGTGATTACCGTTCCTGTATATCGTTGCGCAGCTGGTCGAGGATCGTCCAGAACCGATCCCCCGTGATCATGCGGTTCCCCCGTTGGCGAGCACCTTCATGCCGCTCGTTCCGCTCGCCTCCCGAGGTCAACCGCCCTCGGGACGGCTAGCCTGCACAGCGTGTACCCCGCCTCACTCGCGGTCAGTCCTCGACGACGAACGTAACCATCATGTTCACCTGGAACTCGGTGATGACCCCGTCCTTCACCCACACTTGCTGCTCCTTGATCCATGCACTGCGCACGTTGCGAAGCGTCTTGTTCGCCCTGGCGATTCCGTCTTTGACGGCGTCCTCGAAGCCCGTGGTCGAGGTCGCGCTGATCTCGGATACCTTCGCGATCGACATGTGATCCTCCTCGTGTTCCGTGGTTGATGGATCTTCTGGCAACTCCCCCCGTGAAAGCGGGGTCACGACAGCCGGAGTGAACGCGTACCAACGAGCTCACGCCAGGGCGGCCGCCTGCGAGGCCCGGAGTTCTCTCGAGCCGTCCATTCACCACCTGCGTCGGGAGAACAGGTGGATGACTGCCACGAAAAGGGCGGCCCCGATGATGGACCACAGAATCGGGAATGGACGGCCGCTGATGGTGACCATGAACGGCTCCGGGAGCGAGAGCGACCGTGCCACCCAGGGCCCGAGAAGGGCGCCGATGAAACCGAGAGCGATCGATACGATCAGACCGCCGCGGACGCCACCCGCGATGGCCTTCCCGATGGCACCGCAAACCGCCGCGATCACGATGAGAAGCACCAGTGCTGGCAGCGAGATGGTCATGGCGACCCCCGTTCGCGTTCTACTTCTCGATCGACTCGGCAACCCCGTCGAGGAGCTCGCCGACCTTTCGACGGGCCTTGCCGACGCTCTCCTCGACCGCGCCCTCGTCTTGCTGCCGAGCGCCCTCCTGCTCCAGAGCGCTGTCCCCCGTGAGGATGCCAGCAGCCTCCTCGATCCGCCCCTTCAGTTTCTTCACCTTGCCGTGGGCTTCCTGTTTCATGGTGTGTCCTCATGCGTTTGTGGATCCCGAGGATCTTCCTGGCGAGCCGGAGGCAAGGCGCGGGAGTCAGACTCGCATGATCCGCGCCCGCGAGGGGAGTTCCTCTGGCGCCCGCGCTCAGCGTACATCGCCCGGCGTGAACGGTCGGGTTCGACCGGTCTCGGCCTCCCGCACGGTCTTTACATCGGCCGGGCTTATCGCGAGGGCATCATTGCCCCAGGAGGACCGGACGTAGGAGAGCACGGCGGCCAGCTCCCGGTCGGTGAGACGCGCGCCGAAGGCGGGCATCGTTCCATTGAAGGCGGCACCGCTTACCTGCATGGATCCCTGAAGTCCGTAGAGCACGATACGGATGGGCGTTCGGGCTTCCCCCGTCACCCAGTCCGACATCGCCAGCGGTGGGAACGCACCGGCCACCCCGCGCCCTCCGGCGCCGTGGCACGCCGCGCAATTCCGGGTAAAGACGTCCGATCCACTCACCTGCCCTCCGTCCCGTTCGGGCGGTGTCGCCGTATCGGAGGGCGTGTCCTGGAGCGCCTGTTCGTAGAGTTGGGCCATCCGGACATTCATCGCGGCCAGGTCCTGCTCACCGGCCTGCCGGTGCATCTCCGCCATGGCCTGGTGCATGCCGAGCATCTGTTGGTCCCACTCACGGACGCCGCCCATGCGCATTCCTCCAACCATGCCGCTGCCCATCATGCCACCACGCCCCATCGTGGCACCGCGGCCCATCATCCCACCCCGGACCATCGCGGTGTCGGAGAACATCAGCCCGTGCATCTGCGCCGCTTGTCCATACATCTGCTGCATGGACTGGAAGACTCGACGCTGGTCGACGGTGAGTCCGGAGGCCATCCCGGCGTAGCGCGTCATGAGGGAGTCGTAGGCACCGCCGATCTGCGCATAGATCGTTCTCAGCCTCGCCGTGTCGGGGGCCTGTACCTGTACGGCCGCTGCGTCCGCCGCACCCGGGCGGCTGGAGCCGTCCGTCGGTCCGCAGGCGGAAAGGGCAAAGGGCAAGGCGCACAAGACGACCGAAAACGTCGTGCTCGTTCTCACAGGTTCTGCTCCCTTCGGTTCACGTCTGGCGAGCGTCGCCCGCCCATCGATGACACCGAGCAGGGGCGGGCCTCGAGAGGCGTCAAGACCGGTTCGCTTTGACTTGAAAATCTACGGGGAACGTTTGGCGTGGGACATCACTCGTTCGACTGAGTTGTTGCCTAATCCGGAAGGGCTACTGAACCCGGGACGGCTCAAGCGTCGCGGCCCCGGCTTCCGGAGGGTCCGGCACGCTCAGTCTGGACTCGCTCCACTCTTTGTGCTATTCATTATACCATGCACGACACCCCAGAAGAGCTCCGGGCCACCCTCCGTAAGGCGGGCCTCCGGGCCACGGCCCAGCGCATCGCCGTGCTGGGCGTGCTCCGCGGCACGCCCGACCACCTGTCGGTGGACCGCGTGACCGAGGAGGTCCGCTCGCGCCTGGGCACGGTGTCCAAGCAGGCGGTCTACGATGTGCTCGACGCGCTTACCTCGAAGGGCCTGGCGCGGCGGATCGAGCCGGCCGGGAGCCCCGCCCTGTTCGAAGGCCGCGTGGCCGACAACCACCACCACGTGGTGTGCCGCGTGTGCGGCGCCGTGGCGGACATCGACTGCGTGGTCGGCGCGGCACCCTGCATGCAGGCATCGGATACGCGCGGATACGTGCTCGACGAAGCGGAGATCACCTTCTGGGGCGTCTGCCCCGAGTGTCAGGCCGCCGGTGCCGGGGCGGCCGAGCCCCCGGAGGCCGCCGCGAAGCCCTGACCGGACGGGAGGCCGGCCCGCACCGAGTCCGACACGACCCCGAAACCCGACCGATGCCGCCCCGAACGCGAACCGACGAAACAGAGAGGAAGACGACGATGGCGAACGACGAGAGGAAACCGACGACGACCGACTCGGGAGCCGCGGTTCCCAGCGACGAGTACTCCCTCACCGTGGGGCCCGACGGCCCGATCCTGCTGCACGATCACTACCTGATCGAGCAGATGGCCAACTTCAACCGGGAGCGGATCCCGGAGCGCCAGCCGCACGCCAAGGGCTCGGGCGCGTTCGGGCACTTCCAGGTCACGAAGGACGTGAGCGCCTACACGAAGGCGGCGGTCTTCCAGCCCGGCACGAAGACGGACACGCTGATCCGCTTCTCCACCGTGGCCGGCGAGCGGGGGAGCCCGGACACGTGGCGCGACCCGCGCGGCTTCGCCCTCAAGTTCTACACGACCGAGGGCAACTACGACATGGTCGGCAACAACACGCCGGTCTTCTTCATCCGCGACCCGATGAAGTTCCAGCACTTCATCCGCTCGCAGAAGCGGCGGGCCGACAACGGCCTCCGCGACCACGACATGCAGTGGGACTTCTGGACCCTGTCGCCCGAGTCCGCCCACCAGGTGGCCTGGCTCATGGGCGACCGGGGGATCCCGAAGACGTGGCGCCACATGAACGGCTACTCCAGCCACACCTACATGTGGGTGAACGCCGAGGGCGAGCGCTTCTGGGTCAAGTACCACTTCAAGACCGACCAGGGCATCGAGTTCCTGACCCAGGAGGAGGCGGACCGCATCGCCGGCCAGGACGCCGACTACCACCGCCGCGACCTGTTCGAGGCCATCGCGCGGGGCGACCACCCGAGCTGGACCCTCAAGGTGCAGATCATGCCCTTCGAGGAGGCCAAGACCTACCGGTTCAACCCCTTCGACCTGACCAAGGTGTGGCCGCACGCGGACTACCCGCTGCACGAGGTCGGCCGGCTCACGCTGGACCGGAACCCCACCGACTTCCACACCGAGATCGAGCAGGCCGCCTTCGAGCCCAACAACCTGGTGCCTGGAATCGGGGTGAGCCCGGACAAGATGCTCCTGGCCCGCGTGTTCGCCTACGGGGACGCCCACCGGGCGCGCATGGGGGTCAATTACAAGCTGATCCCCGTGAACCGGCCGCAGTGCCCGGTGCACAGCTACAGCAAGGACGGGGCGATGCGGGTGCAGAACGTCTCCGATCCCGTGTACGCGCCCAACTCCAAGGGCGGGCCCAAGGCGGACCCGGAGCTGCACCCCTACATGGAGAAGTGGTCGGCGAGCGGCGAATTCATCCACGCCGCGTACACGCCGCGCGAGGACGACGACGACTTCGTCCAGCCGGGCACGCTCGTCCGCGAAGTGATGGATGACGCGGCCCGCGAGCGCCTGGTGTCCAACGTGGTCGGGCACCTGTCGGCCGGCGTGTCCGAGCCCGTCCTGGAGCGGGCGGTCGAGTACTGGCGGAAGGTCGACCAGGAGGTCGGGGACCGGATCGCCGAGGGCGTGGGCATGGCCGAGACCGTCGGGGCCTGAAGCCGGGGCCGTCCGAGGGCTGAAGTCGGGCCCGCGGACTGAAGCCGGACCGGCGAACCGAGCCGGGTCCGCAAAGCGCCGCGCCGGATGCTCGCCCCGAGCGTCCGGCGCGGCGTTCGTCTTGCCGGCCCTCGCCCTGCCCCGGATCTTGGGGCATGCCTTCCCCCTCCGCGCTCCAGCGCCTCTTCGCCGAGCTCAAGCGGCGGCACGTGTTCAAGGTCGCCACCGTGTACGGGGCGACCGGGTTCGCGGTGCTCCAGGTGGCCAGCCTCCTGGCCGGCGGCATGGGGCTCCCGCCCGTCGTGCTCCGGGTCACGACCTACCTGGTCATCGTCGGCTTCCCGATCGCCGTGGTGCTGGCCTGGGCCCTGGAGATCACCCCGGAGGGCGTGAAGCGGACGGACCCGGTCACCGCCGCCGAGCTGGACGCGATCGTCGCCCGGCCCGCGCGGCACCGCTGGCCGTCCGGTCTCCTGGCGCTCGTGGGCGTCGCGGCGCTCGTGCTCGGCGCCTGGTGGGTGGGGCGGCGATCATCCGCCGAGGAGCCCTCCGCTCCGGAGGGGGCCGCGCCGGGCGCGCCG
>Ga0315556_1000228_pt1 | contig 33324 bp, 24 predicted proteins | sample SalMarSW160310MG_FD_202112 | JGI IMG/M metagenome (GOLD analysis project Ga0315556, IMG submission 202112) | Salt marsh sediment microbial communities from the Plum Island Ecosystem LTER, Massachusetts, United States - Salt Marsh Sediment SW1603-10 ...
CGGTGCCGCTGGTCCTCGCGTCCGTGGCGGCCGTGGCCATGCTGGTCCCGGCGCGCCGGGCCAGCCGTGTCGACCCGATGCGCACGCTCGCGGAGACGTAGCAGGTCGCTGAGGAAGGGCGCAGGGGCCCCGGTCCGTCAGAAGCGGTAGCGCAGCCCGATCATCGGGAGGAACGGCAGCAGCTCCTCACCGCCGTCTGTGCGGACCGTCGTTACCAGATCCGCACCGTGGTATTGGAGCCCGTATGCGTACGACCCCCTGTTCCGGCGGTCGTAGACGTTGAAGAGATCGGCGTACACCTCCAGCGTACCCCCGCGAAGCTGGAACGCACGGGTGGCACGCAGGTCCAGCCGGTGATACGCGGGAAGCCTCTCCCCGTTCAGTGGCCCGAACGAGCGCGTGAAGAACGGCGTGCCGTCGGCGCGCAGGACGACGCCGTACGCCCACTCGGTGGCGGGCCACCCGGTGTGGAAGATCCAGGCCGCGGATAGGCGCCACCGGTCGTCGGGCCGGAAATCGGCCTGCAGATCGACGGCGTGGCGCTGGTCCCTGCTCCGGGGGACCCACGGATCGTCGAGGCACGTGGGTCCTTCCGTGCACGGCTCCACCTGCGGGATCTCGTCCTCGGCCTTCGCCAGCGCGTAGCTCGCCGACCAGCGCCACTTCGGGCCCGCGGCTCCTTCCACGAACAACTCGATCCCCCTAGCCCGGCCCCGGCCGGGATTCATGCGCAGCCGGTCTCCCTGCTGCTCCGGGAAGACGTCCAACTCCTGCCGGAGCCCGATGAAGCGCGGCTGCTGGTCCGAGATCCTCCGGTCGTAGCCCTCGAGGCGTACGCTGAGGTCGCCGAGCCGCCGCTCCAGCCCGACGGCGAAGAGATCGGAGCGCTCCGCCGGCGCGTACAGCGTCTGTCCGTCCCCCACCTGGAGCTCGCCGATCCCCTGGAACTGCACGTACCGGCCGGCGCTGGCCTGGAGCGTCGTTCGGGGCCCGAGCTCGAGCGATCCCTCCGCGCGCGGGGCAAGGTGGGCCTCGTCCGTCTGCGACGCCCGGTCGTAGCGCACGCCGACCTCTCCGACGAAGCGCCGCCCCAAGCGGGTCCGTGCGGCCGCGAACGCGGACAGGCGATGTCCGCCGGGGTCGAGGGACACCTGCATCGTGTCGGAGCGGAGGCTCACGATGCCGTCCGTCCCGATCGCAGGCGTCCTGGTGCGGGCGTAGTAGTCGTAGTCCGCCCGGGCGTAGAGCGCCTCGCCGCCCACCCGCAGGAGCAGGTCCGGCGTGAGCTCCACGTCCACCTGCTCCCGCAGGCCGGCGAAGCGGAAGCCGCCGTCGTCCCTGACCGCGATCTCCTCGGGCGTGCCGATGCTTCCCGCATCCTCCATGTAGCCCTCGCGGAGATGCCCCATGCGACCCGCCCACACCTTTGCGTGCGACCTCGCCGGCCCGCCGGCGCGCGCATCCCACGTGATCCACGCGTAGCTACTGCTCCAGTCCGACCGGATGCGGCCGGCCTCGATGCCCTGCCCGACGCTGATGCCGTCCCATTCCGTCAGGTCGAGGTGGAAGCGGTCCCCGGCGTGCAGCACGTGGGCCGCCAGCAGCTGACCGGCGGTGGGCTGGTAGGCCACCTTGGCGAAGACGTCGTAGAACCGGGGCGAGAGCCGCTGGTCCGCCCCGACGAGCTTCATGAGCAGTCCGAGCGATCCTTCCCGACCCGAAACGAGCCAGCTGCCCCGGTCGTCGTCGAAGCCCCCCTGGCTCTCGAAGGACAGGTGGCTCACGTTGAGGCTGGCGGTGCTGCGGGCGGGCCCCACGGCGGTCGTCGAGGTCATGTCCAGCAGGCCGGCGCCCCGGTTTCCGGATTCCACACCGTATCCGCCCGCCTTCAGCTCCACGGCGCTCAGCGTGGTGAGATCCACGATGCCGAAGACCCCGTCCCAGTCCTTCAGGTGATACGGCTCGTAGAGCTCCACGCCGTCGAGGCGCACCATCACCTCACGATCGAGGCTCCCGCGGACGCTCAGGCGCGTCGAAATGTCGTGGGCCGTCACCCCCGCGAGGCGGGTGAGAGAGCGGAAGACGTCCTCGCCGAGCTGGGGCATCGTCTCGATCTCGTCGCGGGTGATCGTACGCACGGTCCCCGGCGGCACCGACTCGAGGATCCCGAACGTGCCCGGGGCCACGATGATCTCGGGAAGCGGCACGGGCGCGCGCCGTAGTCGCACCACGACCGAGACCGTGTCTCCACCGCGCGCGGTCACGCCGTCGCGGACCCAAGGCACCCATCCGATGCCCGTCACCTCGAGGCGACGGCTTCCCACCGGTACGCCGCGGAGCACGAACCGACCGGATTCGTCGGCCAGACCGCCCTGCCCCGTATCGACCCGCACCTGCACGCTGCCGACCGGGACGTCGGATTCGTCGTCGACGACACGCCCCGTGACCGTCGCGGTCGGGGAGGCGCGCGACGATTCCCTCGGAGTGATGAGCACCTGCGTGCGTGTAGCCCGGAACGTCAGGTCGGTCCCGGCGAGGATCAGCTCGAGGGCCTCGGCCACGGTCCGATCCCGACAGTCGCAGGAGACGCGATCGCGGGGAAGCAGGTCCGGGCTGTACACGAGCGGGACGGCCGCCTCCTCCTGGAGAAGGCGCAGCGCGTCCGTGCGGAGCTCGTCTGTGACCACCAGCCGGGCCGGGCGCTCCAGGAGCGACTGCGCGGAGGCGACGTCCGGAGCGGCATGGACGCCCAGAACAGCCATCGCCACGCCGAACACGGTGCGCAACCGGCGATGGTCGAGCCACCCAGGTGGAGGGCGAGTGATCACGGTCCGACTCGTGTGTTGCGGGAAACGCCTTCGGCGGGCGGCACGCTCTCGGCGCTGCCGAGCCCGCTCTCGCCCAATTCACGTTCCCCGGGGCCGGTAGCTACCAATCGCCTCCCACGTTCTCTCCGTGGAGTCAGCCGATCCGATGGCCGGAGGGACGATCACGCGACCGCCGCGAGCCGTTCCGTCCCGGAAAGATCCCTTCGAAAAGGTCACGCCGAACGTGAGGGGAGCAAAGGTCCCCACCCTTCCACCCGACCGGGAGATCGTCGAGCGTTTGCGCTCCGGTGACACCCGCGCCCTGGAACGGCTCGTCGAGCTCTACTGGGAACCGCTGGCACGGTACGCCGAGGGCATCCTCGAACGGGGCGAGGGGGGCGACGACGTCGCACAGGAGGTCTTCGTCCGCCTCTGGTCCCGCCGCGGGAGCCTTGGCCGGGAAGGGTCCCTGCGCGCCTTCCTGTACTCCATGGCGCGCAATGCGGCGATCGACGAGCGCCGCCGTGAACGCCGGCATGCCGCCCGAGCCGCGTTGGCCGATCCCCCGACCGCGTGCCCCTCTCCCCTGGACGGCGCCGAGGAGTCCGAGCTCGCCGAGCGCGCCGCGGCCGCCGTGGCCGCCCTTCCCCCACGACGCCGGGAGGTTTTCCGCCTGGTCCGGGAAGGGGGGATGTCCTACGCGGACGTCGCGGCGGTCATGGACATCTCACCCCAGACGGTCGCGAACCACATGAGCCTGGCCCTGGCCTCCCTCCGCGACGCCCTCGGCAGGGGCACATCCGGGCAGATGGTAGAGCCGGCGATCCGGCTTCGTGTCATGGGTGGATAGGATTCCCTCCCCCGACGGGACCGACGTGAACGACGAATCGATCGTCCGGGTGCTCTCCGGAAGGGCCGGATCTTGGGAGGCCGATGCGGTCCGGCGTTGGCGGAGACGGGCACCGGAGAACGAGGAGTACTTCCAGGCGACGCTGCGCGCGTGGGAGGCCACCGCGCCCGCTCCGAGGGCCCGCGGCATCGACCCCTCCGTCGTGGACGTCATCGTGGAGGCTGCGGAGCGCCGACCGCACGACGCCGTCCATCGCCGGTCGGCGCCCGGACGGACGTCGGGCCGGGCTCGCCCGAACCGCGCCTACCGCTGGCTCGCCCTGGCAGCCGCCGTGGCAGCCGTCGCGTTGGCGGTCAGGGGCGTCGGCCCCTCGTCCGAGACGCGTCCCCTGGCGACCTGGGCGGCGGGTGGACCCGACGTCGAGACCGTGGCGCTCTCCGACGGTACCCTCGTCCGTATCGCACCGGGTGGACGGCTCGAGCAACTGGCCTCGCGAGGTACACGCCATTTTCGCCTCGAAGGCAAGGCCTTCTTCGCCGTCGCGCACGACGCGCTGCACCCGTTCGTGGTGGAATCGGGATCGGCCCGCCTACGTGTCCTCGGCACGCGCTTCGAGATCGCACCGGGCGACGGCGGGACCCGGGCTGTCGTCCTGGACGGCACCGTCACCCTGTCGAACGACTTGGGCTCGATCAGGATCACGGAAGGCGGCGTCGGCTACGCGACGGACGAGGCCGCGCCGACGGTCGTCTCGGCGGACGACGCGCGTAGCCTTCTGGACTGGCCCGGCGGCGTGCTCGTGTTCCAGGCCACGCCCCTGTCGCGCGTGGCCGAGGATGTGGCGCGTCACTTCGGACGAGCCGTGAACGTGCAGGATGCCGCCACCGGGTCGCGCACGCTCACGGGGTGGTTCGGACCGGAGACCTTCGAGGAGGTAATGGAGTCCGTCTGCGAGGCGACCGGAATCACATGCGCCGTATCCGACTCGACCGCCACGCTTCGGGCAAGTTGACCCGGCCCGTCTCCCAACTACGAACGGCCCCGGGGGCATGCGTCCCCGGGACCGTCGCGACCTTCACTCATCGTCGAGGGCCACCCACCCTCGGGGAGGTTCCGATTCTCCCGATCTCCAAGGTGCATCGCACGGTCTCCCGGATCCTCCCTCCTGGGACGAGCGGACGGAAGTCGTGGTGCAGCGGTCTCACGACACACATGAGCGGCACGACCCGAGGGAGAGACCACCATGGCCACGTCGATCGGTAGCGTCCGCGCGGGACCGGATCCCGTCGCGGCAGCCGCGCAGGCCCCGATCCGGGTCCGGACGCGCATCGTGGCCAACGGGTGGGGAAGCCAGTTCATCGTGATCTTCCCCCGTCTGGACATGGCTGTGGTCACCACGGGGGGCAACGACGACAATGGGCGCCACGACCACGTCGGCATGGTGCTGTCACGCTATCTGATCTCGCCGATGCAGACCGGCGGCGGTGCGCCATGAACATCACCATCTGCACGATCGGATCCCGGGGCGACGTGCAGCCCGTGGTCGCCCTCGCCCAGGGGCTGCGGTGCTCGGGCCACGACGTCCGCCTGTTCACGCACGAGCTGTTCGCGGACCTGGCCCGCGACCACGACGTCACGTTCATCCCGCTTCCCGGCGACCCGCGTGAGGGTCTGCTCAAGACGGCCGCTGCCGAGATGGGGACCAACCCCTTCCGCCTGGTGGGCTGGTTGCGCGAGACCTTCAGGCCCGTGTTGGCGGAGCTGTTCCGACTCACCCTCGACGCCCTCGAAGGCAGCGACCTCGTCATCAGCTCGAGCGCGTCCATCGCTGCCTTCCACGTCGCAGAGCGGCTGGGCATCCCGGCCATCAGCGCACAGCTCCAGCCGACCACCGTGACGCGTGCGTTCGCCTGTGCGGTGGTCCGGCCGGCCCCCTCGTGGCTGCCGTGGAAGAGCGTGTACAACGTGTGGGCCACGAAGGCTGGCAATCAGACGGTGTTCCAGATGCTCCGTCCGCTCACCAACGAGTGCCGGGAGGAGATCCTGTGCCTGCCGCCCCTCGGGTTCCGCTACTGGTGGAACATCGACGCCCCGGACAACCAGGTCCCCATGATCTATGCCTACAGCCCGGCGGTGTTGCCCAGACCCGCCGACTGGGGGCCGCGCAAGCAGGTGTCCGGCTACTGGTTCCTGGACACGCCCGCGTCGTGGCAGCCGAATCCGGAGCTCGTCTCGTTCCTGGAGGCCGGCCCCCCTCCCCTGTACGTCGGCATCGGCAGCATGGTCGACCACCGGAGCGCCGAGATGACCCGTGTCGTCGTCGACGCGGTGATCCGAACGGGCCGGCGCGCCATCCTCCACCGGGGCTGGAGCGAGCTCGGGACCGGCGAGCTGCCGGATTCGATCCACCTCGTCGACGACGTGCCCCACGATTGGCTGTTCCCCCGCGTGGCGGCCGCCGTGCACCATGGGGGCGCCGGCACGACCGCCGCCGCGTTTCGGGCCGGTATCCCGTCGGTCGTAGTGCCCTTCTTCTTCGACCAGTTCTTCTGGGCCGGGAGGATCCACGAGCTGGGCGCGGGCCCGCGTTGGATTCCGCGCAAGCGGCTCACAGCCGAACGTCTGGCCACCGCGGTCCGCAGCGCCGTCCACGACGCCGGCACGCGTGCCCGGACGCAGGCGATCGGCGAGCGCATCCGCGCCGAGGACGGCGTGGGGCGGGCCGTAGCCCTCATCGAACGTTTTGCGGCTGAACCGGCCGCAGGGAGACTCTCATGATCGTTCGCTTCGCTCCGCGCCTGCTCCTCCGGAGCCTCGCCCTCATTCTGGCGCTGGATCTTCTTCCGACGTGCACGCCGGTCGCCGCCCAGAACGCCTCGCCGGGCGTGTGGCCGGGCGTGGAGCCCGGGCCCTGGGCCGTCGGGTACGCGGTGCGCTACGAGTACGACTACAGCCGGACGTTCCGGAAAAAGGTGGACTACTTCGGGGAGCCTACGCGCGGAGAGATCGCCCGCCCGATCCAGATCACGATGTGGTACCCGACCGCGGCGGGCTCCGACGCCCCTCGGATGCGCGTGTCGGAGTATTACGAGGCCAGAGCTACGGAGACGGATTTCACGCCGCCTACCCCCGGCGAGCTGGGTCGGCGCATGGCGAGCCTGAAGCAGATCCTCATGATGGAGTGGCGGGTCTCGCCAGAGCTCCTGGACGCCACGGGGCTCGGGTTGGACTCCGTCCTGGCACAGCCCGCCGCGGCGGTAAGGGACGCCCCGCCGGCATCGGGCAGGTTCCCGCTGATCCTGCACATGCCCGGGTACAACGGTTCCTCGACCGACCACTACCCGCTGTTCGAGTACCTCGCCACGCACGGGTTCGTCGTCGCCTCGGTGCCCAACATGGGGATGTACGCGCGCACCATCGACGACGAGCAGAGGAGCCTCGACGTCCAGGCGCGGGACCTCGAGTTCGTCTATTCGGTGCTGAGAACACTCCCCTTCGTGGACCGCGACCGCGTGGGCACGACCGGCATGAGCTGGGGGGGCATGAGCAACGTCCTGTTCGCGTCGAGGAACGCCTACGTGGACGCCGTGGTCACGCTGGACGGAGCGATCACGATGCCCGAGGAGCTCGGGCTCATCGAGAGCGTCCCCGGATACAGCCACCGCTCGATCCAGGCAGCCTACCTGCAGCTTCTCGTCTCACCGGAACAGGCCACATTCCGTCCGAAGGACCTTCGGTTCTGGGACGCGCTGCGACACTCCGACGCCTACTCTGCGCAGTTCAACGGCGTCGACCACGACGCCTTCAGCCCCGGGTACCGCAGGCTGCAGAACATCGCGGAGACGGATCCGTCCAGGGTCGGGTACTTCGAGGCGTTCACGCGCGCAGAGCTCGAGTACACGCTCCGGTTCTTCCAGGCGACGCTCCTCGATGACGGAGAGGCCCACACCTTCCTCCTCGATCTCCCGCGGCGGATGGCCCTGCCGGACGGCATGGTGGCCCGGGTGGACACCAAGCGTGCGCTCCGGCCTCCGCCCACGGTGGATGAGTTCGCCACCATCCTCCGGTCCCGCGGTGCGGAGGTCGCGGCGACGGTGTTCCGCGCCGTGCGAGATGTCGATCCGGAGGTCGAGCTGGTGACGTCGCCCGTCATGGGCCCTCGCTTCATGGAGCTCGTGGAGGCCGGCGATCTCCCCGAAGCCCTCGCTGTCTGCAGGTTGTGGGCGGAGGGAATGCCGGACAGCCCCGGTCCCCTCTTCTCGTTGGCGCGCACCTACCGCGCCATGGGAGAGAGGCAGAAAGCCATCGAGGCGTACGAGAGCATCCTGACCATGGTACCGGAGGGCCGTCAGGCCGAAACGGCCCGTCGGGCCATCGCGGAGCTGCGCGGGGGATTGTAACTGGCGAGCGTCATGCTTACCTTGCAAGCATGACTCAGCCTGCACTCCTGGGCACCTTCGAGCAGCTGGTCCTGTCCGCCGTCCTGCAGGTCGGGGAGGAGGCGTACCCGCCTCTCGTCCTCGCGTGGATCGAGGAGAGCACCGGACGAGCCGTGAATCGTGGCTCCTTGTACGTCTCCCTGGACCGTCTGGAGGGGAAGGGCCTCCTGCGATCTCGGCCCGACACGGTGGACGCGGACCGTGGAGGCCGACCGAAGCGGTATCTCGAGGTCACCCCCGAGGGTCTCAGGGCGTTGAGACATGTGCGCGACTCGCTGCTGGCGTCGTGGGCCGGCATCGAGTCCCTGCTGGAGGATGAAGCGTAGGAGGGGATGACGATGGGTGAGGATGCTCGTCCGCCACGCCTGGCGGCTATGCTGCTATCGATCGTGATGCCCAGTGGGTGGGCAACCGACGCACTGATGGCCGACCTGGAAGAGGAGTACCGGAGGCGGTGGCGGCGCGGCCCCGTGCGGGCAGGCGTGTGGTATTGGCGGGCGGGTCTCCAGGTCGGGGCGGCCTACGCGTGGGAAGGAATCCGGCGGGTCCCGACGTCCAGCCTGCCGCAGGACCTGCGCTTCGCCGTACGTAGCTTCCGGCGCACCCCCGGGTTCACGTCGCTCGCCGCCTTCACGCTCGCCGTCGGCGTCGCTTCGGCGACCTCGGTGTTCAGCGTCGCCGACGCCGTCCTGTTGCGCCCGCTCCCCTTCCCGCACCCGGACCGACTCGTCCACGTCTGGGTGACGGAGCCGGACCGTGGGGAGTGGCGCGAGGTGGTCGCGGGGGTCACGTACCTGGATTGGGAGCGGGATGCCCATTCATTCGAGGGGCTTGCCGCGTATCGCCGCATCGACTTCAACCGGACGGACAGCGAGTTCCCCGAGCGGGTCCGGGGCATCTCGGTCACGTCCGGGTTCTTCACGGTTCTGGGGGTCCATGCCGCCCTGGGGCGACTGCCCGGGCCCGGCGAGGCCGCGTCCGGATCGGACAGGACCGTGGTCCTCGCCGATGCGCTGTGGCGGTCACGGTTCGGGAGCGACCGCGGAGCTCTCGGCAGCACTCTGGTCCTCAACGGGAAGCCGCACACGGTCGTGGGCGTCCTGCCTCCCGGGGTTGCCTTCCCGGAGGGTACGCTGCTCTACGTGCCCTCACCCTACCCTGTTCCCATGGACCCACTGTCCGATACGGACAGAAGCGCCGACCGCAGCGCAGGGTACATGACGGTGCTCGGCCGCCTCGCCGAAGGCGTCGGCGTGCCCGCCGCCCAGGCAGAGATGGGCGCCCTCGCCGAGGAGATGGCACGCGCCTATCCAGACACCAAGGGAGGGGAGGGTGTGTCGGTGGTCCGGCTCCGGGACGACCTGGTGGGAGACCTCCGCCCCACGCTCGTGGTGCTCCTGGGGGCGGTGGGCCTGCTCATGCTCATCGCCTGCGCCAACGTGGCCAACCTTCTCACCGTACGCGCGTCTCGCCGCCGCCGGGAGCTCGCCGTGCGCGTGTCCCTCGGTGCCGGCCTCGGGCGCATCCGCCGCCAGCTCCTCACGGAGAGCACCGTGCTCGCCCTCTGCGGGGGGGTCCCGGGCTTTCTGCTGGCCATCTGGGGAACGCGGGCGCTCGTGGCACTGGCGCCGGACGGCATCCCGAGGCTCTCGGAGATCTCCGTGGACCCGCGCGTCTTCTGCTTCAGCATGCTCGTCACCCTGGCGACCGGGCTCGTCTTCGGGCTCGCGCCCCTGGTTGGACTCGAAGAGGGGACGGCGGCGTCAGCGCTCCGGGGCGCGGGCAGGAGGGGCCGCGCTCGCCCCGAGCTTCTGCGGGACGCGGTGGTCGTGACCGAGGTGGCGCTCTCCCTCGTTCTGGTCGTCGGCGCCGGGCTCATGGTCCGCACCTTGCGAGCGCTGGACGACGTGGACCCGGGCTTCGAGCCCACCGGCGTCCTCGTCGCGCACGTGTCCCTTCCGGAGTCGGACTACGCGGACACCGAAGGTGCCGCCGCCTTCTATGCCGAGTCGCTGGACAGGATACGCGCTCTCCCCGGCGTGGAGAGCGCGGCCACGATCCTGACCCTGCCGATGCACTGGGCGATCCGAGGCACGTTCGGCTTCAGCATCGACGGCCGGACCCCGGATCCCGGGGAGCAGCTCCTCGCCGGGTTCCAGGTGGCCAGCGCGGACTACTTCCGCACCCTCCGGATTCCGTTGCTGCGCGGCCGTGACATCGAGGCGGCGGACCGGAAGGACGCGCCGGACGTCGTGGTCGTCAACGAGGCGATGGCAAACCGTTACTGGCCCGGAGCGGACCCCGTGGGCGCGCGCATCACGTTCTCCGGCGATCCGGACGACCCCGACACCGAATGGGCCACGGTGGTCGGCGTGGTGGCCAATACCGTCAAGGAGGGACTCGACCGGCCGGCGGAACCCGAGGCATTCCTTTCGGTGGGCCAGGCGGCCATGCCGCGCTCCAGCTTCGTCATCCGCACGGAAGGTGACCCATACGCCTTGACGTCGGCCGTGCGCGAGGCCATCCACGACGTGGATCCGTCCCTGCCCCTCTACGGTCTCCTGAGCATGAGCGACGTGACGGCCGGTTCGCTGGATCAGCGCCGGTTCCGCATGCTCCTCCTGAGCGCATTCGCCGGCGCGGCGCTCCTGCTCGCGGCGATAGGACTCTACGGCGTCATCAGCTTCTCGGTCGGCCAGCGCACCCGGGAGATCGGGATCCGCATGGCCCTGGGTGCCTCACGCGACACCTTGGTGAGCCGCGTCGTCCGGGACGGACAGTCCCGCGTCGCCCTCGGCCTCGTCCTCGGCGTGTTCGCAAGCCTCGTGCTGAAGCGGGCGATCGCCAGCCAGGTGTTCGGCGTGAGCGTGACGGATCCCGTGACCTACGTCGCGTCCATCCTGCTGCTCGGTGCCGTGGCCATGCTCGCGACGTTGGCACCGGCCGTCCGGGCCTCGAGGGTGGATCCCGCGGTCGCGGTGCGGGACGCGTAGCCCTCCGGGGCTCCACATCTGCGCCTACCCTGACGCCCGCGCCGTGCCGGCCGTGGTCGCCCCGGTCCTCCAATTGCGTTCGCCGGACGATGCTACGCGACCTCGGCAGCGTCCCGTCACTCCGTCCGCAGCAGCTCCAACACGTTCGCTCGGGAGGCTCGCCGGGCGGGCAAGTAGCAGGCCAGGGCAGCCACGAGGCCCAACAAGACGGACGCACCTACGTACGCGGCCGGGTCCACGAGGCCGGTCTCGTAGACGAGATGGCGCATGACCAAGGCCCCCGGGCAGGCCACGGCAAGGCCGATGCCGAGGCCCAGGGCCACCAGCACCATTCCCTGCCGCATGATCATCCGCACCAGCCCCGACTCCGAGGCGCCGATGGCCAGGCGCAGGCCGAGCTCACTTCTCCGCTGGCTGACGTTGTAGGCCAGGACGCCGTAGATGCCCATGGCCGCGAGAACGACGGCGACGACGGCGAACAGGGCGAGGGACAGGAGGATGGTCCTGAAGCCGGCCAGCTCTCCATCCACCACCGTGCTCATGGTCCGGGGCTGGGCGAAGAGGACGTTCGGGTCCTTCCGTCGCAGCAGTTCCTCGATGGGGCGAACGAGGAGGGTGGGGTCCCCAGCGGTACGCACGGCGATCTGCAGGCGTGCGTCCCCCATCTGCGCCATGGACATGTAGAAGGCCGGGTCCGGCTCACCCCGGAGGTCGTTCAGACGAGCGTCCTCGACCACGCCGACGACCTCGCAGTCGCGCCACTCTCCGATGGTCACGGTGCGGCCCAGGGGGTCGGCGCCCGGGAAGAGTGTTTCGGCGACTTTCCTGCTCACCACGACCACGTAGGGACTGCCCGGGACGTCGGTTGTCGCGATGTCACGTCCGACTACGAGAGGAATGCGCATCGTCGCGAAGTAGCCGGGCGGAACCCAGCGCGCCATGGCGGAAAAGGACTCCTGCGGCGATCCCGGTGGCCGTCCCGTTGGCCAGACGGACCAGTCCTGCCATCGGCTGAGGATGGGGAGCCGGTTGCTCAGGGTCGCCGACGCAACGCCCGGCAGCGCCTCCACCTCTTCCAGAAGCGACGTGAAGAACGCATTGCGCTCATCCGGCGTGGGGTAGTCGGCCACCTGGATCTGGACTTGGCCGGTGAGGAGGTTCCCGGGGTCGAAGCCCAGCTCCACACGGGAAAGTCGGACCATGCTACGCACCAGGAGGCCGGACCCCACCAGGAGGGCCACGGACAGCGCCACCTGGAGCACGACCAGGCCGTTGCGGAGGCGGCCGTGGTGGACGCCCGCCGTGGAGCGCCCATCCGACCGGAGTTGCCGGGCGGGCTGGAGCGACGTGCTCCGGAGGGCCGGCAGGATCCCCACGAGGAGCCCGGTGGCGATGGAGACCAGCAGGGTGAAGGCCAGAGCCGCCCGATCGACGGCCGGCGGGTGTATCCCCAGCTCGCCCACGGGGAGGAGTCCCAGGATCACGTCGTGGAGCAGGTAGGACACCGCGACGCCCAGCAGACCGGCCCCCACCGTCAGGATCACGCTTTCGGTGACGAGTTGACGGAGGAGGCGTCGTCGAGGGGCGCCCAGGGCCGTGCGCATGGCCATCTCGGAAAGACGCCTCTCGCCCCTGGCCAGGAGCAGGCCTGCCACGTTGCCGCAGGCGATGAGCAGGACGAGCACGGCCGTGCCCATGAGCAGGAGCAGGCTCGTCCTCACGTTCCGCACCAGGTAGCCCTGGAGATCCGTCAACGCCAACGCCTTCCCCTCGTTGCTGTCGGGGAACCGCTCTGCCAGAGCGGCGGAGACGGCATCCGACTCGGCCTGGGCGCGCTCCAACGTCGCTCCGGGCTTCAGCCGACCGACCACCCAGTGGCTATGGGAATCGCGTCGCGTGTCGAAAGGGCCGTCTCGGTCGATGAGGCGCCAGACGTCGGCGTCGTACATGAAGCGGAAGCCGGGGGGCATGACGCCGACCACGGTCAGCGCCTCGCCGTCGAGGACGAGGGAGGTCCCCACCGCCGCCTCCGCGTTGCCGAAGCGGCGCTGCCCGTAGCCGTCGCTGATCATGACCACCGGCGCCCCACCGCGAGCCTCCTCCTCCGGCAGGAAGCCGCGACCCGCCGCCGGCTCCACGCCGAGCGTCCGGAAGAGATTCCAGGTTACGTAGAGCGCCTGCACCAGCTCGGGATCGCCACCGCCCGTGACCGTATTCTGCTGGGTGAACGTGGTGAGAGCACCGAGCTCCTCGAACGACTCCACCCCCTCCCGGTAGTCGAAGTAGTCGATGCGCGAGACCGGCCCGGACGGGACCCCGCCCATGGTCTTGAGCCCGATGACCAGCCTGTCGGCGTGCGGGAAGGGGAGGGCGCGCAGGAGCACCGAGTTGACGGTCGTGAACAGAGCCGTGTTGGCGCCGATGCCGATGGCCAGAATCAGCCCCGCCGCGGCGGTGAGGCCGCGGTTCTTGCGCAGCGTCCGAAGCGCGTAGCGGATATCCTGAAGCAGGGTGTCGAGGGTGGCGCCCAGCCGCAACTCGCGCACCTTCTCCTTCACCTGCTCGGCCCCACCCAACTCGATCCTCGCCTGGCGCCCAGCTTCCTCACGTTCCAGGCCGGCTCGGACCTTCTCGTCGATCAGCATGGCCAGGTAGCTGTCCAGCTCCTCGTCCAGGTCCCGGTCCAGCTCGGCCTTGCGGAACAGCGACCGGAAGACGCCCTTGATCCAGGTGTGCATGGGCCCAGCCCCTCCTCAGGTGGCCTCCATCACCTTCGCGATCGCCAGGACCACCTGCGACCAGCTCTCCCTCTCCTCGCCGAGCTGCCGGCGGCCCGCAGAGGTGAGCCGGTAGTACTTGGCGCGGCGGTTGTTCTCCGACTCACCCCACGCTCCCTCGATCCAACCTTTCTGCTCCATCCGGTGCAGCGCAGGGAAGAGCGAGCCCGGCTTGACCTGGAAGGCGCCTTCAGTGACCTGGTCGATGCGGCGGGCCAGGCCGAGACCGTGCAGAGGTTGAAGGCTGAGGGTCTTGAGGATCAACATGTCGAGGGTGCCCCGCAGCAACTCGCCTCGGTCAGCGCTCATCCGCGCGTGTCCTATCGAAAGTCTATAGGTATACCTATCGAATTTCTATAGGAGGACGCACGCCGTCAATACATCCGGCACTGCTCGGAACGGGCGCCTACAGGTACGGGCGCGACGACCAGGTCATGGAGGATCCCGCCCGCTTCCACCTCCCGATGACGACGTTCTGGTCGCCGAGACGGTATCGCAGCCCCGTGCCCTTCAAGACTCGATCGAGCGCCTGGGCCACGGTCATGCCCTTGCATGGGCACGATACACGATGTTCTTCGGGAAGCAGATCCGGGCTGTACGCCAGGGACACACCAGACGCGCGCTGCAACAGGACCAGCGCCTTCTCCAGAGGCACGTCCCTGACGTCGAGGCGTGCCGGTCGGTCGAGCAGGGTTCCGGTAGCCTGGGCGCTCGCCTGCGCCGCTCCACCCAGGGCTCCGGCGATTCCGATCGCCAGCGCGATCCACGATGCTCGGGGGCGGCTCGAAGCGCACACGGCCGTCCGCCTACCGGGTCGGTGCGTGGATGACGACGGCGTCCCCCTCGCGGCTGCAACTGACTCCGGTGACGGCGCACACCGCGTCGACCACGTCATCCAGCGATGCGTCCTGGAAGCTCCCGGTCACACGCCGACCGGCCGCCACCGTGTCCTCGATGCGTACGTCGATCTTGAACTGATGCTCCAACTGGGCGGCGACCTCGTCCAGGGGGGTGCGTTGGAAGGCCAGCAGGCCACCGGGCCAGTCCAGGAGCGACCAGACGTCCTCGACCGTGCGGACCTGCTGCACGTCGGGTGAGCCCCGCCCCTGCACGGTGGCGACCTGCCCAGCGCGGATCTCGGAACGTCCCCCGGGTCCCGCGAACTCCACCACCCCTTCCACCACCACCACCCGCAGCAGGTCGCCACCGGTCCGCACCTCGAAGCGCGTACCGACCGCCGTCAACTCTCCTTCCGCCGTCCGGACGACGAAGGGGGCGTCCGCCGTGGCGACGGCGAAGAACGCCTGGCCTTCCAGGACCACCTCGCGTCGCCCGGCCTCCGCCGGGAACTCCAGCCGTGTACCGGTCGACGCCCGGAGATAGCTGCCGTCCGACAGCGTCATGGCGACCACCTGGCCAGAGCCCACGACCGACGAGGCGACGGCCGCGAGGGCCGTCCCGGAAGCGTCCCGAGCCTGCCAGAGGCGCACGCCGAAGGCGACCATCGCGATGCTCGCAGCCGCGGCGAGGCCGTATCCGACCCACGGAGAGCGAACGAACGCCCGCCGGGACCGCCTGGCCCGGGAGCGGGAGCGCCGCTGCTCCGCCTCGGCCACCATCGCGTCCACGTCGGGACGACGCGCGGTGCGGCGGGTCTCCACCCGTCCGAGGCCCTCCCACAGCGCGCGCAGCTCCTGGAACCGGCCCTCATTCTCCGGCGATGCAGCGCGCCACTTGTCGAGGCGATGCTCCTCGACGTCCGTCGCCTCACGGCTCAGATGCCTCAGGATCACCTCATCCATCGTTGGTCTCCCGGGCAGGGATGGACGGTAGGTTGGCTCTCAGATCCGGGAGGATGTCGGCGAGGAGCACGCGGAGGTCGGCGAGCGCCAGGGTCATCCTGTTCGCCACCGTCTGCTGCGAGATCTCCAGCGCTTCGGCCGCCTCCTTGTGGGTCAAGCCACGCAGGCGTACCAGCTCGATCACTTCGCGCCTGCCGGGCGTCAGTGTCGCCAGGGCCTCGCGGAATCGGCAGTCGTACTCGCCGAACACCGCTGCTTCCTCCGGTCCCTCTTCCTCCCCGACCACCTGTGCCTCCTGCGTCGCCCAGTCGCGTCGCACGCGTTCCTTCCGCCTGGCGTCGAGCGCGAGGTTCCTTCCGATACGGAACACCAACGCCCGCGCCGAGCCTTCGTGCCAACGTTCCCGCCGCTCCCAGAGCCGTATGAAGGCCTCCTGACCCGCGTCTTCCGCGGCCTCCCGCGATCCCAGCACCCACGTCAGATGCTCGACGAGGGGATCCCAGGTCTCGTTGACGAGGCCTGCGAAGGCATCCCGGTCCCCCGCTCCGATCCTTGCTAGAATCACGTGTTGCTGGCTCCTGGAATCCGGGCGTGTCCAGCCTATGAACGTGCGGCCTGCCCGCACACTACCGGCCGCTCTGAAGGCCCCTCGGAACCGCCCGTCGCCGGCGACCACGCGAGTGGATGATTCCGGAGAACGTCCCAGAATACGGCAATTCGGCCGCTCGGGCAGCGGGCACCCGGTACCCTCCGGGTTTGGTGCGCGTCGGGTCCGAGACGGTCTGGGCGCGCACAGGGCTTGTCGGTGTTCATACGTTCTTGTATATACTATTGCGTATCAACATCCCTTGTTGGGATCCACTACCGCGAGGTTCGGGGTGCACGCTCCGAAGACCGTAGCGGCGGGAGCGAGCCATGTCGGACCAGATTCGCTGGCAAACGGGATCGAGAGTCCTCGCATCTGCGGGCCGGAACCGGAACGGGAGCGTAGCGCTCGGCTTGTCGATCCTTTTGTGCATCACGCACCCTTCCCAGGTCGCGGGACAATCCGGGTTCCCGATCTCGGTCTCGGTGGGAACACACGCTCTGACCGTTCCCTGGTACGTCCACCCCGTGACGGACCGGCTGAATCCGGCCGTGATGGTCGGCACCGACCGCTCGCTTCGGGCGGGCGAGCACTGGAGCGTCTCCTTCGGGATGAGCGTGGGGCTCTCCCAGGACCACTGGTGGATGAGCGGCGTGTCTCTCGAGCCCGAGCTCCGTGTCGGCCGCCGCCTTCCGGTCGGCTTCGAAGCCGACCTGGGGCTCGGCCTCGGCTACATGCACTATTTCTGGCGTCGGAAGACGTTGGAGCTGGAGGACGGCAGGTACGTCGAGGCGACGAATTGGGGGAGGCCGTCGTTGATCCTTCCTCTGTCGGTGACCCTCGCGTATCGGGGAGATCCCGCCCGCCCCGCTCCCGTGTCGCCCTTCGTCTCCGCACGGTGGGCCGTACAGGGACTCTTTCTCGAGGAGATCCCGGCGGCGACGCACCTCTTCCTCCTCGCAGGCATCCGCATCCACCGGGGTCGTGACAGCCGGGTTGGAGGGAAGTGAGATGCGCCGATCGATCCGCGGGGGCATACGGCTCGGGCTGGTCCTGTCGTTCGTGATCGGAGCGGCGGCCTGCACGCTCGATCTGGTCGCACCGGTCGTGCCGCCTCCCGACACGTGGGACCCGGCTCTGAACACGCATCCCGACAGCGTAGTGTTTCAGGCGCTCCTGGACCGGTACGTGCGGGAGGGCCTCCCGGGCGTGGTTCTCCTCGTGCGCACACCGCAGGGGGAATGGAACGGCGCCGCCGGGTACGCCGGAATCGAGACGGGGGACCGTATGCTGCCCACCCATCGATTCCATGGAGCCAGCGTGACGAAGATGTACATGGCGAGCGCGGTCATGCTGCTGGCGGAGGACGGCCTGATCGACCTGGATGCGACAGTCAGCCAATACCTGCCGGAGGCGCTCTACCGGCGCATCCCCAACGGCACCCGAGCCACCGTGCGCCAGCTGCTCGGGCACCGATCGGGCATTCCCGACTTCAATGGGGACTTCCGGTACGATGTGGACTTCCTCAACGACCCCCTGGGCTCCTACGCGTCCGACCGCCTCCTCTCCTACCTGGAGCGGCAATCGGCGCTCTGGGCACCGGGGACCGGCTATTTCTACTCCAACGCGAACTACTACATCCTGGCCCTGATCGTGGATCAGGTTGCGGGAGACCACGCTGTGGTCATCAGCGCGCGCGTGCTCGAGCCCCTTGCCCTCGTCGCCACGTACTACAGACACGAGCCGGCGTACCCTTCACCGCCGGGGCTCGTGAACGCCTATCAGGACCTCGCCGGAGACGGCAGGCTCATGAACGTGACCGACCTGGCCACGCACGACGCAGAGGTGTTCATGGGCAACGCGGGCCTCATCGCGACTTCCGCGGACTTCGCCGACTTCCTCGACGGGCTCCTCGGCGGCGACTTGCTCGAACCCGAATCCCTCTCCCAGATGAAGGCGTGGGTGGAGCCGTCCCGGTACGGTCTCGGTCTGAACTATCTCGACACACGCTACGGTCCCGCCCTCGGGCACAGCGGCGGGGATGTCGGTGCCCTGGCCCAGGTCCGCCGCTTCCCCCACGTTGATGCCACGCTCGTCCTGCTCACCAACGGGGGAGACAGCGGCGTGACCGACCGGCTGTTCGCGCTCCTCTGGGACGAGGCGATGCACGCAGCCCTGGACGGCCTGTGATGGGTGACCCGGAGTTCCCGATCTCCCGGCGCTTCTATCGCCTCCTTCTCCGCCTCTATCCCGCGGAGTTTCGGGAGGCCCGCGGTGCCGAGATGGAGGACGTCTACATCGCCTCCCTGCGGATCCACTTGGGAAAGCGCGGGGTGCCCGGCCTGCCCTTCGTCTGGATGCGCATCCTGTGGGACACGCTCTGGCACGCGTCGTCGCTTCGGCGGAGCGCCCGCGGGAGCCTCGAAGCTCGACGGAAGGAAAGGCCCGGTTGGAGCCTCCGATGGCTGGCCGAGGACGCGCGGTTCGCGGCGAAGCACCTCGGAAGGAACACCTCGTTCACGGTGACGGCCGTCGCCACGCTCGGGCTCGGGATCGGACTGAACGCCGCCGTCTTCGCAGCTGTCTACTCGTTTCTACTCCGTCCGTTGCCCGGGGTGGAGGCGCCGGACGAGTTGGTGCAGGTCTTCCGAAGCGGCGGGGTGGGTGCCGAATTCCTGCCCAGCTCCATTCCCCTGTTTCGAGACCTGCAGGCGGACACCACCGTCTTCTCCGGAGTGACAGCCTGGACGCTCACCCCCCTCAACGTGAGCGTGGACGACCGCTCCGAGCGCGTTGTCGGTCAGGTGGTCTCGTCGGCCTTCTTCGAAGTCCTGCGCGTCCGGATGGAGCGAGGTCGAGGGTTCGACGAAGGCGACGACAGGCGAAGGGTGGTGGTGCTGAGCCATGGATTTTGGCAGCGCCACTTCGGCGGCGACCCAGGAATCGTCGGCAGGACGGTCGGGATCAACGGCGCAAGGTGGCAGATCGTGGGCGTCGCACCGCGGGCCTTCCGCGGGCCGTTCCCGATCGTCGCGCCGGTTCTGTGGGCGCCGCTGTCCCGGCACGCCGAGCTCATGCGCTCGGACGACCAGTCCCAGGAGCGCGGGAACAACTTCCTGGACGTGGTCGCGCGCCTGAGGCCAGGCGTGGCGCTCGAACGGGCCACACCGTGGGCGGACCGCCTCACGACGCATCTCCGCGAGGAATACCCGGAGTACTACGCACAGAGGGAGATCCGGCTGTCCCCTCAGAAGGACGCGGGCATCCACCCCGCGATCCGCACCGCCCAGGTGGGGCTTTCCGTGATCATGATGAGTCTGGTCGTTCTCCTCTTGCTCATCGCCGGCCTGAACGTGACGATGCTCTTCCTCGCCAAGGCACAGGCCAGGCGGAGGGAGGTCGCGGTTCGGCGTAGCATAGGCGCCCCCCGCCGCCGGCTCGTGGAGCAGCTCCTGGTCGAAGGCCTGATCCTGTCGCTCCTGGCCGGAGGCGTGGGCGTCGTCCTGGCCCGTGCGATCGTGGGCGCCGCGAATCGCGTCCACGTCCATCTGGGATGGCCGATCGAGTGGAACATCGCCCTCGGACCTCCGGCGTTGGTGTTCACCCTGGGGACGATCTTCCTGGTCGGCATGCTCTTCGGCCTCGCTCCTTCCGTCATGTCCTCCAGGCTCGATGTCGTCTCTTCGCTCAGGGAGAGTCCAGGGAGAAGGAGCTCAGTACGCGCCGGCCAGGTCCTCGTGGGCCTCCAAGTCGCCATGTCGACGGTGCTCCTCGTGTGCGCCGGGCTCTTCGCGAAGAACCTCTGGCAGGCGATGGCCGTCGAAACCGGCTTCAGGACCGACAACGTCCTGCTGGCCACCCTGGATCCCGGCCTACAGGGAGATGGCCCCGTGCAAACACAGAAGGTCTTCACGGAGCTGATGTCGCGGATGCGACTGGTCCCCGGCGTGGAAGTCGTTGGCTTGGGCAAGAATGTGCCGCTCGCGGTGCCTGGATCTCAGCGCGGCGTAGAGATCCCCGGCTACCGACCCTCCAGCGGCGAGTCCATGAACGTCCAGGTCGACATCGTGGACCCCGGATACTTCGCGGTGATGGGCATTCGCGTCCTCGCGGGTCGCGGGTTCAGGGAGTCGGATGGGAACCCGGTCGCGTCGGCCGTGGTCGTGAACAGACGCTTCGCGGACCGCTTCTGGCCGGGCCGGGATCCCATCGGCAGGGCGGTCGTGGCAGAGGGTCGTACATGGCAGGTCGTGGGCCTGGTGCCGACCGGGAAGTACCGGAGTCTGGGCGAGGAGCCCACGGCGTTCATCTACTTTCCGTGGCCTGCGCTGCACAGCCCCGCGATGACGATCCACATCCGCACGACCGGTGCCCCCGCCGCGGTGGTCCCGTCGCTCCGCCGGGAGGCCGCAGCGATCGACCCGAACCTTCCCCTGTACGACGTGAGGACGATGAAGGAGCATCTCGGCTTCGCCCTCCTTCCGGCCCGGCTGGCGGCGATCGTGCTGGGAGGCTTCGGCGCCTTCTGCCTGCTGTTGCTCGGGGTCGGCCTCCACGGCGTGGTCGCCTACACGGTGTCCCAGCGCACACGGGAGGTGGGGATCCGCGTCGCGATCGGTGCCGAACCTGGCAGCGCGACGACGCGGATCATGCGCGATGAGATTCGGGTCGTGCTCGCCGGCGTGGTGGTGGGTATCGGGGGAGCACTCGCCGCCAGTCGGCTGCTGGCAGGCGTTCTGTACTCCGAGGAGGCCGTCGATCCGATGGTCATTCTCGGCGCGTCTCTCTTCCTCTTGGCCGTGGCCGCGGCCGCGTGCTACCGCCCCGCACGTCGGGCGGCCCTGGTCGATCCGGTACAGGCACTTCGCAGTGAGTAGGTGATCGCTGGAACGCGGCATCGCTTCTTTTATATACTTTTATGTATATTCGTTGACACGGCAGTACCTCTCGAGTCGAGAGCCCGCCGCCCCCCGAGGGAAGCAGACCGCATGGGCGACAGAAGAGAACGGAAATCCCTCAAAGCACGTTACTTCCACATCCTGCTCTCGCTGGCGGACCAGGATCTGCACGGCTTGCAGATCATGGAGGAGGTGAGCGCGCGGACGGGCGGCGACGTGCACCTCTGGCCGGGCATGCTGTACGGCTCGCTGAAGCAGTTGGCGGACGAGGGTCTGGTCGAGGAAACGGACCCGCCCGAGAACGCAGAGGCCGGCGGGGGGCGTCCCCGCTACTACCGAATCACCGAAGAGGGGCGCCGTGCCCTTGCCGAAGAGGTCGCACGACTCTCGAGCTACGTGGCCGTCGCCCTGGCGAAGAACGTGAGCTGACGGAAGGGTAGCCGCCCTGCGGGGCAGCGCAGCCCACTCGTCGCACCGACGCCAGCCGGTTGGGGCCGCCTTCCCACGTGCGTTCTCTCCATGTCCAGGGCGTGTCCAAAACACATAGGTACCGTCGCGGGATGAGGACGTTCGCGCCCTGCCGAAAGATGCGCATACGCAACGTAAGTAGCTGTTCCATAACGTCTTGATGCGACGCATCCGGGGCGGCACGACCAGTGCCTCTATCCTGGGCGAGGGGAGAGGACGGGCGTTTCGCCCCCGTGACGTGGGAGGTGGGTCATGAAGCGGTGGATGAGGGGACCGGGTGTGGCGGCGGCGACGCTGGCGCTTGGGGGGTGCGTGCTTCCCCTGAGCATCGCCATCGGGGACGACGCCGACGTCCGGATCAGGGGCTCGGGGCACGTGGTCACGGTGTCCCGCTCGGTCGCGGCGTTCGACGCCGTGTCGGCCGCCGGTGCCATGCGAGTGATCGTCGACCGGACCGGCTACGAGGGCGTGACCGTCACGGCGGAGGACAACCTCCTGCCCTATCTGCGCACCGAGGTACGGGACGGCGTGCTCCTTCTCGGCCCGAAGCCCGGATACCGTATCGATCCACGCCGCGAGATCGTCGTCCACGTCGAGTCGTACGAGGTCGTGGAGGTGTCGGCGTCGGGCGCGGTGGCGATGGAGGTCGAGCTGGGGTGGGTGCCGGAGCTGTGGGTCACGCTCAGCGGCGCCTCCGAGCTCGTGGTGTGGGGCTCGACCGACCGGGAGAACGTGACCGTGTCCGGCGCGAGTCGATACGACGCCCTCGACCTGGAGGCCGACCGTTGCTTCCTGAGCGTGTCGGGGGCTTCGGAAGCGCTGGTCTGGGTGCACGACCGACTCGAGGCGGACGCCAGCGGGGCCTCGCACGTGCGCTTCAGCGGCGATCCTCTGGTCGTGGCGCACACGTCGGGCGCCTCGACGGTGACGAGATACTGACAACCCGAGCTACGGGAGGGGACGATGAACAGGATGACGAGGAAGGTGGGGCTGCTGCCGATCAGCATCGCCCTGATGCTCGCGATGGGGGGGTGCTACGAGCACACCTTCACCGTGGGAGGCGGAGCCCCACACGGGCCGGTGGTCTACGACCACTGGCAGAACTACTGGCTTGGCGGGCTCATCGGCCACACCCGCATGGACATCGAGGATCTGTGTCCGTCGGGCAGGGCGACGATCGAAGCCGAGCAGACGTTCCTCAACGGCCTCGTATCGGCGCTCACCAGCGGCATCTACACACCGACGACGCTGAAGGTGCGGTGCGCCGAGGGCCGTCGCGCCGACGTGAACCTCGATGCGGCGGACGTCGAAGCGATCGTCAGCGACGCGAGCTTTCGTGACTGGGTCGGTCGGGAGATGCCCGAGCGGCTGGACGAGGTGGCCGCCGCACAGGCGGCGCTCCAGGAACGCTGACATCGATCCGGGGAGGCGGCCACGGCCCCCGGCGGAGGTCTATCCGCCGGGGGCCGTGTCGTCGTCCAGGTTCTCGGCCTTCCACCGCATGGCCGAGAAGATGCGCGTCCGGCCGCTGGGATGGTCGAAGAACAGGATCTCTTCCAGTTGGCCGGGATCGAGCTTGCGGTACTCGCCCAGCTTGAGCGACACCAGCGCCATCCCGTCGGGTTGCCGCGCCGCGTTCAGGCCGAAGATGTCCGCCTCGTACTCCTGCACACGGATGTAGCTGTTGAGCACTGGCGTCAGCGCGAAGAAGAGCACCGTGACCACGAGGGCCAGGAGCGGCAGCCCGGCCGGGTCGTCCACGCCGCGCACGCCCCACGCCGTTCCCCAGCGGGCCAGCGCCCACGCGGACACGCGGTAGAGCAACGAGAACACGATCACGAGCAACACGCCGAAGAAGAAGATCATCTTGTAGACGTGATTGAGGACGTAGTGTCCCATCTCGTGGCCCATGACCGCTTCGATCTCGGGCAGCGACGTGCGGTTCAGCAGGTTGTCGTTGAGCGTGATCCGTTCCGTGCCCAGGAAGCCGCTGACGTTGGCGCTCACCCGCGTGGTCTGACGCGACGCGTCCACCACCCACACGTCCGAAGCCGGGATCCCGTTGGCGCGGGCCATGCTCAGGATCGGATCCACGACGCGCGGGTCGTCCAGCTTGGTGTACGTGTTGAAGAGCGGCGCGATGAAGACCGGCGTGATCAGGGCGCCGATCATGAGGAACACCACCGTCACCGCGCTTCCCCAGATCCACCACGTCCGGGGGGCGCTGCGCAGCGCGCGATAGATCGCCATCGCGAAGAGCGCCCCGAGCACCACCCCCAGCACCAGGCCCTTCACCTGGTCCCCCATCCAGGCCCCGAAGGTCTGCGTGGCTAGACCGTACCGGTGCTCGCGGAGGAAGCCCTGGTACACGGTGAGCGGGAAGGAAAGCACTGCGGTCACCACCACGAACTGGGCCCAGTACGCCGCTACGTGGAGCCCCCGGAAGCGCGTGAAGCGCTGGCCCAGGTCGCGCATGCGGGCCGACAGGCCCGTCGCGAGCAGAAGCAGGTAGATGGCCGCCGACACCAGGAAGTTCCAGAGCAGCAGCCAGTAGCCGCCTTCGAAGTAGGCGTCCGAGCGGGCCTTGTCGGCGGGGGGCACGGACGCCAGATAGGCCTGCGTGGCCGCCTCGGCATCGAAGTGGTTGGAGGCCTGCGCCGCCGTCGGGATGTGCACGGCGGTATCGGGAACCTGCGCTCGCAATGCCCCCGGGAAACCCCACAGGAACAGCGAGAACAACACACACGCCAGTCGGGTTCGGCTCATGGGGGGAAGCTGGCGTCCACCGGTGACCCGCGCCAGGGCGCACGCTCGTGCGCGCTGGATGGCCCCGCAGGTGCTCCGCCGGGCCTCCGACGCCATCTTTGGTCGGACATCCCGACGATATGTTTCCACACCGCGTACCAACACCGAACGAACCCGCATGAACGCTACGGGCTCCGACCGATCCATACGCCGCATCACCCCCCTCCGGGCCGTGGTGGCCGCGACGGCCCTCCTGGTCGTCGCCTTCGCCGTGCGCGCCGCGCTGCCGGACGGGGTGCACACCGTGTCCCTCGAGAACCGTGACATCGTGCGCACCCTGGTCCTGGTCGGCCGTGTCCGTCCACCGTCCCGTGCGGGGCTGGGCGCGGCCGTGGCCGGCACGATGCGCGAGGTCTCGGTGCGCGAGGGCGATCACGTGCGGCGCGGTCAGGTGCTGGCCGCGCTGGACGACCGGGAGGCCGGCGCGGCCGTGGCGCAGGCCGAGGCCGGGGTGGCCGAGGCCGCCGCCTCGTCGCGCTCGGCCGTCGAGGTCGCCGAGAACGAGGTGACCCAGGCGGACCGTGACCTCGAGCGGGCCCGGGCGATGCTCCAGGAAGGGGCCCGCACGCAGCAGCAGGTGGAGCAGGCGGAGCAGCGCGCCGCGGATGCCCGAAGCCGCCTCGAGGCGGCCCGCGCGGCCGAGGGAGACGGTCCCCCCGCCGCCGTGGCCCGCGCTCGCGCCGAGCTCGCGGCGGCGCGCGCGCGCCTGGCGCTCACCCGCATCGAGGCCCCCGCCGATGGCGTGATCCTCACGCGCTCGGTCGAGCCGGGCGACGCGGTGCAACCCGGCGCCGTCCTCCTCGAGATGGCCTTCGACGGGCCGTGGGAGCTGGTGGTCTTTCCCGCCGAGGAGAACCTGGGCCAGATCCGCGTGGGCGCGGAGGCCACCGCCTCGGCCGACGCGTATCCCGACCGGACCTTCCCCGCCGTCGTGTCCCTCGTCGCCCCGGCGGTGGACCCGGCCCAAGGCACCGTGGAGGTGCGTCTGGCGGTGCCCGACGCCCCGGACTACCTCCGCCCGTCCATGACGGTATCCGTAAACATCGAGGCGGGACGGCGCGCCGGCGCGCCGGTCCTTCCGGAGGATGCCGTCCGCGGCCTGGGCACGCCCGACCCGTGGGTGGCCGTGGTCGAGGACGGCCGGCTGGTCCGCCGCCCCGTGGAGGTGGGCCTGCGAGCGGAGCGCTGGGTCGAGATCCGCTCGGGGCTCGCGCCCGGCGACGCCGTGGTGCCCCCCGAGGGCTCGCCCGACCTGGGCGCCCGCGTTCGGATCTCGTCGGAGGGCTGAGCCTTGCCGTTCGAGCTCTTCGTGGCCCTCCGCTACCTGCGGGACGGGCGCCTGCAGACGTGGCTCATCCTCACCGGGATCGGCGTGGGCGTGGGCGTCATCATCTTCCTGTCCGCCCTCATCACGGGCCTGCAGCAGAGCATCGTCGACCGCACGCTCGGGAGCCAGGCGCACGTCGTGGTGCGCCCGCCGGAGGAGATGCCCCGCGTGCTTCCCCTCCCCGACAGCGTCGGCGACGACGGCACCGTGCGATCGGTGGAGACCCAGCGACCTCCGCAGCGCATCCGCTCGATCGTGGGATGGAAGCAGGTGGAGGCGCTCCTGAGGCGCACCCCGGGCGTGGTGGCAGTGGCGCCCACGGTGACGGGCCCGGCGCTCGCCGTCCGGGGGCCCGGCACCAACTCGGTGACCATCCGTGGCATCGAGCCCGACACGTACTTCACCATCGTCGACGTGGAGAGCCGCCTCGTGGCCGGGACGTTCAACCTGGACGGCTTCCACGCGGTGATCGGCACCGAGCTGGCGCGCAGGCTGGGGGTCGGCGTCGGCGGGCGGCTCCGCGTCCAGGTCGCCGACGACCGTGGGGGCGTGTACACCGTCTCCGGGATCTTCGACTACGGGAGCCGGAGCCTGAACGAAGGGCTCGTCTTCATCTCGCTCCGGGGTGCGCAGACGCTCTTCGACCTCGACGGGGGCGTGTCCACCCTGGAGATCCTGGGCGCCGACATCTTCCAGGCGGACGCCGTCGCCGCCCGCATCCAGGACCGGACGGGCCTGGTGGCCGACTCGTGGATGGCCCAGAACCGGGACCTCATGACCGGCCTCCGCTCGCAGAGCGCCTCCAGCATCATGATCCAGGTGTTCGTGATCCTGGCGGTGGCCCTCGGCATCGCGTCGGTGCTGGCCGTGTCGGTGGTACAGAAGGCCAAGGAGATCGGGATCCTGCGCGCCACCGGGACCAAGGCGCCGGCCGTGACGCGGATCTTCCTGCTCCAGGGAGCGATCCTCGGCACGGTGGGCTCGCTGCTCGGGATCGCGCTGGGCACCATCCTCGCCGTCTTCTTCCAATCCCTGGCAAGGAACCCCGACGGTTCGGCCACCTTCCCCGTCGCGCTCACGCCCTTCCTGTATGGACGCTCGGTGGCGGTGGCACTGGTGGTGGGCCTGGTCGCGGCGATCGTGCCGGCCCGCGACGCCGCGCGCATGGACCCCGCCACGGTGATCCGCAATGGCTGACCCGATCCTGAAAACGGAGGCGCTGACCAAGACGTACGGCGAGCGGGTCGTCACCCCGGTCCTGAAGGGGATCGACCTGACCCTCGAGGCCGGCGAGTTCTGCGCCCTTACCGGACCGTCCGGCTCGGGAAAGACCACGCTCCTGAACCTGGTCGGCCTCCTGGACCGGGTCACCCAGGGGCGCATCCTCATCCAGGGCCGGGACACCGTTCCCCTCGACGACGGCGAGCGCACCGAGCTCAGGGGCCTCACGCTGGGCTTCATCTTCCAGTTCCATCACCTGCTCTCCGCGTTCTCGGCGCTGGAGAACGTCATGCTGCCGCTCCTGTCCCAGCACGGGCGACCGCAGCCGTGGATGAGGGAGCGGGCCGCGGAGCTCCTGGAGCAGGTCGGTCTCGCGGACCGCGCCGGCTACAGGGTCACCGACCTCTCGGGCGGCCAGCAGCAGCGCGTTGCCGTGGCGCGGGCTCTGGTCATGGATCCGCTCCTCGTGCTCGCCGACGAGCCCACGGGGAACCTGGACACCCAAGCGGGCGCCCAGGTGCTCGACCTCATGCGTCGGTTCAACCGCGAGCGCGGCACCGCCTTCTTCATCGTCACCCACGACCTGGCGGTGGCCGACCACTGCGACCGCGTGGTCCACATGGTGGACGGGGTGGTGGACTCGGACACGCGCGGGTAGCGCTTCGGCGGATCTGTGTCTCCCTCTCTTGTCCTCTGGAGATATGGAGTCCATATTCCACCAGATGAAATATCATCTGGCGTAATACAGGAACCGATCCGCACATGCACCTCCGGAGCCCACGGATGTACAGCACCGACCTGAGGCGGGGCAGCATGGAGCTCCTCATCCTCTCCGTCCTGGAGAAGAGGACCCGTCACGGTTACGAGATCGGCAAGTTGCTCGAGCAGCGCTCCGGGGGCCGGCTCGAGTTCCGCGTATCCACCCTCTATTCGGCGCTCTACCGGATGGAGGACAGGGGGTGGATCGAGGGGCGCTGGGTGGAGAAGGAAGGGGAGCGGAGGCGGTGCTTCTATGCGCTCACGCCCGACGGACGCGAGGCGCTGGATGCCCAACGGCGGGAGTGGAGCGCCTTCGCGGCCATGGTGAACGAGGTGATCGGGGTGAGCCCGGCCTGACGAGGGCCGGAGGGGAGGGGCGGCCATGCCTGACTGGAAGCGGTACCTGAGGGAGCACGTCCACCTTCCCGTCATGAGGAAGCACCGGGACGAGCGTGCGCTCCAGGAGATGGCGGACCATCTGGAGGACCTCTATCGGGAAGCCCGGTCCCGGGGCCTGTCCGAGGAGGACGCCGAGGCGTTGGTCCTTCGATGGATCGGGGATCCCGAACGGGCGGCCGACGAGCTGATGGGCGCCGAGCCGGAGCGATTCCGGGCCCATCTGGATCGCTGGTTCGAGCGGCGGGAAGAGGAGCTCGCTTCCGGAGGGCGTTCCCGGTCGGCGCTGGGCGATGCCGTGCGCGACCTGCACGTGGGCCTTCGCGGACTCGCGCGGCGCCCCCTCTTCACGGGGGTGGTGATCCTGGTGCTGGCCCTGGGGATCGGAGCCACCTCGGCGATCTTCACGCTGGTCGACGCGATCGTTTTGACGCCTCTTCCCTTCGACGACGCGGATCGGTTGGTGTCGGTGCATCACCTGGCGCCCGGGTCGGGGATCGCCGATGCCGGGCAGTGCGCGGCCTGGCACTTCACGTACGAGGACGAGAGCCGGGTCTTCGACGCCCTGGGCATGTACGCGGGAGACAACGCCTCCGTGACCGGCACCGGCGACCCCGAAGCCGTCCCGGTGCTGCAGGTGACGCACGGAGTCTTCGACGCGATCCGGTTGACGCCCGCCCTGGGGAGGATCTTCACCGCCGCCGACGACGACCCCGACGCGCCCGCGACCGTCATGCTGGGATACGGCTACTGGGAGACCCGGTACGGCGGCAACCCGGACGTGATCGGGCGGACGCTGCAGGTGGACGGCGTGGCTCGCGAGATCATCGGCGTCGCTCCGCTGGAGGTGAGGACCCTGGGTCTGGATCCGTCCCTCGTCGTTCCTCTCCGGTTCCGCAGGTCCTCGCTCTTCGTCGGCAACATCGGCTACGCGTCGGTGGGGAGGCTGCGGGATGGCGTGAGCCTGGAGGAGGCCGCCGCCGATCTGAATCGGGCCCTCCCCCTGGCGTGGGAGAAGTTCCCCGGCGGTCCCGTCGCGAGCTCCGACGATCCGAGCCTGTACGTCGCCGAGGTCCGGCCCCTGAAGGACGACCTGGTCGGATCGGTGGCCGATCTTCTCTGGATCCTCCTGGGCGGGGTGGGCATCGTGCTCCTCATCGCCTGCGCGAACGTTGCCGGGCTCTACCTGGTACGCGCCGAGGGGAAGGAGGGGGAGATGGCCGTGCGCACGGCGATGGGCGCCTCCGGACGGCGCATCGCGTGGGAGTACCTCAAGGAGAGCCTGCTCCTAGGGCTCATGGGGGGAATCGCGGGTCTTCTGCTCGCGCAGATCGGGCTCGGCAGCATCCTCTCCATGGCGCCCACGAACCTCCCCCGCCTCGAGGAGGTCCGCCTCGACGCGAGCGTGCTCCTCTTCACGCTCGCGGTGTCCCTCGGCACCGGCCTCCTGTTCGGGCTGATCCCCGCCCTGCGCCAGGGGCGCGGAGGCCTGGTGGATGCCTTGAAGGAGGGCGGCAGGGACGGGACGCGCAGCCGCGGTACGCACCGGGTCCAGAACCTGCTCGCGATCGCGCAGATAGCCTTGGCGGTGGTGCTGCTCGTCGCGTCGGGCCTCATGCTTCGCAGCGGCCGGCATCTTCGGAGCCTCGACCCCGGTTTCGGGCACCCGGAGAGCGTCCTCGCACTCCGCCTCTACATCCCGGGCCGCGAGGAGCCGGATCCGGCGCGCGTGGCCATCACCTACGAGGCCATCGTCCACCGCATCGCGGAGATCCCCGGCGTGTCCTCGGTGGGCGTCGCCACGGCCGTGCCGATGGACGGGTCCAACAACGTCAACCCCTTCCACGTGCGCGGGCGGGAGACGGACGCCGCCGAGCGCACCATGTCGAGACGCCACAAGTGGATCGGTCCCGGCTACCTGGAGACGCTGGAGATCCCCCTCGTCGCAGGACGGTCCTTCACCTGGGACGACATTCACGATCGCACCCCGGTCGCCATGCTCTCGGAGCGCCTTGCGCGGGAGGTGTTCGGATCGCCCGAGGCGGCGATGGGCCAGTACGTGGCCGCCCGCCCCGATCCGCCGGCCTGGAAGGAGGTCGTGGGCGTGGTGCGGGACGTCCGTGAGGACGGGATGGACCGGGATCCGCCAGCGCTGGTCTACTGGCCCCAGGTCACGCTGGGGTTCTGGGAGGGCAACGCCGCGGACCAGGTGCAGACCTGGCGGGGGGAGGGCATCGCCGTTCGCAGCCGCCGGGTCGGAACGCCCGGCTTCCGCGAGGAGCTCGAGAAAGCCATCTGGGAGGTGAGCCCGAATCTCCCGCTCCAGCGGGTACGAACCCTTCCGGAACTGATGTCGGCCTCCGTGGCGCGCACCTCGTTCACCATGATCCTGCTGGGCATCGCCGGTGCGGCGGCGCTGGTCCTCGGCCTGGTGGGCGTGTACGGCGTGATCGCCTACGCGGTGAGCCGACGCACCCGAGAGCTGGGGATGCGCATGGCCCTCGGAGCCGCCCGCGGTCGCGTGCTGACGATGGTCGTCCGACAGGGCGCGGTCCTGGCGGGAACGGGCGTGATCCTCGGCCTGGCGCTGGCGTTCGCCGTCACGCGCTCCATGTCCTCGATCCTCGTCGGTGTGGACCCGGCCGACCCCGTCACCTTCGCCGCGGTGGGGGGAGGCCTGCTGGTCGTGGCTCTCCTGGCCAGTTATCTGCCGGCTCGTCGGGCGGCACGGGTGGATCCGGCGGTGGCTCTGCGGACGGAGTGAGCCCTCGAGGGGTCATTCCGCCCGAAACGCCTCCACGGGATCCACTCTGAGGGCCTTCCAGGCCGGCAGAAGACAAGCGCCCAGCGCCACGACGAGGAAGAAGCCGGTCACCCCTGCGAAGGTGAAGGGGTCGGTGGCGCTGGTCTGGAAGAGCATTCCTTCCACCAGCCGCGTGGCCCCGACGGCCCCCACGATTCCGAGGACGGCGCCCACCGCCACGAGCGTGAGCCCCCGCCCGACGACCAGGCGCAACACATTCCCGGCGGTGGCCCCCAGCGCGACCCGAATGCCGATCTCGTGCACCCTCCGGGAGACGAAGTAGGCCAGCACGCCGTAGAGACCCAACGCCGCCAGGGCGATGGCCACGGCCGCGAACAAGCCCAGAACTGTGGTGACGGAGCGAGCGCCGGAGATCGAGCCGGACACGGCGTCTTGCATGGTCCGCGCATCGCTGAGCAGGACGTTCCGGTCCAGCTCCCAGAGCCGTGACTGAATGGGCCGAACCAGGCTCAGGGGATCGGACGCGGCCACGGCGAGTCGCATGGTGCTCCCAGGCAGCTGGGCATACGGGAAGAACATGGCGGGCCTCACTCCCCCCGAAAGGGACGTGCCCCGGTGATCCGCCACCACCCCCACGACCTCGAACAGGCCCGGCTCATCCCGTCCCATGTCCACGGCCACCTGACGGCCCAGTGGACTCTGCTCCGGGAACAGCGCGTCCGCGGTCGTCTTCGAGAGAACGATGACGGGGGAGGACCCTGCGACGTCGGTCTCCTCCAGGCCCCGCCCCTCGATCAGGGGGATCTCCATCGTCTCGAGGTACCCGGGCAGGATCACACGACGGTCTGCCCACGGAGGACGGGCATCCCCTTCCGGGGGTCGCTCCGGGTTCCAGACCGCGTAGTTCCCCGCCGGCTGGAGGAGGGGCAGCCGGCTCACCAGCCCCACCGACTCCACGCCGGGGAGGGCTTCGATGCCCGCCTTCAACTCCTCGAAGAACTGGATCCTCCGCTCCGGTTCCGAATACTGGTCGGAAGGAAGCGAGACCGTCGCGGTGAGGAGGTGCTCGATCCGGAAGCCCGGGTCCACACCCCTGAGCTTCGCAAAGCTCCTGAGGAGGAGTCCGGATCCCACCAGAAGGACCAGGGACACGGCCACCTGGAGGACGACCAGTCCGCTCCGGAACCGGATGCCGCCCCTCGAGCCGGCCTGTCGGCTACCCTCCTTCAGGTCCTCCGCGGGATTCGCCCGCGCCGCGGACAAGGACGGGATGACGCCGAACAGGAGGACCGTGCCCACGGACAGGGTCAGCGCGATGGTGAGCATCGTGATGGACGGCCCCCCCTCACGAATCCCGAGGAGATCCATGGACATGAACCTCAGGATGAGGCCTTGCAGCGTGACGGCAATCGCTACGCCGACCGCCCCGGCCGCGAGGGCCAGGATCACGCACTCCACCAGGAGCTGACGGGTCAGGCGGGCGCGGCCGGCTCCCATGGCGGCCCGGACCGCCAGCTCCGAGGTGCGTGCCGACCCTCTGGCCATGAGAAGGCTCGCCACGTTCCCGCAGGCGATGAGCAGGACCAGGACGATGGCCCCCGTCAGGACGAGGAGGCTCTGCCGGTGCCCCTCCACCATCGCCCCGTGAAGGTTGTCGAGCTGCAGCGCCTTGTTCCGGTTGGATTCGGGATAGGCCTCCTGCAGGCGGGCCGAGACGACATCGGCGTCCGACCGCGCCGCCTCCAGGGAGGCGTCCGGCCGCAGGCGGCCCACCAGCAGCCAGTTGTGGAATCGCCGAGTGCTGGGGTCGGAGTTACCGGGCCACGGGGGGACCCAGAGGTCCGTGTCATACAGGAAGCGGAAGCCGGCGGGCATCACGCCCACCACCGTGAGCGGGCCCCCGTCCACGACCAGGGTCCGGCCCACCACCTCGGGGGAGCCTCCGAACCACTGCTGCCAGAAGGCGTGGCTGAGGACGACCTCACCGCCTCCTCCTTGGGGGAGCTCCTCCATGGAGAAGGACCGGCCCAACTGCGGACGCACGCCCAGGGTCTCGAAGAGGTTGGCGGTGATGAACGTGAGCGCGGCCTGCCGAGGTTCACCCGTCCCGGTCACCGTGACCGTCGATGATCCCCCTCCCACGGTGGCCAGGCTCTCCAGCGACCCGACCTGGTCCCGGTAGTCCATGTAGTCGGGAAACGACACCCAGGGATTCACGTTTCCGTTGAACGTGGCGCGGCCGAGCACGAGCCGATCCGGGTCGCGGAAGGGAAGCGCCCGCCCCAACGCCGCGTCCAACACGGAGAACATGGCGGTGGTGGCCCCGATCCCCAGGGCGAGGGTGAGCAACACCGCCAGCGAGAACCCCGGCGTGCGGCTAATCGCCCGCACCGCGAATCGGACGTCCAGCCCGAGGTCGAATGGGGGGGGGG
>Ga0315556_1000232_pt1 | contig 33049 bp, 28 predicted proteins | sample SalMarSW160310MG_FD_202112 | JGI IMG/M metagenome (GOLD analysis project Ga0315556, IMG submission 202112) | Salt marsh sediment microbial communities from the Plum Island Ecosystem LTER, Massachusetts, United States - Salt Marsh Sediment SW1603-10 ...
TGGCTGGCCAAGCAGAAGGGCTTCGACCTGATCCTCGGGGACGGGCTCCTGTATCGGTTGCCCGAAGCCCAGTTCATCTTCCTGGGTGAGGGTGATCCGTTCTACCGGCGTCAACTGGAGGAGGTGGCGCGCAACCTCCCCGACCGGGTGGCGGCCTTCTTCGAGTTCACCGAGAGGCGTGAGCACCGCCTGCTCCTGGGAGCGGACGCGCTCCTCATGCCGTCGCAGTATGAGCCCTGCGGGCTGACACAAATGCGTGCGCAACGCTATGGAGCGCTTCCCGTCGTACGGCGCGTGGGCGGCCTGGCCGACACGGTCGAGGACCAGGTGACGGGCTTCGTGTTCGACGAGTATACGTCGTGGGCGCTCCAGGTGGCGCTGCGGCGCGCGTTCGCCCTCTATCCGAACCGCGAGGCCTGGGGCCGGCACATGCGCGAGGCCATGGCCCGCGACTTCGGGTGGGAGCGCTCCGCGCAGCGCTACCTGGACCTGTACGACGCCGCGGTGAAGGCGCACCACAACCGAGACTGACATGGACCATCATCCCGACCGCGCCCGGACACTCCCCCTCGCCTCTGTCGCCGTCGGGGCGCTCCTGATCGCGGCGGCGGCCTGTGGCCGTGGTCAGGGCGGAGGAGGTGCGGCGCTCGCGGGCGATTGGGACTACTACCGCATGCTGGGCGCGGAGCCCAGCGGGGGGTTCGAGGCCCGGCGCCGGTTCGGCTACGCCCACTTCGAGGGACCCGAGGCGGACGGAAGCTGGCTGCGCCGCCGGGCGGGCGACGCGCTGGAGACCATCCGGGCGGTGCGCGCCACCGGGGACTCCCTCTACGTGGACTTCGCCAGCGGCACCACGCTTCGGGCCGTGATGCGGGGCGACACGATCGCGGGGCACCTGCTGCGCGGCGGCGCACCGGCGGACCGCATCTGGCTGGTCCGGCGCACGACGCCCCCGGTGTGGGAGCCGAACTACCCGCTCTGGAACGGGCCCGTCTCGGACTCCACGTACGCGGTGACCATCGATCCGGCGGTCCCGATGACCGCGAGGGACGGGACGACCCTGATGAGCTTCGTCGGACGCCCGTTGGGGGAGGGGCCGTTCGGCGTGGTGATGGAGCGCACGCCCTACCTGAGGATCGACACGGCCAACGCCATCTTCTGGGCGTCGCGCGGTTACATCTACGTGAAGCAGGACGTGCGCGGCCGCGGCGGCTCGGGCGGCGTCCTCGACATGAACGCAATGCAGGAGCAGGACGGCTACGACGCCGTCGAGTGGGCGGGCACGCTCCCGGGGACCAACGGCAGGGTCGGCATGATCGGCCGCTCGAACCCGGGGTTGTACACGTGGTACGCCGCGATCGCGCGGCCGCCCCACCTGGCCGCGATCGCGCCCGTCGTGGCCACGGCGGACCCCATCCGGCTGGTGCCGTACATCGACATGGTGTTCTCGCCGACCATCGTGCCGTGGCTCTGTCTGACCGCTGTGAAGGAGACGCTGTCGGACATCAGCAACGTCGATGAGGTGGCCGCCTTCAACCACCTGCCGGTGATCGACGCGGCCGAGATGGCTGGGTGCCCGCGCCCGCAGTTCTGGGACGATTGGTTCGACCACCAGCGGCTCGACGACTATTGGCGCGGACTGTCCATCGAGGCGCGGCTGGACCGGGTCGAGGTCCCGGTCCTGGGCATCGCCGGCTGGTACGACGACGCGCGCGGCACGATCCGCAACTTCTCCGTGATGGACACCATCGCCGGTCACCCGCCCCTGCGCGTCGTCATGGACCCCGGCGCGCACAAGGGCATCGACTATGTCAACGGCGACTTCGGGCCCATGGCGCGCCTGGACCACCGCGCCCTCCAGCTCCGCTGGTTCGACCGGTGGCTGAAGGGGATCGAGAACGGCATGGACACCGAGCCGACGCTGGACCTCTTCATCATGGGCGACGACACGTGGCGCCAGGAGAGCGAGTGGCCGCTGGCGCGCACCGTGTGGACGGACTTCTACCTGCACTCGGGCGGGGCCGCCAACACCACGGCCGGCGACGGCACGCTGGACACCACGGCGCCCGACGACGAGCCGGCGGACACCTACGCGTACGACCCTGGCGATCCGACGCCCTACCTGGTGGACGCGCGGGAGCTGGAGCTGAACCTCAACGAGGACTACGCCCAGGTGCACGCGAGCCGCCGCGACGTGCTGGCCTACACCACTGCGCCCCTCGACCACGAAACCGAGATCACCGGGCCGATGTCGGCCACGCTATGGGCGGCCACGGACGCCCGCGACACCGACTGGAACGTCATGCTGCTCCACGTCTATCCCGACGGGCGCGCGCTCCGGGTCCAGGACGGAGTGATGCGGGCGCGCTTCCGGAACGGATTCGACCGGCCGACGCTGCTCACGCCGGGCCAGGCCCAACGCTACGACATCGATCTCTGGTTCACGGGGATCGTGATTCCGGCGGGCCACCGCCTGCGCGTCGTCGTCTCGTCTGCGGCGTTCCCGAAGTACGACCGCAACCTGAACACGGGTGGCGACAACGAGCGGGACTCGACGTACGTGACGGCGCACCAGACCGTACTACACGACGCGGCGCACCCGTCGCACGTGAGGTTGCCGATCATCCCGCGATGAGCGTCCAGTGTGGTGGAGCGAAAGTCCCGTGGCATTCGGGCGCCGCTGCATCCGCCGGATGCTTCGTTGCACCTCCTCGAAATGGCGCTGCTATTCCTGCGTGGATGCGTCCGCCGCGAGGCGGACGGTCGGCCGAACGTTGCGACGGCTTCGGCCTACTCGCTACGCAACGCCACCAGCGCGTCGAGCTTTGCCGCCCGCAGCGCGGGGAGTAGCCCGGCGACTACGGCGACCCCGAGCATCACGGCCGTGGCCGCGAGGATGGCCGTCGGACTCGTCGGCGCGACGCCGTAGAGGAGGCTACCCACCAGCGGCGCTCCCGCCACCGCCGCGGGAATGCCCACCGCCAGCCCGATCCCGGCGAGCACGACCACCTGCCGCAGCACCATCCAGAGGATCTGACGGGGCCTCGCCCCGACGGCCACCCGCACGCCGATCTCGCTGGTCCGGCGTGTCACCGCGTAGGACGTCACGCCGTGCAGCCCGATGCTCGCGAGCAGGAGCGCGAAGCCACCGAAGAGCGTCAGGAGCTGTGTGAACACCCGTTCCTTGGCGCCGGTCTGGGCGATGATCTCGGTCTGCGCGCGGATCTGTGGCACCGGGATGTCCGGATCCACCTGCGCGACGGCCTCGCGAAGCAGGGCCTCCATGCGCGCCAGCGGGACTTCGGTGCGCAGGAAGACGTGGTAGCCGCCCCACGCGCTGCGTTGGAAGGCCGACTCGTAGAGGGTGGGCGGCACCGGCGAGCGCCGGTCCCGGTAGGGCATATCGTTGATCACCCCGACGATCTGCACGTCCCGTTGCCCGACCCGCAGCGTGCGCCCGACCGGAGGCGCACCCCCGAAGATCTCGCGCACCGCCGCCTCGTTCACCACGCCCACCGGCGGCGCGTCCGGCCCGTCCTGTAGCCCCGGCATGCGGCCGGCGAGCAGGCGCGCGCCCAGCGTCTCAAGGAATCCTGGGCCGATCCCGTTGCGGTAGAGCACCACGCGCTCGCCGTCCACGTCGATGGAGCCGTTCGAGATGATCCCACTCAGTGGGGCGTTCTCGATGAGCGTGACCGATCGCACGCCGGGCACCCGCTCGATGCGCGCCAGAAGCTCCTGGTAGAGACGCGGGTACGCCTCTTCGGGGAGGGTCGTGTATCCGGGGTCGACCTGGAAGGACGCCACGTTGGTCGGATCGAACCCGAGCTGCACGGCACCCAGGCTGGCCACCGTGCGCAGGAAGAGCACCGCACCCACCACCAGCGGGAGGGAGATCGCGACCTGCACGGCGATCAGGGCCCGTCCGGTGGTGAGGCGGGGGTTCGAGGCTCCGGCGCCGCGTTGCTTGAGCCAGCCGATCGGGTCGACCCCTGACAGCCGCAGCGCGGGGAACAGCCCGAACGCGAGGGTGGCACCGGTGGCGAGCGCCACGCCGAGGCCGAGCACGGTGGGGTCGAGGATGACCTGCATGTCGAGGTCGCCGAAGGCCCCGGATCCGATGCTCCCGGTGAGCAGACCACGGAGCGCGTCCCTGCTCAGGAGCGCGAGCACGAGCCCGGCCACCATTCCCGCGCACGCGAGGACCAGGGCCTCCAGGACCATCTGGCGCATGAGGCGCGCACGGCCACCCCCGAGGGCACGGCGCACCGCCATCTCCCGCTGCCGGCTCACCCCCCGGGCGAGCATGAGGCTGGCCAGATTCACACACGCGATGAGCAGGACGATGCCCACGACGCCGAGGAGGAACCAGAGGAGCCGCGCCGTCCCCTCACGGACGGGCTGGGCGCCCTGGGACCCGTCGATCAGCCGAAGCTGCGGGAGGTATCCGTCCCCGCCCACCAGCGGCGAGGGGACGGATCGCATCGCGGCGGCCATCGCCTGCTGCAGGCGGGTCACCGGCTGATCCGCGGGTACGCGGGCCATGAGGCGGAGCCAGAACAGTTGGTCCGACGTGAAGGCGGATTCGTCCGACGCGAGCCTGGTGTACACGCGCGGTTGCGACGACAGCGGCAGGGTGATCTCCGTCTGGGGGAAGAAGCCCCCCATGGAGAGACCCTTGAACCCCTTCGCGGTGACGCCGACGACCTCGGCCGCGACGCCGTTGACCCGCACGGTGCGCCCGACCACCGCCGGGTCGCCGCCGAACGCCCGCATCCAGAAGGCGTGGCTGAGCACGGCGACCATCGGGGCGTTGGGGGTGTCGTCCGCCGGAGTCAGTCCCCTCCCGAGGGCCATCGGCACCCGCAGGGACGGAAAGTACGCACCATCCGCGAGGGCGCCGCCGGCCGCGAAGGCGGGCTGATCGCCCAGCGCCACGCTCACACCGCGGAGGAACGCGAAGGCGAAGAGTCCCACGTCGGGCGGGGTGGCGTCGCGCACCGCGGTGTAGATCGGATAGCTGAAGTTGCTGCGCAGGGAGGCGCCCGACTCGGGGTCCCGGTAGTTCGTGGAGCCGTTCTGGTTGACGCTGAAATCACCGTCGCGACTCCACGCCAGCAGCTTCAGCTCCGAAGGCGCCTCCACCGGCAGGGGGGTGAGCAGCAACGTGCGGACGACGCCGAACATCGCCGCGTTCGCGCCGATGCCGATCGCCAGCGACAGGACCGCCACGAGCGTGAAGCCGGGGCTGCGCCGCAGCACCCGGAGGACGTAGCGAAGATCGGATCCCAGTCCCGACATGTCCCTCCCACCGGTGGGGTCGGGAGTTTGGACAGGGATTGCGGCGAGGAGGTTGCACGCCCCGCCCGAGGGATCCGCGCCTTGCGCCGACTTTCGCGCTGCGGCTCAGCCCTCCTGGACCGTGACCTTCTCCATGACCACGTCCTCGACGGGGCGATCACCACGGGCGGTCGGGACCTTGCCGATCTTGCGCACCACGTCGATCCCCTGCGTGACCTTGCCGAAGATCGCGTGCTTGCCGTCGAGCCAGGGCGTGGCGGCGAGCGTGATGAAGAACTGGGAGCCACCGGTGTTTGGGCCGGCGTTCGCCATCGAAAACATGCCTTCCGTGTCGTGCGCGAGACCGGGTCCGAACTCGTCGGGGATGTTATAGCCCGGGCCGCCCCGGCCGGAGCCGGTGGGGTCCCCGCCCTGGATCATGAACCCGTCGATGACGCGGTGGAAGATCACCCCGTCGTAGTAGCCCTTCTTGGCGAGATCCATGAAGTTGGCGGCGGTCTTGGGTGCCGCGTCCGCGAACATCTCGGCGGTGATGGTCCCGTGGTTCGTCTCGATCGTGACGGTCGGGTTGGCCACGTTGCGCTCCATGTGGGTGTGAGCGCGAAGGGTACCCAACCGCCGGATTGAGGTCCAGCCCCGCAGCCCCCGCGAGGGCGCCCCTATCGCACCACGACCGGGGTATACGAGCCGCCGGTGCCCAGCGAGACGAACAGGAACAGGCTGCGGTTGCAGCCCCCGAAGGTCGCCGCGCGAGCGGTCCGTTGCATGGCGTCCTGAGCCAGCCCGAGGGTGTTCATCGCCCACAGGTCGAACAACGCGTCCGTACCCGGGCCGGCGACGCCGACGGTGACGAAGCCCGCTTGCCAAACGGGCCGCACGGGCGCCCCGTCCTGGATCGAGAGGACGCGGGATAGCCCGGGACTCGTCAGGAAGCACGACTCCTGCCCGATCTTCTCGGAGAGGAACCGTACGGGGCTTGCGTTGGGCCCTCGGGCGTAGCGCTCCCACCCGAAGGCGGGTGCGTGCTCGTACGTGCTGGTCACGGACCGGGGATGGTCGCCGGCCGCGCGCCCGAGGGGCGCGTCGGTCGCGGGGCGGGCGGGGGCCGGACGATCCGCGCCGACGGACCCGGCCTTCGGATGGTCGCCGCCGAGGCCGAGGAGGCTCAGACCAGAGTTCACCGCCTGCATGCAGCCCGTGAGGGCGAGGGCGGCCAAGACCGTCGCGGTGAGAGCCGCGACATGGAAACGCTCGGCGCGTCGGACCATGATCCTACCTCCGCTGAGGGTCCGCGCGGGCAGCTCCGCTGCAACTCAACCTAACACGCTCCGGCAGCGCTCGACACGCACGATCCGTCCCGCGATTGCCACCCCCGTCGCCCCACCGGTACTGTTCGGGCCATGACCATCGCCAGCAGACTCCTGCTCGGCGCCGCCCTCGCGGCCGGCGTCTCTTCCTGCACGCACGCCCTCGAGCTCACGCCCAGCGACGCGGACGTCGTCCTGTCCCATCAGGCGCTGGACGCGCCCGACCCCTCCCGCCCGGGCCCACACCACGTGCTCACGCTCTACTACGGCAGCGGCAAGGACAAGAACCGCGCCGTCTACCGGGACTCGGTCTCCATCGAGACGGGCACGGTCGACGCCTCCAAGCTCGTGGACCTGGGGCAGTCCGCCGACGAGCGGAACGGATACTGGGGATTCACGCCGAAGGAGATGCCGCTGAACGCCCGGGTCTGGTATCCCGACGGGGGCGGCCCCTTTCCCCTCGTGCTCGTGGTGCACGGTAACCACGACATGAAGGACTTCTCCGACCCGGGCTACGACTATCTCGGCAACCTGCTCGCCAGCCGTGGCTACATCCTCGTCAGCGTTGACGAGAACTTCCTCAACGGCGGCATCCGCGGGGAGAACGACGCGCGCGGATGGTTCCTTCTCCAGCACCTGAAGCTGTTCCAGCGGTTCAACGATGAGGCCGGCAACCCGCTCCGCGGCAAGGTGGACATGCGCCACATCGCGCTCATCGGCCACTCGCGCGGCGGCGAGGCGGTGGCGGACGCCGCGGCGTTCAACCGCCTGACCCACTACCCCGACGACGCCTCGCTCACCTTCGACTTCGGCTTCGACATCCGCGGCGTGATCTCCATCGCACCCGTGGACGGCCAGTACCTGCCCACCGGCCGCAAGGTCGAGATGCGGGACGTGAGCTACATGACGTTCCACGGTTCTCACGACGGCGACGTGACCAGCTTTCACGGGCTGCGGATCTACGACCGCCTCCGCTTCACCGACGGTGCCTTCCATTTCAAGACGGCGATCTACGTCTACCGCGCGAACCACGGCCAGTGGAACACGGTCTGGCAGAACCACGACAACGGCCCACGCTCCGGCCGCATCCTGGATCTGCGCGCGCTCCTCCCGCAGCGCGACCAGCGCCACTTCGCGGAGATCTACGTCTCCGCGTTCCTGGACGTGGTGCTCAAGGGCGACAAGCGCTACCTGCCCATCTTCCGGGACCACCGGGTCATCGGCCAATGGCTCCCGAAGACGATGTACATCACGCGCTACGAGACCAGCGCGTTCCGGCCGCTGGCGACCTTCGAGGAGGACATCGACGTGACCAGCGGCTCCCAGCCCGGCGTCACGCTCCGGGGCGACTCGCTGTCGACCTGGAAGGAGGAGACCCTCGCGCTGCGCTCGTCCAACCGCAACAACACGTCGGCCTCACAGGACAACCAGGCCGTCTGGCTCGGTTGGAACAACCGCATCGCGGGCCCGGACACGACCCGGACGGGCCCGCCGGCAAGATTCACGGTCGGCCTTCCGCAGGGACTGGCGAGGTCGTGGCGGCTGGGATCCGGCACGACCCTGGACTTCATGCTGGGCGCGACGAACGGGATGCCGGGGCCGCGTGAGGACCCGGCGGCCGACACGACCGGCCAGGCCGATCGGCGGAAGGGGCGCGAGGATCGCCGGAAGCGCGGCGGAGACGACGAGGAGGAGCCACCCGTGGATCTCTCCGTCCAGGTCGAGGACGCCACGGGCCGGGTGGCGTCGGTCGATCTGCGCCGCTACGGAGCGATCCGCCGCCCGCTGGAGACGTACGTCCTGCGCCGCTCCGATATGGAGGAGCGGCGTTTCCAGGATCACTGGGAGCAGATCCTCCAGACCTACTCCATCCCGCTGGGTGACTTCCTCGCGGCGAATCCCAGTCTCGACCTGGGCTCGCTGGCCGCGGTCCGCCTCGTGTTCGATCGTGCGGTGCAGGGCGAGGTGGTGGTCGACGAGATCGGCTTCAGCAACCTGGATCCGGCGTTCCTCACCGCCCGGGTGGAGCACTAGGAGAACCCGGGCGCCGGCTCACGTCCCGTCCAGGACCTCGCGCACCCGCGCAGCCAGTTCGACGACGTCGAACGGCTTGTGCAGGAAGGGGATCTCCCGCGTGAGAAGATCCTGTCTCGTCTCGGCGTCGTCCGTGTAGCCGGACATGAAGAGCACCTTGAGGCCCGCATGCCGCTGGAGCGCCCTGGCGGCCAGATCGCGCCCGCCCATCCTCGGCATCACGAGGTCGGTCAGGATCAGGTCGGGCCTGTCCGCCCCTTCCAGAAGAGTGAGCGCATGCTCGCCGTCTTCCGCCTCGAGCACGGTGTAGCCGTGCGAGCGCAGGATGCGGGCCGCCACCCTGCGCACGGATGGCTCGTCCTCCACGACCAGCACGGTCTCGGTCCCTCCCACCACGGCGTCGGGTGCGAGCGTGCTGGCCCGGGCCACGACCGCGCTCGTGCGGGGCAGGTAGAGGTCGACGGTGGTTCCCTGGCCGATCTCGCTGTGAACGTCGACGTGTCCTCCGAGCTGCTCGACGATCGCGTACGACGTCGCCAGGCCCAGGCCGCTGCCTTTCCCCACGCCCTTGGTGGTGAAGAACGGCTCGAAGAGGTGCGCCTTCACCTCGTCGGACATGCCCGTCCCCGTGTCGCGCACGGACAACCTGACGAAGTCGCCCGCCGCGCGTGAGACGGCGCCTTCGCCAGGGGACGGATCGAGGGTCACGTTGCTGGTCTCGATGGAGATCGCACCTCCGTCGGGCATGGCGTCCCTGGCGTTCACCACGAGGTTCGCCACGACCTGCTCGATCTGACTCCGGTCCGCCCGCACGGGCCACAGCCCCTCGCCCGGCGCCAGCTCCAGGGTCAGGTCCTCGCCGACCAGCCGCCGGAGCATCCGGTGCAGGGCGTGCACGGCCTCGTTGAGGTCGAGGGTCGTCGGCTCGACCATCTCCCTCCGCGAGAACGCGAGGAGTTGCCGGGTGAGCATCGCAGCGCTGTTCGCGGCGTCCAGCACCGATTCGGAGGCGCGCGCCGCCGGGGAGTCGTCCACCACGGTATTCCGGGCCGTTTGCGCTTCGGCCAGGATGACCGTGAGGAGGTTGTTGAAGTCGTGAGCGACTCCACCCGCGAGTCGGCCCACGGCCTCGAGCTTCTGCGCCTGCCGAAGCTGCACCTCCAGCTCCTGCTGCTCGGTCACGTCGAGCCACGCTCCGACCACTGCCAGCGGTCCTTCGCCCCTTCCGCCCACGCGCCGCTGGTCGTCACGGATCCATCGGTAGATGCCGTCCTTGTGCCGGAACCTGTAGACCCTGGTGCTTCGCCCCGGTGCGTCGTCCGCGATCCATCCACCCAGGGTCTCCCGGTCGTCGGGGTGGACGCAGGCGTGCCACCATCCGGGCTCCAGGGCTTCCCCCACGCGGTAGCCCAGGACACGCCGCAGGTTGTCGCTGATCCATTCGAGCTGCGGCTGGTCCACAGCCGTTTCGAGCTCGTAGATGACCGCGCTGGAGGAGGAGATCACCCGCCGCAGGCGCTCCTGGGTGGTCCGGTGGCGCGCCTCCGACGCCGTGACATCCAGGACGCGCCGCTCCAGCTCGCGGTGCGTCGTCTGGATCTGGCTCGCCATCGTGTTGAAGGTCTGCGCCAGCGCAGCGAGCTCCGGGACGGGCGGCTCCGCGACACGCCGTCCCAGCTCACCGCTGCCGAGTGCCCGAGCCGCGTCGGCGAGCTCGCTCAGCGGACGGGTCAGCCCACCGCTGGCGCCCCATGCGCCCAGCCAGGCGAGGAGAAGGAGCAGCGCGCCGAGGGCGACGAGCTGCGGGAGCGTCGAGCGCGCCGACGCGAGGATCTGTGCGGTCGGCAGCGACGCCGCGACGATCCACGGGGGGTCGTCCAGGGCGACCGTTGCGGCGAACCAGCTCCGGCCGTCGGCTGTGTGGTACGAGGCAAGGCCGCCGCCGGCCCCCGGGAAGTCGGTCCAGGCTGCGGGCACCGGCCGACGCAGGTCCGTCCACACGTCTCCGTCGGCGTTCGTCACGTAGAGGGCGGAGCCCGGCCCGATGAGGTCGGCGATGGTCTCGCGTGTCGCCGGATCGACCTCGAGCGGGACCCACCGGACCAGGTGGCCGAGCACGCGTGCCCCGTCGCTCCCGCGCACTGGAGCGACGACGGGAACGACGATTCCGCCGCCCGTGGAGACCAGCGGTCCGACGACGGCGTCGCCGCGGGCGCGCACCGCCTCCACGACGCGAGCCCGGACGGCGGAATCGGCGAACGGAGGCGCGTCGCCCGGCGCCGGCAGCGGGCGGCCGCGCTCGTCCCACAGCTCGATGACGGTGCCGGCACTGCTGCCGCCCGGCGCCGCGAGGGCTGCGACCGCGGGCTCGCGCCCCGGTGCGCCGCCCTCGAGGTAGCGCTGGAGCCCGGGCTCTCGGGCGGCCTCGCGGATCTGCGTCCGCATCCTCTCCGCGGGGCCGAGCACCAGGCTCGCGAGCAGTCCCGCGGCGCTGGAGAGGCGCTCGCCGGCGTCGGCGGCGGCCGAGGAGCGTATCGCCTGGTACGCCGCCACCCCGTAGATCGCGACGACCGCCAGGATCAGGAGCCCGATGAGCAGCGTCAGGCGATGTCGGATGGACATGGCGGGGGGACTCTACCGAAAGCGCAAACCGAATCGATGCGTGCCCTCGCCCAGCCCGCCGAAGTCCCGATAGGCCCACTCGAGGACCAGGTCGTCTCCCCAGAAGGCGAAGCCCACCGTGAGAGGGCTCCCCTCTCCTTCGGGCGCGCGCTGGAGGCCGACTCGGGCGACGAAGGTCCGCCCGACGATCGGCCAGTAGCCGAGCTCGACCCCCGCTCCGGCGAGCAAAGCCCCGTCGTCGCGTCGCGTGAGCGCTGCCGCCACCCCGAGATCGAGCGGGCCGAGCGGTCGGCCATAGGCGCCGGCGCCAAGAGTCACGCGGGTCGGAAGGGGCGTGGTCTCCCCTGAGAACGCCATGTCGGGGCCGAGGTTGGCCGCCGTGAGGCCCACGGTGACCGGGCCGAGGCCCGTGGCCACCCCCACGTCCACGGCTCCCGTGGCGTCACGCGCCGCCGCGACCCGCTGCTCCACGAGCTTCCCCACGATGCCGATCCGCAGACCGAAGACCCGTCTTCCGTATCCCACCGAAGCGACGCGCTCGGAGGCGTGACCCGTGCCGCCCGCGAAGAGGCCGTCCTGTCCGGGCGGGAGGCGCGCCGCGCCATCCGCGCCGACGTCGTACTGCAACGTCTGCAGGCCGATGCCGATGCCCCCGCCGAGCCAGGCCATCGCCGCCGAGACGGTCGCCGAGGTGGCTTCCGTGCTCCAGTTCTCGATGTCCAGGCCGAACCCCGAGGCGTCGACAAGGAGGGCGGGGTGGTAGAAGATCGCGTCGGCGTGTCCCGAGTCCATCATGTAGGCATCGCCCAGGGCCATCGCCCTCGTGCTCGAAGGCACCTCGAGCACCCGCGGAAGGCGACCCTCGGACTGTCCCGAGGCGATCCCGGGTGTCATGACGAACGCGAGAAGGAAGATGCAGGCGGGCTTGCGCATCGTCTCCGTGGGAGCTCGTGGACAGGTAGCGCTCGGTCGAACTTCGCCCTCAACCTCGGTTCGAGGTCCGTTGTGGGGCAATAGGGGTTCGGCCCCGATCAGGCGGGCCGTTCGCCGATGCGTCGGAGGAAGTCGTCGACCAGGCGGCGTGCGATGGAGAAGGAGGTGGGTAGCGCCGGCGGAAGCGCTTCGGGGGTGAACCAGCGCGCGTCCTCGATCTCGTCGTCATCGATGCGGATGTCTCCGGATGCCCATGCCGCGGTGAAGCCGATCATCAGCGAGTGGGGAAACGGCCAGGGCTGGCTCCCGAAGTAGCGCACGTCGCGGACCTCTACCCCCACCTCCTCGCGGATCTCACGGTGCACGGTTTCCTCGAGGGACTCGCCCGGCTCCACGAAGCCGGCCACGGTGGAGTAGACACCCGGCGCGAAGTGCGGCGAGCGCGCCAGCAGCATCTCGCGTCCCCGTTCGATGAGCACGATGACGGCCGGCGACACGCGCGGGAAATGGAGGTGTCCGCAGGAGGGACAGACCATGGCTTCCTCCGAGCCGTGACGCTCGGTGGGATGTCCGCAGCGCGAACAGAAGCCGTTGGTGCGCAGCCACTCGACCTTCTGGAGGGCGGCGCCCGCCGCCCGGAAGAGCTCTTCGGACACCAGGCCGTGGAGCGCGCGCAGGCCCACCAGCTCGGTACCCGGTGGAGGGGCGAAGCCCTCCGGCAGGTCGTAGGCGTAACAGGCGCGGCCGAGAACCGCTTGCAGCTGGACCTCGGCGCGCGACATGGCGGTCGGGTCCGTCCCCAATGCCCCCGCCAGCGCCGGCCGGTCGGGCAGACGGAGCGAGCCGGCGTCGTCCCCCGCGAGGAGGATCCGGCGACCGGCGAACGCGAAGTTCCAGCCGTCGGCGCCGCTCACGAGCCCTCCCTGCGGTCGAGCACTGCGGTGCGGTGACACCGCGGGCACACCACCCACAGGCGGTCCCGCACGTAGGACACGTCCCGGCGCGGAGGCACCGGGATGCGATCCAGGGGGACGCCGCAGCGAGGGCACATAAGCGGCCTCCCCGCCAGCAGGGTGCCGGTCAGCTGCCTCGCCTCCTCGCCGGTGAAGGACTGCTGCTTCGGTCTCAACGATGCGGGGTTTTCACGTGTCCATGAGATCTGGAGATGGTATATTAACAGGCTCGGCACCCCGGCTTCCACGTGGGGCCGCGAGGCATCGAGAATCCCGGTCCGAGGGCGGACACTTTCCACATGACGCAGACGCTCCTGCAACTCGCCGCGGCCGCGGCCCTCCTGGGCCCCGGTCCGGCCGACAGGATCTACGACGGGGCCGCCGGTGATCTCACGGTGGCGACGCCGCACCTCGCGGATGCGAACATCCACGTCGACGGCCTTCTGGACGACGACGCCTGGCAGCAGGCCGCGGTCCTCGGCTCCTTCACCCAGTACGACCCGGTGGAGGGCATCCCGGCGTCGCAGAGGACCGAGGTGCTCGTGCTGGTGGACGGCGGCGCGATCTACTTCGGCGTCAAGGCCTTCGACGACAATCCGGGGGGCATACGCGCCACGATGGCCGAGCGGGACGGGTTCGACCGCTCCGACGACTACATCCGATTCGTCCTGGACACGTTCGACGACCAGCGTCGTGCTTACGTCTTCACCGTGAATCCGCTGGGCGTCCAGCAGGACGGGATCTGGAACGAAGGAGGGGGTGGCGGCCATGGGCACATGGGGCCACCCATCGACGACAACCCGGACTTCCTCTGGTCGTCCTCGGGCCGACTGGCGGACTGGGGCTATCAGCTCGAGGTGCGCATCCCCCTGAAGAGCCTGCGCTTCCCGGAGGTGCCCGAGCAGTCGTGGGGACTCCAGGTGATCCGGAAGATCTCCCGGAACGGGTACCAGGAGTCGTGGGCGCCGATCTCCAACAACATCGCGAACCAACTCACGCAGGCCGGCAAGCTCACGGGGCTGCGTGATCTCGACGCGGGCCTGTTCATGGAGCTCAACCCCGTCCTCACGGGCAAGCGCATCGGCACCGTCGACGACGAGACCGAGGTGTTCGCCTACCAGAGCCCCGAAGCCGACTTCGGGATGAACGCCACGTACGGCCTCACGTCGAACCTTACGCTGGACGCCACCTACAACCCGGATTTCAGCCAGGTCGAGGCAGATGCCGGACAGATCTCCGTGAACGAGCGGTTCGGGCTGTTCTTCCCGGAGAAGCGTCCGTTCTTCCTCGAGGGGACGGAGATCTTCAACCTCCCCAAACAGCTCATCTACACGCGCTCCGTCGCCAACCCGATCGCGGGCGCGAAGATGACCGGTAAGGTCGGTGCGTGGCAGGTCGGTTACCTGGGCGCCGTGGACGAATCCCTCGACGACGGGGTGGACAACGCGGTCGCGAACATCGTGCGTGTCCGGCGAGACCTGGGCGCCGCGTCGACGCTGGGCATGGTGTACACGGACCGGACGACGCACGCCGACGAGTACAACCGGGTCGCGGGCGCCGACGCGCGGCTGATCCTGGCGCAGCGCTACACAGTGACGCTCCTCGGATCCACCAGCTTCACGGCGGTACCCGGCTCTTCGTCCACCGTCGGGACGCTGTGGTCCGGCCGTGTCGAGCGAGCCGGCCGGGAGTTCGGTTTCTCCGCGGAGATCGAGGACTCGAACGCCGGCTTCGACGCGGGGAGCGGATTCCTCCGCCGAATCGGGGATACGCAGCTCCAGTCCAACGTCCGCTACAGCTGGTACGGCCGGCCCGGCGGGTTGGTCGAGAACGTGGGACCGAACGTCGAGCTGCAGGGCTATTGGGACCACGATGCGTTCTGGGGCGGCGGCGGGCCGCAGGAGGTGGACGCCCAGGTGGGCGGCCGCGTCTCCTTCCGCGGCAACGTCAGCCTCTTCGGGAACGCCAAGCTGAAGTCCTACTCCTTCCAGAGGAGCGACTACGAGGGGTTCGTGGTTCCCGACGCCGGCGGGGCGCTGGTCCCCTTCTACCCCGACCAGTCGATCTTCGAGGGAATGCGCGGCCTCGACGCGAACCTCTGGGTGAACACCTTCGAGCGGATCCGCGGAAACGTTCGCTTCGGTTGGGAGGAGGTGCCGATCTTCGGCGGATCGAACGCGGCGGTGGAGCCGGCGACTTCGTGGTCGACGAACCTCAGCCTCAACCTCTACCCCACGCGCTCCCTGCAGGCCGAGCTGGGCCTGCGTCACACCACGATCACGCGGCGCGCCGACGGCTCCGAGTACTCGTCCGCGACCATCCCGAGGGTGAGGGCCCAGTATCAGTTCTCCCGCGCGTTCTTCGTGCGGGGGATCTTCGAGTACCAGTCGCAGGAGCGGGGCCCGTTGCTGGACCCGGTGACCGGTCGCGTCCTCTCGTACTGCGGCGAGGACGGCTGCGAGGAGCGGACCGGCTCCGACGGCTACGATTTCCACGTCGAGGGACTCGTGAGCTACGAGCCTTCACCCGGCACCGTCTTCTACGTGGGCTACACGCGCCAGATGGAGGATGTGCAGGCGTTCCGCTTCCAGGACGTGCGGCCGCTGGCGGAGGGAATCTTCGTCAAGGTGAGCTACCGATTCCGGTTCTGAGGGACGCGAAATCGCTGTTGCTCCCCGGTCGGCGTTCTCGTAAGGTAAACGGTCTGGAACTCTACTGAAGAGCGAAGGAAACGGGTGGCGAAAGAAGCAATCGAGATCGAGGGGACCGTGAGCGAGGTCCTCCCCAACGCGACGTTCCGCGTGGAGCTGGAGAACGGCCACGAGATCCTGGCCTACCTCTCCGGCAAGATGCGCCAGAACTACATCCGTGTCCTGGAAGGGGACCGCGTGAAGGTGGAGCTCTCTCCGTACGATCTGACGCGCGGCCGCGTCACCTACCGGTACAAGTAGCGCCTTCGCCTCCGTGAAACCGGGGGGGCGCCAGCCTCGTAGGGCTCACAGACGGATGGAGAGTAGGGCTTTTCCGGAGGGATCACGATGAAGACGTTCGCTGCGCTGACCGTGACGGGGGTGGTGGGGCTCCTGCTGTTCAAGCTCCTCGCGTCCTTGATCTTCCCGCTGTTCGGGGTCTTCATCGGCATCCTGGCCATGACCGTCAAGTTCGCCCTGATCGCCGCGGTGATCTTCTTCGTGTACTCGATGATCAAGAAGCGAAAGGAAGCCGACACCGCCTGAGGGCGGCGCGCTCCACCGTCTCGAGATCGATAGGCCCCCGGGAACCGACAGCGTCCCGGGGGCCTCCGCACATCCGCCCTCGGGAAACGGCCTATCCCACGAGCTCGCGCAGGGCCGAGACCTGCTCCTCCTTCCCCAGCACGATCACCTCGTCGCCGGCCTCCAGCCTGGTGTCCCCGACCGGGTTGAACACGAAGTCCTGGCGGGCGTCCGCGCGTTTGCGCAGGGCGATCACGATCAGCCCGGTGCGCTGCGGGATGCGGGCCTCCATGAGGGTGCGGCCCGCGACCGGCGACTTCTCTCCGATGACCGCCTGCTCCATGCGCAGGGCGAACTCGGAGGAGCGGGTCGCGATGTCCAGGAAGGACACCGCGGACGGACGGAGCAGGACGGACGCCATCCGGATCGCGCTGCTCACGTTGGGGCTGACCACATGGTCGGCGCCCGCCCGGTACAGCTTGTCCATCGTCTCCTCCTCGTAGGCCCGCGCCACGATCTTCACCGTGGCCGCCAGATCCCTCGCCGAGAGACAGACGAAGAGGTTGTCCGTGTCCTGGCTGAGGCAAGTGACGAGGCCCTTCGCCCGGAGCAGCCCAGCTTCCAGCAGCACGTGGTCGTGCGTCGCGTCGGCCTCGATCACGTGGGCATTGGGGAGGAACTCCCGGATCTGCTCGACGCGCTTCGGGTCTTTCTCGATGAGCACGTACTCGCTCCCCATGCTCGCTAGCTCCTGCGCCACCTGCCGGCCGGTCCGGCCGCATCCGCAGACGATGACGTGGTCCTTCATGCGCGCGATCTCCCTCATGCTACGGCGTCTCCGCAGCGCGTCCTTGAGGTCCAGCTCGACGAAGAGCGAGGTCAGGTTGGCGAACCAGAGCCCCATCCAGCTCAGCCCACCCAGGAGGAGGACCATCGTGAAGATCCGGCCGGCGTGGCTCAGCGGCCACACCTCCTCATAGCCGACGGCCGTGAGGGTGATCACAGCCATGTACAGGGCGTCGCGGGCACCCTGGCCCTCGATCAGCATATAGCCTGCCGTGCCCCCGACCGTCAGAAGGCACAGGAGCAGGAAGGACCATGTGAAGCGGGAAAGGAAAGCCGTCATCCAAGGGTGCAGCGTAAACGCAACGAAGCCACGACGCCGGCGCCGGCGCGGCGTGCACGCGGCCTCCCGGGTGCCTGAGAAGCTAGGCATGACGCGGCTTTTCGGCCACTTCTTCTCTTGACGCTCCGAGAAGTCACCCTTACCGTTGGGTCAATCGTATGCATGCGGGCCCGGAAACACTTGATTCACGCGGGTTTTCGGGGCTTCCGAGACTCTCTCGGAGAGGGCGTTCCAGGCCCGCGCCTGTGGGCGGCCACGGCCGCGACCTCTCATCACCTTCGTCACAGGAGTTGCCCGATGAACAAGTCTGACCTCGTGGACGCCCTCGCCGATGCCACTGGCATGACCAAGGCCGACGCCGGTCGCGCCGTGGATGCGCTCTTCAGCCCGGACGGCGGCATCATCGCCAAGACGCTGAAGAAGGGCGGACGCGTGCAGATCACGGGCTTCGGCACCTTCGAGGCCAAGAACCGCAAGGCTCGCACCGGTCGTAACCCTCGCACGGGCCAGACGATCCGGATCGCCGCGACGAGGACGCCGGCCTTCCGCGCCGGGAAGGGCCTGAAGGACGGGATCAAGTAGGAGCCGTGGACCGCCGGGGCGCGAGCCCCGCGGGAGAAACGAAAGGGGCCGGGTCGCTCGAGCGACCCGGCCCCTTCGCGTTCACAGAGCCTGCTACGGGCCGCGTCGAGGTCCCCGCCCCCGTGCGGGCCCGGATCGGGAGCCGGAGGAGCGCGGTCGTCCGCGATCGAAGTCGGCGCGCACGGCCCGTCCACGGATGGTGGTGCCGTTGATTGCCGCGATCACCTTCTGGGCGACGGTGTCGCGGACCTCGACCACCGAGTGGGATTCGCGGATGTCGATCTTCCCGACTTCGCTTCCCGGCACGTCGGTCTCGCCTGTGATGGCGCCCAGGAGGTCCTTGGGCGTGAGCCCGTCGCGTTCCCCGACGCTGAGAAAGACCTTCACCCAGGCCTTGGGTGTGGGGCGTCCCCCCGGAGGCGCTTCCGAGGGCGGCGACGCGGGGGGGGGCGGGGGCGCCCGTTTTCGGAGGAGCGCTGCAGCGGCGGCGGCTACCTCGGCGGGGTCGTAGCGCTCGAAGAGAGGCTCGAGGAGGACGAGGTAGGGCGCTACGTCCTCGTCTTCGATGGCCTTCGCGATGACCTCCCGGAAGAGGGCCCCCTCGTCCAGGGGACGGGAGGTGGGCGGCGCCGGCTTCAACGTGTAACCCGTGCGGCGGGCCACGTCACGCAGGTGCGCCATCTCCCTCGGCAGGACCAGCACGTAGCCGCCGCCGCTGCGTCCGTGACGGCGGTCCAGGGAATCGGGTCCCACGGGAACGTCGCAGCTCACGACCACGACATCGTCAGTGCCTTCGGCAGCGGCCCGGGACTCGAGCTCCTGCACGCCCAGCCACACGGGCACCGGCGCGTCGCCGGGTGCGCCCGCGGCGAACCCGTGGAGGGAGAGGTAGTCGCCCACGTCCGCCGCCCGGTCCTCGCTCCCGCAATACAGAAGCACGTGGCGCGCGTCGGAGTCGAGGATCTCGGCTACCACCTCGAGAATGCCTTCCTCCTTCGGCTCCCCGATCACCCGGTAGCGAAGGTGTCCCCGGTCGGGAGACGAGCTGGCGGCACCTGCGGCCGTCAGGGTGGGAACCGTGAGGGCCCGCCGCGCGTGCCGCTCCACGAGATCGTCGATAGCGGCGGTCACGGGCAATGACGTCACGACGCGCTGTCCTTCGCGAGGCAGGAAGCCCATGACCTCCTCCACCGCTCCGAGGCCGCCCAGGCGTTCGACGCGGTCGGCCTGGTCGATCACGAGCACGCCGACGCCATCCAGCTCGACGTCGTCTGCGCGGGCCGCCCGCAGAACGGCGTCCGGTGTTCCGAAGAGGAACTGCGCCCGTCCGGGGAGCACCCAGGGCGATTCCAGCGCCGCGACGACATGGCCCGTCGCCACCGCCAACCGCTGGAGGGACTCCGCCAGACCCCGGGCACCCTCCGCCGTGGCGGTGAGGACGAGGGCCTGCGGTCGCGTCGCTTCCACGTCGACGCGCTCGAGGAGCGCGGCACCCCACGCCACGAGGGTGCCGGCCCCCGGTCCGGCTGCCATCAACAGGTTGTTGCCCCGTCGGAGCACCGGGATGGACGCTTCCTGAAGGGGTGTCGGGCGCTCGATCCCTTCGGCGGCGAGGGCCTCGACGAGCTCTGGAGAGAGCCCGAGCTCTTCGAAGGAATCCATGGCGCTTCGTCGCTCTAGCTGGGCTCGGCGGAGCCGGGCCCGCCGACGTCGCCTGGCTCGTAGGGAAGCCGGTTGAGGAACTTCTGGACCTCGTAGTCGAGGCGGGAGGTCCGCAGGCGGTCCGTCGCGGCTACGACGTCGGTGTAGGGGCCGTGCCGGTGGACCGTGAGCGTCACGGTCCCCTCGGCCCCGGAGAAGGTGGCCCCGTGGGACGTGCCCTTGGTCCGGGACACGCCGACCAACTTGGGGAGCAGATCGTCCGCCCGCTCCAGGATCTCGGTCGGTGCGAGGGCGGTCTTGCGCTGGTATCCGGCCATGGGTCGATGAGCTTCGGGGGAAGGCGCTTCAACGAAGGAGAAAGGTGCGCACCGCGTCGCGGTTGTGGAAGCCCCGGAGGACTCGTCCCCCGAACGCGAGGGCCGGCGGCTCTCCCACCCTGGCCGCCGCCTCCGCGCTCAGGGCCGCCACGTCCTGCGCGTAGCGGTCGACGTCGAGAACGGCCTTGGCCTCCGTCGCGTCCAGCCCCAGGGCCCGCGCGAGGTCCACCAGGACGTCGACCCTCCCGATGTCCTCTCCGCGCCCGAACATCGCCTCGAAGACCGCCCGGTGCGCCTGCAGCCCCACCCCCGTCGCGCGGGCGTGGGCGACCAGCTCGTGGGCCTTGCGGGTCCAGGGGAGGATGGGCGGCTCCGCCAGCTCGATTCCCTCGCCTGCACCCCCCAGGGCGAGGGCCGCCCGCCAACGCTCCCGCCACCACGGACCTTCAGGATCCAGGAGCGGGGCCGGTGGGAGGCGGAGCTCGAGAGGGACCCGTTCGGGCTCGGGCAGGTCCCCGGCCCTCGCGGCCGCGGCGAGCTCCAACTCCACCAGATAGCTGAGAGGATCGACGTAGTCGAAGTAGAGTCGGGGGGGGCCGGATCGTTCCATACCCGAAAGCTCGCGGGCCCCGCCCGGCGCCGTAAGCCCGGGGAATTGATCGACCTCGCTCTCGCCTCGATATTCCTTGTCCTGCCCCGGCCCCTATCCGAGAGATCCCGATGCGCTACAGCGCGAATGTCGAGCGTTTGCAGCCCTCCGCCACGATCGCGGTCAGCACGCTGGCCAAGCGGCTGGCCGAGGAAGGTCGAGACGTCATCAACCTCAGCGCAGGCGAGCCGGACTTCGACACACCCCGGTTCATCTCCGACGCTGCGGTCGAGGGCATCCGGGGGGGCAAGACCCGCTACACGCCGCCTCCCGGGCTTCCGCCGCTGCGCAAGGCGATCGCCGCGCGCCTCTCGGCGCGGGCAGGCCGCGCCCTCGACTGGACGGGCGTCGTGGTCACGGCCGGTGCCAAGCAGTCGCTCTTCAACGCGACGTTCTGCCTGTTCGGTCCGGGCGACGAGGTCCTGGTGGCCGCTCCCTTCTGGACGAGCTATCCCGATCTGGTGATGATCGCGCGCGCCGAGCCCGCTCCGATCTTCGGGGAGGAGGCGGACGGCTTCAAGCTCACGCCGTCCGCATTGGAGGGGGCCTCGAACGAGCGGACCCGGGGACTCATCCTCAACACTCCCTGCAACCCGACCGGCGCCGTCTACACGCTGGACGAGCTGCGCGCGCTGGCCGAGTGGGCCCGGGATCGAGGCATCTGGCTCATCTGCGACGAGATCTACGGGAACATCTACCACGAGGACGACCGGCCCACGGCGCCTGGGCTGTTGGATCTTCCCGAGGACAGCCTGGGCGATTTCGTCCTGGTCGACGGCGCGTCCAAGAGCTACGCGATGACAGGGTGGCGCGCGGGCTTCTCCTGGTGCGCGCCCGAGCTCGCCAAGAAGTTCGCCGACCTGCAGAGCCAGATCACCTCGAACACCGCCACTCCTTCCCAGGTCGCCATGCTGGAGGCGTTCAGCAACGTGGATGCTTCGGCGGCCTCGATCGCGGAGATGGAGGCGGCCTTCCGGCGCCGTCGCGACCTGGTGGTGCGACGCATGCGGGAGCTGCTGCCCGACGTGCCGTTCGTATACCCGCACGGCGCGTTCTACCTGTACTTCCGGGTCGATCATCTCTTCGACGACGAGGTGGGAGACGCGACGGCGTGGTGCAGCCGCCTTCTCGAGTCCACCGGCGTGGCCCTCGTGCCGGGAGGCGCGTTCGGTGACGACCGGTGGGCGCGCATGAGCTACGCCGCGTCGGACGCCGAGATCGAGACCGCGATGGAGCGGATTGCGGAGTTCGTCCGCGGGAGCTGAACGGGTCGGCGACGTCAGCCGCCCAGCTCCGCCGCGACGCGCTCCGCCGCGGCCACGCTGGGACCCACGTACTGCCGTCCGAAGAGGTTGACGTGCACCAGCAGGTAGTAGAGCTGGTACAGGTCCCGCCGATATCGACCGTATGCGTCGCCGATCGGGGTCACCTCTGCGTACGCGGCGTAGAACCTGGGGCCGAAGCCGCCGAAGAGCTCGGTCATGGCGAGGTCGACCTCCCCGTGGCCGAGGTAGACCGCGGGGTCGATCACGACCGGCCCGCCGTCGTCCGACGCGTAGGCGTTGCCGCCCCACAGGTCGCCGTGCAGCAGGTGGGGTGGGCCCCCGTCAACGTCTTCGAGCGCGTCGGCGATCAGGTCGAGGGTGCGCCCCAGGGTGCGGCGGTCACGGTCGCCGAAGCAGCCGGTGTCGGAGGCACGTTCGAGCTGGGGCAGGATGCGCTGGTCGCGCCAGAACGCCGACCAGGAGGACGTGTTGCGGTTCGACTGGGGGAGGGAGCCGATCCAGTTGGGCCCCGGCCAGCCGAACGCGTCCGAGGCGTCCGCGGACCGGTGCAGCCGGGCGAGCCCTCGGCCGAGTCGCTCGTCGTAGTCGGACGCGGGCGGTCCGGGGCGGACGTACTCCATCAGAAGCCAGGACGGGGAGCCCGGACCGCCTCCGCGCGCCAGCGGCTCTGGTACGCGCAGTGTGCCCGCCGCCCGGAGCGCGCGCAGCCCTTCGGCCTCGGCGTCGAAGAGGTCGGGTGGGACCGAAGCGTTCCACTTGAGGAAGTGGGAGGTTCCGGCGTGGTCGTCCACGCGGGCCCCGTGGTTGATGCATCCTCCCGAAACCGGCGTGACCCCACGCACACTCCCGCGGCCGAGCCGGGCGAGCGCAGCGTTCACGCCTTCCAGGACCGGTGCCGGGAGAGAAGAGGTCACGGGTCGGGGCGAAGCTCCTGAAGCAATGCCTCGCAGGACCGGCGTACCATCCGGTACACGGCTTCGAATCCGCCGGTACCCCCGAAGTAGGGGTCGGGGACTTCGTCTCCGCCTCCTTCAGGATCGAACTCGCGCAGGAGATGGACCCGGGAACGCGCGCCGTTGGCCGCCATGCGCTGAAGGTCGCGCAGGTTCTCCCGGTCCATCGCGACGACCACGTCGAAGCGCTCCAGATCCTCCGGCCGGACCTGGCGTGCCCGCCCCTCGAGCGCGACCCCGTTCGCTTCGGCGACCGCGATCGAGCGGGTGTCGGGCGGATCACCCACGTGCCACGCACCGGTACCCGCGGAGTCGATGACGAAGCGGTCCTCGAGCCCTTCCGCACGTACCAGATGTCGGAAGACGCCTTCGGCGAGCGGGGAGCGACAGATGTTGCCCAGGCACACGAACAGCACGGAGCGGGCGTTGGGATCGGCGTCGGGGGTGGGCATCGGACGAAGGTGCGGTGGCGGAGGCGTCGTGCACGGGAAGTGTCCCGACCGTTCGCCGCCCAACATCGCCCTGCCCTACAACCATGGCAAGAAAGCACCTAGCTTTGGCGCACAAGAACCGGAGTGATTGTGGAAATTGTGACATTTCGAGATCTCGACCTCTCAGAAGAGCGCCTCGCGGCCATCGAAGCCATCGGGTGGAGCATGCCGACCCCCATTCAGGGGAAGGCCATCCCCCACGGCCTCGACGGCCGGGACATCGTGGGCATCGCCCAAACGGGGACGGGCAAGACCGGCGCTTTCATGATCCCGGCCCTGGAGCGCCTGGAGGCAGGCAAGGGGCTCCAGGTGCTGGTGCTCTGCCCGACCCGCGAGCTCGCCCAGCAGGTGGCCGAGGACACGGTGGCGCTCGCGAAGGGCACCAAGGTGCGCGTGGAGGCGATCTTCGGAGGGGTGGGCTACGGTCCGCAGATCGACGCCCTCGCGAAGGGCTTCGAGGTGATCGTGGCCACGCCGGGGCGGTTCATCGACCATATGCAGTCCAAGCGCGTCGACCTCTCCGGGGTGCGCCACCTCGTGCTGGACGAGGCCGACCGCATGCTCGATATGGGTTTCCGCCCACAGATCGAGCAGGTGCTGCGCCAGATGCCGGCGGAGCGGCAGACGATGCTGTTCAGTGCGACCATGCCCCACGGCGTGCACGACCTGGCGCTGCGCATCACGCGGGATGCCATCTGGATCGAGGCCGCCAAGTCCGGCACGACCGCCGAGGGCATCGCCGAGATCTTCTACTCGGTCAAGCCGGAGAAGAAGCCGGACCTCCTTCTCGAGCTGCTGATGGAGCCGGAGTGGGACCAGGTCCTCGTCTTCACGCGCACGAAGGCGGGCGCGGACGTGCTGGAGGCCCGATTGCAGCGCGAGGGGATCTCCGCCGACGTGCTGCACTCGGACCGCCAGATGAAGCACCGCACCCGGGCGCTGGACCACTTCGCCGCGGGTAAGACACGCGTGCTGGTGGCGACGGACATCGCCCAGCGCGGCCTCGACGTGGAAGGCATCAGCCACGTCGTGAACTACGACGTGCCGTTGGATCCGGAGGACTACGTGCACCGCATCGGCCGCACCGGCCGGGCCGGCGCCACCGGTACCGCCGTCACGTTCGTCACCGCCAAGGACCTCGGCGCCGTGAAGACGCTGGAGCATCGACTGGGGCGGACGATAGAGCGCGTGCACCTTCCCGGCTTCGACTATGTCGGGGCCCCTCAGCCCGAGGGCCACTCTACGAGGCGGGGACACAAGTCCCGCTCTCCCAAGGGCATGGGGTCCCGTACCACGGACGATCTCACCCCCGAGGAGCTCGAGGAGCTGCTCAAACTCGGTCGATCCTGATCCCGATCCTGCAGAAGAGGTCCAGATGATCTTCAGGCGTTATGGGACGACGTACCGGAGCGTGGATCCCAACTTCCAGTCGGCGGCGCTCAACGAGATCGGCTTCCGAAGGGACGGCGAGCGAGTGGTGGAAGCCGAGGCTTTCGAGGCTTCCTACGAGCACCTGGTCAGCCACGACCTCGTCGCAGAGGCCGAGGGCTCCGTACAGGACCACACCGAGCAGCTGCTCCTGGATCGCCTGGAGGAGCGGCTTCTGGAGCTGGAGTCCGGCCTGGACCCCGATTGCGTCGTCGTGATCGAGAACGGCGACGGTCCCGAGTACCCGAAGACCAGGCAGCAGACGCGCAACGTCCTCGTGGAGGGGGAGAACCGCCTCCACTTCCGGTACACGGTGGCACCACCGCTGCGGGTGGGCGTCTACCGGACGAGGTCTTAGGGACGAACCGGCTGCGCCTCATCGACCGTTACGCAACCCCGCGATAGTACTGCTCCCCATCGGGCGATGGCCTACACGTCCGTACCGGATTTACCCGACAGCGTCCACTCCGCGGCTCGGGTATCATGGTGCAGCGTTTTGAAGGGACTGACGGCCCGACGGGACGAGGTCCAGCAACCTCTACCCGCCCTCGCCGGGACGCAGTTCCTGGGCCTGCCGGGAGCTCAGGGCAGGGGCTTCCCGGCGGCCCGAACTTCGATCGGACGGAGCTAGCTCGACGCGGTTCCGGACGAACGGCGGTGAGGGGTGTCCTGTTGGCGGGAGGGTCGCAGGTGCCCCTGCCTGGCCCGGTGAGGCGCAAGTCTCGCCGGGCCTTTTGTTTCGCTGTGGCTCGCCGGCGCGCAATCCGGCGAACGTACCAATCTCTGTCGGGCGATCCCCTACACGTTCACACCAATTTCTCCCGACAGCATCCCACCCCGTAGGTCGGGTATCGTTTTGCAGCGTTTTGAAGGGGCTGACGGCCCGACGGGACGAGGTCCAGCAACCTCTACCCGCCCTCGCCGGGACGCAGCTCCTGGGCCTGCCGGGAGCTTAGGGCAGGAGCTTCCCGGCGGCCCGAATCTTTGATCGGACGGAGCTAGCTCGACGCGGCTCGAAAGACACGTGAGGGGCGACACGAGAGGCCCCGAAGCGAGCGACCGGGTCGAGCGGGACCCCGCCAGCAGCACGCCCGCTCCGTCCGATGAACTGGGGAAGTGGATGGTGGAAGGTGCACCAGCTGCCAGCCCCGAAAGCGGTGAGGGGTGTCCTGTTGGCGGGAGGGTCGCAGGCGCCCCTGCCCCGGCCCGGTGAGGCGCAAGTCTCACCGGGCCTTTTTTTGCCTTGCCCCCATCCGAGACGGCGGGGTAATCGGGGTCCGAGACAGGTTGCTCCTGGACCGACTTTGCGTGAACGTAAAGGGCGCGAAGCCCTCCCGCTGACGACAGCGGTGGGGGTGGCCCCGCTTTTCCGCGGCCGCCCCGACCACGGCTCCTTCTATCCGGTCGGGAATCATGTCCACGACGCTCGAGGGTGCCCCGGCGGGGCCCCTTTCAGATCCGACGTTTCCCCGGGGCGTGAGGCTCCTGCACGACCCCCAGCGCAACAAGGGAACCGCGTTCACCGAGGCGGAGCGCGAGGCGTTCGGCCTGAAAGGCCTCCTGCCACCGCGCGTCCTCACGCAGGAGCTCCAGATGCGACGCGTGATGGCGAACCTGCGCGCGGCGCCGACGGACCTGGAGCGCTACGTATCGCTGATCGCGCTCCAGGACCGCAACGAGATGCTCTTCTACCGCGTGGTGCTAGATCACATCGAAGAGCTCATGCCGATCATCTACACGCCGACCGTGGGTCAGGCCTGTCAGGAGTTCGGCCACATCTTCCGGCGCCCGCGTGGCCTGTTCGTGTCCGCCTACGATCGCGGACACGTGAAGGAAGTCCTCGAGAACTGGCCTCATCGGGACGTGCGCATCATCGTCGTGACGGATGGCGAGCGCATCCTGGGGCTCGGCGATCTCGGCGCGATGGGCATGGGGATCCCCATCGGAAAGCTGGCCCTCTACAGCGCTTGCGCGGGGATCCACCCGGCCCAGACGCTTCCGGTCACCCTCGACCTCGGCACGGACAACGAGAAGATGCTCGAGGATCCTCTCTACCTCGGCCTTCCACGGCGTCGCCTGCGGGGCGAGGCATACGACGAGTTGGTCGACGAGTTCTTCGATGCCGTCGCCGAGGTATTTCCCAAGGCCGTGGTCCAGCTCGAGGACTTCGCGACCCGCAACGCCTTCCGCCTCCTGGAGAAATATCGGGTCGGCTTCTGCGCCTTCGACGACGACATCCAGGGCACGGCCGGCGTGGCGCTCGCGGGGATCTTCTCGGCGCTGCGCGTCACCGGGTCCGGGCTGGGCGATCATCCCTACCTGTTCCTGGGCGCGGGCGAAGCCGGCATCGGCATCGGGGAGCTGATCGTCTCCGCCCTGGTCCACGAGGGCTGGGCCGAGGCGGACGCGAGGAAGCTCTGTTGGTTCTTCGATTCCAAGGGTCTGGTGGTCGCGAGCCGCAAGGACCTCGCGCATCACAAGAGGGCGTTCGCCCACGACGCCGAGTTCACGAACGACTTCCTCGCGGCGGTGGAGCGGCTGAAGCCCGCGGCGATCATCGGTGTATCCGGCCAGCCGCAGAGCTTCACGAAGCCCGTCCTGGAGGCGATGGCACGGATCAACCAGCGGCCGATCGTGTTCTCGCTCTCGAACCCGACGTCCAAGTCGGAGTGCACGGCCGAGCAGGCCTACACGTGGACCGCAGGTCGGGCGATCTTCGCGTCGGGCAGCCCCTTTCCGCCGTTCGAGCTCGAGGGCAAGCGGTTCGTCCCGGGACAGGGCAACAACGCCTACGTCTTCCCCGGCGTCGGACTGGGTCTGATCGTCTCCGAGGCCAGCCAGTGCACCGACGAGATGTTCTTCGAGGCGGCGCGCACCCTCGCGAGCCTCGTGAGCGAGGATGACCTGAAGCTGGGCAGGATCTATCCGTCGCTTGGGAGGGTCCGGGAGGTTTCGGCCAGGATCGCCGAAGCGGTCGCGGGGGTCGCCTTCGATCGGGGGCTGGCCGGTGTGGAGCGCCCGAAGGATCTGAGCGCCGTGGTGCGCCAGGCGATGTTCGAGCCGGAGTATCCGATGTACACGTAGGAGGAAAGGGGTGCCGGGGGCGCCCGGCACCCCTCGGCCTCACCTCGTTCCGTCTGCCAGCATCGCACCGAGCGCTGCGAGGCGCTCGCTCCAGAGCTCCTTGCGGGTGCTGGCGTCGTCGGCGCTCTCGAGCCCACCGTGCTCGACCGACACCTGCGTGCGGGCCGCGCCCTTCGCGGTGAGTCGGATCTCCGCCTTGGAGCCGTCCGGAAAGGAGAGGCGGAAGGCCCCGGATCGTCTCCCCGCCCGGGGTGTCACGTCGTGCCTCCCCAGCCACCGGGTGCGCGCGCTGTCGTCGTCGAGCACGCGCCGCACCTCCGCTTCACCGAACGGCAGCGTCCTGGTTTTGCCGGCGCGGTAGGTCCCGTCCCGCCCCTGACCGATGTCGCGTAGGCCGCGGATCCGCTCGTAGCCGACGGTGACGGTCTGCGACCACCACCCCCCGAAGTCGTGGTTCGTGGAGACCCATCGCGCGATGTCGCGATGCGACATCTCCGTGGCCCCGAGGTCGTCGAGGACCGCCGTCCACTCCCGCCAGGTCCGTCCGGTCTTCGCCGCGACGGCCTCGTCGCTCATGCGCGCGAGCTTCTGGTATCCGGCGGGAAGGGTGAGCTTCTTGCGGGTGATGCAGGCACGGGCGGTGGTGTAGGTTTCGCCCGTCTTGGCCATGCGCGCTCGCACGAGGCGCTTGAGGTCCTTGTTGCTCGGCATCTCTTTCGCTCCTGGTTCGGGCCGTCGCGCTCCCCTCCCCAGCAGGTAGTACGCCACGGCCACGCAGGCTCGCCGATGCCGGTCCGGGAGTGTGCCCCCCTTTGCCTCACGGGGATCCCGGCTGGGGCGGGATCTGAAGAGGTTGGGCGTCGGACCGCGCCCGGGGCCGAACATGAGGCCGACGTGCGGCGGAGGGCAAGGATTTCCCCGTTCCGAGGAGATCGATCACGCCGAGGTCCGTCGCCCTCTCTATCTCCTGAGCCCGACGGGCTTGCCGTCGAGCTCCCACGTCGGGTCGAGCGGGATGCCGAGGTGGACGAGCGCGGTCGCCGCGACGTCCACGATGTGGACCGTGTCGGGCGGTGTTCCCACCTCCGCGGAGGACCCGCTCGCGAGGTAGAAGATCGTCCTCTCCTCCGGGGTGTCCCCGCCGTGTCCCCCGTCGGCGCGGCGGCCGTGGTCCGTGCTCACGAGGATGAGCCAGTCCTCGCGCTCCCAGCTCGGACGGGCACGTACCGCCGTGACCAGGCGGCCGACGTGACGGTCGGCGAATACGATCGCCTCGCGGTACTCGGGTCCGATCGACCCTTGCTCGTGGCTGGTTTCGTCCGGATTGCCCAGATATACGAAGAGCGCGTCGGGATCCGCGGTGCGCAGGTGCTCGACCGCCAGATCCACCGAGCGCGCGTCGGCCTCCGCCCACCCCAGCTCGTAGCCGTCCAGGACCTGCTTGACGTCGATGCGGTCGGAGATGGTGGCCACGCCGTCGTCCGCGCGTACCAGGGGCGTCCAGTCGGCGACGGCGAAGGTTCCCAGCTCGGGGCGCACCTCCTCGACCCGGGTGAGGAAGTCGCGATAGCGGTCGTAGCGCTTGCCGGTGAACTCGTTGTCCGTCACGCCGTGCTTGTCCGGCCACACGCCGATGAGGAGGGACGACCAACCCGGCCCGCTCACCGAAGGGACGCCCGTGCGCGCGTGGTCGGTGAAGCTCCCCTCGGCCGCGAGCGCGTCGAGGTTCGGGGTGGGCACCTCGGCCAGGACGTCGGGTCGCACCCCGTCGATGCCGATCACGAGCACTTTGGGCGTGCGCGCCGCCTCCGGTGTGGACGTCGCTCCGCCCGGGCGCTCGGAGGCGTTGCAGGCGGCGACGAGGAGGAGGACGGCGCACGGGGCTGCGCGGCGGGAAAGGGACATGGCGAATCTCCGGCTTGCGCGACGGGTACGGGTGTCCATCACTTTGGGGCCTTCCCCTGACAGGAGCCAGACGTGCCCGTCCGAGAAGCCGACAGCCTGCCCGCCGAGGAGGTCAAGGCGGGGACCGGAACGACCCGCCAGATCCTCATCGGGCCGGATGAGGGACCGAACTTCGCGCTGCGGCGGTTCATCATGCAGCCGGGTGGAGGTATGCCCCGCCACACCAACACGGTGGAGCACGAGCAGTACGTGCTGCGCGGCGCCGCGCGTATCACGCTGGGCGGGGAGGTCCACCAGGTGAAGGCGGGCGACGTGGTGTTCATTCCGGCCGGCGTGCCGCACTCCTACGAGTCGCAGGGGGACGAGCCGTTCGAGTTCCTCTGCGTGGTGCCCAACCAGACCGACGTCATCGAGCTGGTCGAGGACGGCGCCGCCGGCTGTTGAGCGAGGGCGGGGAACCCACGCTCCTTCTCGAAGCGACGGGCCGGGACCTGGGCCTACTGCGGACTCCTCATGTGAACGTCCGCAGGAGAGTGACGACCCCGGCCGTGACGACCGGGAGGGTGAGGTTGTCGTCGAGCGGCCGGCTCAGGCGTTCCGTCACCGCCGCGACCAGCGCCGCGGCCAGCGCCACGAGCGGCGGATGGCGCGGTGCGAGTACGCAGAAGGACGCGGCCACGAACACGATCGTTCCCTCCAGCGTCCCGCCCAGGAAGGGTCGTTTGCCCCAGCGACGGCCGACGTAGCTGGCCGCCGGATCACCCGCGGCGAGCACCAGGATGCCCGACACCGCCGCGTGCAACGGAAAGAGCGTGACCACGACCAGGAGCCCCAGCGCGTACCACGTCGACGAAGCGACGCGCGTGGCTTCGCGGGGCGTAGCCAGGTACCTGAACGCCTTGAAGAACAGCACGTTCGCACGGGAGCTGCGCAGGCGGAGGACGTCCAGAACGCAAAGTCCGGCGAGCGCACCGGTGAGCACGAGGATGGTGACGCCCTTCGAGATTCCGGTCAGGGTCAGCACACCGGTGACGACCAGGCCGATCGCCATGTGGAGGAGTCGCCGCCAGGGTTGGGGGCCGGCAGTCCGACCGACCAGTGCCGAGAGGTCCGTGCCGCCGTCGGTCACCTGGTCGAGAATCCGTGGCTCGCCTCAGCCCGCCATCTCGAGTCCGCCGCCCGCGGCTTCGGCGGTGCGCAGCGCGCGATCGGCGGCCTCCAGGAGGTCGGACGACTCCGCCATCTCGGGCTGGTAGGAGGCGAGGCCGATGCACACCGGCCCGTGGGTGACGTCCGCGAGCGCGGTGTCGACGCGGTCCGCCGCCAGCCGCCCCCCCGAGAGGTTCGTTCCCAGCAGCAGGACGGCGAAGCGCCCGTTGCCGAGGTATGCGACGAGGTCCGACGCGCGCGTCATGTCCTGGATACGCTCTCCCAGAGCCCTGAGTGACCCGGTTTCGGGGCCGGGCGTGGATACGAGCATCAGGGTGAGAGGAACCCCACGATCCGCGGCGGCGAACAGATAGGAGTAGACGACCTCGAAGTGGAGGAGGTTCGCCAGCCCGGTGCTCCGGTCCGTGAGGGCGGGGTGCCCGATGGCGTGTTCCCTGCCTAACATGCCGTGGATCTCCTGGTGGGATGCGGTTGCCCTGGGCGAGCTACCTGGAATCTCGGGCGGTCGCGTCGGGCGCGCCATGGCGGTGGCCTCCGGTTGTGCCTCCGGTCGTTGCCCGGTCCCCGGGGCGCCCCTACCCTTCGGTCGTCCCGGGGCCCAGCTCCGACGCGACGATGACGGAATCCGGGAGACGATGCCGGTGAGATGGTGGTCGGCCACGGGAGGCGGGATCCTCCTCCTCGCGACGGTGGCTCTCGCGGGCCCGAGGGCTCGGGTCGACGGCGCGGTCGAGCCGGTGTCCGTCCCGCAGGACGTGGATGCCTGGCTACGCGAATCGGAGGCATCCATCCCGCATCTCCGCCCCGGCGAACGGAAGGCGGTGGTGTGGGCCGGTGAGCGTGGGGTGGCGACGGACGTCGCCGTCGTCTACCTGCACGGCTTCAGCGCCGACCGCCACGAGATCGACCCGGTGCCGGAGGAGGTGGCGCGGGCCCTCGGGGCCAACCTCTTCTACACGCGTCTCACCGGGCACGGGCGGGACGGTCCCGCGCTGGCGGAGGCAACCGCCGACGATTGGCTGCAGGACACCGAGGAGGCGATGGCCGTGGGACGGCGGATCGGTCGCCGGGTCGTCCTCATGGGGACGTCGACGGGCGGTACGCTCGCCACGTGGGCGGCGGAGCAAGAGCGCTGGCGGCCCGATCTGCTCGCCTTGATCCTGGTCTCGCCCAACTACGGCGTGCGCGACGGGAGGGCCCGGATGCTCCTGTGGCCGTGGGGCGGTCTCCTAGCACGTCTCCTGGTCGGTGGTGAGCGGTGCTTCACGCCGGCCAACCCCGCCCAGGCACGGCACTGGACCACGTGCTACCCCACGCGTGCGCTCCTGCCGATGGTGGCGCTGGTCGCGTACGTTCGCGGGTCGGACCCGCGGCGGATCGAGACACCGGTGCTGTTGTTGTACTCGCCCGACGACGAGGTCGTCGACCCGGGCGAGACCGAGCGGTTCTTTGCGCGCTTCGCCGCGACCCGCAAGCGCATGGAGGTGGTGGAGGGCAGCCCGGAGGGCGATCATCACGTCCTGGCCGGGGACATCCTATCGCCGGGCTCCACCGCCCGTGTGATCGGCCTCGTGCTCGACTTCCTGGCGCCCCTGGCCCCTCTCGAAGCGGATACGCCGCCATGAACGACACCCCGGCCCCTCTCCTGGACGACGGCACGCCACCGCTCACCCCGGAGCAGCTCCTCGTGCGCCTGGAGGAGATGGGCATTGCGCACACCACGTACAGGCATCCGCCCGTATTCACGGTGGAGGAGTCGCAGAAGCTGAAGGGCGACCTCCCCGGGGCGCACACCAAGAACCTCTTCGTGCGGGACAAGAAAGGGGCGATGTGGCTCCTGGTCGCGCTGTACGACCGGGACGTCGATCTGCTGGCGCTGGCGAAATCCCTCGGAGTGTCGGGCCGCTTCTCGTTCGGGAGCTCGGACCGTCTCATGCGCTACCTGGGTGTCACGGCCGGCTCCGTCACCCCGTTCGCGGTGATCAACGACCACGGGGGCACGGTGAGCGTGGGGCTGGATGCCGGGCTCCG
>Ga0315556_1000233_pt1 | contig 33013 bp, 30 predicted proteins | sample SalMarSW160310MG_FD_202112 | JGI IMG/M metagenome (GOLD analysis project Ga0315556, IMG submission 202112) | Salt marsh sediment microbial communities from the Plum Island Ecosystem LTER, Massachusetts, United States - Salt Marsh Sediment SW1603-10 ...
GCCGAGAGCCCCAGGTTCACCACCAAGAGCAGGGCGGCGAGCACCAGCTGCACGGGACCGATGGTGAGGTAGGCGGCCGGCATCAGCGGGTCCCCACCGCGACGCTCCGGGAACTCACCCGTTCGAGCTGTGCCGGGTCGTGGCTGGTCCACAGGTAGGCGCGGTCGTCCGAGCGCCCCAGCCAGGCCGCGACCAGCGCCTCGACGGCCTCGGCTGCTTCGGCGTCGAGTGAGGCCGTCGGCTCGTCGAGCAGCAGGATCTGCGGTTCCAGAAGCAGTGCCCGCAACAGCGCCGTGAGCTGCTGCTCCCCGCCCGACAGCCGGGCGGTCTCCTTCTCGAGGAAGGCGCTCGAGCGCCCGACGCGTTCGAGGTAGGCGCGTGCCGCCGCCGGGTCGTAGCGCCGGTCCGCGTGCGCGCGGAAGGAGAATGGAGCGGCCAGCACGCCGTCCACGGGTCCCTCCGGGAGCGAGGGGCGCTGCGGTAGGAGCATCAGCCGGCAGCGGTACGCCGGCATGCTCCACTGCGCCTGGTCGATGCCGAGCAGCGCGACGCGTCCCGCCTCGAGCGGCTCGAGCCCCGCCAGGCTGCGGAGCAGCAGCGTCTTGCCGCTCCCCGAGGGTCCACGTACCGCCACGCGCTCGCCCGGCGCCACGGCGAAGCTCAGGCGGTCGTACAGCACCCGCCCTTCGATGCTGCGGCGCAGGTCGTCGACGGCCAGCAGCGGTTCCCCGTCGGGCCGGGGTGGAGGATCGGTGACGAGTGTCGACATGAGCTTGCGGGGCACGTCCGCGCCCCCGCAAGCCTACCGCGGAGATCCGCCGGACGGGATCAGTGAACCCGGGCCGGCGTCGTTCTCACAACGCGAAGTGGGTCGCCTGGCTGGCCACCACGATCCAGGCGATGAGCCCCGCGTCGACGAAGGCGCCGGCGTAGATGCTGCCGGTGCGCCGGAACAGGTTGGTGGACAGCAGACCCACCACGGGCAGCAGCACCACGAACTGGCTGGCCACGATGGTCAATAGCGGCTCGGCGGGAAGGCTGAGCGTGCCGCCGCGCAGCAGCGGGAGGTATTGGACCAGCAGCATGTTGCGAACCATCGCCCCGGCCAGCGAGCCGTCGCGCCGTCCGGGCTCCACCGGCTGGTCGGTGCCGAACAGCGTCTCGCGCGTGTTGATGTAGCCGTGGATGGCGAGCACTCCCGGTGCGGGATGCTCGGCGCTTACGCCCGGCGGCACGAACAGCAGCGCGCTCATCACCGGGCCGCCGGAGCCCACGAAGCGGATGTCGCGCACCGACACGAGGCCGCCGCCGGTCTGGACCAGCGAGGCCAGCAGGCCTCCGCCGAACACCAGCACCAGGGCGACAACGAACGCGATGCGGCTGGACCGCGACCACGAACCATCGTTCATGGGACCGCTACTTGAACGTCCGACCCGCCCCGCAGGACGGATCCGCGCCCCCGGAACGGATTGTCGGGATGTGTGCCGTCAGCATAGGGGCGCCCGTGCGGGAGGACGGAGGAGGAACGTCCCTGCCGGACCGGGGGTGGGTTGCGCCCCCGGGGCCGCGTTAGCGGGCGGGCATCCGCGCCCGCACCACCACCAGCACGCTCGTCCAGGGCACCACCTGGCCGCTGAGTTGGCGTCGGTAGCGCGCCTCCACCTCGGCGAGGTCGTCGGGCGCAAGCGCGTCACGCAGGTGGTCGGCGTAGCTCGGAGCCCCCTCGCGGCCGGGCGCGAACCAGGCGTCGAGCGCGCGTGTGGAGAGCCGCTGCTCGGTCCTGAGCTCGTGCGGCACCGCCGTCACCTCGACCAGACCGGTCTCGCGGGCCGCCTTCACGGCGTCGTCCGGCTCCCAGCGCAGACGCGGCGCCGTGGCGCGTTCGTAGATCGCCTCCTCCGCCTCCGCCACGCGGGCGCCCAGTCGCTTCGCGCCCTGCCAGTCGACCAGCCCGTGGAGGCGCTGGGCGCGGCGGTGGTGCGGCTCGGCGAGCGCCAGCCTGGCACCCGGCGCGGACCAGGCGGCGACCGCTCGGAAGAAGCCCTCGACGTCGAGCAGCTCGGGGAGTACGTTGCGGCCCAGCACCACGTCGAAGCGGATGGACGACGCGTCGCGATCGAGGGTGGCCGGCTCGAGCACGCTCACCAGCGCCGCCGGCGCGCCCAGCACCACCACCGGCCGTTGCAGCTCCGGCAGGCGCGCCGCGGTCTGCTCGAGCGCCTCGGCCTGCGCACGGTCCTCCACCAGCGCCCACACCTGTCCGTCCGGTGTGCGGCGCAACGCCTCCCAGGTGAGAAGGCCGGTGCCGGCTGCGAGGTCGAGAACCACGTGGTGGCGCTCCGGGCGGGTGGCATCGAACAGCAGGTCGCGCACCGCGGCCAGCCGCTCGCCGGCCTGGGAAACGGTTCGCTGCAACCAACGGTCGCGCTCCCGGTCGACGGGAGCGGGCGCCAGCGCCGGGGTGGCGGCGTCGCCCTCGAGCATGGCGGCCAGTTGCGCCTCGCGCCGCCGCGCCACCTGAACGCGGATGCCCGCCTCGTAGCCGACGTCGGCGGGCTGGTAGAAGACCCTGCCCTGCAGCGCCTCGGGCAGGTACTGTTGCGCCACCCAGTGGTCGCGGTAGGCGTGGGGGTAGAGGTAGCCCTCGCCGTGCCCGAACCCCTCGCGGTCGCGGCTGGCGTCCTTGAGGTGGTCGGGGACGTCCGCCTCGCGCTCGCGCTGCACGCTGGCGAGCGCATCGAAGAACGCCATGGTGCTGTTCGATTTGGGTGCCGTGGCCAGGTAGAGCGTGGCGTGGGCCAGGTGGTAGCGCCCCTCCGGCAGCCCCACGTAGTCGTAGGCCTGAGCTGCCGACGCGACCACCGCCAGCGCGTGGGGATCGCCGAGTCCGACGTCCTCGCTGGCCAGGATCAACAGGCGCCGCAGGATGAAGCGCGGATCCTCGCCGGCGTACACCATCTTGGCGAGCCAGTACAGCGCCGCATCGGGGTCGGAGCCGCGCACGCTCTTGATGAAGGCGCTGATGGTGTCGAAGTGCGCGTCGCCCTCCTTGTCGTAGAGCACCGCGCGGCGCTGGATCGACTCCTCGGCCACGGTGCGGTCGATGTGAAGGACGCCGGCGTCGTCGGGTTCGGTGGTCTCCACGGCGAGCTCGAGCGCGTTCAGCACCGCCCGCGCGTCGCCGTTGGCCACGTTGACCAGGTGGTCGAGGGCGTCGTCGTCGACGCGCACGTCGCGCCGGCCGTAGCCGCGCTCGGAGTCGGCGAGGGCTTGCCGCGCCACTGCGCGCAGGTCGTCCTCGGTCAGCGAGGTGAGCTGGAAGATGCGGCTGCGGCTGACCAGAGCCTTGTTCACCTCGAAGTAGGGATTCTCGGTGGTGGCGCCGATCAGGAGCACGGTGCCGTTCTCCACCCAGGGCAGCAGCGCGTCCTGTTGCGCCTTGTTGAAGCGGTGCACCTCGTCGACGAAGAGGATGGTGCGGCGCCCGGCGCGCCGGCGCTCCTGGGCCTCAGAGACGGCCTCGCGGATGTCCTTCACGCCGGCCAGCACTGCGTTGATGGCGGTGAAGTGGGCCTTGGTCGAGTTGGCGATCACGCGGGCCAGCGTGGTCTTGCCCGTGCCGGGGGGCCCGTAGAAGATCAGGGAGCTGAGCTGGTCGGCCTGGATGGCGCGCCGTAGCAGCCGCCCCGGTCCCACGATGGTGTCCTGCCCGATGAACTCGTCCAGCGTGCGCGGACGCATGCGGGCGGCGAGCGGCTCGTTCTCGGCCGACTCGTACAGCGTCGGCTGCGGGGGTGGCTGGGGGGGACGGCGCGCCATGGCGTCCTCCTAGCCTACCGCGCGGCCGCGCTCTTCCCAGGGGGCGACCGAGGCTGTCGCGCTCACGCCGTAGCGTCTCCGAAGAGCTGCGGCTGCTCGACCGTGCCCGCTCGGCGGAAGCGATCCGCGACCAGGGGAGGGGCGTGCTCCGGGATGCCGGCCCGCCTTCGCGCGACCCGGAACAGGGTGTGCACCTGCTCGGCGTAGATCCCGCCGCCACGCATGCGCCGGCCGAAGACGCGATCGTCGGGATCGTCGCCGTGCACCTCGCGCACACGGTTCATCACGCGCTCCTTGCGGAGCGGAGCGTGCGCCTCGAGCCAGGCCTCGAACAGCGGTCCCACCGCGCCCGGCAGGCGCAGCATGGTGTAGCCGGCGTGGCTGGCGCCCGCCTGCCCGGCCAGGGCGAGCAGCCCGGGCACGTCCGCGTCGGTGAGGCCCGGGATGATCGGGCCGATGTTCACGCCCGCCGGCACGCCCGCGTCCGCCAGGCGGGCAACGGCGTCGAGGCGGCGCTCGAGGGTGCTGGTGCGGGGTTCGAGCGCGCGACGGAGGTCTTCGTCGAGCGTGGTGATGGAGAGCGTGACGCGGGCGCCGCCCCACGACGCCATCTCGGTGAGTACGTCCGTATCCCGCGCCACCAGAGCATTCTTGGTGATCAGGCCGACGGGATTGCGGAACCGCGCCAGCGTCTCGAGGCAGCCGCGGGTGATGCCGAGGCGGCGCTCGACCGGTTGGTAGGGGTCGGTCACGCCCGAGAGCGCCAGGACCTGGGGCCGCCAGCTCCGCGATGCGAGGTGCGCTTCGAGCAGCGCGGGAGCCTCCCGCTTGACGAGGATGATGCGCTCGAAGTCGAGTCCGGCCGACAGCCCCAGGTACTCGTGCGTCGGCCGGGCGTAGCAGTACGAGCAGCCGTGCTCGCAGCCGCGGTAGGGATTGAGGCTGGCGTCGAAGCCGACGTCCGGACTGGTGTTGGTGCTGATGACGCTGCGTGAGGTGTCGTGGAGGTAGCGCGTGTGCACGCGCAGGTCGTCCTCGGTCACCTCGGACGGGTCGAGGGCGATCTCGATCTCGGTGAAGCGGTTGACGGGGTCGAAGCGGGCACCCCGGCCGCGGTGGGCCCGCGGATCGCTTGGCGGCATCGAGGTCATGCTAGCAGCTGCCGTCCGCGGGCCACGACGCGCCCACGGCGGGGCCGGCCGGCAGCCATGTCAGTTCGGTCGGCGCGCCATCTGTGCCACCGCCAGGGCGAAGAACGCGGCGCTGAAGCCGAGCAGCACCAGCAACGGCAGTACCACCCCCGAGAGGCCTTCGCCGCGCAACAGGATCGCGCGGTAGGCGTCCATGGCCCAGGCGGTCGGTGTCAGGTGGCCCACCGCCGTGAAGGTGGGGCCGGTGATCTCCAGCGGGAACCAGGCGCCGCCCAATCCCGACAGGAAGAACATGGCGAGCAGGCCGCTCGCCACGACCTGCTGCTCGGTGCGGGCGAAGGCGCCGATGAGCATGCCGAGGCTGGCCGACCACAACGCCAGGGCGAGCGTCAGCGCCAGCGTCGCCCAGGGATGCTGCAGGTAGCGCACTCCCAGCGCGACCTGTCCGAAGGCCTCCAGCACCAGGATCTGCGCCAGCACCACCGTGAGCATGGCCATCCCGTGGCCGACCACGACGGCGACGCGTGGCACCGGCGTTGCGAGCAGCCGCGCGTGCGCTCCCTGCTTGCGCTCGATGACGAGGACCATCGCCGACAGCAACAACCCGTAGACGGCGAACTGCACGATCATGCCGGGGGAAGCCTGGTCGTACGGGTTGGCGCCGAAGGCGCCGGTGTCACCTGCCGAGGTGCCCGCTCGGGCACCTGTCGCCGTTCCTTCGCTGGCTCCGGCCTGCACCGCGGCGACCCGCACCGGCGGATCCTGCCACGCCGCCGTCGCGAGCTCCAGAGCACGGCTGTGGAGTGTGTCGGCGGAGGCCTGTGCGAGTGGCGCCAGCAGCGTCGCGGCGGCAGCGGCGGTCCGCTCGGCGTCCAGGACACGATCGACCGTGGCCTGGACGCCGCGCTGAGCCGCGAGGCCGGTGGCGCTCCCGGCGTCGGCGATGAGCTCCAGCGGGCGCGGCGCCCCCGCTTCGAAGGACGCACTCCAGCCGTGCGGGATGACGAGAACGGCGGCCTCGTCGCCCCTGCTCACGAGCTCGGCGGCGTACGCTCGGCGGAGCTCGCCGAGAGCGTCTGGACGCACCGCGACGGAGGCCTCCAGAGCCCTCACCAAGCGCCCTGCGAGCGGCGCGCCATCGTCGTCGATGACGCCGATCTGCAGGCGCGCGTCGGCGCCCCCGCCACCGATACCCGAGAAGGCCAGACCGAAGAAGATCGTGAACGCCAGCGGCATCAGGAGCAGGAAGACCACGGCGCGCCGGTCGCGCACGATCTGCCGCAGATCCTTCACGGTCACGATCAAGGCTCGCACGTCAGAACCCCTGCGCGAAGCGCCGGCGTACCAGCGGCACGCCGATCGCGAGCAGACCGGTGCCGATCGCGAAGGTGCCGGCCAGGGCGGGAAGGATCGCGGTGACGCCGGCGCCGCCCAGGCAGGCCCGCCACAGATCCATGGCCCAGCCCTGGGGCGTGAACAGCGCCACGGTGTGGAACGCGGCCGGGAGACTCGGCATGGTGGCGGTCATGAGGCCGCCCACCATGCCTGTCACCGTCAGGACCACCCCGAACACCGGGCCGCTCTGGCGCGAGGTCCTGACGAACGCGAGCAACAGCACACCGAAGCCTGCGGCATCGACTGCGAGCGCGACGGCGGCCAACACGACGGGCACGGGGCGGCCCCAGCCGATCCCGAACACCAGGCTCGACACGACAAGCAGGCTGGCGATCTGGACCAGCAAGATGGCGGCGATGCCGAGGAAGCGCCCAGCGAGCTGCGTGGCTGCCGACGTCGGGGTAGTAGCGAGCCGCCGCAGGGTGCCCTCCTCCTGCTCGCGCAGCACGGCCGAGGCCCCGTAGGCGCCACTGAAGAAGACGAAGAAGATCATCATCGCCGCCATCACTTCAGCGACCATGCGCTTCACGAAGGACGTCGTTCCCTTCCCGGGTGGGACCACCTGCAGCGTCGACGAGGTAGCGGCTTCCTGGCCCCGCGCCACCGTGGAGGCGGCGCGTGCGGCGAGCAGCGCCGAACCCGGCACGCCCTGGGCGTCGGCGAGCTCGGCGGTGACGCGCCCGGCCACGCCTCCTGCGGCGAGCCCATCCGCGAGCGTCTGGAGGATGCTTCCCAGCACGCCGGCCGCCAGGGGGCGACCCGGATCGGTGACCAACTCGAGGGTGAGCGGTCGGGTCCCGGTCAGAAGCGTCGCGGTGGCGTGGGCCGGAACGACGATGGCGGCAGCGAGGTCGCCGGCGAGCACGCGGCGGCGGGCTTCTTCGGCGTTCGAGGCGGCCTCGATGTAGAGCAGCGGTGACAACTCGGGGGATCCGAGCGCGCGCATCAGGACGCCCCCGACGGTGACCGGGGCGAGCGGCGGTGGCGTATCGAGGTCGATGACGGCGATCGCCATGGGGGCGAGGGTCGGTCCCGCCCCGGTGGAGCCGAAGGCGAAGAAGAGCAGCCCCGTCAACAGCAGGGGCACGCCGATCATCAACAGCAACAGCAGGCCACTGCGGAACTGGCGGCGCAGGTCCTTCCAGGCGAGGGCGGCGAGCTTCACGCGATCAATCCCTCAGAGCGCGGCCTGTGAGGTGCAAGAACACCGATTCGAGATCCGGCTCGCGCAGGGTCACCGAGCGCACCGCGATACCGCGTTCGGCTGCGCGGGTGAACAGACCGGGCAGCAAGGTGGGGCCGTCGTTCGCGAGCAGCTCGAGCCTCCGGTCCTGCGCGGAGACGCGTAGGACCCCAGGGAGATCGGCGAAGGCGGCCTCACCGTCGATGCCCGCCTTGCTCAGTTCCAGCTCGACGCGGTCGTGCTCCCCGACGATGAGGGTCAACGCTTCGTGGGTGCCCTGGGCGATGATGCGGCCTCGGTCGAGGATGGCGATGCGGTCGGAGAGTTCGGCCGCCTCCTCCATGTAGTGCGTGGTGTAGAGCACCGTGGCGCCCTCGTCGTTGAGGCGTTTGACGTAGTCGAGGATGGCGCGGCGGCTCTGGGGATCGATGCCCACGGTGGGCTCGTCGAGCATGATCACCGGAGGCTCGTGCAGCAGAGCGGCGGCGATGTTGAGGCGCCGCTTCATCCCGCCGGAGAAGGTCTCGACGCGATCACGCTGGCGCTCGACCAGCCCCACGACCTCGAGCAGGTCGGCGGTGCGCCGTGCCAACCTCGCCCCGCTCAGGCCGTACATGCGACCCCAGAACCTGAGGTTCTCTCGCGCGCTCAGATCGGGGTAGAGCGCGAGGTCCTGTGGCACCACACCGAGCGCGGCACGCACCGCCATCGGTGCCCGCCGAAGAGAGTGCCCCATCACCCACACGTCGCCCTGGTCGGGCCGGATCACGCCCGCGATCATGTCCATGAGCGTGCTCTTGCCGGCGCCGTTGGGGCCGAGCAAGCTGACGAGCTCACCCTTCTGGACCTCCAGGCTCACTGCATCGACCGCCACGTTGTTGCGATAGCGCTTCGTCACGCCTTCGATGCGCAGTGCCGGAACCGTCCCCCGTCCTCTGGCCGCCTCGACCACGGCGCAATGGTAGGCCGGGGGCCGCCTCGCGGCGAGTGGGGAATGTCCCTCAGCGACGGCCGCGTTGGGGCGGAAGACGATCGGCGGGGTAGGATCGCGGCGTGCGACGCTATCGCTTCGATCCCGGACGGGGGCACGTCGTGGCTGCGCACGGCAGTCGAGCCGTGCAGGCCGGTGCCGTGCAGCACACCCCGGCGCTCCTGGTCGTCACGGCCCTGCGGTTCGGGGCCGGCGGGGAGCTCGGTGCACACGAGGCGCCCGTCGATCAGCTGTTCCTGGTGGTGGAGGGGGACGGCTGGGCGGCTGGTCCTGAAGGTCGCAGGACACCCCTACGGGCGGGGGAGGCTGCCTTCTGGCATGCTGGCGAGCGGCACGCTGCGGGGAGCATCACGGGGATGCAGGCGTTCGTGCTGGAGGGGGAGGGGCTCGACCCCGACGCCCATCTGGAGGCCCTGCGTCATGCTTGAGACCCCGGCGTCAGCCGAACGGTTCCAGGTCCTCCTCGTTGAGGGTGAGCACGATGTCCCCGGTATCGAGCACCACGCGCCGTACCTTCCAGTTGTGGCGCACCACGCGGCCTTCCAGCATGGTGCCGCGAAGCAGGTGACGCTCGCCGACCCCGACCTGCCAGCCGTAGGCGTCACGGCGCATGCGGAACCGTCCCTTCGCTCCTTCGGCCATGCCCTTCCGTCCTTTCGACCCCATCGTCCGAAGCGCCGCGAACCCTTCCTGGCGTGCTTCTGGCAACCGTGCGAGTTGTGGGAAAACCGTTCTGAGCCTAGTGTCCGGCCGCTCCCGATCCCAGAGCCGAATGTCCCGATGGTGGCGCGCCCCCGGTCTCGCCATTCTCACGAATCTCACCGGTAGATTGGCGCGTTATGGCTGAATCGAAATCCGCGCAGCGGCGCGGTGGTCCCGAACTCGACACATCGAAGCAGAGGCAGAGCTGGCAACACAGGTTGTGGCGCGAGGTACGTGGCTACGGTGAGGCGCTGGTCATCGCCTACCTGGTCGTCACCTTCCTGTTCACCACCGTGGGCGTGGTCGGCTCCTCCATGGAACCGACCCTGAACGGCGGCGTGGGGAGTAGCAACGTCCTGCGCTCGCTGCTGACCGGCGATCGCGTGTTCATCCCCAAGTACGACACCTGGCTGCGTCGCATGGGCGTCCTGGGGCCCTACCCGCGCGGCACCATCGTGGTGCTTCGTGAGCCCGCCAACGCTCCCACGGCCCTGGAGACGGGCAAGCGCAACTTCTTCATCAAGCGCGTCATCGCCCGGCCCGGCGACCGCTACCGGGTCGAGAACGGCCAGGTCTTCGTCAACGACGTCGCCATCGACCAGTCGTGGATCACCGCGTCCGGGCGGATCAACATCGCGCCGGTCGACTACCCCGAGGTGATCGTGCAGAACGGCAAGGTGAGCGATCTGGTGATGGGCTTCGACCGCACCCCGAACGGTACGCCGGTGCCGATGCTGCCGTCCGCATCGTTCCAGCCGCAGGCCGTTCCGGTCAGCGACCCTCGAGTGCAGTTGTTCTACGGCAAGGTGGTCGACAACATCCAGGTCCCTGCGGGCACCGCCGAAGGCACGCCCGAGGTGCTCGACATGACCGTTCCCAAGGGGTACTACATCGTCCAGGGTGACAATCGCTCGGCCGGCGGTAGCGAGGACTCACGTTACTTCGGGCCGGTCAAGGCGATCACCATCGCCGGCGAGGCCACGGCCGTGATCTGGCCGCCCGTGCGTGACGGCAAGCTCAACTGGCGTGGCCTGAGGCCGCCGGCTGGGTTCGCGAAGGTCCCCGCGGTTCCTGCCCCGCGCTAGCGCGGGGCCTAGTGGCCTCGCTCCCGCACGGCGGCGGCGAGGTCCATGCGTGCCACGTTGCGAAGCGCTGGCAGCTGCGAGGCCAACGCGGCCACCAGGACGGACGCCACCGCGACCGCCCAGGTGAGTGGCTGGACGTGCAGGTCGAACCGGAACATGTCGTTGCTGAACGAGTCCATGAAGGCGGCCGCGGTCAGGTAGGCGAGGACCAGGCCGGGCACGATACCTAGCAAGACCAGCACCAGGTTCTCGCCGCTGACGATGCGGGCGATCTGCGTCTGGCGAACGCCGGCGGCCCTCAGGCTGGCGAGTTCCGCCGTGCGCTCGGAGATGGTGACGGTCATGGTGCTGAAGATCAACGCGAACGCCAGGGCGGCGCCGAAGACGAGCATCACCCCCACGAAGACGTAGAACAGGCCCATCAACTTGTCCGCCGCGACCTTGAGGCTGCGCGCGTCGATCACGGCGACCACGCCATCGACCCCCTCGAGCCGTTGGCGGACGGCGCCACGGTCGACGCCGGAGGCGTAGCGCACGAAGAGCATGTTGGGTGCCGGCGTGAGCGGGGGGCTGCCGACCTGACCGGCCAGGGCCAGCGGCAGAGCGGCGTAGACGAAGGTGCCCAGCGGCTCGTCGACGAAGCCGGCCACGGTGGTGTGCAGGGTGTGGTGGAGCGCCGGGAGGTCGATGGCGACGGCATCTCCGACGGCGAGCCCGAGCTTGCGCTGGAGCGCGAGTCCGAGGAGCACGCCGTGCGCGGGCAAGGCGAGCGTCTTGCCGTGGGCGTCCATGAAGCCGTGCATGGTGGTCCCGGGATGGAAGGCCGTCAGGGCGGTGGCGTAGCTGGCGCCCCCCGCCTGGACCACGGCCTTGATCTGCAGCGCGCTCTCGGCCGAGCTCACCCCGTCGACGGCGGCGACGCGGCGCTCCAGGCCGGCGTTCACGGTGCCCGTGACGTACACCTGCGCGTCGTCGCGCTGGACGCTGCCGAACTGCTGGGCGAGCAAGACCTTGATGGTGTCCATCATCCCCAGCGACACCATCACCAGCACCAGGGCGAGCACGACGCCGGCCATGGTGGTGATGCTGCGGCCGGGATTGCGTACGGCGCCGCGCAGGACCAGCTTGGCCGGCGCCGGCAGGCGGCCGAGGAAGGGGAGGACGCGCTCCAACGCGCCGACGCCACCGCGCTGGGGGGGTTGCAGCCCGCGCATGGCCTCGGCCGGGGGGACGCGCGCGGCATCGAGGGCAGGGGCCAGGGCGGCGACCGCCACCGCGACCAGCGCCATGACGAGCCCCGCCACGGCCACCAGCGGATGCGGGTGGATGACGGTGACGGGGATGGCCAGCGCACCCGTGTACATGCGCGAGATGACGATCGCCAGGCCCTCGCCCGCCAGCGCTCCGAGCAGACCCCCGGTAGCGGCCGGCACGAGCCCCAGGGCGAGGTGGTGGAGCAGGATGGTTCGCCGCGTCACGCCGTTGGCGCGCAGGCTGCCGATGAGGCTGCGTTGGCTGTGGACCAGCCGGCTGATGATGACGAAGGCGGTGAAGGCCGCGGCGCCCAGGAACAGGATCGGGAACATGAGCGCCATCTCGCCGAAGCCGGCGATGTCTTCGTGGAGTGCGGCGTTGGACGGCTGCTCGGCCCGGGTCGTGATCGAGGTCGCGCCGGCGTCGCGCGCCAGGGTCTCGAGGCGGTCGAGCACCGCCGACCGGTCGGCGCCCGGTGCCACGGTCGCCAGCGCTTCGCGACCCTGGCCGCCGGCCAGGAGCTGCAAGGGCGCCTGCGGCGCGAAGACCACCCCGAAGTCCTGCGGCAGCGTCAGCACGTCCTGGCGGCTGCGGGCCGGCCACAGGTACTCGGGTGAGGACGCCACGCCCAGCACGGGTAGCTCGGTCCAACCGAAGAGCGTGCGGACCTGCAGCGTGTCACCCGGGCCGAGGCCGTAGTAGTCGGCGAGGTGTTGCTCGAGCAGCACGCCGGTGCTGCGCTGCGGGTCCAGGTAGCGGCCGCGCAGCACGATGACCTGATTGATGGCGGGCTGCCGATCCGGCGGCAGGCCGACCAAACGCACGATGAAGCGGTGATCGCCGACGCGGGCGTAGCTCTCGGTGACGGTGCGCGTGGTGACGGTGTCGACGCCCTCGAGCTTGCGGGCTCGATCGACATACGACGAGAGGTCGCCGCCGGAGACGGTCAGGTCCGCGAAGTGCGTGCGCTGGAACAGCGTGTCGTAGGAGACCACCAGGTTGCGATAGGCGTCGAACGAGGCCCCGAACAGGGCCACGCCCAGGAAGGTGGTGACGACGACGGCTGCGAACTGGCCGCGCCGGCGGCCCAGGTCGCGCACCGCCTTGCGGAGCCAGAGGTTCACCAGCTCACCTCGTCGGCCTCGACCGGTGCTTCGACCGGGTCGGATGAGACGAGCTCTCCCGAGCGCATCCGGACCACCCGATCGGCCATGGCTGCGATGGCGCTGTTGTGGGTCACCAGGATGGTCGTGAGGCCCTCCTCGCGGTTGAGCTGCCGGAGCAGGGCGAGCACGCTGCGGCCGGTGTCGAGATCGAGCGCACCCGTCGGCTCGTCGCACAGCAGCAGCCGCGGCCGCTTGCTGAGGGCGCGGGCCACGGCGACGCGCTGCTGCTCGCCGCCCGAGAGCGCCGCCGGGAAGTGGTCGAGGCGGTCTCCCAGGCCGACCTGCTCGAGCATGCTGCGGGCGTTCCCGGCGCCCCCGGTGAGCTCGGCGATGAGCGCCACGTTCTCCAATGCGGTCAGCGTAGGCACCAGGTTGAAGAACTGGAAGACGAAGCCCACGGTGCGTCGCCGGTACTCCGTCAGGCGCCGCTCGTCGTAGCGTCCGATGTCCTCGTCGTCGATGCGGACGCTCCCGTTGGAGGGGCTGTCGATCCCGCCGATGATGTTGAGCAGCGTGGTCTTGCCGGAGCCGCTGGGGCCGAGCACCACCACCAGCTCGCCGGCAGGCAGCGAGAGGTCGATGCCGCGGAGTGCATGGACCGGCACGGCGCCGCCGTAGGTCTTGCCGACGCCGTCCAGAACGACGGTGCCTAGCGGCTTCAGGGGGGTATCGACGCGGCTGTCCGTCATCCGTCCTCCTCCGGGAAGAGCGGGCGCAGGGCGACAGCGGCCGCGCCCAGATCGAGCTGGGGATCGAGCAACACGTGCAGGTACAGGCCGTCGAGGAGGGCGGCCAGCAAAGTCGCGAGGCCGGCCGCGGTGTCGCTCGGCCATCCCTGTTCGGTGGCCTTCGCCTGGACCGCCTGGCGGAAGTCGAGGAGCATGTGGCGACTGGTCTCGCGCAGCGCCGGATCGTGGACAGCCTGCAGCATCATCTCCACCACGATGCGGCTGGAGGTGTGGGAGGGCCCGGCACGACCGAGCCAGGCGATCGACTCCAGGACCGCTTCGCCCAGATCGTCGTGAGTGGCGAGGGCCTCGAGCGGGCCGCCGAGTTCGTTCATGAACGCGTCGGTCGCCGCCTGCAGCAACAGCGCCCTCTTGGTACCGAAGTAGTAGTGGACCAGGGCATTGTTGACGCCCGCCCGTTCGGCCACCTTGCGGGTGGTGACACGCGTCCAGCCGAGATCCGCGATGAGCTCGGCGGTGGCCCGCAGGATGCGCCGACGGGGATCGAGCGCAGCTCCCACCGACGGCGCTGCGGCGGCCTCCGCGTCTCCGGGGAGGCGCCCGTCACTGGTCGTGTCGCTTTCGTCCACACCCCGCCTCTTCCGTCGCTTGCCGCGTGAGCGCCGCGGACTTAAGCAGGCGCCTTAAGCGAGCGCTTAAACGCTCTCAACCTTACGTCCCCAACAGGGTCGCGTCAAGGGTCGCGGGGCCGCTCCGAGAGGGCGGGGCGGGCGTGGATCGTCGGCGCCGGTCCGGTCGCGCGAGCCCGGACCTCGAGACGGAGCGCGCGGGCCGGGGGATCAGGAGACGGCGGATCAGGAGACGGCAGTCGCGGGGCGTCCGGGTGGCGTTTCCGAGACGGGGTCCTCGGTAACCCGGAAGCGACGCAGCCGCAGCGCGTTGCTCAGCACGAACACGCTGGAGGTGCCCATGGCGGCCGCGGCCAGCATGGGGTTGAGCAGGATGCCGAAGGTGGGGTACAGGGCCCCGGCTGCGACCGGGATCAGGATCACGTTGTAGAAGAACGCCCAGAACAGATTCTGCTTGATATTCCCAAGGGTGGCCCTGGACAGCCCGATGGCGTGGGCGATGCCGCGCAGGTCGCCCGACATGAGGATGACGTCGCCGGCCTCGATGGCGATGTCGGTGCCGGTCCCGATGGCGATGCCGACGTCGGCGCGCGCCAGCGCCGGAGCATCGTTGATGCCGTCCCCGACGAACGCCACCCGCTGTCCCGACGCCTGCAACGCATGCACCGCGTCGGCCTTGCCCTCGGGCAGGACCTCCGCCTGGACCGAGTCGATGCCGAGCTGGCGGGCGATGGCCCCGGCGGTGCGCACGTCGTCGCCCGTGATCATGGCGATCTCCAGGCCCATGGCATGGAGCTGCCGCAACGCCGGCGGCGCCGAGGCCTTGATGGGATCGGTTACCGCCAGCACCCCGCTCAGCACCCCACCGATGGCCGCGTACAGCGGGGTGCGACCGAGGTCGGCCAGACGTCGTGCAGCCGCCGCCGACGGCGCCGCGTCGATGCCGAGCCGCTCGAGGTAGCGTGCCGCGCCGACGTCGACGCGCACGCCGTCGACGTGACCGCTGACGCCGAACCCGGGCACCGCCTCGAAGCCTTCGACCGCCGGCAGCGCGCCACACCGCTCACGCGCTGCCGCGGCGACAGCCTCACCGATGGGGTGCTCGCTCAGCGTCTCCACGGCGCCGATCTTGCGAAGCAAGTCGTGGACATCCTGGCTGCCCTGCGGCACGATGTCGGTGAGCTCCGGGCGTCCCTTGGTGAGGGTCCCCGTCTTGTCTATGGCGACCACGCCCACCTCTTGCAGGGTCTGCAGTGCCTCGCCCTTGCGGAACAGTAAGCCCATCTCGGCGGCCTTGCCGGTGCCGACCATGATGCTCGTGGGCGTTGCCAGGCCCATGGCGCAGGGGCATGCGATGACCAGCACCGCCACGGCGTTCACCAGCGCGAAGGTCAGAGCCGGCTGGGGACCGAAGGCCAGCCAGATCAGGAAGGTGAGGGCGGCCGCGCTCATCACTACCGGCACGAACACCGCCACCACCCGGTCGGCCAGCGACTGGATCCGGGGCTTCGAGGCCTGGGCCTGCTCGACGAGCTGGATGATGCGGGCGAGAACGGTGTCCGCCCCGACCTTCTCGGCGCGGAAGCGGAACGCGCCGGTCCGGTTCAGAGTGCCTCCCACCACGGCGTCGCCCGCCTGCTTGGCGACCGGCATCGGCTCGCCGGTGATCATCGACTCGTCGACGTAGGAGGATCCGTCGAGGATGCTGCCGTCGACGGGGATGCGCTCGCCCGGCCGGACCAGCACCACATCGGCGGGGAGGACCTCGTCGATCGGGAGCTCGAGCTCCTGGCCGCCTCGTTCGACGCGAGCGCTCCTGGCCTGCAGCCCCATCAGGCGCTTCATGGCCTCGCTGGTGCGGCCTTTGGCCACCGCCTCCAGGTACTTGCCGAGAAGGATCAGCGTCACGATGGTGGCGGAGGCCTCGTAGTAGGTGTGCACGGTGCCGGCAGGAAGCAGGCCGGGGAGGAAGGTGGCGATCAGCGAGTAGCCGTAGGCGGCCGAGCTTCCCAGCATCACCAGCGCGTTCATGTCGGGCGCGCCGTGCTTGATCGAGGCCCAACCCCCTCGGTAGAAGCGGCGGCCGGGTCCGAACTGCACCAGACTCGCCAGCACGAAGGCGATCCCCAGCAGCACGGAAGAGGGCAGCCAGCGTTCCAGCGCGAGCCCTGCCGGCGGTACCAGCATCGGGAGCATGGTGAGCACCAACAACGGGATGCTCAGCCCCGCCGCCAGCAGCAGCTGGTGCCGCTGGGACGCGAGGTTGTGCTCCCGGGCGACCTGCTCGGCGTCGCCCCCGTCGGTCGCGGAAACGCTGTCCACGACGTCGTATCCGGCATCGCGGACAGCCGCTTTGAGTTGACCGGGGCTGGTGGCGTTGGGCAGGAAGCGGACGGTTGCGTGCTCGGTCGCCAGGTTGACGCCGGCCTCGACGACCCCCGGAACCTTCCGGAGGGCCTTCTCGACGCGGGCCACGCAGTTGGCACAGGTCATGCCGGTGACCGTCAGGGTGATCTCGCTGGTGGTGACCTCGTAGCCGCTGTCCCGGATGGCGGCCAGCAGCCTCGGCGCGTCGACCGCCGACGGATCGAACGTGACGACCGCGCGCTCGGTGGCCAGATTCACGGCCGCAGCATCGACGCCGTCGACCTTCTTCAGGGCCTTCTCGACGCGGGCCACGCAGTTGGCGCAGGTCATTCCCTGCACGCCGATCTGCAGTTCGTTTGCCATGAGGCCTTGCCTCCCGAGTCCGTGGGGCGCCGCCGGCGACCATCCCTCTGTCCGTCGCCTCGTTGACCGCGCGCTCGACCCCACCCCGGTAGGGGGGGTCTATGCCAGTCTAGGTCGTTGCTTGCGTTGTCGTCAACGGGACACTTGACCCTTGCCCCGTCTCGGTCGTGGATGCCGTCATGGGAGCACTTGAGCATGCGGCGGGTGCGCGCTATCCTAGATGCACCCACCCCCCCATGGTAGGGGGCGACCGGCAGCGACCGGCCAGGGGCGAGGAGGCCCGATCGTGACGAACCTTAAGGTTGAAGGCATGACCTGCCACCACTGCGTGATGGCGGTGACCAAGGCGCTGGAGTCCGTCGAGGGCGTCCGCCGCGCGAAGGTCGACCTGGCGGAGGGGCGCGCTGAAGTCGAGGGAACTGCGGACCTGCAGGCGATGATCGCGGCGGTGCAGGAGGAAGGCTACCAGGCCTCCCCGCAGGCCGGCTGATGAGCGCTCAGCGCTCGCCGTCGTCGCCGGTGGACCCCCTTGTGCGAAGTGCCCACGCTGCGGAACACGGTATGCATCTCGACCCGCAGACGCGGGAGGAGTCGATCCGGCGCCTGCGCAGCGCGAAGGGCCATCTCGAAGGGGTGCTTCGCATGCTGGAGGACCCGTCGATCTACTGCGTCGACGTCCTGAAGCAGATCAAGGCGGTGCAGGGAGCGCTGAGCAAGGTCAACGAGTCCGTTCTCCGCTCGCATGTACGGGACCATGTAGCGACCGCGGCGCAACGCGGGGACACCGAGACCGTCGTCGAGGAGCTCATGGAGGCCTTGAAGTACCGGGCGTGAGCGACCGACGGCGGGCGTGAGACGCAAGGAACAGGGGGACGCGGTGGCTTCATCGGAAGAGCGGCAAGACCCGTTCGCACCCTCGCCGGGTGCGCACCATCTCGTGCGCTACCTGCAGCACGCCCGCCGGGAGCTGCGGCGCGCCGTGGACGGCATGACGGCGGCCGATCTGGAGCGGCGCGTGGGCGGCATCAACAGCGTCGCCTGGATGGTCGGGCATCTTGCGGCGCAGGAACAGGGGTACTGGTTGACGTCCCGGGGCGAGCCTCAGCTGGCCGACCTCGACGCCTATCGTCGAGGCCGGCCCGACACGCCGCCTGCGTTCGAGGGGCTCTTCGCTGCGTGGGAGAGCATCACTGCCGCCGCCGACGGCTGGCTGGTGGGATTGAGCGCGCAGGATCTGCGCTCTCACCTGCCGGGACGGCGGTTGTTCGAGCAGGAGAACATCGGCACGCTCTTGACGCGCACGAGCGGGCACTACTACCTGCATATCGGGCAGATCACCGCCGTGCGCAGGCTCCTCGACGCCTCGGTACCCCCCTTCGTCGGTTCGCAGGAAGGGGCGGAATACCGCTGACCACGGCGGGTTCGAGGCCGGATCCGCGTGACGGGAAGCCCGCTGGAGCGGTGGTAGACTACCCGCTCCAGCGGTCACTCCGGCCTCGAGGAAGCTCACGTGAAGACGTTCTATCTGATCGACGGGCACGCCCAGCTGTTCCGCGCCTACTACGCGCCGTTCCGCCCGCTCACCTCGCCTTCGGGCGAGCCGGTGAAGGCGGTGTACGTCTTCACGCAGCTCCTTCTCAGCATCCTGCTCAAAGAGCGGCCGGACTACCTGGCCGTGGCGTTCGACGTCAGTGACGCCACAACGCAGCGCAAGGGCTGGTTCCCGGCCTACAAGGAACAGCGCGAAGCGGCCCCCGAGGACCTTCAGCCTCAGTTCCGACGCATCCGAGCGGTGCTCGAGGCCCTCGGGGTGCAGATCTTCGAGCGGGAGGGCTACGAGGCCGACGACCTCATCGCCACCATCGCTACGGATCTGCGTGATCGCGAGGTGGAGCTGCGGATCGCCAGCAAGGACAAGGACCTCCACCAGGTCTTGACGGACCGCATCCAGTTGTGGGATCCGTCCAGCGGCGAGCTCCTCGGAGCGTCGCAGCTCCGCGAACGCAACGGCTACGGTCCGGAGCAGGCGATCGACATCCAGACCCTGACGGGCGACACGGTTGACAACGTGCCCGGCGCCAGGGGCGTGGGGGTCAAGACCGCCGCCAAGCTGATCGCGCAGTACGGCAGCGTCGAGGGGATCTACGAGCACCTGGACGCGCTCAGCCCCAAATTGCGCGAGAACCTCGAGGCGCACGCCGACCAGCTCCCGCTCACCCGCAAGCTGGTCGCGCTCGATCGCGACGTTCCCATGGCTTTCGACCTCGAGGCCTGCCGGGCGCCGGTGCTCGACCGCGGGGCGCTGCAGCCGTTGTTCGACGAGCTCGGATTCCGGTCGCTCCTGGAGCAGCTGCCCGAGCGGGCGGACGAGGCAGCGTCGGGCAGGCACGCTGCCCGGCCGCCGACCGGAGCCGGGGCCGATCCCGTCCCGACGGGCTTCGTCTGGCGCGTGGTCGAAGATCTCGAAGGGTTGAACGCGCTGGTGCGCGAGCTGACGGCGCAACCGGCCTTCGCCGTCGATACGGAGACCACCTCGGTGCGGGCGGCGGACGCCGACATCGTGGGCTACGCCTTCGCGTGGCAGGCAGGTGAGGGGGTCTACGTGCCCGTCCGCTCGGCCGTGGCGGGAACCCTCGATCCGACCGTGGTCGCCGATGCGCTCCGGCCCATCTTGGAGGACGCCACCAAGCTCAAGGTCGGACAGAACCTGAAGTACGACCTCATCGTGCTCGAGGGAGCGGGGGTCCGCCTGGCCGGGCCGCTGTTCGACACCATGATCGCGGCGTCGCTGCTGTACCCGGAGCGGCGCGCGTACAACATGGACGACCTGGCGCGGGACCTGCTCGGGCACACCACCATCCCCATCGCCGACCTCATCGGCAAGGGCAAGCACCAGACGAGCCTGTTGGAGGTGCCGCTCGAGAAGGTCGCCGAGTACGGCGCCGAGGACGCCGAAGTGACCTGGCGGCTCTTCGCGTCGTTGCGCGAAGGCATGGAGGGTGCCGGCGAGGATCTGCGCAAGCTCTTCCTCGAGGTCGAGATGCCGCTCGTCCGCGTGCTCGCCGCCATGGAGGGCGCCGGCGTCGCACTCGATGCGGCGCACCTGAGGGCGTACGGCGTGACCCTGGGCGAGCGGATCGAAGGCCTCAGGCACGAGGCCTTCGCGGCGGCCGGGCACGCCTTCAACCTCGACTCCCCGAAGCAGCTCGGCGAGGTGTTGTTCGACGAGCTCGGCTTCGACGTCGTCAAGCGCACGAAGACGGCGCGATCGACCGATGCCGAGGTGCTGCAGACGCTCGCCGCGGACAGCGAGCACCCGCTGCCGCGAATCTTGCTCGAGTACCGGGAGCTCACCAAGCTTCTCGGCACCTACCTCCAACCGCTGCCGAGCCTGGTGAGTGAGCGCACCGGACGCCTGCATGCCAGCTTCCACCAGACCGGCGCCGCCACCGGGCGGCTGTCGTCGAGTGACCCCAATATCCAGAACATCCCGGTGCGCAGCGAGGCGGGCCGGGAGATCCGCCGCGCGTTCCGGGCCGGCAGTGATGACGCGTTGCTCCTGACGGCCGATTATTCGCAGGTCGAACTGCGCATGCTGGCGCACTTCTCGGAGGACGAGGAGCTGATGCGGGCGTTCCGCGACGGCCTCGACATCCATGCCTACGTCGCCTCGCAGGTCTACGGCGTACCCCTCGAGGAGGTCGACGCGGAGCAGCGCCGTGTCGCCAAGACGGTCAACTTCGGCATCGTCTACGGTCAGACCGCCTACGGCCTGGCGCGGACGCTGCGCATCCCCACCGGTGACGCGGCGGCGTTCATCGAGGCCTACAAGGAGCGCTACAGCGGTCTGGACCGATTCCTCCAGACGTGTGTGTCGCAGGCCGAGGACCACGGCTATGTTGCGACCCTGCTGGGCCGTCGCCGTCCCGTCCCGCAGGTCCGCTCGCGCAACCGCAACCTTCGTGCGCTCGGCGAGCGGCTGGCGATCAACACCGTGATCCAGGGGAGCGCGGCCGATCTCATCAAGGTGGCGATGATCCGGTTGCACGAGCGTTTCCTGCGGGGAGCGACCGGCGCACGCCTGCTCATCCAGGTACACGACGAGCTGGTGGTGGAGACGCCGGAGCGTGTTGCGGAAGCGGTGAAGGCGGTCGTGGTGCGCGAGATGACCGAGGCGCTTCCCCTCAAGGTGCCGCTCAAGGTGGACGTGGGCTTGGCCCGCACCTGGTTGGAAGGAAAGGCCTGACAGGTACGGGCCGAACGGCGGGCGCCGCCGCACTATTGTGATCTATGGTGTATCATAAAAGACAGATCGGAAGGTGCTCACACGCCGTTCCGTTCGGGGGTGCCGTCATGCGGGCCATGCACGAGCTTCTCTCCCTGAGGGGGCAACGGGCGGTGGTGACGGGCGCGGCGTCCGGGATCGGGCGAGCGGTGGCGGTACGCCTGGCCGAGGCCGGCGCGGAACTGGTGTTGGTCGATCGCGATGAGGCCGGGCTGCGCGCGAGCGTCGATACGGTCGCGCAGGAAGCTCCCGCGGCCTCACAGGCGCGGCTCGAGGTCGTGGACCTGGCCGAACGCCCCGCGATCTGTGCCCTCTGGGAGCGGCTGGATCCCGTGCCACAGGTCCTCGTCAACGCTGCCGGTTGCTATCCGTTCGCGTCCTTCGTGTCGATCGACGAGGCGGGCTACCGCACCGTGATGGCCGTCAATCTCGATGCCGTGGTGTGGATGTGCCAGGAGATGATCCGCCGGCGCGGGCGCCGGGGCGGGGCCATCGTCAACGTGGGGTCGGTGGAGGCGTTGCTGCCGTTCAAGGGCGATCTGGCGCACTACGGGGCCGCCAAGGCGGGCGTGATCGCACTGACTCGTTCGCTGGCCCGCGAGCACGGCGCCCGGGGTTTCCGTGTCAACGTGGTCGTACCCGGAGGGATCGATACGCCCGGCACGCGGCGAGCGGCCCGGAAGGTGTTGCGGTTGAAGCTGGGCCTGCTGATCGAGGGGCTCGACTTCAGTCGACGTCTGCCGGCAGGGCGGCTCGGGAAGGCGGACGAGGTCGCCCGCGTGGTCGCGTTCCTGGCGAGCGATGCGGCGGCCTACATGCTGGGAGCGGTGGTGAGCGTCGATGGAGGGTTCCTGTCGGCGTGATGCCCGGGATCGGCCGGGGCTCGCTACAATCGGGGCATGACGAATCCGGCGGGCCCGTCCGACCCCTGCCTTCCCTCCGATGGGGCCGCGCTTCCCGAGCTTCCGCCCGAGACATTGGTGGCCGTGACGGTGCGCTTGCTCAAGGGGTTCGCCGATCCCACGCGGTTGCGGTTGCTGTGGTTGTTGCGTGACGACGAGGTTTGCGTTCACGTTCTGGTCGACGCGCTGGGGATGAGTCAGTCGGCGGTGAGCCATCAGCTTCGGCTGCTTCGCGATGCGCGGCTGGTGTCGAACCGACGCAGCGGTCGTCACATCTACTACCGGCTGGCCGACGCGCACGTTCGGGCCCTGCTGGAGAATGCCCTTTCGCACGGAGGCGAGGCCGCCTGAGACGGGGCGCGACCGGGTAGTCATACATGAGCATATCTGCATGTATGATGGCAGTGCGACCCCGATCGCAGGAGGTGCCCCTGATGCATGCTCACCACCACGGCAACGCACACGCAGGTCACGCTCACCCGGGCGCGGGCGTGCGCTCCAGTGCCGCGTTCCGCTGGGGGATCGCCCTCAACGCAGGCTACGTGCTGGTCGAGGCCGGAGTCGGCCTGACGGTGGGCTCGCTGGGGTTGGTGGCCGACGCGGGCCACAATGCCAGCGACGTCCTGGCCCTGGCCGTTGCCTGGCTGGGGGCGTCGCTGGCGGCACGGGCGCCGAGCGAACGCTTCACGTACGGACTCAAGCGTTCGCCCGTGGTGGCCTCGTTGCTCAACGCTCTGCTGTTGTTCGCGGCCATGGCCGTGGTGACATGGGAGGCCTTCGGGCGGCTGCTCCACCCCGCGCCGGTACCCGGCGGAGCGGTGATCTGGGTCGCGCTCGGCGGCCTGCTGGTGAACGGCGGGACGGCCCTGCTTTTCGCCCGCGGGAGGGAGGACCTCAACGTACGCGCTGCCTTCCTCCACATGATCGCCGATGCGGCCGTGACGTTGGCCGTGCTCCTGGCGGGCATCGGGATCCTCCTCACGGGAGCGACCTGGCTCGATCCGGCGATCACCCTGGTGGTAGCGGCTGTGGTGCTGTGGAGCACCTGGAGGCTGTTCGCCGAGGCGCTTCGCAGGTCACTCGACGCCGTTCCGGCCGGGCTTCGGGCAGTGGACGTCCGGAGAGCGTTGGAGCGCCTTCCGGAGGTGGACGAGGTCCACGACCTGCACGTGTGGGGTTACGGCAGTAACGAGGTGGCTCTCACGGCGCATCTACGCACGCTGCGCCCGCCCGAGCACCTCAACGCGCTGATCGCCGACGCCTGTCGTGTCATCGACGAGCACTTCGGCATCCGTCACTGCACGTTGCAGGTGGAGAGTGGAGAGCCGATCGATCCCTGCGGACTGCGATCGAACCACACCGTGTGACGGCAGGCGATCCGGGTCGCTCAGATGGTCGCGGCGTCGACGGCGCTGACGGTGCCGGCAGGGTCTGCCGCGGCGAGGACTGCATCGGCCGACGCGGGGGCCGCCAGTAGGTAGCCCTGGCCCAGCCGGATCCCCTCGTTGCGCAGCCAGCGCAGCTGCTCCTCGGTCTCGATGCCCTCCGCCACGATGGGGATGCCCACCCCGCGCGAGAAGCCCGCGATGGCCCGGATCAGATACTCGTCCTTGGACCGCCGTCCGATCCCGCGCACGAACTCCTTGTCGATCTTGAGGTAGCCGATGGGAAGCTGGTCGAGCGTGGCGAGCGAGGAGTACCCCTTACCGAAGTCGTCCAGGGCAATGCGCACACCCATGTCGCGAGCGCCCTCCAGGATACCGGCGGAGGACTCCATATCGGCGATGGCGGTGCGTTCCGTGACCTCGAGCACCAGCAGCTCCGGGGGGGCCTTGGTGAGCTCGAGCACACGAGCGAGGTCGTCGAGCAACGCAGGGTCGCAAGCGGTCTGTGCCGACAGGTTCACGCTGACGTGGAGATCGTGTCCCGCTTCGTGCCACAGGGCGAGCTGCCGTGCCGCATGCTCGAGCGACCAGCGGTCGATGTGCCGGATCAGCCCGGTGTCCTCCGCCAACGGGATGAACGCCGCGGGCGGCAGCACCCCGCGACGCGGGTGCTGCCAGCGCATCAACGCCTCGAGGCCGACGGTGTGGCCATCGGCGAGGTCGAGGATGGGCTGGAAGACCAGCTCCAGCGTGTCGTCGTCGATGGCGTCGCGCAGCTCGCTCTCGAGGAATAGGCCCTCGCGGCTGTATGGGTTGAGGTCGGAGCGGTAGAACTCGAAGGGGACCTTGGCGGACTTGGCGCGGTACATCGCGATCTCGGCGTGCTGTAACAGCGTGTCGAGGGTATCGCCGTCGTTGGGGAACAGGGCGATACCGAGGCTGGCGTTGGGTCGCACGCTGTGCCGGCCGACTTCCACCGGGAGGTCCAGTGCCGAGGACACCCTGGACGCGGCCGCGTGGGCAGCGGTGCGATCGGTCCCCGAGAGCAGGAGTGCGAACTCGTCGCCCCCTTGCCGTGCCACGTAGTCGCCGCCGCGGACCTGTCCCTGCAGGCGATCGGCCACGGCACGGAGCACACGGTCGCCCGCACGGTGGCCGAGGGTGTCGTTAAGGACCTTGAAGCGATCGAGATCGATCAGGAAGAACGCGGCGCTTCCACCGAAGCGGCCGTGGCGGTCCAGCATCACGTGCGCCGCGTCTTCGAGGTAGCGGCGGTTGGGGAGCTGCGTCAGACGGTCGACGTAGGCGCCTAGCGCCATGCGCCGCGTCATGGGTAGCAGGACGGCCAGGAACAGTAGCACGAGCACGAACACCCCGCCGACGATGAGCCAGCGGGCGAGCGTGAGCTCGTGACGCAACGATCGGAAGTCCTGGACCACCTCGATGGCGCCCTGCGCACCACCCTGTCCCAGGGAGACGGGAACCAGGACCGTGAAGCGCCGGTCGAGCGGCGAGAGAAGCGAGCCCTCCAGCCGCGTCGCACGGCGGCCCTTGAGGGCCTGGTCGAGCGCGCCCGTGCTCGATGGTTGCATCCCGATCAGGGCCGTGTTGTTGGCGAAGATGATCTTCCCGTCACCGTCGTAGACACGTACCGCGATGGTCCTCGGATTTCGCATGAGGCGCGTCCCGAAGCTCTGCCACCAGGCTGTGTTGGCCATGTCCGGCGCGACGGGCGTGCTCTGGGTCTCAGCGGTGGGCAGCAGCCCTTCAACGAACGACTGCACCTCTGCGCCGGCGACCTCCAGCATGTGGTTGCTGAGGCGTTGCACGACCCAGCTCCCCAGCAGCCACGCCAGGATCAGTGCCGGGATCGCGATGACGCCGATGGTCGTGAGGAGGGAGCGTTTGACGGGATCGGCGCGGAAGTCACGGGGCCGCGCCCCCGCCCTCTTCGGAGGGGTCATGGTGACCTGTATTCTGGCACGCCGAACATGGGCGCGCGGTAAGAGAAGCCCGCAACGTTCGGGACCCGTTCCGGGGAAGGGCGCTCCGGAGCGGGAGCGGCACCGGCGGCCGCGATATGATGACCCGGCGCGGGCGCGGCAGTGAGGCGATGAGCGATGAGAATCCTGGTCAGCAACGACGATGGCGTCTTCAGTCCCGGCATCCGCGCCCTGGCCCGGTTGGCGCAGGAGTTCGGAGACGTTCGTGTGGTCGCCCCGGACGTCGAGCAGTCGGCTATGAGCCACGCCATCACGGTTCGCACGCCACTGCACTACCAGCGCACGCCCATCGACGGGCTGGAAGCCTTTCGTGTCGACGGGACGCCGGCCGACTGTGTGGCGCTCGGCACCCATCACTGGGATGCGGTCGATCTGGTGCTATCAGGGATCAACCTGGGGCTCAACATCGGACACAACATCTGGCACTCAGGCACGGTCGCGGCGGCGAAGCAGGCGGCCTTCCTGCGCATCCCGGCGATCGCGTTCAGCGCGCCGTATACCGACGAGGTGCCGGATTACACCGTGTATGAACCCTACGTGCGCCAGATCGTTCGCATGTTCCTGGAGCTCCCGGAGACCCCATTGCTGAACGTCAACTTTCCGCAGGCCCCGCGCGGCCTGCGCTGGACGCGCCAGTCCGTGCGCCATTACGAGGGGTTGGTCGTGCCGGGGGAGGACCCGATGGGCCGCAAGCACTACTGGTTCTCTGAGCGTCCCCGACAGGAGGTTGAGGAGGGCACCGACCGCTGGGCGGTGGACCATGACTTCGTCTCTCTGACGCCCTTGCGGCTCGATCTCACGGACGATGCTGTCCTGGCGCGCGCGCAGGCGCAGCTAGAAACGGGCTCAACGTCCTGACGGCTTCGCGCTCGGTTCGGGGAAGGGCAGCGCCGGTTGGATCACTCGGTGTGCCCGCTCACGCAACTGCGTGACGGTCACGCCGAGCAACCGGATGGGGCCGTCCGGGCGTGGCGTATCGAAGGCCAGGACCCGTGCGGTGGCGTGGAGCGCCGGTAACCCGTCCAGGTCGCTCTGCAGCGTGCGGCCGCGGGTGATCAGCGAGAAGTCCGCGTAGCGCACCTTGACGGTGACCGTTCGCGCCGTTACCTGCGCGCGCTCCATACGGGCGGCCAGTTCACGGCACAGCTCCTCCAGCACGGGCTCGAGTGCGGCGCGATCGCGCTGGTCGCGCGCGAACGTCGTCTCAGCGCCCAACGACTTGCGGTCCCGGTGGCTCACCACCGGACGGTCGTCGATGCCGTGCGCCGCAGCATGGAGGAAGCGGCCCAGCTTGCCGAAGAGGCGCTCGATCTCGGCCGGGTCGAACGCACGCAGATCGGCGCCGGTGTGGATGCCGACCGCGCGCATCCGCTCGGCCGTACGCGGCCCGACCCCGTGGAACCGGTCGATGCGCAGCTCGTCCAGGAAGGCCTGAGCGCGATCGGGCGGGATGACGGTGAGCCCGTCGGGCTTCTCGAGCGCCGACGCGACCTTGGCCAGGAACTTCCCGGTCGATACCCCGGCCGAGGCGGTGAGTCTCGTTTCGGCGTGGATATCGGCCTTGATGAGCCGCGCCAGCAGCGTTGCCGAGGCAGGACCCTGCCTCGGCTCCGTGACGTCGAGGTACGCCTCGTCGAGCGCGAGCGGCTCCACCAGGTCGGTGTAGCGCTCGAAGATCGACCGAACCTCGGTCGACACCATGCGGTACGCCTCGAAGCGCGCAGGCACCACCACGAGCTCGGGGCACAGCCGCAGCGCACGCGCGGTCGGCATGGCGGAGCCGACGCCGAACCGCCGCGCTTCATAGCTAGCGGTCATGATCACGCCCCGCTCCGAGGCGCTGCCGACGGCCACCGGACGGTTGCGCAGCTCGGGTCGGTCGCGCTGTTCGACGGACGCGTAGAAGGCGTCCATGTCCACGTGGAGGATCTTGCGCACGCGTGTTCCATGGTAGCGCCGTGCGCCGCCAGGATGGGATCGTTCGCCTGCCGGGGTTCGGCTCAGGTACCGGGGTCGGGGACCAGGGCGCGGAGCACGGCTAGCGTGAGGCGCGCGTCGTCGCTGCTGCGGTGGCGCTGCGCGCTCTCGAGTACGCCCTGTTCGGCGGCGGCCGCTTCGAGCTTGCGTCGGCCGGTGGTCACGCCACGGGCCAGCGCGTAGGCGCGCATGGCGCACTCGAAGGCGGGAAGGCCGTGTCGGACCTGCCACAGCCGGCTCGATTGCAGGGCCATGCGCTCGTCGAAAGGTGCGTTCCAGGCCAGCACGCGCCGATCGGCGACCACGGCCCGCAGTCCGGGAAGGACCGCGGGCCAGGCCGGTGCGCCCTCCAGATCGGCGATGTCGAGGCCATGGACGCGCGTGGAGCTTGCCGGAACGCGTTCGCTGCGCGGCCACACCAGCGTCTCCAGCAGCGTCCGACCGTCACGGTCGATGACTCCCAGCTCGATGATCTCGTCGTGCCGACCGAGCCCCGTGGTCTCGGTGTCCAGGATCACGAAGTCTTCCTGGAACAGACGGTCGATCCAGGTGCCAGCCGCCTCCCGCAACACGTGCTCGCGCCGTTCGCGGCGGCACGCCGGACACACCTCCTCGATGAGGCCGAGGCGGTCCTGGCCACAGACGCGGCAACGGCCCGACAGGGCGCGGCCCGGAGCCGGTGCGCTGCCCGCCGCGAGGGCGGCCACTACGTCCGGGACCTGCTCTACGGCCGGCGCCGACACGCGCGTTCGTGCCCACATGGAGTCGCGTCGCCTACGCGCTTCGCTGGTGCTGTACAGCGCGACCGCACCGTCGCCGGCGTCCAGTATGGCGCGCGCCGGACCGAGGTCGCGGTAGCCACGCTCCGCCAGCTCGGAGGCGGGCCGCAGATCACGCGGGACCGCATCGCGCCGGAGGAAGCGGGGTAGAGCTTCGTCGCGCACGTTCAACGCAGTCTATCGGTCGTACGGTCCGTGGGACGGGCGGCGAACGCCAACGAGGCCTCGCCGGCACGCGGGGAGGCGTGCCCGAGCTCGGGCAGGCGGGCACCGGCGGCCATCTCCTCGGGCGGATCGGACCTCCCGCCAGCTCCTCGGGAGCGCGCAGCGTGGTCGTGGTGCGCTCAATCGAGGTAGACGGCCCACCTCAGCGCCTGGACCCGCCCATCGTGCAGCTGAACGGTGAGCTCGTAGGGAGTGCTCATCGGCGCGTGGATCTGGTAGACCCAGGTCGTACCGTGCCTGGCGGTCGGTTCACCCAGGATCGCCACCACGTCCTGCGAAGCGAGACCCACCTGAAGGCCGTTGACCGCGCGGTAGATCGGCGACGTCACACGGACCGCCACGGGGAAGCGCGAGCCCGTGGCTTGGACGCGATACACCGTCAATGCGAGGCCTTCGTAGCGGAGCGTACGCACCGTATCCTGCAGTCGGCGGTCGTGTGGGTTGGCGACGTTCCTGTCGTGGGCCTCCAGCGGTCGCGGGAGCGTGCCCAGGAACGTCTCAGCGGCCGTCGCCGAGCTCGGTCGGAGCATCGCGTCGAGCGTGGCCTCGAGCGATACGGGCGACGGAGGCGGGCCGGCGGTCGTGAAAGCGTGCGTGTCGGGACTGGAGCACGCGCTCAGCGCCAAGCCCAGGCCGAGCGCCAGGACCGAGAGCCGTGCTGCGCCCGCGAACGGATGGCTCGAGGGGAACGTCGTTTCGTTTGGATGGCGCATCGTGCACCCCCAGGCCCAGCGGGGCGCGGGCGAGGATCTGCTGCAGGCCCCGGGAGACGATCTCACCATAGGCCCGGTCACAGGGGAGCGGTGTGACGCTTGCATGAGGCGGCGGTGGGGTGTCGGCCATCTGGCTACGCCGGGGCCGCTCGACCCCTAGAATGGGCGCCAACCCAATACGAGGAGGGACTCATGGAGGCTACGATCCACGTGCGGCAGCTTCTCCAGGGCAAGGGTTCGCAGATCTGGTCGGTGGCGCCGGAGGATAGTGTGTTCCGGGCGCTCGAGTTGATGGCCGAGAAGAACGTCGGCGCGCTGGTGGTCATGGAGGGAGACGCGCTGGTAGGGATGTTCTCCGAGCGCGACTACGCCCGCAAGATCATCCTGCTGGGACGTGCTTCGCGCGACACCGCGGTCCGTGACGTCATGAGCGAACATGTAGTCACCGTGGAGGTGGACCAGACGGTGGCCGACTGCACGGTGGCGATGACGGAGCACCGCATCCGTCACCTCCCCGTGGTCGAGGCGGGTCGCCTGGTTGGGTTGGTGTCGATCGGGGACGTCGTGAAGGCGATCATGTCCGAGCAGTCGTTCCTCATCGACCAGTTGCAGAACTACATCCAGGGTGCGACCTGAGCATCGGCACGGCGCCCCGGCTCAGCCGCGGCCGAGCAGGGAAGCGAGGGCGACCGCCATCCCTCCCAGGCCCGCCGCCAGGGTGATCGCGAGGGTGAGGACGCGGAACACGCCCTGAGGCGTCGACCGGTGGAGTCGACCCCCCACGCTTCGGCCGATCAATGCGATCGGCGCCAGCATGGCGGCCGCTCCCCAGGCGTGAGCTGGGGCGCTCCCCTGGACCAGCAGCGTCACCAGTCCGATGAAGCTGGTGAGCGCGAAGTAGGCGGCCAACGTGGCCCGCGACCGGTTCTTGTCGGGGAGCGCCCCGTGCAGCAGCAGGACCACCGGTGGCCCGCTCAGGCCCACCGAGGTCGTGAGGATGCCGCTCGCTCCGCCGACGAGCGTCGTGGCCAGGGCGCCAGGACGGCTCGCGGTGCCTCGTCGAGCGGCCAGTAGCAGCGTGAACAGCACCACCAGCGTGGCCGCCCCCAGCTTGAGCGCCGTGGGATCGAGCCACCGCAGCACGTACGAACCCACGACCATGCCGATGGTGGCACCGGGGAGCAGGGCCCACAGCAGGTGCCGCTCCACGTGAGCGCGGGCGTTCCAGGCGTTCACCGCGCTGGTGAGCTGGCCGATGACGAGCACCGTGGTGACGACGCCGGCAGGGTCCATGACCTGGAGCAGCAGCGGGACGCTCACGAGTGCGAAGCCGAACCCCGTCAGGCCGGTCACGAAACCGGCTCCCGCCACGGCGACGGCGGCGACGGTGAGGGCGGCTGTGGTTAGCACGCCCCTAAGCTTCGGCCACGAAGGGTCCGCTGTAAAGGGGTCGTGAACTATTGGCGGCACCAGGGCCGACGCGTGCCTATCCTGGCTATCGAGAGGCGGTGGTGCCGAAATCCGGCCCGTGCCGATTTCCCCCCTGGGACCTCCCATCGGCCCGGCTCGGCACTACCCCTCCCTCTCCCAACGATCCTCGTCGGAGGCGACGTTCGTTCCCATGCTGTGAGTCTGGTGAGCCGGTCGGCGTCGACTCAGCCCGTGTCCGCTCGTGCGAGGGCCTCGTTCGCTTCGGCCACGCTGCCGGCGGAGCCCGTCCGCCGGGTGCCGCCGCGAGGGCCTTCTCGCATGTGGGTCCTCCCCCAGCGATCGATGGCCGCGATCACGGTCTCGAGCTCCCGACCAGCGCAGCTCAGCTCGTAGCGCGTGCGCGGCGGCATGGTGGACTCGACGGTCTTGTCGACGACGCCGATGCTCTCCAGCCGCTCCAAGCGCAGCGAGAGCGTCGTGGTGTTGGCGCCCCCTACCGCGCGCGCCAGTTCGTTGAAGCCATGCGGCCCCCGCAGGAGGGAACGAACGATGTGCAGCACCCACTTCTCCTGAAGAAGGTCGATCGACGCGTAGACCGGACAGTAGTCATGGTTCACGCCAGGCACGGGGTCACCATAGCACAATGAGGACACGAAGTAGAGTGCTTGACAATATAGAGCACTCTGGAATATGGTCTGTTCGGGCCCGATCTCCCGAGACGGCCGAGCGCGCTCGACGCGCCCAAACCAGCATCCTGCGCGGTGTCTCCAGGCCCCGTCGGGCGGTTGCCCGACCGGCTGAGGTGAGGTCGTGCCGGAAGAGGAGAGAGTCGTTATGAAGTGGAACCTGGATCCCGCACACAGCAGCATCGAGTTCTCGGTCCGTCACATGGGGTTCGCGACCGTGCGCGGACGTTTCAAGCGCTTCACCGTGGAGATCGAGAGCGACGGGCAGAACCGTCTGACCCGCGTTGGGTCGGTCATCGACGCCTCGAGCGTCGACACCGGTGAGGCGCAACGGGACCAGCACCTCCGGTCGGCCGACTTCTTCGATGCGGAGCGTTTCCCGGAGATCCGTTTCACGGGTACCCGCATCGATCCGGTCGCCGACGACCGCTACCGGATCACCGGCGACCTCTCGGTGCGCGGCACCGTCAAGCCGGTGACCTTCGACGTCGAGGTGCAGCAGCCGATCAACGATCCTTTCGGTAACGTCCGGGTGGCGGCAGAGGTCAGCGGCAAGCTCAACCGCAAGGACTGGGGCCTGGGCTGGAACCAGGTGCTCGAGGCGGGTGCGCTGTTGGTCGGCGAGGAGGTCAAGTTCAGCTTCGACCTTCAGGCTGTCAAGGCGGAGAAGGACTTCGTCGCCGCAGGTTGAGTCATCGCGCTAGTGTTGGTCCGGGGTAGGTTCCGCCGTCGTGTCGGTCCTGCCCCGGGCCGTTTCGCCGGCCCTTCGGGGGTGCTCCGGCGCGTAGCGCCCGATTCCGGTGCATCGGCTTGACGAATAGGGCATACCGGGGTACGTTCAAGGTGTAGGCCGCGCACGGAACGTGCGCGTCTTTTTTTTCGCCCTCCCTTGCCTACGCTCTGCGGCGTCCTGCCGGGGGAGCGGTTCGGGTCAGGCGACCGGCTCGGTCGGTGCGGGCGTCTGGCCGGCGACGTGCGCGAACTCGTCCAAGGTGGCGCTTCGGAGATCCCGGTAGGGCCCCGGCCGATCCGCCAGAAGCGCGTAGGAGCCTCGCTGCACGATCCTTCCTGCCTCCAGGACCAGGATCTCGTCGACGGCCTCCAGGCCCACCAGGCGGTGCGTTGCCAGCACCACCGCGGCGTCGTCGCGGGGCTCGAGCAGGACCCGCAGGATCCGCCGCTCGGCGAGGGTGTCGAGGTGAGCGGTCGGCTCGTCGAGGAGCAGCAGAGGTGCCTCCTTGAGCAGCGCCCTGGCGATGGCGAGCCGCTGCCGTTCGCCGGCGGACAGACGGCTCCCGAACTCGCCCACGACGCTGTCCAGCCCTTCCGGGAGCGCTCTCACCACGTCGTCCAGCGCCGCACGTTCGAGGGCCCGCCAGAGCGCCGGGTCGCTCGCGCCCGGTCGTGCGATGGCGAGGTTGGCGCGCACGCTGGCGTTGAACACGGTGAGCTGCTGGGGCACGACCGCCATACGGGCACGGACCTCCTCCTGACGCAACGCTCGCAGGTCGACGCCTCCCAGCGTGATGCTGCCGCGGGTGGGGTCGGCGAAGCGGACCAGCAGGCGGAGCAGGGTGCTCTTGCCCGAACCCGACGCCCCGACCACCGCGATGCGGCGACCCGGCCCCAGCTCCAGGTCGATCGCCTCGAGGGCGGCGCCGCGGCCGTAACCGAAGGAAACACCGGCAACACGTAGGCTGTTGCCCTCCGGCATCGGCTCCGCCCGGCTCGGGTCGCGGACGGACGGCGGGCGATCCAACACCTGCTCGATCCGGGTCGCCGCGGCCCGGGTCCGACCCCAGCGCTCGAACGCTTCGGCCAGCGGCGCCATGG